>ENA-UOOI01000761-UOOI01000761.1-fermentation-metagenome-genome-assembly--contig:-NODE-761-length-38853-cov-6.434584_pt1 | contig 38853 bp, 33 predicted proteins | sample MGYA00245779_ERZ724027 | MGnify/ENA primary metagenome ERZ724027 (study PRJEB28704, sample SAMN03018318) | fermentation metagenome | biome: anthropogenic terrestrial biome; feature: soil; material...
ATACTGCCTGCATTGTTTTCAAAAGGAACTAAATCAAACATACTGAAAACCTCCTTCAGATTCTGAAAACTGATTTTTATTCCGAATTGTATTATTTGATCTCAATTTTACGAGTTTCGGGCTTGGTCTCAACAACCTTCGGCAGGTCGAGAGTCAAAACGCCGTCCTGGTAGTTTGCGGAGATATCGTCCGCCTTGATTCCCTCAAGGTTGAAGCTGCGGCTGAGCGCGCCGTATCTTCTCTCCCTGCGGACAAAATCCTTCTGATTCTCGTTTTTTTCCTCTTTGCGCTCGGCGGAGATGGTCATCACATCGCCGTCGATGCCGATCTTGATGTCGTCTTTGCTGAAACCGGGCATGTCGGCCTTCAGCACGAATTTGTCGCCCTGGTCGACGATATCCGTACGGCAGGGAACGCCTTCCGCTCCGCATCCGCCGAAGAAGCTGTTGTTCAGCATCCGGTCAAACGTGTCGAAGATACTGCCTGCATTGTTTTCAAAAGGAACTAAATCAAACATACTGAAAACCTCCTGTTTTGTTTCTTCCTGATGTATTATGGGCGGGTTACTTTACTACAATTCTTTCTTTTCTTGGAATTTGGAACCTCGGCAGGTCGGCCTTTCGTACATCGGGCTTCCCTTTTCAAGTATTTGCATTTACTGGGGACCTGTTCCGTTTCCCTTTCAACAATTACAGTATATCTGCGATGAATGAATAATTTATTAATAAACAATTGAATGTTTGTGAATTTTAGCACTCTAGCTAAAAGAGTGCTAAAAACTTTCTAAATTATAAAATGAAAAAACAGGCCGCCCCAATCATTGGGGCGGCCTGAAGATTTATTATAGAAGTTATCCCTGCTTTTCCAGTCCCTCGTACTGCAGATTATAATATCGGGCGTAAACGCCGTTTATCTGCAGCAAAGAATCGTGGTTGCCGCGCTCCAGAATGCCGTCGTCGCCGATCACAATGATTTCGTCAGCGTTACGGATGGTCGAGAGGCGGTGCGCGATGACGATGGTGGTAACGATATTCATCAACCCGATTGATGTCCTGATCGAGTTTACCGAACAGTTCCAGAAAGGGTACTCCGGCTTCAAGCGTTTTCTGGAATCTGCGGCAGCGAGATGTCAATGCCGGAAAGGAGCAACGCGCAGAAAATATCGAAAAAAAAGATGGCTCGATAGGGTTTGTAATACTGAATAAATTTTTTAAATGCCGACATTCTGCTTCCTTTTAAACTTTTTCCGGTTTTCCATAGGTTTCGCCGAAGGTTTCCACCGTGACGGATTCCATTCGTTCCTCTTTCAGCGGCTTGTCATCATAGTCACGCGGCACATTGACAATCCGGTCAACCTCTTCCATACCGGAAATCACGCGGCCGAAAGCCGCATATTCTCCGTCCAGGTAAGACGAGTCTTCCGCCATGATGAAGAACTGTGATCCCGCACTGTTTGGATTTACGGTGCGCGCCATGGAGATTACGCCCCGGGTGTGCTTTAATTCGTTGTGAAAATGGTTTGCGGTGAATTCTCCCCGGATGCAGTACCCGGGGCCGCCGGTTCCGTTGCCGAGCGGATCTCCGCCCTGAATCATAAAGTGGGGAATTACGCGGTGGAACAACGTCCCGTCGTAAAAGCCTTTTTTCACAAGGGAGATAAAGTTGTTGACGGTATTCGGAGCGACGTCTGGATACAGTTCCAGCTTGATGACGCCATTGGCGGTTTTCATGGTGACAATCGGGTATTTCATGTCAGAATCCTCCATTTGCGGTATTTAATCGGATGAGTCAATTATAACCGTGAAATGGATTTTATACAAGGATCGGAAGAGAACTTCCAGATTGAATTTTTCAGACGGGGAAAATTTGTGCCTTTTGCATCGTTTTGATGGCGACTTGGAACTCTGTATGGTATACTATTAAAAAAAGGGGAGGGGGAAAATACCGGTGAAGCTGATTTCATGGAATGTCAACGGTCTGCGGGCCTGCCTGAACAAGGGGTTTCTGGATTTTTTCGGCCGGGCCGACGCGGATGTCTTCTGTATTCAGGAAACAAAGATGCAACCGGATCAGGCGGAAGTAAAGCTGGAGGGATACCGGCAGTACTGGAATTCGGCGCAGAAGAAAGGGTATTCCGGCACGGCGGTCTTCACCCGGATGGAGCCGCTTTCCGTCCGGTACGGAATTGGAGTTCCGGAGCATGACGCGGAAGGGCGCTGCATTACGCTGGAATTTCCGGATTTTATTCTGGTCACGGTTTATGCGCCGAATTCCCAGCGCGGGCTGGCAAGGCTTTCTTACCGGATGCGGTGGGAAGACGCATTCTGCGATTACCTGACGGGCCTTGCCATGCAAAAGCCGGTCGTTGTCTGCGGGGATATGAATGTCGCCCATCAGGAGATCGACCTGAAAAATCCGAAGAGCAATCAGCGCAACGCCGGGTTTACCGAAGAAGAACGGGAAAAAATGACCCGCCTGCTCGGGTGCGGTTTTACAGATACCTTTCGCTGGCTGTATCCCGAGACGGTTGCTTATTCCTGGTGGTCCTATCTGTTTCACGCGCGGGAAAAGAACGCCGGATGGCGCATCGATTATTTTTTGGTCTCCGACTCCTTGCGCAGCAGGGTGGCGGACAGCAAAATCTTGACGGAAGTCAAGGGGAGCGACCACTGCCCGGTGGAACTTTTGCTGCGGGGCGGGGCCGGGTCTGACGGAGAAAGGGAGAAAACAGAATGAAACTGATTTTTTACGGCGCGGACAAGGAAGTAACAGGGAGCTGCCACTGCCTGGAAGCCTGTGGGAAAAAGATCCTGATTGACTGTGGCCTTCAACAGGGCTCGGACGGCGGCGACAACCGGGAGTTCCCCTTTTATGCGCAGCAGGTTGATTTTGTGATCATCACGCACGCGCATATCGACCACAGCGGCCGCCTTCCGCTGCTGGTCAAAAACGGGTACCAGGGCAAGATCTATGCGACGGGCGCGACCTGCGATCTACTTTCCATCATGCTGCGCGACAGCGCGCATATTCAGGAGATGGATGCGATCAACGCGAACCGAAAGGGCAGGCGAGCCGGGAAAATGCTGACAGAGCCGCTGTACACGGTGAAAGACGCCCAGGATACCATCCGCCGTCTGGAACCCTGTGTTTACGGCGATCTCGTACAGCTTTGCGACGGGATCCGCTTCCGTATGGTGGATGCCGGGCACCTTCTCGGCTCCGCTTCCGTGGAACTGTGGGCCGAGGAGAACGGAGAGACGAGAAAAATCGTGTTCTCCGGCGATATCGGAAACCTGAACCAGCCGATCATCCGGGATCCTCAGTATATTCAGAAAGCGGACTATGTCGTCATGGAATCCACTTACGGCAACCGGGAGCATGAACCGATTGCAAGCTATATTCCGGATCTGGCGAAAGTGTTCGACGAAACGCTGGACGCCGGCGGCAATGTGATCATCCCGAGCTTTGCGGTTGGACGGACGCAGGAACTGCTTTATTTTATCCGGGAGATGAAAGAGAAAAAGCTGGTAAAAAGCATCCCGGATTTCCCGGTCTATGTGGACAGCCCCCTTGCCGCGGAAGCAACGGAGATCTACCGCGGCGATCTGACGGGCTATGCGGATGAAGACACCCTCCGGGTGCTCCGCGAGGGGTTCCGCCCGCTGCGCTTTTCCAACCTGCATATCTGCGAAAGCGTTGAGGAATCCAAAAGCCTGAATGAGGACGGTGTGCCGAAGGTGATCATCTCTTCCAGCGGCATGTGCGAAGCGGGCCGGATCCGCCACCACTTAAAACACAATCTTTGGAGAAGCGAATGCGCCGTGGTATTTGTCGGGTACCAGGCGAACGGGACGCTTGGACGTATCCTGATTGACGGTGCAAAGCAGGTCAAGCTGTTCGGCGAGGAGATCGCGGTGAAAGCCCAGATTCACAATTTCAAGGCCCTTTCGGGGCATGCGGACCACCAAGGACTTTTGCGCTGGATCGGCTCATTCACGCAAAAGCCCCGGCGCGTATTCGTCGTTCACGGCGAGAAGGAGATCTGCGAAGGCTTTACGGAAGAACTGAAGACCTTGAGCTATCACGCTTATGCGCCGAATTACCGCGCGGCGGCGGACCTGATCGCCAACACCATTCTGGAGGAGGGCGTCGAGCCCATCCGTGCCAAGGCGAAGGCGAGAAAGGTTCAGGCCGCGTTTGCGCGTCTGCTGGAAGCCGGCCGCCGTCTGACCCGCGTGATCCAGGAAAACGAAGGCGGCGCAAACAAGGATCTCGCCAAATTTGCGGACCAGATCAATGCCCTCTGCGAAAAATGGAGCCGCTGACCGCTGTTTCAATAGAACCCATAAAGAAGTGCCTTAAACGGCTTTAAGCCGTTTAAGGCACTTCTTTTAGCCGAAAACTTAGCCGGCCTCTTCTTTATGAAGCTTTTCCCGGGCCACAGCCAGCATCAGTTTGATTCTGTTTTCCTGATTGACGCGGGTTGCGCTCGGGTCGTAATCGATCGGGACGATGTTGGAACGCTCGTCAACCGCCTTGATTTTATGGATCATTCCTTTGCCGCAGATGTGATTCGGCAGGCAGCCGAACGGCTGCGCGCAAACGATATTCTCATATCCCTGCTCAACCAGTTCCAGCATCTCCGCCGTCAGAAGCCAGCCCTCTCCCATTTTGGCGCCGTAGCCGATGATCCCCTTCACGAGGCTTTTAGTGTGCGCATAGGGGGTGGGGGGCAGATAGCGCGGTTCGGTCTTGACCGCTTCAATCAAAAGATCCTGCATTTTCAGCAGATAGTTCATCAGCTTTTGCACGAAAAACCGTTTCAGGGGGTTTCCGCCATAGAGGCGGATATCGTCCAGTCGGTTGTCAACTTTGAACAGAGCAAAGCCCATGAGGCCGGGCACGTTGATTTCGCAGTCCTGCTCCCGCAGGAACTCCTCCAGATGGTTATTGCCGAGAGCGGAATATTTTACATAGATTTCCCCGACAATGCCGACTTTTATTTTCGAAATCTCCCGGATGGGGACCGTGGCGAAATCATGGGCAATGCGGTTCAGGTTTTCTTTCATTTCCTTCAGGGAAAGACCGCGGCCGCGATTGAACTGCTCCGAAAGCTCCGCCGTCCATTTTTCCACCTTTTGCCTGCTTTCTCCCTTCTTGACTTCGTAGGCTTCCGTTTGATTTTTCAGCAGCATCAGTTCATCGCCGTAAACGAGGGCGGCGACGACTTTACGGACCATGGAGAGCGTGATCTGAAACCCGGGATTGTGCTCCAGGAACGACAGGTTAAGTGAAATGACGGGAATTTGTTCCATTCCGGCCCGTTTCAGCGCCTTGCGGAGCAGATGAATGTAGTTGGAAGCGCGGCAGCCGCCTCCGGTCTGCGACATAACGAGAGCGGTCTTGCTCAGATCATATTTTCCAGAGTGAAGCGCGTCAATGTACTGTCCAATGACCAGCAGGGCCGGGTAGCAGGTGTCGTTGTTGACGTATTTCAGCCCTTCCTGCACGATATTCGGCCCGGTTGTGGAAAGCAGCTCAAAGTTATAGCCGCAGTTCCTCATGACATTCGTAATCAGCCGGAAATGGATCGGCGCCATCATCGGAGCGAGAATCGTGTACTCCTTTTTCATCCCTTTGGTAAACAGAAGGCGTCCTTTTCTATTGTATTTCAGTTTTGCCATCGCTGGCACCTCCTTTTACGGCTCCAGAGCGGCAAACAGGCTGCGCAGCCTGATTTTTACCGCGCCGAGGTTTGTGATTTCATCAATCTTGATCTGCGTGTAGATTTTATTGCCCTCTTCCAGAATCCTGCGGACTTCATCGGCTGTAATGGCATCGACCCCGCAGCCGAACGAAACCAGCTGAACCAGATTCATATCCGGGTGGGAGCAGACATATTTTGCCGCGGCGTACAGCCTGGCGTGGTAAGTCCACTGGTTCAGCACTTTCGTATGGACTTTGCCGGCTTTTTGGCTGACAACATCTTCCGTGATAACCGCTGCGCCCAGGCTGACGATCAGCTTGTCAATCCCGTGGTTAACCTCAGGGTCCAGATGGTACGGCCTGCCGCTTAAGATAATGATCGGCATATGCTCGCGTTCTGCCTCCTGAATCATCTCATCACCCTTTTGACGGACCCTGTCCATATAGCGGTCATATTCCTCATATGCAGCTTTGGCAGCGTGCCTGACTTCGCGGAGAGTAATCTCCGGGAAACTCTTTTGCAGAATCTTATGCATCTTAATTGGAAAGTCGTGCTTGCGGTGAATTCCGACGTAATCGTGGATGAAATTGTGCCCGGCCAGCCCGCTCATGTTTGCCGCGATTACTTCCGGATAATAGGCGACTACCGGGCAGTTGTAATGGTTATCGGAAATGCCCTCGTCAAAATTATACGACATGCAGGGATAGAAAATCGTGTGAAGCCCGGCGTCAATCAGGGCCTGCGTATGCCCGTGCATCAGTTTGGCCGGGAAGCAGACGGTGTCGGAAGGAATGGTCCCCTGGCCGTTCAGATACAGTTCCCGATCCGACAGCGGTGAAATGACCACCTCAAATCCGAGAGAAGTGAAGAACCGGTGCCAGAACGGAAGCAATTCATACAGGTTCAAGCCCATCGGGATTCCGATTTTTCCCCGTTTCCCCGGCGATGACGTGCGGTAGGAGGAAAGAAGCTCCATTTTGTAGGCAACCATATTCAGCTCATTTTTCGAGTTCCGTTTGGTAACCGGCTTTTCGCAACGGTTCCCCCCGATAAAGCGACGGTTTCCACCGAAAATGTTGACGGTCAGACGGCAGTGGTTGCTGCACAGACCGCAGTTGGTGACCTTCACCACGTGCTTGAAGTGCTCCAGTTCTTCCGGACCGATCAAGGCGCTTTTGACCGCCGGTTTTCCCATGGCGTACAGCGCTGCACCGTAAGCGCCCATCAGGCCGGAAATATCCGGGCGGGTCACTTCCACGCCGAGTTCTTTTTCAAAGACCCGCAGCACCGCGTCGTTGAGGAATGTTCCACCCTGAACGACAATGTTTTGGCCGAGGTCGGCGGCGCTGGGGGCACGGATCACCTTGTAAATCGCGTTCTTCACCACACTGACCGAAAGACCGGCGGAAATATCCTCCGTCGTTGCCCCGTCCTTCTGGGCCTGCTTGACTTGGGAGTTCATGAACACGGTGCAGCGGGAACCGAGATCCACCGGATGCTTGGCAAACAGGCCGAGCTTTGCAAAATCCGCGATGTCATAGCCGAGCGTGTTGGCAAACGTCTGCAAAAACGAGCCGCAGCCGGAGGAACAGGCCTCGTTGAGGAAAATGTTGTCAATGGCGCCGTTGCGGATTTTGAAACATTTGATATCCTGCCCGCCGATGTCGATGACAAAATCCACATTCGGCCGAAAATGCTTTGCGGCGGTAAAATGAGCAACGGTTTCCACAATGCCAAAATCAATGCCGAACGCGTTTTTCAGCAGTTCTTCCCCATAGCCCGTAACCGCGCTCCGCGCGATATGGAGATTCGGGTAGGAACGATCAACATTGAGCAGATAGTCCCGGATGATCGGAACCGGGTTGCCGGAATTATTTCGATAAATGGAGTCGAGAATTTCTCCGCCTTTGCCGAGCAGAACGGCTTTCACCGTAGTGGAGCCCGCATCGACGCCCAGATAGACATCTCCTCGGTAGGTCTTGATCTCCCCACGCGGGGCCTTGCACTGGTCATGCCTCCGACAGAATTCCTCATATTCCTCTTTGCCTTGAAACAAGGGGGGGATGGAAAGAAAACTGCCTGTGGAGCCGTATTTTTGAATCCGCTCCAGTGCTTCCCCAAGGTTGATCTCCATCGCGCCGCAGTATGCTGCGCCGATTGCAACATAGTAGAGGGAATCCTCTGGGCAGATGCCGGTTACCTTCAGGGCGCGGTCGAAGCTGCTGCGCAGCTGGGGCAGAAAAGTCAGCGGTCCGCCGAGGTAGATCACTTTGCCTCGGATGGGCCGGCCCTGTGCAAGCCCTGCAATCGTCTGGTTTGCAACGGCGGCGAAAATGCTGGCGGAAATGTCCGTGAGACGGGCTCCCTGATTCAGAAGAGGCTGAATATCCGATTTTGCAAATACGCCGCAGCGGGACGCAATCGTGTAGATCTTTTCATATTGAGAGGCGAGCCGGTCCATCTCGTCCAGCGAAACGTTCAGAAGAGTTGCCATCTGGTCAATGAAGGCTCCTGTGCCTCCCGCGCAGGAGCCGTTCATGCGGACTTCCAGCCCTCCGGAAAGAAAAAGAATTTTGGCATCTTCTCCGCCAAGTTCAATAATCACGTCGGCGTCCGGAATCAGTCGGCCTACCGCGATACGGGTGGCATAAACTTCCTGAACAAACGGCAGGCCGCAGGTTTGAGAAATCCCCATTCCGGCCGAACCGGAAACGGTTAGTTTCGCCGTTTCATCCAGATGAAATTCGCGGCGGACTTTTTCAAGCAGCTCTGTCATTTTTTCGATGATTTTTGAGTAATGCCGTTGATAGGAACGGTACAAAATATTGCCGGCTTCGTCCATGACAATACATTTTATTGTGGTGGAGCCAACGTCTAATCCAATTTTCATTGCAACGCCCTGCCATTTCTCCAAAGTCATTTCTGTATTAACAATTTATTCTAGTTCAATCGAAGCGGATCTGTCAAGAAAATCTTTTTCAACTCCCAAATAATAGAGGGGCTCACCTTGTGCTTTTGCCAATGCAATGGTAAAATATTATTCGGAACAAACTAAATATGAGGTGATTTTGGATGCAGCTTTATGATTTAATCGACCTGGATCAGCTGTCGACAAAGGAAATTATGGAATTGATTGATCTTGCCAACAAGATTCGAAAGAATCCATGGGCGTACCGGGAATCCTGCCGCGGAAAAATCATGGCGACTTTATTTTATGAACCTTCCACGCGAACCAAAATGTCTTTTCAGACGGCCATGTACCGCCTGGGCGGTGAGGTTGTCGGGTTTGACAACCCTCAGAACACATCGGTTTCAAAAGGAGAAAGCCTCAAAGATACCGTTACGGTTGTCAGCGGATACGCGGATTTGGTCGTCATTCGCCATCCGTGTGAAGGGGCCGCTGCCGCCGCGTCGCTGTATTCGAAGTCGCCGATTATTAACGCGGGGGACGGCGGGCATCTTCACCCGTCGCAGACTTTGGCGGATCTGGTCACCTTATATAATGAAAAGGGCAGGTTGGATCATCTGAAGATCGGTCTGTGCGGAGATCTGAAAAACGGCAGGACCGTCCATTCGCTGATTCGAACCATGACACACTTTCCAGGCTCTTCCTTTGTGCTGATTTCCACCCCAGACCTGGCGCTGCCGAAATATGTGCAGGATGTGATGGATGCCGCGGGCTGCCCCTGCACCATCGCGGAAAACCTGGAGCAGGTGCTGCCGACTCTGGACGTGCTGTATATGACCCGCATCCAGCAGGAGCGCTTTTCCAGCCGCGAAGCGTATGAAAAGCAAAAGGGTGTTTTTGTACTGGACCGTGCAAAGCTGCGCAGCGCAAAGCCGGATCTGCGGATTTTGCATCCGCTGCCCCGGGTGGATGAGATCGCGGTTGAAGTGGACGACGACCCGCGCGCATCTTATTTTCACCAGACGGTTTATGGCATGTATGCGAGGATGGCCCTGATCCTGACCATCCTTCAAAGCCAGGGAAGGCCGGAGCGGAAGAGGGCCCCGCGTTCCACACACCCGAATCACTGCTCTAACCCCAAATGCATCACCCAGACGGAGCGCTATCTACCGCGGCTCTTTACGGAAGCCGGCGATATGTTGCTTTGCTCCTACTGTGACGGCGGCACCCTGATTTGACCGGACGCGCCTGCTGCGCTTGCCAATCCCTGAAAACTGTGCTATGATGAAAAACAAGTGCTATTTTAAGTTTGGAGGACTTATTTTATGTCGGGCCATTCAAAGTGGAATAATATTAAAAGGAAAAAAGAAAAAACCGACGGCGCCAAAGCCAAGGTTTTCACAAAAATCGGCCGTGAGCTGGCCGTAGCGGTCAAACAGGGCGGCGGGCCGGACCCGGAGGCCAATTCCCGGCTGAAGGACTGCATTGCCAAAGCAAAAGCGGCCAATGTTCCCAATGACAACATTGACCGGATCATCAAGAAAGCTGCCGGAGAAGGGGACGAAAACCGATACGAAACCATTCAGTACGAAGGGTACGGCCCGAACGGCATCGCGATCATTGTAGAGACTCTGACGGACAATCGCAACCGCACCGCCGGTGATATCCGGCACTATTTTGATAAATGCGGCGGCAACCTCGGTCAAACCGGCTGCGTTTCTTTCCTCTTTCAGCGTAAGGGTGTCATCCTGATTGAAAAAGAGGGCCTGGAGGAAGACAAGGTGATGGAAGACGGGCTGGAAGCCGGCGCATCAGACTTTCAGTCGGATGAAGATGTCTTTGAAATCGACACGGAACCGGACGATTTCAGCGGGGTTCTCAGCGACCTTGAAAAGAATGGGTATCAATTTGTTTCCGCCGAGGTTGAAATGGTGCCAAGTACAACCGTAAAGCTGGAAACGCCGGAGGCGGCCGGCAGAGTGCAGCGGCTGCTCGACCTGCTGGAAGACGACGACGATGTGCAGAATGTTTGGCATAATTGGGATAATTCAGACGAAATGGAAGAAAACTAAACAGGTGCGGCAAAGTTCTTAACAATGGTTCGGAGGCGGCAATATGACTGATCCGGCAAATCTGTGTATGAACTGCATGTCCGAAAAAACAGATCAAGTGGTTTGCCCCCATTGCGGGCACCGCGGGGATGAGCCTCAGATGAGGCATGCGCTCCCCTTAAAAACCATGCTGCAAAAACGGTATCTGGTCGGGATGGCCCAGAAGAGCAATGGCGAGGGAATTACCTATATCGGTTATGACACCGTTTTGAACATCCCCATTGAGCTGCATGAATTTTTTCCTCAGACTCTCAGCGAACGGGCGGCCAACGGAGCAGATGTCCGCGTGATCAGCGGCAGCGAAATTGCTTTTAATGAATCATTTGCCCGCTTTTTGAGCTATGCCAAGGAAATTGCCCACCTGCGTGAACTTTTGTCCATTATTCAGATCTATGACATTTTTGAAGAAAATCATACGGCGTACACCGTGTCGGAATGGAACGACAGCGTTACGCTTCGCTATTTTGTGGAGCGAAGCGGAGGAAGGCTGAATTGGACCACCGCCCGGCAGCTTTTTATGCCGGTGCTTTCCGCTTTGAGTACCCTCCATGCCCATTCCGTCGGGCACTTGGGAATTTCTCCTGATACGCTTTTTATCACGGAGAGCGGCCGGATGAAACTCGGCGATTTCTGCATCGGCGCCGTCCGGCAGATGGACACCGATCTTCCGCCGGATCTGACGGCCGGATGCGCAGCCATTGAGCAGTATGTCATGGGATATCAGCCGAATGAGGCGACGGATGTTTACGGCTTTGCCGCTTCTCTGTTTTTTGCGCTGACGGGTGCACTCCCGCCGGATGCCCTGAAGCGCAGAAGCAATCCGCAGCTTCTGATTCCAACGGCTATTCTCCACACCATTCCGCCCTATGTGGTCACGGCGCTGGCCAATGCTCTTCAGGTTTCGCCAGATCGCCGAATTCCTACTTTTGAACGGCTGAGAACGGAACTTTCCACCACTCCCGCCGTATCGGCTGCGCTGGAGGAGCCTCCGCTGCTTGACGTGAATGAACTGGCAGAGGGAAGTTCCAAAGGAAAATCCGGAAAGAAATGGAATTTGCCGGGCTTTGCTTGGATACTGGCTTCTTGTGCCGTTATGCTGATTGTATTTACGGCAATCGGAATCTTTTGGATCAGCCATACTCCATCTGATGGCCAGAATATGACGGCAGGGGCTGCGCCCGCTGCCTCGGGCACATCCTCTGCCTCTTCAGATGCGGCGCTTTCCTCGGATACCTCGGTGGCGGGTTCTTTCAGCGGTGACAAGATCACCGTTCCGAATCTGATGGGTCAAAATTATGATCAGCTTGTTGCTGCCGCATCATCCTCGAACGAAGAGGATTATCAGATTCTTCTTTCCACCAGGCAATTTTCCGACACAGTGCCGGAAGGCTGCATTATTTCTCAGCAGCCGACGGCAAACGGAAAAATGACAAAGGGGACGGCAATTGTAGTTGTGGTCAGCGAGGGTGCAGCCGTGAGAACTTTGCCTGAAATTTCGGGAGAGACCCTTCCGGATGCTTCTGAAGACGTGACTTCGGCCGGATTTGTGCCAACCAAAACGGATGCCTACAGTCACTCTGTGCCATCAGGATTGGTGATCGGGTATCAGAACGCGAAGGAAGGCGGTCAGATGGCATACGGTTCGAAGGTGGTCATTATCGTCAGTAAAGGACCGAATCCGAATTCGGCTTCTTCGTGATTTTCCATTTTCGAGATATTTTACACGGACCGGAGCTTTTTTGCTCCGGTCCGTTTTTTTCAGCTCGGCTGAACGGCAGGGACTTTTGAAATTCTGCCGAAAGGGGAAGAAAAAGCCGCCCTGCTTCCGGTTTGAACCGGATAATCAGAACGGCTTTTTTATTCTCAGTCAAAAATATCAATCCGGTCAGTCACTGCTGAACGGAAGCAATGCGAGATGACGCGCACGCTTAATTGCGATGGTCAGTTCACGCTGATGATGGGCACAGGTGCCGGTAACTCTGCAGGGCAGAATCTTCGCACGCTCGGAAACATAACGGCGCAGCTTTGCCACATCCTTGTAATCGATGGTATCGACTTTATCCACACAGAAGCTGCAGACCTTTTTCCGGCCTTTGCGGCCGCCTCTGCGCTCCCGGACGGGTCTGGAATTTTGATTGTCAGCCATGAGAAACCTCCTTATTCCGTATTTCGTCAAAATTAGTTGTACGACAGAACGTCAGAAGGGAAGATCGTCGTCGGACGGAATCTCCTCAAAATCACCTGTATCGCCGTTTGAATACGCAGGCGCCGGTTGCTGCTGCGGCTGTTGCTCGCTGCGGCTGTTGTTTTCTGCGGAATTCCCACCGCGGGCGGAATTGCCGGCGGATCCGCTGCTGTCGCGTTTCGGTTCTGCAAAATGAACGTTGTCAGCGACGATTTCCACCGCTTTGCGCTTATTTCCGTCTTTGTCGGTGTAGGTTCTGGTCTGAATGGAACCCTGAACGGCGCAGAGCTGGCCTTTCCGGAAATATTTGCAGACAAACTCGGCATTATTGCGCCATGCCACGATGTCGATGAAATCCGTCTGGCGTTCACTTCCGGCCTTTACATAGGATCGATCCACGGCGAGGGTAAAACTCGTCACAGAAATCCCGTTCGGTGTATGGCGAAGCTCTGGGTCTGCGACAAACCGCCCCATCAAAACAGCGACATTCAGCATTTCAGGTCACGCTTCTTCCTTTTTCTCTTCCGTCTTGTCGTCTTTTTCCGGTTTTGCCTTTTTCTTCGAAGCTTCTTTTTTTACAATCAGAGAGCGAAGCACCCCGTCGGTAATGTTGTAGACACGATCCAGTTCCGCGGTAAATTCCGGAGCACTGGTGAAAGAGATCAGCGTGTAATAGCCCTCTCCTTCCTTCTGAATCGGGTAGGCCAGCCTGCGCTTGCCCCACTCGTCAACATTGTCGATGGTTCCGTGTCCCGCAATCAGATCCTTAAACTTCTGGATGGTAGCGGCAATTCCTTCTTCCCCTAATTTTGTGGAAAGAATAAAAACGGTTTCATAGGAATTTTTTACGTCAGCCATTGTTAAAAACACCTCCTTTTGGACTTATGGCCCCGGAATGTTACCCGGAGCAAGGATAAAGCCGCATCAGCGGCTTAACAAAACTATTATATCAGTCAAAGAAGGATCCGTCAATACAAAATCCATGCGGGCGTTACAGGGCTTTACAAATTTCCCTGAGATAGGCCCGGAATTCCTTCCCAATTTCCGGGTGGTTGATGCCAACCTCGACCTGGGCTTTCATGATTCCAAGCTTGTTGCCCATGTCGTAGCGTTTCCCGGTGTATTCGACCGCGATCATGCCGTCGCGGCGGGCGAGAGTTCGCATGGCGTCGGTCAGCTGAATTTCTCCGCCAGCCCCCGGCGGCGTGTGATCGAGAACATCGAAAATTTCCGGCGTCAGGACACATCGTCCCAAGATAGAATAAAGGGAAAGGACTTTGTCCGGCGTGGGTTTTTCCACCATGTCAGTGCAGGAAAAACAGTTGCCTTTTAAAGGTTCCACCTTCAGAGAGCTGTATCTTCCGATTGCTTCTTCCGGAACTTTTTGTACCCCAAGGATCCCCTTACCATATTCTTCATAGGCGCGAATCAGCTGCCCGCATGCAGGGTCTTCCCCGATGATGACATCATCCCCATACAGAACGGCAAACGGTTCATTCCCAACAAATGATCTTGCGCAGCCGACCGCGTGCCCGAGGCCGAGCGTTTCTTTCTGGCGGACAAAGAAAAAGTTGGCCTTGTGGGCGATGCCGACGATCTCGTTCAGAATTTGCTCTTTTTCAGGGCCGCTTTGCCTCAGCTTCTCTTCCAGTTCCGGCACACGGTCAAAATGGTCTTCAATTAGGCCCTTGCCCCGGTTTGTGATAATTAAGATATCCGTAATACCGGAGTTCACAGCCTCTTCCACAATGTATTGAATGGCCGGCTTGTCCACGATCGGCAGCATTTCCTTCGGCATCGATTTAGTGGCGGGCAGAACCCGGGTCCCGAGTCCTGCCGCCGGAATAACGGCTTTTGTTACTTTCATATTCGATTCTCCTAATAAAATATGGATGGGATATACGAAAGAAGGATATAGCAAATCCCAAGACAAACGGCAAGGGCGAGATTGACACCGCCTTCTTGCTGCATCCGAACGGCATTTTCAGATGGATGAGAAGTTCCTTTGCGGATTGCCCCGATTTTTCTGATACAATGTTTCAAATACATACGGTTGCCGGAAAATCCAAAGATAAACATTATGACGAGCTGGATCACGAAAATCAGAGCCGGCACCGTCATCAGAAAGAGTTGGTAGGGCGGCAGCTTAGAGGCCAGTTCGACCAGCTTTTCCATCTGCTCGTTGCTGGGGGTCAGAGTGTTTTGCGCGATGCCCGCCTGCAAGAAGAGAAACTGGTAAATCGGATTGAGAAAATGCTGTGTTACCCAGGCGGAAATTATGTACAGGGCGAACATCACTCCCGTGACAATGGAACCGACTTTGTACAGTTTGCGGTACAGCATCCATGCGCCCGGAAACAGGAACGCAAAGAAATTAAACCGGTTTTTTCCAAATTTGCTCAGGTTTCTGAAAATGGGAAGGTAATACTGCGTGTTGCTCTGAACAAAACGGGCGACATCGCCGGCCGGAACGCCGCCGATCGGCTCGTTTGGCTCCGGAAAGCCAGATGCGGTGTAGAACGGCGCGGAACCTCCGGGAGATCCGTTTTGCGTCCCATAGGGCGGCGGAGCGGAGCCCTGCCAGCCGTTGAGCGGCGGACGGTTCTGGCCATTTTGATAGGGTGGCGCGGCGCCGGGTCTTTCCTGGGGGCCCGAACCCAAAGGCTGACCGCAGTGTTCACAGAACAGAGCCTGCTCAGAATTAAAAGCCCCACACCGCGGGCACTGCTTGGTTTTCCCCGGTGCTCCGGCGGTTTCATTTTGCCCGGGCGGAGACCACGCATCCGGAGTGCCGTGTTTGTCCTCGAAGACGCATTTCCCAACTTTTGCGTAGCAGGCCCGGTGATAGGGCGCTCCGCAGATCGGGCAGACAACAATATCATCTTCGGCCGTAAATGTCTCACCACAGATCGGACATTTCAAACCGACATAGTTCGTCATACTCGAACCCCCTTCAATCTTTTTTTATTGTATAAAATATTTAGGCAAACTTCAATGTTTTGCCCGATAAGTTTTCAACAAATTCATAAATTTCGGATGAACCGCAAAAACAGAGCCCTGTTGGAGAAGTATTTTTTGACTTTATCCATAAAATATTTTATAATCAATTTTATAGCCAAATGAGTGAAAATTATTCTGAAGGATGAATAGAATGCTGCAATATGAAGAATTGAAACTGTCGCTGCAAAACCTGAAGCCGGAGCTGAAGGAATTGGCCGACGCACTCGGCCTCGACGGGATGCGCAAGGAAATTGCCGAGCTGGACCAGAAAGCAACGGCGCCGGATTTTTGGAACGATATGGAAAAATCCCAAAAAATCCTGCAAAGATCCAGTTCCCTTAAAAGTAAGATCGAGTCTTACAAGCGCCTGAATTCCTCTTATGGAGATCTGATGGCGCTGATTGAACTGGCGGATGAAGAGGGCGACCTGTCTTTACTGCCACAGGCGCAGCAAGAGCTCAAACAGCTCCGTGAACAGTTGGATTCGATGCGGCTGGCCACGCTGCTGACCGGCGAGTACGATGCCAAAAACGCCATACTGACCTTTCATGCCGGAGCGGGCGGTACGGAGGCGCAGGACTGGGCGGAAATGCTTTACCGCATGTACTGCCGCTGGGGAGAGCGCCACGGCTTCACCGTGAAAACGCTGGATTATCTGGATGGGGAAGAAGCCGGCCTGAAAAGCGCCAGCATTCTGATCGGCGGGGAAAACGCCTACGGCTTTTTAAAGAGCGAAGCCGGCGTTCACCGCCTGGTCCGCATTTCTCCGTTTGATGCCTCGGGGCGCCGCCATACTTCGTTTGCCTCCCTGGAAGTGATGCCGGAAATCGACGACACCATCGAAGTCGAAATCAACCCGGACGACATTAAGATCGATTATTTCCGCGCGAGCGGAGCAGGCGGGCAGAAGGTCAACAAGACTTCCTCCGCCGTGCGGCTGACCCATATCCCGACGGGTATTGTCGTTTCCTGCCAGGTGGAGCGCAGCCAGTACCAGAACCGCGACGTCGCCATGCGGATGCTCAAATCCAAGCTGATGGAAATTAAAGAACGCGAGCATCTGGAACGCATTGAAGACATCAAGGGCGTGCAGAAAGAAATCGCGTGGGGCTCTCAAATCCGTTCCTATGTCTTTATGCCCTACACGCTGGTGAAGGATCATCGCACAGGCTATGAATCCAGTAACATCGACGCTGTCATGGACGGCGATCTGGACGGATTTATCAACGCATACCTCAAATCTCAGAGCCGTGAACAGGAAGGGACCGCCTCTGGGCAATAGCCGGGATTCTCCCCCTTTTTCAGGGCCGCCGCAGGGCGGCCTATTTTTTTGCGTGCGGGTACAAAAGTTTCTGCATCCGGTTGTCGTGGCCGACAAACATCAGGCGGATATAATTCCCGGTAATGCGGGAAGCGAAGCGCTCCGAATAGCGTTCCTGAAGCTCCCGCATGGAAAGATTTGTGCTGATGATGGTCGGCCGGCGCAGCAGCAGTCTCGTATTGATGATGCCGTAGACGGCGGAGACGGAAAACGAACTGCGGAATTCCGTCCCGAGGTCGTCCAGAATCAGCAGGTCACACGATTCCAGCAGGCTGGCGGAGTCCCCTCCCTTTTGCCTGCCGAAATGTTCGTTTTCCAGCCGGGAGATCAGGTCGTTCACGGAGCAGTAGACAACGCCGAATCCCTTTTGCAGAACTTCGTTCGCAATGGCGAGGGAAAGATGGGTCTTGCCGAGCCCGGTGGCTCCCTGCATGACCAGGTTTTGGGAGAAAGCGGGGGAAAAAGACTCCGCGTATTTCCTGCAGTTTTCCAGAATGCCGCGCATGACCTCCCGGGAGGATCGGCTGGTACCCTGTTCCGGTCGATCCGGGTAAAAATCCAGCGAAAAGCTTTCAAAAGTGGAAAGAGAGAGGGGAGTCAGCGCATTCAGTCTGCGGTATGCTTCCTCACGCAGAAGGGCTTTGAGGCAGGAACACATTTTGCCGTCCACATAGCCTGTGTCCCGGCATTTTGCGCAGTGGTAGGCCGGCTCCAGATCTTGCTCCGCCATGTGGACCGACTGGAGCATCTCGTCAAGCTGCGCATGGAGCGATGAATTTTCCACATGAAGGTGTTCCAGCTGCTTTTTGGCGTCGCTCCCATTCAGCACGGCTTTCGCGACGGCCACACCGGTCTTTGCCAGACGCCGCTCCAGTTCATGTGCCTGCGGGCAGACGCTGAAAAAAACGGCACGCTTTTTTTTCGCCTGCTGCTCCGCTTCCCGGCGGCGTTCCCGCAAGGTCCGGCCGGCGGCTTCATAAACTTCCCGTTCGTAGCCCGTCACAATCACTTCCTGTCAAAATTATCAAATACGCCGGAACGTTCGAATTCCTCCATATCCTGAGAGAAGGAATTGTCTTTCTTCTTTCGGCGCAGGGCGGTGCGCTCCATCTTTTCCTGTTCCGCCTGCAACACAGTGGTGATTTTTTCTTCCTTCCAGCGTTCCAGAATCCGGTTTATATAGCTCATGCTGAATTTGCCGGTCGCGTCTACCGCACGGTCGTATGCCTCGCGGATCATCTCACCGCTGAACTGCCACCGGTTCACCCAGGTGTCTGCGAAGGTTTCTTCTTTGGCGGAGGGAGCACGGTGTGAAATCCCAATGGCCTGCTCGACCTTTCCCCAGGCCTGGCGGCGCTCCGTCAGCTGGCGAAGCTTTTCTTCCGCCCTTTCGTAGGTGTTAATTTCCTCGTCCGCCCAGTTCATCGCCGTCTTTTCTATGTACCGCATGTTGGCCTTGCCGATGCTGACGGCATATTGAAGCAGCATGACGATCACATCGCTCGGCAGGCCGAAATCGTCGTGTATCATCAAGAGCGTTGCGGAGTCTCCGCTCGAGATCAGTCGCCCCAGCACCTGCTGGGCGGACTGCATCAGGCAGGCGATCTCCGTCGATTCCTCCATCCGCTTTGCCACAAATTCGCTGTCCGGTTTCTGCGGGCGGGAAAGCACGCGCCGTTTTCCCGCCGGGGAAGGTTCGGCCGCCTTGGTTCCGGCGGCCTGAGCGGCCCCGCACGATGGGGCCTCCGGGGCGGCCGAAGCCGAAGGCTTGGGCGCATCCGGGGAAAATAGCCCGGCTTCTTGCCAGTACACCAGCGCGTCGCTCACATCCGCCCGGTCGATTCCCAGTGCGTTGGCGACATCCTGCGCTTCAAACGGTTCCCCCGCATGGCGCAGAGCCCAGAGAAGGACCTTGAGCTGCACGGAACCGGCAAGCTTTAAATTTTGATCGACAACGGAGCAGGGAACCGCAAAAACAGAGTTCCATGTTCCAAGATTTACCAAATAATTCATTTTATCCCTACCTATGCGATCTTTCTCAAACTCATTCAGTATTATAACATAACGCCGCAAGATTAAAAACATCCGGCTTGATAGAATTATTTTTCGTCATGTCTTGACAAATTGGATTGCTTTCGTTATAATACTACTTGCACCTAAAAGGCGTTGCGAACGTAGCTCATCTGGTAGAGCGCCACCTTGCCAAGGTGGAGGTAGCGAGTTCGAGCCTCGTCGTTCGCTCCAATTTTTTGCAGAAGCCGCCGCGGAAATTCCGCGGCGGCTTCTTTAAAACACGGCGAACGCATAGCAATTTAAGCCGTGCTGTTCACAAATGCCGCGGGACATGATATAATAAATATGTCTGCGAATTTGAAAGAAGAGGGAAATCAATGGATATCAGAAACGACGTCAGAAATGTCGCGATTATCGCGCACGTTGACCATGGCAAGACAACGCTGGTCGATCAGCTTTTAAGACAGAGCGGTGTCTTCCGAGCAAACGAGGTCGTCGGCGAGCGTGTGATGGACTCAAACGACCTGGAGCGCGAGCGCGGCATTACGATTCTGGCGAAGAATACAGCCGTTATGTACAACGGCGTAAAAATCAATATTGTAGATACACCCGGGCATGCCGATTTCGGTGGAGAGGTGGAGCGGATCCTGACAATGGTCGACGGGGTTTTGCTTCTGGTTGATGCTTTCGAAGGATGTATGCCACAGACGCGTTTTGTGCTGAAAAAAGCGCTCGGACTGAAGAAAAAGCCTGTGGTCGTTCTGAATAAGATCGACCGGCCGGGCGCGAGGCCGGCTGAAGTGGTGGACGAGGTGATTGACCTGTTCATCGAACTCGGCGCGAACGAAGATCAGCTGGAATTCCCTGTGCTTTATGCATCCGCGCGCGACGGTTATGCTTCCACCGACCCGAATGTGCGGGAGGGCGACATGAAACCGCTGTTCGATGCTATTCTGAAAAACATCCCCGCGCCGTCCGGCAATATGGAAGGCCCGATGCAGGTGCTGTTTTCCAATATCGATTATGATGACTATATCGGCCGGATCGGCATCGGCCGGGTGGAGCGCGGACATATCCATGTGGGGGACAGTGCCGTTCTGTGCCACAGGGACGGGACAACCGCCAATGAAAAAATTACCAAACTGTACCAGTTCGAGGGACTGAAGCGCCGTGAGGTGGAAGAGGCCGCCCTTGGGGATCTGGTCGCCGTATCCGGCATCACGGGCCTGAACATCGGTGAGACAATCTGCTCGCCGGACCGCGTGGAGCCGCTCCCGTTTGTCAAAATCGATGAACCGACCGTTTCAATGATGTTTATGGTCAACAACAGCCCGTTTGCCGGCCGGGAGGGAAAATATATCACATCCCGCAATCTGCGCGACCGTCTGTTTAAAGAAGTGGAAACCAATGTCGCCATGCGCGTAGAGGAGACGGATTCTGCGGATACGTTTAAGGTTTCCGGGCGCGGGGAACTGCACCTTTCCATCCTGATTGAAGAGATGCGCCGGCAGAATTATGAGTTCCAGGTGACCGGCCCGCAGGTCATTTACAAGCAGATTAAAGGAAAGAAATGCGAGCCGATCGAGCTGCTGATGATCGAGGTCCCGGACAGTTATGTCGGGGCGGTGATGGAAAACCTCGGTACGCGCAAGGCGGAGATGGTCAATATGGACACCCGCGGCAACGGCACGACTCACCTGGAGTTCAAGATTCCGGCCCGTGGCCTGATGGGGTACCGCCAAGAGTTTTTAACGGATACAAACGGCAACGGCATCATGAACAGCGTGTTCGACTGCTATGAACCTTACAAAGGGGAGATTATCCAGCGTCCGCAGGGTTCCCTGGTTGCCCATGAAGCGGGAGAAGCCACCGGGTACGGCCTCTTTTACGCCCAGGACCGTGGCAGGCTTTTCATTGGGCCCGGCACGGAAGTGTATGAAGGAATGATCGTTGGGGTCAGCCCGAAGTCTGACGACATCGTCGTCAACGTCTGTAAAAAGAAACATGTGACCAACACCCGTTCCTCCGGTTCGGATGAGGCGCTCAAACTGACTCCGCACAGCGTTATGAGCCTGGAACAGTGCCTGGAATTTATCCGCGACGATGAGCTGGTGGAAGTTACACCGAAGAATATCCGGATGCGCAAGATGATTCTGAGCAAGGAACTTCGGATGAAGCAGGCCGCTAGGAAAAAATAATGGGATTCGTGATATTGGATCTGGAATGGAACGGCGCTTACAGCAAACGGCTCAAGGGCTTTATGAATGAAATTATCGAATACGGCGCCGTAAAGACGGATGAGCAGCTTCATGTGCTCGACACATTCGAGATGCTGGTCTGCCCTCAGGTCGGTAAAAGGATCAGCGGGAAAATCCGCAGCCTGACCAGCCTGACGGACGAGGATCTGGCGGACGGGCCACAGTTTCCGCAGGTGGTCAGCCGTTTCCGCCGCTGGGCCGGGGATGCCGTCGTAATGACATGGGGGACTTCGGATATTCTGACGCTGATCGAAAATTGCCGCTATTTCTGCGGCGACAGAAGGATTCCGTTTCTCAGCCGCTATGTGGATTTGCAGGCTTACTGCGAATCCTGCCTTTCCTATGATTGCTCCAAGCAGATGGGGCTTTCCACGGCTGCGCAGCTTTTGGAGATCGATGAGAGTGAATTTGACCATCATCGCGCGCTGGACGACAGTCTGCTTTCCATGCGCTGCCTGCAAAAGCTGTATAACCTGGAAAAGCTGAGGCCGTTTGTGCAGAATGCCAGAACGGAAGAATTTTATAACCGTATGGAATTCCGCACGGTGACGGTCTGCGATCTGAACCATCCTTTGATCAAGCCTTCCGACCTGGCGTTCTACTGCAATTTATGCGGCCGGCGCGCACGAAGGGCTGGAAAATGGCAGCTGCGCAACAAAAGCTTCCGTGCTCCGTTTACCTGCCGTCATTGCGGGAACAGTTTCTGCGGCCGCGTTCAGTTTAAGCTGAAGTATGAGGGAATGGTGGTGAAAAAGAAAATTTTACCACTTCCGGAAAAGAAGGCCGAGGAGCAGCCGAAAAGTGAGGCGCCGGTAAAAGACGAGTGATTTGGCATCTGCGGGGCGGATGGTGTCAGCGCTGTAGGAGAAAAAAGATATTCCATTTTCAATTCAATAGGAAATCTGCAAAAAGCGGGACTGCCGGATGATTCAGGCAGCCCTGTTTTTGGTTTCTGGAAGATTGCCGCACAGGCTTCGGTTTTTGCGTTATACCGCAGGAATTCTGTGCTACAATTGGAAACACTAGAAAAGATTCGGAGGCTTTTATGAAATCAGACGAAAGACAGGTCCGGCTGAACCGGAAAAACGGGGTCGGCTTTTTGACGTTTCCCCGGCTGGAAGCGCTGCCGTTTCTGCGCCATGTGTTTTCCACCCGGCTCGGCGGGGTCAGCCAAAAAGAGTTTTCTTCGCTGAATCTGGCGTTCGGCAGGGGAGATCCCAATGAGAATGTTTTGGAAAATTATCGCCGGCTCTGTGCGGCGGCGGGATTCGACGCGACCTCGCTGGTTTCTTCTGCTCAGGTGCACCGGTCGGCGGTTCGGCGGGTCGGCCGGCAAAACCGCGGCGAAGGGTTTACCAAACCGAAGCCCGCCGGTGTGGACGGTATGGTGACCAATGAGACCGGTGTGACGCTGGTGACGCACCATGCGGACTGTGTGCCGCTGTATTTTGCCGATCCCGTCCGCAGGGCAATCGGCCTGGCGCACGCAGGCTGGCGCGGAACGGCCGCCCGAATCGGCGCGGAGACCGTCCATACGCTGACCCGGGAATACGGCAGCCGGCCGGAGGATCTGGTCTGCGTGGTCGGCCCGTCGATCGGTCCCTGCTGCTTTGAGGTCGATTCCCCCGTCTTTGAAATCTTTGCGGCGATGGGGGATCTTACCCCGAGGGAATGGATTCGGGAAGACGGCGGCGGAAAATACCACATTGATCTGTGGGAGGCGAACCGACGCATTCTGATGCGCGCCGGGGTCCCGGAGCAAAACATCTCCGTTTCCGGCCTGTGCACCCGGTGCCATCCCGATCTGCTGTTTTCCCACAGGGCGACCGGTGGCAAGCGCGGCGGCCTGGCGGCGTTTCTTGCGTTGCGGGAGGCTGATGATGAGAATTGAACATTGCATGCTCTGTCCGCGCCGCTGCGGTGCGTTGCGCGAAGCTTGGGAAGGGAATGGTTTCTGCCATATGGGTGCAGACGCCGTTGTGGCGCGGGCGGCGCTTCATTTTTGGGAAGAACCCTGCCTGAGCGGAACACGCGGCTCCGGAGCCGTATTTTTCACGGGATGCACGCTGCAGTGTGTTTTCTGCCAGAACTATGAGATCAGCACGCAGCGGAAAACAGGGAAGCTCCTGAGCCCAAAGCAGCTTTCCGCCGTATTCCGGCGGCTGGTCGATCAGGGCGCTCACAATCTCAACCTGGTTACCGCGACGCAGTACGTTCCGGTGGTCGTGGAAGCCCTTTCTCTTTGGAAGCCACCGGTCCCGGTGGTTTACAACTGCGGCGGCTATGAAACCCTTGAAACGCTGCGCCGGCTAGAGGGATTCGTTGATATCTATCTTCCGGATTTGAAATATGCCGACGACGGGCTGGCCCGCAGTCTTTCCGGGGCGGGGGATTATGCCGAGGTTTCTCATGCCGCCGTGCTGGAAATGACGCGGCAGACCGGCCCGGCCGTCTATGACGAAAACGGCATGATGCGGCGGGGCACCCTGGTGCGCCACCTGATACTGCCCGGCCATACGCGGGATTCTATCGCCGTGCTGGACTGGATTGCAGCCAATTTGCCCGGGGTCCCCGTCAGCCTGATGGCACAGTATGTCCCCTGCGGCAAAGCGGAGCAAATGCCGGGCCTGAACCGGAAAATCACAGAGAGGGAATATCAAAAAGTTCAGGAGCACCTGTTTTCTCTGAATCTGGACGGCTATGTTCAGGAACGGAAATCAGCCCGCAAAGATTTTATTCCATCTTTTCAGATGGAAGGCCTTGAAGACCTTGACACGGGAAAAGCAATGATGTAAACTACTATACATGGTTATTAAAACTATGTATGATTGGAAATGATAAGATATGGGAAAAAGTGCTGGAAGAATGGGCCGTTCATTCAGCCGGGAAGAACTTGGGCTGCCGTGTTATACCGCTTTGGAAGAGACCCTTAATGCGGTGACACACGGTGTCGGCGCGCTGCTGGCGGCGGCCGGGCTGATATGGCTTCTGCTGCACTGCCGGCAGGACGGGCAGACGCTGGTCAGCGTGTCGGTGTTCGGCGGCAGCATGCTCCTGCTGTACCTGGTTTCAGCTTTGTATCACGGCATTGGCGTGTGCCGCGCAAAACGGGTACTGCGGACGATGGACCACTGCACGATTTTTCTTTTGATCGCCGGCACTTATACGCCGGTTTCACTGCTCTGCTTCGGCGGCGCGACCGGATGGACCATGTTTGCCATTGTCTGGAGTGTTTCCGCTGTTGGGATTCTCCTCAACGCGATCAGCGTTCAGCGCTTCCGCGTTTTTTCCATGATCTGCTACATCGGCCTTGGGTGGATTGTGGTTTTCTTTTTCAAGCAACTGCTTGTCTGCTTGGACCCGGTCTCTATCCGTAACCTGATTGTGGGCGGCGTCTTTTACACGGTGGGCGCTGTTTTATACGGAGTGGGAAAGAAAAAGCAATATATTCATACGGTTTGGCATCTGTTTGTCCTTGCAGGCAGTATTTTCCATTATTTTGTCATTTATCGGATTTCCGTGCCTGCCTAAAGGCGACATAAAGCAAAATCAGTGATATTCCAGTCACCCGCCTCCATATACTAAACGGAGGCGGGTTTCTCATGTTCCTATCCTTTAGAATTCATCGCTTTTTTGGGGCCGTTTTGTCCATGGTGCTGCTCGCTTTCTGCTTCTGCGGAGGGACCCTGGCTGCAGTCCGGCAGGTGGAACAGAGCGATGGCGTGAAACTGCCCATTTTGATGTACCACAGCGTTTTGAAAGACGCGCATGCTCAGGGGAAGTATGTGGTGTCGCCAGGAACACTGGAAAGCGATTTTGCTTGGCTGAATCGAAATGGGTACCATACGGTGGTTGTGCAGGATCTTCTGGACTATGTAAACGGGCGGGTTCCCCTGCCAGAAAAGCCTGTGATGATTACATTTGATGACGGCTTTTATAATAATTATTATTATGCTTATCCGATTGCGAAAAAGTATCATGCGAAAATTGTGATTTCGCCGGTCGGGGCTTATACGGATCAATACACGGGCGGTGACGCGGACCACCCGAATTATTCCTACCTGACCTGGGGGGAGATCAAAGAAATGATGAGTTCCGGCGTGGTGGAAATTCAGAATCATTCCTACCAGATGCATTCCCTCCGGCCGCGGTGCGGTTCCAAGAAAATGAAAAGGGAAAGCACGGCGGCATACCAGGCGGCCCTTCGGAACGATCTGGGAAAAATGCAGCGCGAGATGCTGGAACATACCGGCTATTCGCCGACCGCTTTTGTTTATCCGTTTGGAGCCGTCAGCGAAGCGTCGGTCCCGGTCCTGCGGGAAATGGGGTTTCAGGCGAGTATGAACTGTATGGAAAAAATGAACCGGATTACGCTCGATCCGGCATGCCTTTTCGGGTTGGGGCGGTATCTCAGACCGGCCGGGCTTTCCAGCAATTCTTTTTTCCGCGGCATCGGGCTTTCGTGAGGGCGGTTATTCCCTGCGCGGGAAAATCCGATCGATTAGATGGTAAATCACCGCCATAAAACTTGTGGCAAACAGAAGCATCGGGACCAGCATCAGCAGCATGGGAAGAGTCAGTGCGGTCACCTCGAACAGAGAAGGAAAAAAAATGAGTGCCAGGATGAAAGCGGCAGTCATGGTCAGAAACAAAATCATCCGCGCGGCGTTAAACGGGAAACAGACCTTGAATAAAATCAAAAGTCCGGTGAATCCGGTGAGCAGGACGGCCAATGTGGATTGTTCCGCGTGTGAAAAGCCGAGAAATGCGGAAACGGCGGCAAGAAGCACGATGTTCATCGTCATAGTTGCCGCACCGGGCACGGATTTTTGCATCACATTTCGGATAAAGCTCCCGTGCAGGCGGTCGCGGTTCGGCTCCAGCGCAAGCAGGAACGATGGGATGCCGATGGAAACGGCGTTAATCAGCGTGAACTGGATCGGCTGAAACGGATAGGGAGAGGCCAGAAACAGAAACAAAACCGCGATGGCGGCGGAAGACATCGCTTTCACAAGAAACAGCGATGCGGACCGCTGCAGATTGTTGATGCAGCGGCGCCCTTCCGCCACAATGCGGGGCATGGAAGAAAAATTGGAGTCCAACAGCACAATCTGTGAAACCGTCCGTGCCGCGTCGCTGCCGGAGGCCATTGCGATACTGCAGTCGCTTTCTTTCAGGGCGGGAACATCGTTCACCCCGTCTCCCGTCATGGCAACCGTGTGCTTCTTTTCTTTCAGCGCTTTGATCAGGCCGAGCTTCTGCGCGGGGGTAACCCTTCCGAAAACCGTATAGGTTTCCGCGGCCTGCCGGAGGTCTTCCTCATTTTTCAGAGTGGAAGCATCTACACAGCGGTCCGCGTTTTTCAGGCCCGCTTTTTCGGCAATGCTGGCGGCGGTCCGCACGTCGTCGCCCGAAATCACTTTCAAATCGACGCCCTGATCGGTAAAATAGGCGAGGGTGTCCCGGGCACCCGGACGAATTTTGTCGCTGAGCAGCACCAGCAAAAGGGGTTCGAGAGCCTGAGGCAGTTCCCGGTCGCCGAGAGGCTGGTCGGAGTGGGCCAGCAGCAGAACCCGTTTGCCGCGGCCTGCGTATTTTTCCACCTGCGGCCGGATCGTTTCAAAGCGATCCCGCAGCACAAATTGGCCTGCGCCTAGCACATAGCTGCCCTTTTCCTGAAAGCTGGCGCCGCTCCATTTGCGCGCGGAGGAAAAGGAAACTTGTCCCACGCAGGTCCAGCCGGGCGGCTTCGGCATGATCTCCCGAATGGCATTCATTGTGGGGGAGTGGTCATCCATGGCGTTTACAAGCGATGACAGAGCTTCTTCCGCCTTTTCCCGGGGAATTTCGCACAGCGGCACGATGGTTTCCGCCTGAAGCGTACCCTGGGTCAGCGTGCCGGTTTTGTCCAGGCAGAGCGTGTCCACATGTGCGAGCGTTTCAATGGAATACAGTTCCTGGACAAGCGCTTTGTGCCGCGAAAGACGCAGAACGCCGACGGCAAGCACTACGCTGGTCAGCAGAACAAGCCCTTCTGGAATCATACCGATCAAGGCGGCCACCGTGCCGACGACGGAATCACGGAACGCCTGACCGACTTCAATCTGCTTGTGAAACATCAAAATGCCGATTGGCAGAATGGAAAAGCCCGTGATTTTAATGATGCGGTCCATCCAGGTCATGATTTCGGAGTTCGGCTTTTTCATATAACGGGCGCTGGCGGCAATGCGGGAGGCATAGTTGTCTTTGCCGACATGCTCCACTTGGGCTTTGCAGGTGCCTCCGACCAAAAAACTGCCGCTGTACAGATGGTCGCCGCAATGCTTTGCAACAGGATCGGATTCACCGGTGATCAGCGATTCGTCCGCCTCACATTCGCCGTTCAGCACAACACAGTCGGAACAAATCTGATTTCCAGAGGAAAAGGACAGCACATCATCCAGAACCAGATCGGGAACCGGAATTTCTTCTCCTTTGCCGGAGCGGATGACATGCGCTTTCGGCGCGGTAATCAGCGAGAGTCGGTCAATCATCTTTTTTGCTCGGATCTCCTGAAGGGTGCCGATCAGCGTGTTGCAGAGGATGACGCCGAGAAACAGCAGATTTTTATAGGATCCCACCAGAATGATCAAAGCAGCAAGGATCAGGTTCAAAATATTAAACGGAGTGATGATGTTGTTCCACACAATTTGCCCGACCGTGCGCGTGCCGGTGTCATCCTCTCGGTTGGTCAGCCCTTGCTCCCGTCTGGCGCTGACTTGTTCCGAACTCAGGCCGGACGAATAGTCGGGATGAAACCGTTCACAATAGGAATTGGTATTTTCTATCATAATTTGTATTTTCCCCACTTTAATTTTACCATATCATTTGTATTAATCCTAACATAAAAAAAGGAAAGCCAGGGATTGTTTCCAATTAATTGTTAAAAAATTTAAAATGTGTTCATTTTTTTCGTTATAATTAACAAATAGATCAGATTTATAAAAAAGCGTTTAATTTATAATTGGTCTTGTATCCTTTTGACAATGTGATATAATTGTCCAATAGTGGTTCAAGGGCGAGAAATTTTTGAAAAGGAGTTGACCGCTATCTTTCAAGCCGTGAAAAATAACATCAGACTGGATCTTGCACAGGGTGCCAAGTTGATTCGCACGGATTTTGACCGGTTTCTGGTGTTGCTGCTGGCCGCCTCTATTTTTGCCCCGTTTTATTTCAGTGCGTGTGTTGTTATCGGCATTGCCCTGATGGCAATGATCAACTGCAAAAAAAGGGTGCGCGCATTTGAAGCGCCTTATACCAAGTTCTTGTTTGCTTTTTTAATTGTGGCCTTTTTTGTTGCGGCAATTTATAATAATTACGTTGGCATTGCCTATTCGATTTTAATTTATGCGGTCGTTGGCTGTGCACTGTACCTTCGCAGCATTATGACGCGCTCCATCTTTAATAGCGCGATGGATCTTGTCTGCGTCGGCAGCATTTTCAGCTTATTTGTCGCGCTGTTTCAAAAGGCTTCTTCTTTTTCCACCGCGCCGGATTACCGCCCGGTTTCTGTCTTTACGAACGCGAATTATTATGGAATGATCATCGAATTTGTCGTGATGATCGCTTTGTACCGTATTTTTACAAATTCTGAACTGAGTGCCTTTTATTTTGCCGTTATTGGTCTCAATTTCATCGGACTGTATCTGACGGCAAGTTTTTCTGCGTTTGCTACTATGGTCATGACGGTGACGTTGATGCTGCTTTTAAAAAAGAGAAGAAAGAGCGCGCTGGCTTTTTTCCTGTCTGTGGGTGTGTTCGTTGGGCTTATGGTTGTTTTTCCGCAGCTATTGCCCCGAGGTTCGCAGGCACTTGACCACACGCTGGCTCAAAGGCTTTCTATTTGGACGGCTTCCATTGAAGGAATCAAACAGCATCTGTTCTTTGGGCGCGGTGCCATGGCTTACCAGTTGATTTACAAGCAGTTTTCCAGCTATCAAACTTATCATTGCCACAATCTGATTCTTGATATTCTGTTAAATTTTGGTATTTTTGGGCTGGCGTCAATCGGAATTTATACTGCGGTGCAGCTCAAGTTCCTGTGGCTCCGCGCGCGCAATAATCTCTGTATGGATATGAACATCCTGATGGTGGCTGCCACTGCGGCGGTTTTCATCCACGGGATGACCGATGTCACGATTCTGTGGATTCAGACAGGTGCCCTTTTTGCGCTGATCTTTTCTTCTACGGGGATTGATGCCGACTATGTTGAAAAAGGGATTCAGGTTCCTCACCTGCTCCCGGATTATTCCGGCGATTCCGTCACGGCGCTATATCTGAAAAATTAGCCGCAGAATGGAATGTAAAGGTCATTAAAAAGCCTTTCCCGCTTCTAAGTGCAGAATGTTTCGCGCACTTAAGAAGCGGGAGAGACTTTTTTGATCCCGTCTGAGGGCGGGGGAAGATTATCGGTCCCAGTCGGATTCGGCAAAGTCCCCCAGCTTTAGATAAGAACCATACAACCTGGCATATTCCCCGGTCCTTTGCGGGTTGGGAACATAGTCGGCCTGATAGGTCCGGCAGTAAGCTTTCTGCGCTTGTGCCAGGGAAGGGAAGACTCCTGCGGAGACTGCCGCGTAAATGGCCGCTCCTCGGGCACAGACCTGCGGTTCCCGGTAGGCCATGATCGGACGGTTCAGAACGTCGGCCATCATCTGCATGATGTAGGGGGACTTCTGGGCGATGCCGCCCACGGCGATGATGCGGTCGACAGCGATCCCGTTTCCAAGAAAACTGTCAAAAATATGCTTTGCACCGAAAACCGTTGCGATGGCAAGGGCGCGAAAAATCTGGGGCGCAGAACTTCCCAGATCCAACCCGCAGAGAGCGCCCTTTACATTTTCGTTCAGCTTTGGATACCGGCGGCCGTTGAACCAGTCCAGCGCGAGAAGACCGCTTTGCTCCGTCAGACGCGACGCCTGCTTTTCCATTTCAGGGATCAGGTTTTGAAGCATTTCTTCCGCAATCGCTTTCCGGTCCTCCGGGGAACGGGAAGGAAGAGCGTTGGCAACGGGCCACAGCAGCAGGTCGCGAAACCAGGCATAGATATCTCCGAAAGCGGCTTGACCGGCTTCCATGCCCATATAACCCGGAATAATGGAGTTTTCCGCTTGGCCGCAAACAGCTCGCAGGTCCCGGCCTGAAAGTGACGCCGGGTTGGCAATCAACAGATCCACCGTGGAGGTGCCGACCACTTTGACCAGCGTACCTGCCTGAATCCCCGCGCCGACGGCCCCGGCATGTGCATCAAGGGAGCTGCCTCCGATGACGGTTCTTTCGTTTACTCCCAGTCGCTTTGCCCATTCGGATGTGATGGTCCCAACGCGGGCATCCGAGCCGCGGGGGGCGGCGTAGCGCCCTGCAATTTCAGCGAGGTACGGGTCCAGCTTCCTCAGCACATCCGCCGGAGGCAGGCCGCCGAAAGCGGAATTCCACAGCGCTTTGTGCCCGGCAGCGCAGGCGCAGCGGTACATGCTTTCCGGTTTCGTTTTCCCCGAAAGAAGAGCCGGGAACCAGTCGGCGTGTTCCACCCAGGACCCTGCCGCCTCCCTGACGGCAGGGTCGATCCGTACGCCGTGCAGAATCTTGGCCCACCACCATTCGGAAGAATATACCCCCTGGTACTTTGTATAATCTACCGGGCTGCCTGAAAAGACCCGGTTGATTTCAATGGCTTCCTGAACCGCCGTGTGATCTTTCCACAGATAGAACATCGCGTTTGGATTTTCCTTAAAACGGTCCAGCAGGGCAAGCGGCGTTCCGTTCCGGTCCACCGGGCACGGGGTAGAACCGGTTGCGTCGATGCCGATGCTGAGAAGCCTTTCCCCGGCGGAAGGAACCTGGGCGAGGGCGGCTTTCATCGCTGTTTCAAACGCCTCGATATAGTCCAGTGGATGCTGACGGAATTGATTTTTTGAAACATCACAGTACAGCCTGCGGTGCCACCGCGGATAGTCGCACGATGCCGTGGAAAGGGTCCGGCCGCTTCTGGCTTCGACCAATACCACTCGGACGGAATCGCTGCCGAAGTCCGCTCCGGCGACAAGATCTTTTTCCATTTTTGTTTTGATTCTCCCATCCAAACGGTCACTGAGCGTCGGGATTAATCCGGATGACACATTTGCTGACCTTATCTTTGTCGTGAATCGCGTGTTCCATTCCTGCCTGAATGTCTTTAAAATCGTAAATGTCCGACGCAATCTTTTTCAAGGGAATTATGCCGTTTGCAACCGCCGCGATTGCCTTGGGGTAAATGTTTCTGTAACGGAAGACCGTCTTAATGGTGATTTCATTGTCAATCAGCCAGTTGACATTCATCTTGGCGATCCCGTCTTTGGTGTAGCCCACCAGCGTGATGGTTCCGCCGCGCTTTACCATTTTAGCCGTCTGGAAGATCGTAACTTCAGACCCGGCGGTTTCAAAGACGTAATCCGCTCCGCCGCCGTGCGTCAATTTTAAGACTTCCTGCACAGAATCGTTTTCTTTGGCGTTGACGATGGAAGTGGCGCCAAGCGAAAGAGCGCGGTTCAGGCGGTTCTGCATTAAATCCACCACAATGATGGTGCTGACGCCCATGCTCTTCAGCGCCAGCATGGTCACCAGCCCGATGCAGCCGGCGCCGAGGATGACGGCGGTAGAGCCCACCTGAGCCCCGGACTGCAGTGCCGCGTGGAAACCGACGGCCAGAGGTTCCATCAGGGCACCTTCCAGCGTGCTGACATTGTCGGGCAGCCGATAGCACAGGTTGGCCGGATGCGACAGATATTCCACAAAAGCTCCTTCTGTCACCGGCAGAGAAGCGTAAAAATATACATTTGGGCAGAGGTTATACCGCCCGGATTTGCAGTATTCGCATTTCCAGCACGGGATGCCGGGCTCGATGGCCACCCGGTCGCCGACTTTCAGGTCTGTCACGTCTTTCCCGGTTTCCACGATAACTCCGCCCGGCTCATGCCCCAGAATCATCGGTTTCGTCACATGGTTTTCTCCAATATATCCGTCTTCAAACAAGTGCATGTCCGAGCCGCAGATCCCCACATAATCCAGCTTAACCAGCACTTCGTCATCTTTTACTTCAGGAATGGGACGCTCTTCAAAATCAAATTTTCCAATTTGATTCATAACCGCTGCTTTCATAGTCCCTTTCAAAATATTTTCCTCCTTATCAATGCTTTAAAAGTTTATTTAAAAAACTTATTTAATACTTTGCGTTCATCATACCATAAGAGGTTTTACTTTTCAATATATGAAGATTACAAGAAATAATAGAGGATTTTTGCTATAATGTAGAAGAAAATTTGTCTGAATCGGTTTATTCTTCACAATTTATGACCTTGACAAGCGAAAGCAAGTATTGTATATTAAGAATTGCTTAAGAAAAAATCACAAAGTAAAGTTTATCGTATAAATTATTTTGTGCAATAAAGTTTATTTTATAAACGTTCCTCATTTTTGATTTTAGAGAGTGCAATTATGAAATCAGTGCAGAATGTAGGCGGTATCCAGAAAGTAAACCGGTGTACGGTTCTAAAGCTGATGCTGGAACATGAAAAAATTTCCAGGGCAGATATTGCGCGCTTCACCGGTTTAAATAAAGCGACTGTGACGAACATTATCAATGAATTTTCTGAGATGGGCATTGTCGCGGGCTGCGGTCAGGTAATTTCCGCCAATGGCAGAAAGACAGCAGGGCTGGCTCTGCAACTGGAAAACATCGTTGTGGTGGCGGTCCGGATCAACCGCGGTAGCATTGATTTTGGGGTCTGCTCCGTCACGGGGAAAATTACGAACCGGATGCAGCTTCGGTTTGAGATGGACGAAAAAATCGAGGGAATCCTCGCGTTGCTTCAAAAGGGAATCGCCCGGATGATGGAAGCGGCGGGGGAGAGAAAAATACTGTGCATTTCCATTGCCATTCTGGGCCCGCTGGTTCAAAATCAGCATAAAATTGCGAAAGTTTACGATATGCCTGAACTGGGCAAAGTGGATGTTCAGGAAGAGGTTATGAAAATGTTCCCGGGGATGCGGGTCTTTTTGGACCACGATGCCAACATGAGCACGTTTGCCGAGTGGAACAACTACAAGCTGGAAACCGGAAAAAAGAAGGGGGTTATGCTCAACCTTGACTTTGGCGTCGGCATTGGCGGCGGAATCATGGTGGACGGTAAACTTTTCCGCGGGAGCAACGGAATTGCCGGAGAGATCGGGCATATGGGAATCGATTTTCATTTCAATGAGATCGGGCCTTTCCGTTCAAAAGGAATTTTTGAATCCTATGCTTCCCCCTGGGTGATTAAAAGGGATGCGCTGAACCGGCTCTTTGAATTTCCAAACAGCAAAATCACGGAAAACAGCAGTCTGAAAGAGATCTATTCCCTCTACGAGGAAGGAGATGAGCTTGCCGTCTGGGCCGTCGACCGAATGTGCTGGTTCCTGGCTTATGGCCTTTCCAGCCTGATTTACTTGATCGACCCCGATGTGATAGTCCTGGGGGATGAGATCATTCGTTCGCAGTCTTTCCTGGCAAAATTGAAGCAGAATATGAAAAAATTTTTGTCGGAAGAGCTTGTGGATGCTTTGGATATCCGCTTTTCCCGATTTAAGCATGGGGGAATGCTTTTGGGAGCAACTATCATGGCGGTAGATCATTATGTGGAATCTCTTGAAATCATGGATTTCCTAAAGGATAATTTCCCTGAAAACTGCAAAAAATCCTAAGGTAAGTTCATAAAAAGATTTAGAAAGGAAAGTATGTATGAGAAAATTATCGACCCGGAGAATCTTGAGCGCTGCACTGGCGGTCGCTATGCTGAGTGCTTCGCTGCTGACCGGCTGTAGCAACAAGGGAGGGCAATCGTCCCAGGTCGCTTCTGGCAGTGCCAGCGCAACATCTTCACCAGACAGCGGCACTACGCTTTCTGTTGCAACCGTCAATAATGACGATATGATTATCATGGAAAATCTCACCTCTGAATTTACGAAAAAGACCGGCATCCAAGTGAAATACACAACCCTTTCCGAAAATGAAATCCGTTCAAAAATCAAAGAAGACGTCGGGATGGGTGGCGGCCAGTATGACATTGTCACTCTCGGTGCGCAGGACTCCGGCGTTTATCTGGACAATGGCTGGACGGAGTCGCTGGATCCCATGTTCAAATCCATGAGCGCAGCGGATCAAAAAGCCTACGACCTGGATGATATTTTCCCGGTTGTCAAGCAGTCGCTGTCGTCTACGAAAAAGGGGCTGGGCAGCCTACCGTTCTATGCGGAAACGACGCTGCTGTTTTACAACAAGGACATTTTCAAGTCAAAAAATCTGACAATGCCGGAAAATCCGACCTGGGATCAGGTCTATGACCTGGCGGTCAAGTGCAATGATCCTTCGAAGGGAATTCGAGGAATCGCCATTCGCGGTCTGCCTGGCGGCGGCCAGAATATGTTTATTTTCAGTTCCATTGCCTATGCGTTCGGTGCAAAATATTATGATAAGAACTGGAATGCAACCTTTAATACCCCGCAGATGAAAAACGCCATTGAATTTTATAAGAAGATCATTACAAATGCAGGAGAATCAGGAGCGACCACCTGCGGTTATACCGAGTGCCTGAACCTGATGTCGAGCGGAAAGGCCGCCATGTGGTACGATGCGAGCGTTTCGGCCGGCACTATGGCGAATTCCAAAGATTCCAAGGTGCAGGGGAAGATCGGCTATGCGATGGCTCCTCTGGAAGTAAAGAAGGACCAGACAAACACAATCGGCGGCTGGGGCCTTGCAATGACCTCCTCTTCCAAGCATAAGGACGCAGCGTTTAAGTTTCTCACTTGGGCAACCAGCAAGGATTATGCGAAACTGGTCGGAACCACAAAAGGCTGGGTGAGCGCACCATCCGGAACCAGGCAGTCCACCTATGACAATCCGAATTACAAAAAGGCCTGTGATTTTGCAGATATCACAAAGAAAGCTTTGCTGAAAGTCAATTATAGTCATCCGGCCATTGACGAGACCCCTTATGCCGGAAACTCCATCCCCAATATGCCGGAATACTCTTCGTGGGGTGAAACCATTGCGCAGCAGCTTGCCTCTTACCTGACCGGAAAGACAGACATCAACAGTGTCCTGACCTCCGGGCAGAAAACACTGCAAGACGTGGCAACAGAAGGGAACTATAAAAAGTAAAGAAAGATCCCGGTTAAAGACCGGGACAGATAAAACGGAAATGAAAAATCCCTGCTCCCCCTTTGCGCATCCGACTGTGAAGCGGGATGCGCGGGAAGGGGAGCAGGGGCTTCTTTTTCCATTGCAACGGCAGCGGCTTTCCAAAAGAAGGGACTGAGGATGAATTGGAACATTCCAAGCGCGATCATACAAAGTATATTATACTGCCCTCCGTAATCATTGTTGCGGTTATTACACAAATTCCTTTTTTGATTACCATTTATTATTCTTTCCTGAAGTGGAACATCAACAGGCCCGACCAAGGAATTCATTTTGCCGCCTTTTCGAATTATGCCAAGATCTTTTCCTCTCAAGACTTTTATACGGTCTTGCTGAATACTTTCATCATTATCGTGGTGTCACTTGTCGTCTGCACAGTTTTGAGCATTTTGCTGGGTCTGCTGTTTAACCGCAAATTTGCCGGGGTTAACGTTTGCCGGACTCTCATTGTTCTGCCGTTCTTTGTGATGGAATCCGTGATCGGAATTGTCTGGAAAACCTTGATTCTGAGCCCTTCGTTTGGGCTGAATTACTATATCAGCCAATTTTTCGGGCGCCCTGCGGTCGATTTTTTCGGCCAGGATGCGCTGCTGACTATTTTGATTTTGATTATTTGGCAATGGACTCCATTTTTCTTTTTGATTATCATGGCCGGATTGCAGAATATGCCGGATGATGTTTTGGAAAGTGCGCGGATCGATGGAGCAAGCGGGTTTACCATGCTTTTAAAAATCCAGATTCCGCTGATTCAGGACCACATCAAAGTCGCAATGATCCTGGGATTGATCAATATTTTGAAAGTTTTTGGGCTTGTTTACGTCACGACGTCGGGAGGGCCGGGGATCAGTTCGAGCAACCTGCCTTACTATGTCTATAAATGTCTGTTCTATGACTGGGACGTAGGAAAATCTGCTGCTGTTGCTGTTATCACAGTGGCGGTTACGCTTCTGTTGACGCAGACTTTTTTCAAATATCTTTACCGGAAGAAAGAAGCCTGAAGTTCGGTTTGCAGTGAGCAGGAGGTTTAGGATGAAAAGAAAAGTTAAGAAAAATATCGTTAATGTTTTATCTGTCTTGATCGCGCTGATTTGGGTTTTCCCGATCCTTTATATGTTAATTTCCAGCTTTAAGACGGAAAGCCAAGTGGTGATCCCCGGGCTCTTTTTCCAGCCGACGCTGGAAAATTACAAAGCGGTTGTCAATACGGAATTTTACCAGCATTTGGTCAATTCCGTTCTCATTACATTCGCCACGGTTTTGGTCTCGACTGTTTTGGCTGTCAGCGCAGCCTATGGGCTCGTTTTCACGCCGCTGAAGAAGCCTGGCAATCTTTATTTCTGGTTTGTTTCCACAACGTTCCTTCCGGCGGTTGCCGTGATTGCACCTGTTTATTTTGCATTTAAAAAGTTAAATATGATTGATTCCTATGCTGCAATCATCCTTCTGTATGTCGGCGCAGGGACGCCGCTGATGGTTTGGCTGATTACAAACTTTTTCAAGGAAATTCCGAAAGAAATCATTGAAGCGGCGGATATCGACGGCAGCGGCCGGCTGAATACGTTTTTTAAAATTATGCTTCCACTGACAAAAAACGGAATTATTTCCGCAGCCTTGCTGGTCTTTATCGTGACATGGAATGAATTCTTCTTTGCGGTTACCATTACTTACACGCAATCCTCTACACTGTCCGTATATATGAGCAAATATATGGTCCAGCAGGGATATTTCTGGGGGAAGATGTGCGCAACGGCAACCATGATTGTTATTATTCCGATTGTGATGGGATTCTTTACACAGAAGTCCCTCGTGAAAGGCCTTGCCGCCGGGTCAGTCAAAGGCTGATGCAGTTGCAAGCTGAGTTTTGCAAAAATCAGGCTGCGCCGGGCATAACAAAGATTCTGCGCCCGGTGCGCTTTTTCATTTTTTTTTAATCACCGGTCTTGATTTTAGACGGGGTTTATTATATAATTTATATTGCCGCTGTTTTTGAAAGTAAAGTTGCTTATCTAGGCCGGTGTGTTGGAATTGGCAGACGAGACAGACTCAAAATCTGTTGTCCGCAAGGGCGTGTGGGTTCGAGTCCCACCACCGGCACCATGTCGAGTGTCCTTATAGCATTTGAAAGTGCTGTAAGGACACTCGCTTTTTATATGTTTATCCTGCTATCTGCGTTTGGGAGTAGCTTACGGCTACTCCTTTTCTCGTCTGTATCAGAACATCCGGTTCCGGCAGAGATGAAACATCCGGTATTTCAATGGAGCCAATACAATTATAATGAATGGTCAGCTTCTGGACGTATACGCCGTTCACCTTTTCGGCCTGATGGACTTCAATGTGATCGATCAGCTCATTCAGCATACGCGGCGTGAGCTTTCTGGCTCTGGTATATTTGCGCACGGTGGCAATAAACATATCCGTGCCTACCGTCCGACGGCTTTCCCTGTCAAGCTCGGTCCTGAGCGTTTTTATCCGCCCTGCTAATCCGCTCTGCTCGTCCTCATATTGCTTAGTCATTTTTGAAAACCGTTCGTCGGAAATTTTCCCGGCCACGTTATCCTCATACATTCGATCAAACAGTCGGTCGATCTCCTTATCGCGCGCCAATAAAGAATTGTATTCCTTTTGCCGTTTTTGTCGCTCAAGCTCTACCGCTTGCTGAGAATGTCCCATAACCGCTTTGACGAATTCGTCCTCATACTTGCTCGCAAATTTTGTGAGCCTGCGGATTTCTCCCAACACGACCTGTTCCAGAAAGTCCACACGGATGTAATGGGTAGAAGTGCAAGTGCCCCGATTGCCTTTGTAGTTGGAACAATTGAAATACTTGATATCCGGGTTACCCTGATTGAAGTGGTAATGCAGATTATGTCCGCAGTCGGCACAGACAAGCAGACCGGAGAACATATTGGTTTCTCCCTCATTCGTTTTCCGTTTGCGGATTTTGCCCCGCTTCTGCTGTACCTTTTCCCATGTTGCGCGGTCAACGACCGGATCGTGCACATCCTTAAAGATAACCCAATTGTCACGGTCGTTCTCAATCGGTTCTCCGGCATTTCCTTTGATCTTATTGCTAATACGCCGTTTTTTGCTGATATC
>ENA-UOOI01000762-UOOI01000762.1-fermentation-metagenome-genome-assembly--contig:-NODE-762-length-38794-cov-10.147500_pt1 | contig 38794 bp, 33 predicted proteins | sample MGYA00245779_ERZ724027 | MGnify/ENA primary metagenome ERZ724027 (study PRJEB28704, sample SAMN03018318) | fermentation metagenome | biome: anthropogenic terrestrial biome; feature: soil; material...
TTCCCAGGGGAACGGAAGATTTGAACAAGCGTGCCTTGGAAGCAGGGTATAAACTGGTTGAAAATTTCAGCTCTTTAAACAAAAGTTGTAAGTTAGTAGGATAGTTTTTAATGGAAAATCATGATTTTTAATACTGCAATTTTAATCAATAAGCACAATACGACTATTGGAAGCAATTTACAATAGCCCTATTGTGCTAACAATTTATAAAGACAGTTCTAAGATTTATGTAAATCAAACCTAGGTACGTTATTTTTCTTATTTTTAATAATTCTTTGCTTCTTCCCTTGTCATCCAAAAATGGATGCCCGTAGTGGAATCTTTCCATCGGTCTTCATCAAAATTCTTTACTTCTACCCATTCACCTACACGATAAACAAAATTTTCATCTACCAAAGACCAAGCTTCTTTGTAAATTTCTTTATAGTCCAAACTTTTGATTGTAAGGACTTTTGCTTTGCTGCAGCGGCAAGAAGGCAATGTAGCCGAAGTTCGCTTTGCATCTGCCGGTATTAGAAGCTGTACCAAACAATCATTAAAACATTTTTTATATCCCAAAAAGGCACCTTTTTCCGGACAGTGTAGACGAAACCACTTTGTATTCTTGTTGGAAACGATATTATTCAATTTAGCATATTCTAATACCGCACCGTATAAATTTGCATCTTCGATATTACAGCTTGTCATATCTGCATACCGAAGTGCTGCACATTTTAAATTTGCATGCCGAAAGTTTGTTTTACGTACAGTGCATTCATCAAATAAAGCATTGAAAACACTGCTGTATTCTAGATTTGCTTCGTCAAACCTGATTCTATGAAATGCACTGAAAGAAAAATCAATATTAGATAAATCCCATTTTGTGAGATCCATGTCAAAAAGCTCTATTTCTTTTAAAACGAGTCTTTCTTTGGGTTTTCTAGCTTTCAATATGCTTTTAAATTCTTCTTGTGATAATCTGTGCATGAGATTTTCCCCCTTTATTTTTTGCAGGCATACATCTGGATAAAGTCTATACCTGCCCTATTGCAGTCATGCTGAAGACAGGATACCTAAAATTCTATTTAAAATTATCATATCATATTCTATTAAGTGTATAAATCAATATTTTGAATGTATACAAAATTTAAGAGTGAAAAGAGCAAAAGAACTTCTTTTAAATACAGACTTAACGATTTTATAAATTTCTCAAATTGCAGGTTATGAGTATAATTCGTCATTTACTAAAGTGTTTAAAAACTTAGAAAAAAATATCACCTGTGGAGTTTGGAAAAGAAATCAAAAAAATAGACTAACAACATACTGTATTTCAGCAAAAATCTATTTGATTTAGAAGATATAAAGATATTATAATTTAAATGAAATAGCGAATATATTTATGTAAAAATATTTTTATTGAACAAAATAAAAAGGAGCTTGATTATATTATGATAGATATATCGATTTGCAAAGAATTAAAAGAAGCTTGTCCTACAATAGCTCTAGGGTGCATACAGGCACATGTAATTGTTGAAAATAGCAGCGATGCCTTGTTGAAGGAAATTAGCAGCTATTGTAAAGTATTAAATGAAGAAATACATATTGAAGAATTATCACATTTACCTCAAATTGAAGCCGGAAGAGATTTATATAAAAAACTTGGGAAAGCACCTAGTAAATATCGACTATCTTCTGAAGCTTTAATCAGAAGGGTATTACAGGGGAAAGGTCTTTATAAGGTAAACAATGTTGTAGATATTAATAACTTAATATCCTTGAAATCCAAATTCCCTGCGGGCTCATACAATATTAAAAATATATATTCACCCATTTCATTGTCGATAGGAAAAGAAGGTGAACACTACAAGGGTATTGGCAAAGCTCTGATAAATATTTCTAATCTCCCTGTATTAACCGATTCTATTGGCAGCTTCGGAAGTCCTACCAGTGATTCGGAAAGAGCTATGATAACAGATGATGTAAATGAAATTTTATTGTGTATTTATTCTTTTAGTGACAGAATTGATATTGAGAAATATTTGGAATATGGTAAACACCTTCTGGAAAAGTATGCTGGTGGAAAAGGCATTGAAATTAAAACAATTGAATAAAGTGAGCAGGGGGTGCTGATATTTTTTGGACAGCTAAATTGCCCATCCAGGATTTTAGTTTCGCCAGGTATTTATGGATTCAATATTCAAAAGTAGATTAGGTGTATAATAGTGAATAAGGTAATTGAATTATTTTTATAAAATATAAATGCCTGTGGCATATTTAAAGAAAGGGTGAGAACACATGACTCAAAAATTGAAACTGTGGCTGTGGCTGTCTGTTGTCATGGTGATTGCCGGTGCACTGCTGCTGTTTCCGATTGGCAGGTTAGCTTTAAATGTTGTATTTGTTATAGTTAAAATTGGTATGTTGACCGGCTTGTTCATACTTTTATTTTCAAGGAAAAAATTTGGCTTTTATATTTGGGCGCTGTTTTCTGTCGGCGCTGTGATAATGACTCTGATCAAGTGGAATATTATAGGAAGTGCTTCTTTTCTGATAATTGCAAGCATTGTCGTTGACATACTCATGCCTGTTGTTGCGTACATGTTTATGAAAAAAAGATGGAGTGAGTTTTAGAACATACGGTCTTTCGTATTTTCTTTCAAAAGAGAATATGAAAGGCTGTAAACTTAATCTTCAATGTAAAGATGCAGCTTATTGTTGACAGCACCGTATATTATGTATACAATTGATGTATGTATAAAAGATTAAAAGCTGATAGGCTTCAGAGAAAATTATTGGATCTTATAAATTGTTTTAATGAAAATGACAGCAGAGCAAGAAATTTTGGCACAGATACCATGCTGCATATTTCAGAAATTCATCTTATTGAATTTATAGGGAATAATGAGAAACTTTCCATATCTGAAATAGCACGGAAAAAGAATATTACGAAAGGTGCAGTGTCTCAGACGGTAATTAGGTTGGAGAAAAAGAAACTGGTTGTAAAGGAGGTGAATCCAGAAAATAGATCCCAGCTTATTGTATCGCTGACCGGAAAAGGATGGACAGCATACAGGGAACACAAGAGGTATCATGAAAATATTACCAAAATGATTTTATCATGTATGCAGGGTAAATCAGAAGCGGAGATCTGTGCTATTTACAGTTTTTTAGATGAATTACAACACTTGATGGAATAATAATTTTTTATAGCCAATGCGTATAGTATATATACGCTTAAATATGTTTTGAAGGGAGATTTTCTATATTGAATGATGAAATTAACGGAGAAAAAAAACCTGTACTGACAAAATCTTTGATAATTCTTATGACAATTGCCTGCGGAGTTTGTGTAGCCAATCTGTATTATGTACAGCCTCTGGAGTCTCAAATTGCCAGAGCTTTCCACGTATCACAGAATTCAGCGGGTATAGCTACGATGCTTACACAAATTGGATATGCCTGTGGAATTTTGTTTATAGTTCCACTGGGAGATATGTGTGAAAGACGTTCGCTTATAATGCGAATGCTACTTGTTGTTATACTGGCATTGGTTATAATAGCTTTTTCACCCAATTATCTTATTATGGTGGGATTTATGTTCATACTTGGCATTACAACAGCTGTACCGCAGATTATTGTTCCCTATGCGGCTCACCTTTCACCTCCAGGACAGCAGGGAAAAGTTATAGGAGATGTTATGAGCGGTCTCCTTGTGGGAATTTTGCTGTCTCGTGCTTTCAGCGGAATTGTAGGAGCAGCTTTTAATTGGAGAGTTGTGTATGTCTTGGCCGCAATTATGGTAGGAATACTGTTTATATTTATTGCAAGACTCTTTCCTTCTGACAGACAGATATCTGAGAGCACCTATACGAAGCTTTTGAAATCAATACCAAAACTGGTAAAGACTCAGGTTTCCCTCCGTGAATCGGCGGTGAATGGTTTCTTTATGTTTGGTTCCTTTACTATATTCTGGACATCACTTATTTTTCTGCTTGAAACGCCAGTTTACAATATGGGTACGAGAGAAGCCGGTTTGCTTGGCCTTGTAGGAGTGGTAGGTGCATTGGCAGCACCTTTGATCGGGAAAGTTGCAGATGAGAGAGGTCCCAGATTTTCAGTTGGTATAGGAGTGTTGCTTTCTACTTTGGCATATGTGTGTTTTTCAATTTTCGGATATGATATCTGGGGTCTTATTGCAGGAGCGATAATTCTGGATCTTGGGAATCAATGCGGACAAGTTTCAAATCAGGCGCGGGTTCAACTTTTGGGGGACAAAATGCGCAGCCGCAATAATACTGTATTTATGTTTTCATATTTTATGGGTGGTGCAGTAGGTTCCTTCTTGGGGACTCTTTGCTGGCAGAATTTTAAATGGCAGGGTGTATGTGCAATAGGGATTGCATTTCAAGCAGCTGCAATCATTGCCCATTTTATAATCTACAGACCTAGGAAAGCATTGAATGTTTAGATTTTTTTAGATTGAATGGACTGATCTATTGATATTTTAATAGATCAGCCCATTGTTTTTTAATCGGTAAATTTTGACGCTATAATAGAAATTAATGGTATAATATAGCTAAAAATAAAATTACAAAAATATACAAAACTTATTTTCTAAATGAACAAACTCTAATATTTAAATTTTATGCTAAAGGCCAATAAAAATAATTTGGGGTGATAAAATGGGCGATAGCTTGAAAAATATAAAGTTGATATTAGAATGTTTATTGGAAAACTTGGATGAAGGAATTCAAATAGTAAATTCTAAAGGAAAGACCATATATTATAATAAATCCATGGGTAGAATAGAGGGGATTCAGCCTGAGACTGTCTTGCACAAGAGAGTTAATGAATATTTGAAAGATGTTAAAGAGGATTCTTCAACACTTGTGCAGGTTCTTAAAAATGGCGAGAAGATCACAAATTTAGTTCAGAGTTATATAAGTGAACATAAAAAGAAAGTTATTACTATAAATACTACTGTGCCTGTGAAATATGACGATTTTATAATAGCTGCAATTGAAATATCCAGAGATTTCACACAGTTGAAGAAACTGACAGAATATATATGCAGACTGCAGGATATGGATAGAAAGACTAAAAAGCACTATAGTTTTAATGATATATATTATAAGAGCAGTGTCATGAAAAATGTGGTGGAAAAAGCTGAAAGAGCAAGTAGATCGAGTTCTTCCGTACTAATTTATGCCGAAACCGGATGTGGAAAAGAAGTTGTTGCCCAGAGCATTCATTATGATGGATTGAGGAGAAATGGGCCATTTATACCTGTGAATTGTGCAGCTATCCCGGATTTATTGTTGGAAGGAATACTTTTTGGAACAGAAAGGGGGAGTTTCACCGGAGCGGAAACTAAGAAAGGCTTATTTGAACAGGCCAATCATGGAACCATTTTGCTTGATGAGGTTAATTCTATGAAGCCTTATCTTCAATCTAAACTTCTGAGAGTAATTCAGGAAGGGTATGTGAGACCTGTGGGAAGTAGTAAAACCGTAAACATAGATGTTAGAATAATAGCTACGATAAATGAAAATCCTGAAAAACTTATATCGGAAGGTAAACTTAGATCTGATTTTTATTATAGATTGAGTGTCATAGAAATTAATATACCTCCCCTTAGAGAAAGAAAAGAAGATATAGAATTATTTGAAAAACATTTTATTGAACATTATAACAACATTTTAGGAAAAAATATACAGGGTATAGATGATAATGTAATGCAGAGCTTTTTGGAATATGATTGGCCTGGCAATGTAAGGCAGCTTAAAAATGTAATTGAATCAGCTATAAATATGGCGGATAATAATACAATTTTAAATTATAGTCATTTTGACACAAAAATTTTTTGCGGACCCTCTAATATATGCAATGATTTAAATTCCTTTGGAAATGAAAAAATTGATCTGCCTTTGTATGTAGATAATATAGAGAGAAAAATTATAAAAAGTATATTGGCAAAGAATAATTTTAATATTAGCAAAACTTCAAAACAATTAAATTTATCAAGACAGGACCTGCAGTACAAGATAAAAAAATATAAAATAGGTTAATTTGATATATGGCATTTAGTTTGTACATTTTGTAATTTCTTTAAAATATTAAAGTACAAGGCATCCGCTTTATATAGGTTTTTTAAGCCTTTAGCATTGTGTGGATGTTGTTTGGGGAAAATTATATAGGGATTAGATATTGAGAGTTTTGATCATTTTATTAAAAATGCAAAAATATTTGCAATATAGTAAAAAAATTTGCATTTTCTAGAAATAAGAATAACAGTGATATTATCAATTAATTGTCTGGATACAGGCAATTTTTTTTGCACAAAAATTTACTAAGTACATTGTAAATTGAAGGATCTGGAATTGGCAGGATAAATGCTGGATATTAATTGAGAAGTATTAAAAATGAGCTGCGGGAGGTGAAAATCTATGATAGAAAAAGGAACTTGGGTTGAAATAGAAAAAATTGTTTTGCTTCCAAAAGACAGGGCCAAAAATATACCTAAAGAAACAAAAAAGACAGCTTTAAAGTGCTGGATAAAAGGCAATTGTCTAACTGACTGTGAATTAGACGATGATGTAAAGGTCGTGACAAAAACGGGGAGAATAGTTGATGGAAGAGTTGTAGATGTGGAACCTGGTTATTATCACTCTTTTGGTAAATATATTAGAGAAATAGGCGATATTGGGAAACAGGCAAAGAAGATTATTGGGTAAATATCAGCAGAAGAGGTGAATGTGTAATGAATAAATATGAAGATATCATGTCCAGAAAAAATGACATAATGCTTAAATCTGTCGGTATTGATTTTGACAGATATGAAAGGGGAAAAATTTCTTTTGATTATGAAAAACTTATGAAAGATGTAGGCTATTCTATTGATGAAATTATAAAAATACAAAGAGAAGTTGGAGTTGGGAATACTCCTTTATTGGAATTGAGAAATATAACAAAACTTGCTAGAAAAGTTTCCAAAACTGGGAAAGCAGCTGGGATATTTGTGAAAGATGAAAGCTGTAACCCTTCTGGGAGCTTTAAGGATAGAAGAGCTTCCATATCTGTATATAACGCTGTAAAGAGAGGATATGAAGGTGTAGCTGCTGCAACTTCGGGAAATTATGGCGCAGCTGTCGCCTCACAAGCTGATATAAGGGGTATGAAATGCATAATAGTAAATGAATGTTATGATTCAAGAAAAGTTGGTCAGCCCGAAATATTAGAAAAGGTGAGAAAGTGTGAGGGATATGGGGCCGAAGTCATTAGGCTCACAGTGGGACCTGAATTATTTTATGCTTTCTTAAAAATATTAGAGGAAACAGGATATTATAATGCTTCATTGTATTCTTCCTATGGAGTGGCAGGTATCGAAACTTTGGGCTGCGAGATAGCTGCCCAGTGTAGAAACAGATTTGGAAAAGAACCAAAAGCTGTGATCATAAGCCATGCAGGAGGCGGAAATGTTACTGGAACTGCAAGAGGTCTTATAAAAGCAGGTGCAGATAATACAGAAGTAATAGGGGCTTCCGTTGATTTAAGCGGCCTTCACATGGCCTCCGACATAGATTTCAATAAAAAATCTTTTACTACAAGTCATACGGGGTTTGGCATACCTTTTGCCACTTATCCGGATAGATCCGACGTACCTAGAAGTGCTGCAAGGCCTCTTAGATATTTGGATAGATATGTAACTATAAGTCAAGGAGAGGTATTTTGGATGACTGAAATACTGGCTCAGCTGGAAGGAATGGAAAGAGGTCCTGCAGGAAATACTTCTCTGGCAGCTGCCTTTGCCATTGCACAAGAATATGACAATGATGATGTAATAGTGGTCCAGGAAACCGAGTATACGGGTGCGGGAAAACATATATTATCTCAGCTTAATTTCGCAGAGGAAAATGGAATTAAAATCATCTTGGGGAATCCGAAGGATCAAATACCTGGGAAAAATATAATAATTCCATCCCATCCTGGTCTAGTGTCTGTGAAAGATGAAGATATGGAAAAATTAAAGGGGTCTTATATAAAAAATTCTCTTAAGAAATTAAAGGGAAATACTGTGGATAAAATTGATGTAAAGTTTTTAGCTGAAGAAACCAGGAAAAGCAGTGAACAAATAGCTGATATATTAAAGAAAAATAATATTTTTATAAATTAGAGGTGGATTTTAATTATGAAGAGGGTCGATGATTTCCAGGAAAGAAGAAAGCATTTGGAAAATTTAAGTGATAAACAGCTGTATGACAGATTTTGGGGCCTGGTTGAACAAATTGTTCAACCTCTAGCGGACCTGGCCTATACACATACTTCTCCAGCTATTGAACGTTCTGTGCTTTTGAGAATGGGATTTTCAAGCTTAGAGGCCAAGCCTATAGTAGAATACGGTACGAAATGGAATTTACTGGGAAAAGGTATGGGAAATGTGGTCTTGACTTATGCCAAATTGAAAAATGTGGATTACTTGAAAGCCGGGGAACAATTATCCAAGGGTATTGGATGGAATTTGGTTATTGAGAACATGAAAGCTGGTGAAAAAAATGACTAAAAAGCTGAAAGAAAATGAAAAATTGAATATAAAAGAAATCCTTAAAGATCTGGACAAATATGAGCCTAAATGGAGAGGATGGCATTGGAGGGAACCCTATCCCGAGGGAAAAGTCGGAGAATTTACTTATCGTGAAATTTCAAAACCTCTAAAAAAAAGTCAGCCATTGCCTGCTGCAAGAAGTTTTGAAAATATAGATCCTCAGCCTAAAGCTATTATAACGACTGAAATTGCTTCAGGAAGGTTTGAGGACGATTTAAGAAGAATGAGAATGGCTGCTTGGCATGGGGCGGATCATCTTATGGTAATAAGGACTGCAGGACAAAGTCACATTGACGGATTGATAGAAGGAACTCCGGAAGGTGTAGGAGGAGTTCCAATTACTAGAAAGGAAGTTAGAGCCACCAGAAAAGCTATAGATATGATAGAAGAAGAAGTTGGAAGGAAAATTAATTTTCATTCCTATGTATCTGGTGTTGCAGGGCCGGACATAGCTGTGATGTTTGCAGAAGAAGGGGTCAATGGTGCACACCAGGATCCTCAGTATAATATACTTTACAGGAATATAAACATGTTTAGATCCTTTGTAGATGCAGCTGTTGCAAAGGGGATAATGTCATGGGCCGGTATGCTCCAGATAGATGGCGCTCATAATGCCAATGCAACGGCAATGAAAGGATATAATGTAATGCCGGAACTTATGGTTCAGCATGCAATAAATGCCAAGTTCTCGGAAATGGTCGGAATGAAGCCTGAAAATATAGCACTTTCTACTGTGCCGCCTACTTCTGCACCAGCTCCCTGTATGCGCTACGATCTTCCCTATGCGGTAGCCCTGAGGGATCTGTTTGACAAATATAAGATGAGAGCCCAGATGAATACCAGGTATATAGAATCCTGTGAAAGGGAAGCTATTGTGTCGCATACCTTAAATTTACTGATATCTGCACTGACATCAGTGGATATCCAAAGCACTATAACTCCGGATGAGGGAAGGAATGTTCCATGGCACTATAATAATATACATGCTGTGAATACTGCAAAACAGGCTCTTATAGCTATGGATGGATTGAAGGATATGGTGGAAATAAAAAAGACAGGGCCTCTCCCTGAAAAAGTGAGGGAGTTAAAGGAAAGGGCGGTATTGTTTTTAGAGGAAATAATAGAGATAGGAGGATACTTTAAAGCTGTGGACTCGGGTTTTTTTGTGGATTCAGGCTTGTATCCTGAAAGAAATGGAGATGGAATTGCAAGGAAAATGGATGGAGGTGATGCCGTAGATACAATAGTTAAAAGAGAGAAAAATTATTTTGCTCCCGTATGTGCTCATTTCGGGTACAACAATGTACCTGATAATTATGATAAACCCTGTGATACCATAAATAAATGTACACTGTGTGATCACTCAAAAATCAAATATATAGATGAATTGGATGAAAATGATAATGTGTTAAAAAGGATGGAAACTGTTGAAGATGATGGAACTGTAGTCCCTGAAGTACAGTGGTCCAAAGACGGATATGTTAAAGTGACATTGTTTTTGCCGGAAAATGAACAGATTAGTGAGGCAGCAGCTCTTGAAATAGGCAGGAGAATGAATTTGAAGGAAGTAGAAGTTATACACAAACAGGTTATGCAGAAAGCAGAGGGTACTTTGGTGGAAATAAAAGGTGTAGTTGATTTTAAGCCAGTTCAGCGTGACAAGCTAGTACTTCCAAAGAGAAGGAAAGTTCTTTCTGACAAAATTATGAGAGATTATGTAAAAGAACATCCTGTGAAAGTTGTAGCTGCTACGGTAGGAGAAGACGAGCATTCTGTTGGACTCAGAGAAATAATAGATATCAAACATGGAGGTGTTGAAAAATTCGGCATAGAAACAATTTATCTTGGTACATCATGTCCTGTTGAAAAATTGGTTGAGGCGGCAATAGAATCCAAGGCACAGGCCGTGTTGTGCAGTACGATAATTACCCATAATGATGTTCACATAAAAAATATGCAGAAACTTCATGACCTATGTGTAGAAAAAGGTGTGAGAGACAAGTTAATACTGGTTTCAGGAGGAACCCAGATAACTGACGATATAGCCAAGGAACATGGAATGGATGCTGGATTTGGAAGGGGATCCAATGGTACTGACGTAGCTTCTTTTGTGATAAAAAAGCTTATGGGGCTCAATGCGGATCTGGAAGAGTGATGCCGGATTTAACTAAGTTATTAAGCAGGAGGTGACTCTTTATGAAGGTAGATTATTTAATTGCTGAAATAGGAAGTACCACAACTGTGGTTACGGGATTTAATGTAAAAAGTCAAGGTAAGGAGATATCTATTGACAAGCTTTTTCAGGGAAAAAGCTGTACTACAGTTTTGGACGGAGATGTAAATATTGGCCTTAAAAATGCAATTAAAGATATAGAAATGCAGGTGAAGGAGCCTATATATTGGGATAGAATGCTTGCAACAAGTAGCGCGGCAGGCGGGCTGAAAATAACGGTGCACGGTCTCATGAATCACATGACCGTGAAAGCGGCAAAAGAAGCTGCACTTGGTGCAGGCGGAATAGTTAAGATGATTACCTCTGGAAAGATGAGGGGCATTGATGTAAAGAGAATACATGATATAAATCCCAATATGATAATGATTGCAGGCGGAGTGGATTACGGAGAAAGGGAAACTGCCCTTTATAATGCACAGCTTATAAGCGGTGAAAGATTTGACAGGCCTGTAGTTTACTGCGGCAATGTTGAAAATAGGCAGGAAATAAGTGAGATATTCAAAGGACAGGAATTATATATTATTGACAATGTTTATCCGAGGGTAGATGAATTAAATGTGGAGCCTGCCAGAAAGATAATACAGAAGGTATTTGAAAAGAATATCGTAAAAGCTCCGGGAATGAACAGGATAAAGGACATGGTAGATGGAAGCATAATGCCTACCCCGGGAGCGGTAATGGAGAGTTCCATTATTCTCTATGATATGATAGGGGATCTAGTAACATTGGATGTCGGGGGAGCTACTACGGATGTCCATTCAGTTACAGAAGGCAGTTCGGTTGTTTTGGATATGCTTGTGAATCCGGAACCGAAGGCCAAAAGAACTGTAGAAGGAGATCTCGGAGTATATATAAACAGTAAAAATATAGTGGATCTTTTAAATGTGAAGGATATTGGAGAGATGGATAAAAGATATATATTGGCTCATATCAGGCCAATTCCCTTGGAAAAAGAGGATATAAGGATAAGCAGCATATTGACTAAAAAAGCTGTTGAAGTTGCAATGAACAGACATGTGGGAACTATTAAGAGAAAATATGGGGGCGAAAGCGGCTTTATAGCCTATGGTAAAGATCTTTCACAAGTCAAATATATAATTGGCACTGGAGGAGCTCTTACCAGGCTGCCTGAGGGGAAAGAAATTCTTTTAGGCATCAGAAATCTTAATAGCGATGATATGACTATGATGCCCGGTAAAATGGCAGAAGTATTGATAGATAAGGATTATATAATGGCATGTGCTGGGGTGTTAAGCAGGGACGACAAAGAAGCGGCTAAGGCTCTTTTAAAACAGAGCCTCCTGCAATAGTGATAATGGAAAGGGAGATAATTTTTATGGTTAGGAGATATCCTTGTGTGGAAGTGGATCTAAAAAAAGTGACTCATAATGCCAGGAAGATTATGACATTGTGTAATAAAAATGATATAGATGTTGTTGGGGTGACTAAAGTGTTTTGTGCGGAACTGCCCGTAGTTCAGGCTGTTTTAAATTCAGGAATTAATATGATAGGTGATTCTAGAATACTGAATTTGAAGAAGATGGAAGGTTTGAATTGTAAAAAGATGCTTCTCAGGATACCTATGAAAGATCAGGCCTATGAAGTAGTAAAGTACAGTGATATAAGTTTAAATTCGGAATTGAATGTAATTGGGGAACTATCGAGGGTGGCTAAGATGTTGAATACGGTTCACAATATTATTTTAATGGTGGATGTAGGGGATCTGAGAGAAGGAGTATTGATAAAAGATGTAATTGACATTGTAAAGGAAATAATAAAATTTGAAAATATAAGATTGGTCGGGCTTGGTACAAATGTTACCTGTTATGGAGGGGTTATTCCCGATGAAAACAATCTTGGAAAGCTTGTAAAACTTAGAGATAAAGTTATGGAAATCTTTGATATTGACCTTCCGATAATTTCAGGGGGGAATTCCAGCAGTCTATATATGGCTGCAGGCGGTACTGTGCCAAAAGGCATCAATCAATTGAGAATAGGAGAAGGGATAGTATTGGGAAGGGAAACTTCTTTTGGACATAAAATATCAGGCTGCTATAGCGATGCTTTTGTACTTAAAAGCGAGATAATAGAAATAAAAGATAAGCCTACGGTTCCAGTTGGGAAAATAGGAGTGGATGCATTTGGGGAAAAGCCCAGATTCAAGGATAAGGGTATAAGGAAAAGAGCCATTGCGGCAGTAGGAAGACAGGATATAAAATTAGATGGACTCAGTCCTCTGAATAAAAATATAGATATTTTTGGGGCCAGCAGTGATCATCTGATATTGGACATTACAGAGAGTGAAAAACCTTTGAAAGTCGGAGATGTAATCGTTTTTAATATGGATTATGGCTGTATTCTTGCTGCCATGACTTCACCTTATGTAAATAAATATTATTCTGCTTGATTTATTTAAGCTATTAAAAAATATGTTTGGGGGGTAATTATCGTGAAAAATAAAATAAGAATTATAATTTGGGGATTGGGTTCTATGGGAAGCGGAATTGCAAAAATGATACTTGGCAAAAAGGGATTTACAATTGTGGGAGCTATTGATGTGGATCCAAATAAAGCAGGTAGAAGACTTTATGAAGTTTTGAATATGGATCCGAGTGAAGACAGTAATTGCATAGTTGTGAAAGATGCGGATGAAATTATAAAACCAAACTGTGCCGACGTATGTATAATTGCTGCGGCTTCTTTTACAAAAATTGTATTTCCATTTATAAAAAAAGCTGCAGAAGCCGGGATGGATGTGGTGACTACTGCTGAGGAGATGTCCTATCCAAAAGCTGTAGATCCGGAATTGTCTGAAGAAATGGATAAGATAGCAAAAGAAAATAATGTTTCCATATTGGGTACGGGTGTAAATCCCGGTTTCATAATGGATTTTATTGTCATTGCATTGACGGGAGTATGTGATAAAATAGATAAGCTTACTGTAAGCAGGATAAACGACTTGACTTGTTTTGGAAAAGCAGTTATGAAAGAGCAGGGAATAGGACTAAGTCCGGAAGAATTTACAAAAAGAGTTAAAGATAACTCAGTAGTGGGGCATGTTGGATTTTTGCAGTCCTTTGGAATGTTTGAAGAGGCATTTAATGTAAAATTTGACGAGGTAAAGCAGAAGAAAGAACCTATTGTAACCAGGGTAAAGCGTTCTACAGATACTGCTTTGGTAAAACCTGGGGAAGTAGTTGGATGCAGACAGCTTGGTTCTGCAAAATTGGGTGGAAAAGAATTTGTTAAAATGGAGCATCCGCAGCAGATAAGACCAGAACTGGAGAATGTAGAGACGGGAGATTATATAAACATAAAGGGAAGTCCAGATATTGATCTTAAAATAAAGCCTGAAATTCCCGGAGGAATTGCAACTATTGCCATATGTGTCAATATGATTCCGCTTGTAATAAATTCCACTCCGGGGTTGAAGACTATGTTGGACTTGCCGGTACCCAGGGCAATAGTTGGCGACGTTAGAGATTTGGTAAAAGGTGAAAGTTAGGGGGATTAATATTGGTTAACTTATTTAGGAAAAAAAGTATTGATGATTTCAATAATACGGTCTCTCAAACGAATCTAAAAAAAGGACTGACTTCCTTCGATATAGCGGCTATGGGAGTTGGATCTGTAATAGGTACAGGAATATTTGTTGCGACAGGACAGGGTGCCCATATGGCAGGACCTGCAGTTACATTATCCTATGTAATAGCGGCAATAACAGCTGTATTATGTGCACTTACTTATGCAGAACTGGCAACTATGTTTCCAATTTCAGGGAGCACATATTCCTATTGTTATATAGCCTTTGGTGAAATTATAGCATGGATTTTGGCCTGGAATCTAATACTTGAATATCTTGTAGTAGCAGCTACTATTGCTACAGGCTGGTCTTCTACATTAGTAGGAGCTCTGGCTACATACAATATACATCTGCCTGAAATGATCACGAAGTCTCCACTGGCAGGAGGGATAGTGGATTTGCCTGCAGTTTTGATTATTGCTTTCATAAGTTGGATTTTATATATTGGTGTGTCGGAAAGTGCAAAAGTGAATAATATAATAGTTGCCATTAAGGTATCTGTAATTGTCATATTTATAATAGTAGGAGTGAGTCATGTAAACTTTGCCAATTATCATCCCTTTGCTCCTTTCGGATTTAAAGGAGTAATGTCAGCGGCATCTATCATATTTTTTGCATTTATCGGTTTTGATGCGGTTTCCACTGCAGCAGAAGAAACAGTTGATCCTAAAAGGGATATTCCATTGGGACTGGGTATATGTATGGTCATAGTCGTTATACTGTATATAGGTGTTTCGCTGGTCCTTACAGGAATAGTACCTTATAAATTAATAGATATAAATAATGCCCTTCCGGCCTCTCTTGCATATGTTGGAATAAACTGGGGTTCAACATTAGTTGCTGTAGGAGCTATAATAGGAATGATCTCCGCTCTTATAGTAACTGTATATGGACAAGTTAGAATATTTATGAGTATGTCCAGAGACGGACTGCTTCCAAAATCTTTTTCTATAATATCAAAGGTTCATAACACGCCAGCACGCTGTACAGTTATGACAGGAGCGGCAACGGCTATTTTGGGAGGATTTTTACCGCTTTCAATACTTATCGAATTATGTAATATAGGAACTCTGTCTGCTTTTTTGGCTGTATCCGTAGGAGTTATTGTTTTGAGAAAAACTATGCCCGATGTGGAAAGAAAGTTTAAATGTCCGGGAGTTCCGGTTACTCCTATATTAACTATATTTTTCTGTCTATATCTCATGATAAGTTTACCTGCTGTTACCTGGATCAGATTTATAATATGGACGGCAATTGGCATTTCAATTTATTTTATGTACGGATTGAGACACAGTACTTTAAATCAATCTTCCAGGCGTGAAAAGGAAAAATACTGAGAAGCTAAACTTTTTCCTCCTTTAAGCATAATACCAATTTAAAATAATATACAAAAATATGAGTACTGTAAAATTACTTTAAAGTAATTTTACAGTGCCTTTTTATTTTTACTTGATATTTGAGGAGTTTGAATTAGATGATGGAGAAAGTTCCTTATTTTCAAGTTTAAGAGTAAATGACAATAAAAATCCAATTAGAACGAATCCTGACAGGGCCAATGCAGCTGTATTAAATCCGTAAGCAACAGCTGATTGTTCTGATGCCATATTGCTTAGAGCTTTTTGTTGAGAATTTGACATAATGCCTATAAACAGCGAAGAACCAATTGCTGCAGATAGCTGTTGAAGAGTGTTTAACAAGGCCACTCCATGTGGGTAATATTCTTTTGGCAGTTGATTGAGAGAACTTGTTTGAGAAGGTGACAATGTACTGCCGACTCCAACACATGCTATTATATATGTAACTGCAATTTTTATAAGAGATGTATTGGTAGTTGATCGTGATAAAATAAGCAGAGGCAATAGAATAATAATGAATCCCACCTGTATTAGAAGTCTAGCTCCCAGTTTGTCATAAATTTTTCCACCTATGAGAGTTACGAGTCCATTAATGAGTGTTGCTGGAAGGAGTACTATTGCTGCTACTAAAGTTGTTGTTTTAAGTGCTCCCTGAAGGAATATGGGAAGCATTACATTCATTGTAAATATTGCCATCATAGATATCATGACAAGTATTACTCCAATTGAAAACAAGGGGAATTTAAAAGTTCTTATTTCCAGCATGGGCTCTTTTAGGTGCAGCTGTCGTTTGCCAAATACAAACAGTGATATTATGCCTACGGCAGTTATTACAGTGACTATTTTTACATTTCCACTTCCACTGAGATTGCTTAAACCATATATAATTCCTCCGACTCCAACAGTGGATAGTATTATCGATAGTATATCGATTTTGGGTTTCTTGAGAATTGATATGTTGACTAGATAGATATGTCCGAATATCATAGCTAATATTATAAGCGGAATTAGCATTATAAAGAGTACGTGCCAATTAAAAAATTGCAGTACAAATCCTGAAATTGTAGGACCAAGTGCTGGTCCGAGCTGAATTGCACAGGCCCCTATGGCCATTTCTGAACCGAGTTTTTTCGGTGGCGCTATGAGTAGTATTGTATTCATCATGATGGGGATCATCATACCAGTTCCGGAAGCCTGCAGCATCCTGGAAATGAGTAATACTGAGAAAGTCCTAGAACAGGCCGCGCATATTGTCCCACTTAGAAGTATTATTATGGCCCCAAGATACAGTTTTTTCAATTCAAATGACTGAATTAAGAATGCTGTGACTGGTACCATAACTGCCACTATTATCATGTATGCGGTTATTATCCATTGTATTGTACCTGCTGTGACATGCATTTCTTTCATAAGAATATTTAATGCAACATTCAATATTGTTTCATTGAATACTGCCAGAAATGAACTAAATGCCAGTACTGCCAAAATTGAATTCGTGTTGATTTTTGTTTTTCCCATTAAAATATTTCATCTCCCTTTTAGTTATTACAAAAAAAACAAGTAGTTTTGACAACCGGATTTACGTTATCAAAACTACTCGCTGTATAAATATTATATAATATTTATAAGAAATTTTGCAAACACTTTTTTGATTGCTTTCGTAGAACTATAAAATTGACATACTTTAAAAGTCCCTTTTCTGCATTTCCAGCAGATAGGCAGGGGCTATTCTTATAATTTTGTCTTTGACCTTCAATACAATGGTTTCGTAAGATTGATTTATACACTTTGGATTTGTTGCCTTGCTCAGATACCCTAGGATTTCTGCACTGTATGCTTTGTCCTTATTTTTATAATATATGTCTTTTAAACTGCTGGCTGAAGGGCTCAGCAATTTCCATCCCTTTAATTTCTCCATTTTTTCATTTAAATTGTTAAAGACGATGATTGACTCCAAATCAGAAATTTTTTTGGAAATATCTGTACTTTCCTCCCTGATCCTGTATTTTATCAGATCCAGGAACTCATCTTCATGGATTATTTTAATATTGTATCCCTGATCTTTTAGTTCAGCTGCCTTTTGTTCCTTGGAACTCACTCCGGAACCTCCAACTAAATATTTATCCTGAATTCCTGCAATTAGGTAGTCTGTTTTCTTTGACACGCTGCTTTTAAGTATACCCCCCAGATTAACTACCTTCTGCATGGCATCTTTTCTGCTTAAGTTTTCCAGATTACCCGTGAAGACCACGGCCTTTTTGTAAAATGGATTGGAAGTGTCAATACTGCCGGAGTCAGGTTTGATTTCAGATATTTTAACTGCATTGAACTTGTCCTTAAAATTAGAACTGCTTTTTTTGAAAAGTTCTATCTTGGGATGCAAATCCCTGAAATCTTTTATCGGAACGCTTGTATATGTATTGCAGAAGGATTCAAGGCTTTTTCGTTGGGAACGTTTCACGCATTCGATAACAAGGTTGGCGCAGGTTAGGGCGTCATCCAGGGAATTATGATGGTGGCCCAGGTCTATACCGAAATATTTGGCACGTTCTTCCAGAGATCTGCCTATCCTTTTGCCTCTGCACAGTCTTGTGGATATTGGTATGCTGCACACATATTTGAAATTTGGCATAGGTATCTTATACCATGATAGACAGTTTTTAAGTACAGACATATCGAAGGCAGCATTGTGGGCGACCAGTAAATTGTCTCCGTTGAAATAATTGCTTATTTTTTCCCATATGATGGGGAAAAGCGGCGAATTTTTAACATCTTCCGGGGTTATTCCGTTGATGGATATGTTTTTTTTACTGAAATTAAGAGTCGGCGGATGAATTAGGAAGTATTCACTTTTACATATTTCATTGTTTTCTACGGCGGCAATACCTATAGAACATGCACTGGTATATTTGTTGTTGGATGTTTCAAAATCTATAGCTACAAAATCAAATGACATAATAATCCCTCTTCTATTGTCTTTTTAAATATCAAATCTACTACATGATTATTATATATAATTTATAGATGTTTATCAATTTTAATATACATTTTTTCATCAATTGTAATAAGTAGAATATATTTTAAAATATTTGAAAATAATATTAAAGTCATTATTTCCAGAATAATAGCTAGAGAGGAGAATATAAAATTGGGGAAAAATATGTTTATCAGAATAATATGTATATTTATAATGATAATAATAATGGGCATTTCAGGAGAGGTTAATAAAACTTCAGGAATTTCTCCCAGTGGGTGAGACAATTAAAAATCAGGGGGAAGAAATATTGAAAAACAGCCGCCGGCTGCAAAACAGTGGAAGATATAAAAGGGCCATAGACGGATACAATATAATTTTATCGAATTCAAAATTCACAGATTGTTCTATAAATGAAGCCAAGGTATGCAAGCTTCTGGCAGAACAAAAACAGCCTGTTTTAAAAAATTATTCTTTTTTACCCGAGTATATAACTGTTGCGAAGAGCGGGGGGAATTATTATAGAGACAATAAATGCAGTTATGTTTTATATGAGAGGTACAGTACCTTTAAAAAGTATTTCAACAAGCAGCAGGATTGGGTTTATATACAATCTTCCAGTTTTAAGTTTGATGAAAATGGAGTGCCGATGGTAAAATATGATGAAAAATTTTATTATAATACAGTTACCATATGTCAGTATGCTCTCCATCTATATGATAAATATATTGATGGAAAAGGTAGTAAAGATAAATTTTTGAACATAGCTGATTTTTTGATAGAAAATGTGAAAAAAGATGGATCTCTAAGGTATGGGTTTAAATATAACCATTATGAATGTTTAAACGAAGGATGGACCTCAAGTATGTCTCAAGGTCAGGCGTTGAGTGTGCTTGCCAGAGCCTATTATTTAACCAAAAACTCCAAGTATGTAAAATCAGGGCAGAAGGTGTTAGGGTATCTGTTGACCCCTATTTCAGAAGGAGGAGTGATGGATGATTTGGGAGCGTTAAATGGGAAATTAAAAAATAAGATATTTTTTCAACAATATGTAAATTCCACCCCAACTTATACTTTAAATGGACATATATTTACCCTGATAGGGCTTTATGACTGGAGTAAGGTATATTGCCCGGAAAATATATATTATTGTAATATTGCCGGACAATACTGGAAAAAAGGTCTTGATAGCTTGAAGTGCATATTGCCTTACTATGATATAGGGAGTTTCACTTCTTATGATCTCTACCATATTGTAAAAAGATCTTTTCCCAGCAGTTCGGATTTTTATCATTCCATTCATATAGAACAGATGAATGTATTGTACAATATTACTGGAGACGAATATTTTAAAAAGTTGAGAGATCTTTGGATTTCTTATGTAAAATAATGTATTTTTATAAATTGATAAATAATTAACCATAATATTGATAAAAATATAACTTTTCTTGACATATTATATAAGAATGTTATTATAAAATAACCAATTATTAAAAAATATTTGAGGTGATTTTATGATATCAAAGCAGCAGATTCAAAAAGCAGTGGATAAAGAATATAAATTGTATATAGACGGTAATTGGGTGGACAGCAGTGGGAACGACAGAATAAAAAGTTATAATCCTTCCGATGGAAGCCTCTTATCAGAATTTATAGATGCGACAGATGTAGATGTGGACAGAGCTGTGGATTCTGCCCACAGGGCTTTTAAAAACTGGAAATCAGTTGGACGTGAGCAAAGAAGCAGGTTGCTTTTAAAGATAGCCGATATTATAGATGAAAACAGGGAACACCTTGCACTGGTAGAGACACTGGATAATGGCAAACCTCTCCGTGAGACTCTCAATGTGGACGTGCCTGCCAGTGCGGATCATTTTAGATATTTTGCAGCGGCAGTAAGGATGGAAGAGGGTACCGCCCAGGATATAGACAGGGATACGTTGAGTATTGTATTAAGAGAACCTATAGGAGTAGTCGGACAGATAGTTCCATGGAACTTTCCGATACTTATGGCTGCGTGGAAAATTGCACCTGCACTTGCAGCAGGGGATGCCATAGTTATTCACCCTTCATCTTCCACGTCCCTAAGTCTACTTGAACTGGTGAAACTTATAGGTGATATACTTCCCAGAGGTGTATTGAATGTTATTACAGGCAGGGGAGCAAAATCCGGAGATTATATGCTTGGACATAAGGGTTTCAACAAACTTGCCTTTACAGGTTCTACGGAAATAGGTTACAGGGTGGCAAAACAAGCTGCTGATAAACTTATACCTGCAACACTTGAACTGGGTGGAAAATCCGCCAACATATTCTTTGAGGATGCTCCCTGGGAAAAGGCCATTGAGGGTGCACAGCTGGGTATATTATTTAATCAGGGACAGGTTTGTTGTGCAGGTTCCAGGTTATTTGTTCAAGATAAAATATATGATAAATTTTTAGCCGGAATAAAAGATGCCTTTGACAAAGTAAGAGTTGGGCTCCCGTGGAAAGATGGAATCCAAATGGGTGCGCAGGTAAATCACAGACAGCTTGAAAAAATTCTGAACTATGTAAAAATAGGACAAGAGGAAGGGGCATCTCTTGTGACTGGAGGATATAAAATAAATGAATGTGAACTCAAAAAAGGTGAATTTATAAGGCCTACAATTCTGGCAGATGCTAAGAACGACATGAGGATATCACAAGAGGAGATATTTGGGCCTGTGGCTACAGTAATAAAGTTTAAGGATGAAGAAGAAGCTATAAAGCTTGCCAATGATTCAGAATATGGTCTCGGAGGAGCAGTTTGGACAAGAGATATAAACAGAGCCCTGAGAGTCGCGAAATCAGTAGAAACTGGTAGAATGTGGGTGAATACCTACAATCAACTTCCGGCAGGGGCGCCCTTTGGTGGGTATAAAAAATCTGGAATTGGAAGAGAAACCTATAAATCCATTTTAAATGCCTATACCCAAACCAAAAATATATTTGTAAGTATAGGCGAAAATAAGTTGGGATTGTATTGATTAGAACAATTAAAGTAAAGATATACCTGGGTTTAGTTTTACATGAACTCAGGTATATTTTTTAACCCAAAAATGACTTGACAATTCAATATTGGGTTGGATGAATAATTCAATATTGAATTATTTAGTTAAAATACCGGTTTTTTTTAGATAATACATGTATTGAAAAAATAGTTATAACCCTTGAATTCTCCCTTAAAAGGAGCTTTTTTTAATTGATTACTATTGTAACTGGCATGGTAGTTGCATCTATATATTGACAAACATATTTGTTTGAAATCAAGAAATTTCTGGAAGGGAGTGATTTTGTGGATTTCTGTTATTGGAAATTTTATTGCGGATGAATATTCTGATAGGCTATTGTAACTGTAAACGTTAAGCTTTTGAATCTCGGAAGTATTTTAGGAGATCATGGAAGTACCTAAGGAAAATTATCTTTGATTCTTTGATTCTTAACATTGTGTTAAAGTATAAAATCAAAGAAATATAATATGATTTATTATATTTTCAAAATAAGGGTATATGAATTAAAAATATCAAACTATTTTGAGAAAATAAATACTTATTTACAAAGGAGTGGTACTTAGTGCTACTAAATATTTATTCTTCCGGGACGATTATAACTGATTTAAATGGTGTGATTCTGGATTTTAATTCTATAGCAGAAAGTATCTTGAAAAATTCCCAACTTAGGGGGAAAAATATTAGAATTTATCTTGAAAATATGAATTGTGGGAAATTATATGTGACTGAATGCCAGCATTGTAAAATTTATATGATGAAAATAAATGAAAATTATAGATTTAAGAAACATAAAAAAAAGAATAAATGTTTTGGTACCAGAAATACAGCAAATTCTGTGGAGTTTAGAAGTGAAAAAATAAAAAAATTATCTGCATCCGTAGAAAAGCTTTCTACAAAAGATGTTAATTTACTGCTTCTTGGAGAATCCGGCACGGGAAAAACGTTTTTGGCAAATAAAATTCATAATTTAAGTTTAAGAAAGAATAAACCCTTTGTAACTATTAATTGTACTACCATACCAGAAGAACTGATAGAATCGGAGCTGTTTGGATATGAAAAAGGAAGTTTTACGGGAGCTTCTTTAAATGGTAAGGAAGGGCTTGTGGAACAAGCTAATATGGGAACTCTTTTTTTGGATGAAATTGGTGAACTAGCTCCTACCGTACAGGCAAAACTGCTCCAATTAGTCGAGGAAAAAACTTATATTCCCATAGGATCGGTTTATCCTAGAAAAGTAGATATTAGAATAATAGCAGCTACAAATCGAAATTTAATTCAGCTTGTAAGAAATGGTGTATTTAGACAGGATCTATATTATAGATTGGCTTTGGGAGTAATAAAAATTCCACCTTTGAGGGAGAGAAAAGAAGATATAAATATACTGCTGAATTATTATTTGAATTTATTTAATAAAAAATATGATACTAGAATCGAATTATCTGAATATTCACGAAAAATGTTGAACAACTATTCTTGGCCGGGCAATATAAGAGAACTTGAGAATTCTTTAGAAGTCCTGGTGATAAACGCACCTTTTACCAATTATATAATTTCTAAAAAGGATTTGCCTGAAAACATTACAGGATTATCGAGAGCTGAGTTAGTGGATAAAAATACGGCTATTGTGAATCGAGTTGACCCCGAGCTGCGTCAGGTATTTGATTTAAATAAAAATATAAACAATTATAAAGCTGGAATTGTAAGGAAAGCTAAAAAAATATATAAAAGTTCTTATAAAGTGGCTAGATATTTAAATATTTCACAGAGTACCGCTTCTAGATTGATATCAAAATATTGCAAGTAATTTAAAAAATAACGAAGATTAAAATTTTTTGTAATGTAAAGGAAGTGAAATTGTTAATGGTATTTACATCTGTTGAATGTTTTCTGATAGTAATGGCATTTTTACTGATAGGAGAAGTTGTGTCGGAAAAAACAAAAGCTTATGTTCCTTCGGTATTTATCTCGGCTGTTCTGTTTTTGATAGGGTTTTGGACATTTGCACCAAAGGATATAGTTGTAAGAGCATCTTTTGGCAAAGAGTTCATACAGATTACCATGAGTCTTCTTCTTGTACATCTGGGTACTCTTATGAGCCTGAGAAAATTGATAGCACAGTGGAAGGCGGTAGTAGTCGCAGTCTGCGGCATATGTGGAATTATGGCTTTGACCATGAGTGTGGGGCTGTTGTTGTTTGACTGGCATACGGTTATCGCCGCAACACCGCCTCTTACAGGGGGAATAGTGGCGGCCCTTCTCATGTCCGAGGGTTTGAAAGCCAAAGGTATTACTACTCTTGCTGTACTTCCAATAGCAATGTTTATAACTCACAGTTTTTTTGGATATCCCATTACTTCTTGGTGTTTAAAGAAAGAAGGCAAAAGGATTGTGAAGGGTTTTAGGGAAAGCGGTCCCGATCCAAAAGTGATTAAAGAAGGAAGCATGTTTCAGGATGAGGGAAATAGCAGGAAAAAACTTATACCCGCACTTCCTGAAGCTTATCAGACTGCACCAATGATACTGTTTAAAGTGATATTGGTGTCCATGCTTGCGGGGTGGCTGTCTAAATTAACTGGAGGAGCTGTAAATCAGTATGTAATATGCCTCATACTTGGAGTTGTTTTTTGTGAACTTGGATTTTTGGAAGAGCAGTCCCTCGTCAAGGCAGGGGTATTCAACTGGCTTATAGCAGGGCTTTTAGCATATGTATTTTCTCAACTGTCCAGCGTTACGCCGTCACAGCTTCTGGGAATAATAGGCCCTATAATTGTGCTTATAATATTGGGAATTCTCGGCATGTTTATAATGTCAATGCTTGTGGGAAAGCACTTTGGATTTTCAAAGGAGATGGCTTTTGCCTGTGCACTTACGGCACTTTTTGGATTTCCGGCAGATTATGTTATAACAACAGAGGTCTGTAAATCCGTAGGTACTACGGAAGAGGAAAAAAATTATCTGGTAGATATATTGCTCCCGAGGATGCTGGTCGGTGGATTTATGACTGTATCCATTGCTTCTGTAATCATAGCCAGCATATTCCTTAAGCTATTATAAATTATTTATTTAAATTTTAGGAGGCGTTTTATTATATGGAAAGTGACATATTAGGTAAAGCAACAGATATCAAAGATTGGTTGGTAAATTTAAGAAGGGATTTTCACAGACATCCTGAACAATCATTTAAAGAATACAGGACGTCCAAAATAATTGCCCAAAATTTAATTAATATGGGTATTAAAGTAGATCATATTGGAGAAACGGGCATAGTTGGAATTTTAGAAGGAAATTCAAAGGGAAATGTTATTGCACTTAGAGCAGATATAGATGCATTGTCCGTAACTGAAAAGACAGGACTTCCATTTTCATCGGAGAATATAGGTTATATGCATGCCTGTGGGCATGATTTTCATACTTCCATGCTTTTAGGTGCGGCCAAATTGTTGTCTGAGAGAAAAAATGAGTTGAAGGGAACTGTTAAATTTTTATTTCAGCCTGCGGAAGAGTTAGCGGAAGGGGCAAAACAAATGGTGCAGGGAGGAGCTCTTGAAAACCCGGACGTGGATTATATTTTTGGCATGCATGTGTGGTCGGATATACCTGTAAATAAAGTATCACTGCAAGAAGGACCTATTATGGCAAGTGCAGATACCTGGAAATTGAAAGTGCTTGGAAAGTCATGCCACGGATCTTCCTCCTGGGAGGGAGTTGATTCTTTAGTATGTTCTTCTGCAATAGTTCAGGGTATACAAACTATAATTAGCAGAATAAATGATGTAAGAAGTCCCGTAGTAATAAATATAGGAACTATAAGGGGTGGAGAGAGGTTTAATATAACACCCGGTACCACTGAAATGGAAGGTATGAACAGGACTTTCAATGTCAATATCAGAAATAAAATTCCAAAGTGGATGGAGAGGATAATTAAAAATACTTGCAGTGCCTATGGATGTGATTACAAATTTGATTATAATTTCAAGTGTTCTGTGACTGATAATGAACCTAAATACACTAGATCTGCAATAGAATCCATAAAAAAATTTATGGGTGAAGATGGGATTATAAATATAGATAGAATAATGGGTTCGGAAGATTTTTCTGAATATCTGGGAAAAATCCCCGGTTCATTAATGCTTCTTGGTGGTAGAAATGAGGAAAAAGGGTGTAATCATTCCCACCATTCAAATTATTTCAATGTAGATGAAGATGCCCTTCCAATAGGAACTGCAGCTTATACCCAAGTGGCCATTGATTTTCTTTCTTGAATCATGATATATAGTTAAGATCTTTAAAGTGCTGTAAAACTATTTTAGAAAGTGGATTTGCAGCACTTTACCATTTTTTTTGATGCAATTGTTTACATAAAAGATATAAAGAGGAATTTATGATATTGTGTAGAATATGTATAAGGTGTATTAAGTTAAAAATGAGAAAGGAAGTGAATATTTTAGTGAGCTTTAGTATTTATGCGGTATATTTACTTGCTTGCTGAGAACGGATAATGAATATTGAGGAAAATAAGGAAGAACTGAGTATTGACAAAAAAATTGTTTACTTTTTTAAAAAACCGTCGGCTGTTTTTAGTGAATTTATAGAAAAGCCCCGATATCTGTGGACAATGCTCATAGTTGTTGCAATTGATGTGGTTTATAATATTATGCAGACAACTGTTTCTGCAGATATTTTGAGAAAGTCAATTGTGGATAAACTTCAGGGCACGCCTAACATGTCCCAGGCAATTATAGAAAAATCGGTAAAATATGCAACTTCCATACCTGTACGAACAGTATCTACCATAGCAGTTACTGTTGTAGGAATATACATAGCAGCTTTGATATACAAGATACTTACGAGAATTTTCGGCTCCAGAGTAAAGTACAAACAGCTTGTAGCTGTATACTGTTTGAGTATGATGTCTACAGCTATCGGTGAAGTTTTGAAATGGCTTTACATGGCTGTTACAGGGAAACCTGTGGGTGTTAATTCTTTGATTAATCCTACGGCGCTAAATGGATTTTTAGATAATTATGATGTGTTCAATCTGTGGCAGATAGTATTGTTGACTATAGGCATATCGATAGTTGGAAAAATGTCAAAGAAAAAAAGCTTTGTCGTTGTCGCAATTTCCTGTGTACTTACTGTAATTGTAGGTTTACTTCCTTATCTTAAAATTGCAAAATGACTTTGATAAAATGGAGGAAGGATGGACTTATTATGAAGAATAAAAAAAATGTACTGATCATTGCTTCTGCTGTTTTTATAATTGTGGTATTATTTGCCGTAACATTCTTTTTGAATCGCCACAGGCAAAGTGTAAAAAGGAATAATATGAAATATGAAGTATATTCTGTCCCGGAACAACAGAATATATTTTTGGATGGACAAATCCAATACGTTAAAAAGACAAGTTTTTTTGAAGATGCAGCCAAGGGAACTGTTGACAAGGTAAATGTTGAGGATAAACAGCATGTAAAAAAGGGGCAGACATTGTTCACGTATAAAAATGAACAGGCAATTGAACAGTATGAAACTCTTTCACAGCAGCTCAACGGTATTGAGGCTGATCCACAGGCGCTTCAACAGGCCGGCAGTCAAAAATCAAGCCTGCAGCAGCAGTTGAATGATGTTAAGGATAAGCGCTATACTGAAGTTTCAGCTCCATTTGATGGAATTGTTTCAATATCTCAAGATGGTGAAAATGATGCCAATAAAGTTATTTTGACTTTGATTGATCCCAAATTGCAGGTAGTGGCAAATGCCAGTGAAAAAGATGTATTGAAACTTAAGACAAATCAGAAGATAAAGATCAGTGTCTATGGCACGAATAGAGAATTCAGCGGCACTATTAAATCTATCGATGCCGAACCGCTGCAGGCACAGATATCTCAAGCTGGTAATACCGGCGGCACTTCATCAAATTTGACACAATCTTCAGGAGCCAATATATCTTATTATCCTGTCTATATTGACATAGGCAATCAGCGTGAAGTTTATGCCGGTTTTCATGTGCAGGGAACCACTGTTGATGAAAATGAGCTTCCCAAAATTCCTTCATCTTCTGTTTTCAACAGCGGCGGGGATAAATTTGTCTGGCTTGTGAGAAATAAAAAGCTGATGAAAGTTCCAGTGGAAATTGAAAAATATAATAGTACATATATGCAGGTAAAAAGTGGTTTGAACTTTGAAGATAAGATTATTAAAAATCCGTCCCAGGGAATGAAGGAAGGTGACAGTGTTGGCACGGCATCTTCTGGAAGTTAAAGGGTTGTGCAAATGGTATGGCAAGTATCAGGTTTTAAAAGATCTTGATTTTGAAGTTGAGAAAGGTTCTTTTGTAGTTATAATGGGTAAATCAGGCAGCGGAAAAACTACTTTACTAAATATTCTAGGTCTTCTAGACGGTTTTGAGAAAGGAAGCTATATATTTAATGGACAGAATGTTGCAAAGATGGGTGAAAATCAGAGATGTTTATTTAGAAACAGCCATATTGGATTTATATTCCAGCAGTTTTATTTGATTGAATCTTTGACAGTGGCCCAGAATATTGAGCTTCCAATGTTGTATCATGGTGGATATACTGCCGGTGAGAGAATTGACATGGTAAAAGAAAGCCTTCAAGCTGTCGAGTTGGAGAATAAGTTTAAGAGCTACCCAAATGAACTGTCTGGAGGACAGCAGCAGCGTATCTCAATTGCCAGGGCACTTGTAAATAATTCTGATCTTATTCTTGCAGATGAGCCTACTGGTGCACTGGACTGGAAAACTGGACTGAAAATTATTGACATATTGGTTAAACTCAATAGACAAAATAAAACCATTATAATGGTAACCCACGACGGTGATCTCAGAAAATATGCTACTCACTGTGTTTTCCTCAGAGATGGTGTTTTCACTGGGGAGGATGATTTATGAATTTATTGGAGCTCATACATAGTGCGGTTTTAAGCTTGCGCACACATAAACTTAGAGTATTTTTAACTATGATAGGGATAATAATTGGAATAAGTTCCGTAGTTGTAATTCTTTCTGTGGGAGAGGGATTGAAAGCACAGGTGAATCAGTCGACTGAGGATACCGGTGCCAATGCCATTACCGTTAATTTTGAGCCCTATGATTTAAATTCTTCAGATGCATCTACAGCTTTTAATCGGAAAGATTTTCAGGACTTGAAAGATATTGACGGTGTAGAACAGGTTAATAAAAGCAGCAGCGGTTTGGAGGGACTGACAGGGGTAATTGAAAGTGCAACTTTTTTCAACAAACAGTCCTATTTAACGGTAAATGATTATGATAGGAATGCAGGTGTTGTTTCGGGCAGGGGAATAACCAGGGAGGACAATGATTTCAAACACTATGTGGTTGTACTTTCGAAAGATCATGCAAAGGCCCTGTTTGGCAATAATGTAAATGAAGGAATTGGAAAGGGAATTAAGATAAAAGATGAATATTTTGAGGTCGTTGGAATTGGGAAAGAAGGCTCTGGCTTATTGGCCATGCAGTATGACTATGTACCTGAATTTGCAAAAAATCTTCTGGAAAATGATACAGTAATATCTTCAATTGATGTGAATATCAAACAGGGATATAATTCTGATTCCATATTTAAGAAGGTGAAAAAAGAGCTGGAAATCCTGCATCCTGATGTAAAGGGAACTTATACTAAGGGAGATCCCAAGGCTGTTTCCAAAGCTTTTGAAAAGATAATAAGCGGGATAACTACTTTCATAGCGGTTGTTTCTGGAATATCTCTATTTGTCGGAGGAATCGGAGTAATGAATATAATGTATGTATCCGTTACAGAACGCCGTCGTGAAATAGGCATCAGAAGGGCCATAGGTGCAAAACCATCTGCAATTCTATATCAATTTTTAATAGAATCGATATTTATTACCGGGATGGGTGGAATTCTCGGAATAGGCACGGGATATCTTGCTTCCCTTATTTTAGGAAACTTTTTACCTTTTAAACCTGTCATGACATTGGGCATATTGGCGGGATCATCCATTACTTCTATTGCCGTAGGAATAATCTTCGGTATAATTCCCGCATATAAAGCTGCGAAACTGGATCCAATTAAGGCTATTTATAGATAAATGGAAATGAGTATGGATTTGTGTAAAAATCAGATCCATACTCATTTAATTATACTACATTGATGTAATAATATGTGGTTTTGTGAGTAAGCACTGTATCAGTTGTTTTATTGTTATTGAATTGAACAACGTCTACTTTATGTTTACCTGTTTTGATGTTATCCCCTTTTAATTCTACATCCGATTTACTGCTGGACAGTTGTTTCTTGGAATTGTATTTACCATCTATAAATATATAACTTTGATATTTATTGTTGAATTCACTTGGATTTATTTCTACTTTTTGGGATGAGGTGTTTTTCTTAATGTCTATAATTGGAATGTTTCCCTCTTTAAATTTATTTGATGATGGGGATATATAAAATTTTCCCGGACCCATGTCGGTTTTTAAATTCTTAGGCAATTCTGCCAGATCACTTTTGGTTTTGTTCTCTATATTTTGTGTTTTGTTTTTAATTCCATTAGCTTGCTGCTTAGTTCCACATCCTACTAAATTTAATGTGATAAGTAAAGATGCCATAATTACATAAAAGATTTTTTTCATCTGTATCACTCCTGCATTTTATAATCAATAATTATCCAATTATAATTAAAGTTTGTACATTAATGAGTGTAATTATACTGGAAAATTAAAGAAGATAGTAAATTTGGAAATAATCAATCTATATTTTGCTGTGATGATGTTATAATATTATTATAATTAAGAATAATTATACTTAATTTATAAGATACTGTTAATTTTATATCAATATCTACGAGGTGGTTCTTTGGAGGTAAAAGATAGTATGAACAAAAAATTGAGTATGTTGTTAATGGCGATAGATCATATTCATGATGGAATTGTAATTGTAGATAGAAGTTCTAAGATAATATATGTTAATGAGGCTTATTCAAGAATTCTGAATGTATCTAAACACAAGGTTTTAAATAAGTTTGTAAGTGAGATAGAACCGGGAGCTGCTATTTTAGAGTGCCTAGAAGATAGAGAAGCTAAAGTAAATACTATGGTTAAAGTAAAAAGCGTAGGTAAAGAAATTGTTGTCAATATAAATCCTATAATTTTAAATGAACAGCTTATAGGTGCAATATCTATATTTAAAGATATTACGGAAATATCTTTGCTAAATAAAGAATTGGAGAAAGTGAGAAAATTAACTGGAATAATATATAATGACAGTACAAAATCACATAGTAGTTTTCCAAAAAGCTTTTCTAATATAATAGGTAAAAGTAAGAATTTTATGAATTGCTTAAAATTAGCATCAATAGTAGCACCAACTGATGCAACAGTGTTAATTGAAGGTGAAAGCGGAACAGGAAAAGAAGTTATAGTGAATGCAATAGTAAATGCTAGCAAAAAAAGGAAAGTTCCATTTGTGAAAATAAATTGTTCTGCAATACCAGAAAGCTTATTTGAAAGTGAGCTGTTTGGATATTCACAAGGATCGTTTTCGGGAGCAAGAAAAGAAGGAAAAATAGGTAAATTTGAAATAGCAAATGGTGGAACTATATTTCTCGATGAAATAGGTGAGATGCCGCTTCTAATGCAGGCTAAACTTTTAAGAGTATTACAGTCAGGTGAGATTCAGAAAATTGGTTCTAATAGTTTTGATAGAGTTGATGTTAGAATTGTTGTTGCTACAAATAAAGATCTAGAGCATATGATAGAGGAGGGAAAATTCAGGGAGGATCTTTATTTTAGGCTTAATACGTTTAAAATAAAAGTACCTCCTCTCAGAGAGAGAGGTAATGATATCGTACTTCTTGCTAAGCATTTTTTAAGATTATATTGTAAAAAGTATAATAAAAATTTAACTTTTTCTGAGAATGTTATAAAAACGTTTAAAAAAAATAAATGGCATGGAAATGTCAGACAGCTTCAAAGTTGTGTTGAGTATTCAGTTATAGTATGCGAAAAGAATATTATAGAAATTAATAACTTACCTGATGAAATTAGAAATTCTGATATGAGTAAAAATGATAATTTGTCAAAATCAGATACATTGAAAGATATTATATCTAATATAGAAAAGAAACAGATAATTAATGAACTTAGGAAAACTGGAGGAAATAGAAGTGATGCTATGAAAAAGCTTGGAATGTGCAGAAGAACATTTTATCGTAAATTAAAAATATATGGTATTGATCCTAATTTATATGGTAAATAATCTTGTATACTTTGTATATAATTGTATACAAGGTATATACAATAATTAATAAGAAAATTTTGGTAGATATTGAATTTGTAATGCTTTTTAGAGCATTATTTTTTTTGGCATTAAATTTGCTGTAAATGTTGAATGTCAGATAAATAATATATTTTATGGAGAAGGTGCATTTATGAAAACAATAAGAATTGGAGGGGCTCAAGGATTTTGGGGTGACCTGAATGATGCTCCTGTTGAAATGGCCAAAAAAGATGATGTAAATTATATTTCCTGTGATTACTTGGCAGAGCTCACTCTATCTATAATGCAAAGGCAGAAAGAGCGTCATCCAGAGGCAGGGTATGCTAGAGATTTTATAAAGGCGTTGAGAGAAATGCTTCCTATGATCAAGGAAAAGGGAATAAAGGTTTTGACGAATGCAGGGGGAATGAATGTAAAATCTGCTGTCGAAGCTGCAAAAAATGTGATTAAAGAATCAGGATACAATTTAAAAGTCGGATATGTAGTAGGTGATGATGTAATGGATGTAATATCCGATTTGAGGAAGCAGGGAATATCCATGAACAATATGGATACCGGTGAATCCATAGATTCAATACTACCGCACATGGTGAATGCAAACGTATATTATGGCTCAGAACCAATTGTGGAGTGTCTTGAAGGCGGGGCAGATATAATAATAGTAGGACGTTCTACAGATACAGCTTTGTTTCTGGCACCACTTGAGCATGAATTTGGATGGAAAAATGGAGAGTGGAATTCCTTGGCTACAGGTATCTTAACGGGTCATCTTTCAGAATGTGGAGCTCAGGCAACTGGAGGAAATTATGATTATGATTGGAGAAATGTTCCTCATCCAGAGGATCTGGGCTATCCTGTAGCAGAAGTGAGTGAACCTGGGAAAATAATAATGACGAAGACAAAAAATACAGGTGGGCTTGTAACCGTTCAGTCCATAGAAGAACAGCTCTTTTATGAAATACATGATCCTAAAAAATATCTTACTCCAGATGTTGTAGCTGATTTTAGTGAAATAAATCTAGAACAGATAGGGAAGGATAGGGTTTTGGTTGAAGGTGTAAAGGGTCACAAGAGACCAGATACTTTGAAATTATGTGTTGGGTATACAGAAGGATATAGAAATGTAGCATATCTGCCTTTTAGCTGGCCGGATGCACTGGACAAAGCAAAGAGAGCTGCTCAGATACTTGATGACAGACTTACAAATAAAAGGCTTGATGCCATAGAAAAGAGAATTGAATTTGTAGGATTGAATTCTCTTCACGGTCCCCTTGCGGATGAAATAGAGCAGGAACTCAATGAAGTTGTACTTAGAGTGGCAATAAAAACTAAAACCAGGGAAGAGGCAAGCAAACTGACACCTGAAATTGCTCCTTTTATTTTAAATGGACCACCCGCATCGTGTTTCTTTGGAGGAAGAACCAGACCGGCAGAAGTATTTGCACTGTGGCCTACGCTTATCCCTAGAGATGCAGTTAAACTTGAAGCTCATGTAGAGGAGGTAAAATAATCATGATAGTTAAATTAAAAGAAATAGCTCATGGAAGATCTGGAGACAAAAGTGATACGGAAAATGTGTGCATATTTGCAAGAGATCCCAAATATTATGATGCAATGAAAAGGCAGCTTACACCTGAAGCTGTAAAGAAACATTATAAGGGTATAGTGAGGGGTGACGTAATAAGATATGATATTCCACAGCTTTATGGATTCAATTTTGTATTGCATCATGCGCTTGATGGGGGTGCAACCCGTTCGTTGAGGCTGGATACACTTGGAAAATGTATGGAAGCTGCACTTTTAAGGTTTGAAATTGATTTGAACAAGTAGAAGAATTCTGGAAATGAAAGGAGATAATTTAGTATGGTAAAACCACTTGAAGGCATACGTGTTGTAGATTTAACCCGTGTTTTGTCAGGGCCTTATTGTACCATGCTTTTGGCAGATATGGGTGCAGAGGTAATCAAGATAGAACAACCTGGGAAAGGGGATGACAGTAGGGAGTATCCTCCTTTTCAAAGGGGAATAAGTGCATATTTTGCAAATTTAAACAGGAATAAAAAGAGTATAACTCTCAACTTAAAAGATCCAAAAGCTAAACAGGTTCTATTTGATCTTATAAAGATGTCGGATGTAATAGTTGAAAACTTCAAACCTGGTACTATGGATAAATTAGGATTTCCATATGAAAGTGTAAAGACCGTAAATCCAGAAATAATTTATGCTTCTATATCTGGATTTGGACAAACGGGTCCTTATAGAAAGCTTCCAGGATATGATGTTATAGCACAGGCTATGAGCGGAATGATGAGTGTTACAGGATGGCCGGATTCGCCGCCTACTAGGACAGGAACTGCTATAGGAGATGTTCTGGCGGGACTTAATTGCTGTATAGGAATTTTGGCGGGACTTCAGGGAAAAAATACCCATGGAAAGGGTGACAGGATTGACATAGGACTTGTAGACTGTTCTGTAAGTGCAATGGAAACCATAACTGAAATATATATGGTTGAAAATAGGATACCTGAACCTATAAGAAATCGTTATGAATTTATATATCCTTATGATTCTTTCGAGGCGAAGGATGGCTGGGTAGTTATAGCTGTAGGAAATGATTCAATATGGCAGAGGTTTTGTAATGCCACCGGAAGAACTGATCTACTTGAAGTAGAAAAATTCAAATTGAATAAGAATAGAGTAAATTCACATGACGAGCTTAATAAAATTGTTACAGACTGGACAAAAAAGCATGAAATAGATGAAATAATAAAAATACTTCAGGCGAAAGGTGTTCCATGTGCTCCTATAAATACCATAGATAGGGTTGTGAATGATAAGAATATAAGAGAAAGAGAAATGATATGTGAAATAGAACATCCTATAAAGGGAAATATGAAGGTAACCGGATGTCCTATAAAATTTATGGAATCTGATCATGTAAGTTATAAGAAAGCACCTACACTTGGAAAAGATAATAAAGAAGTATTTGAAAACCTTTTGAATATGTCTGAAAATGAAGTGAACTATTTTAATAGTTAGTTGATAATAGCATATAAAATTTGACTTAATAGATAATTGTATATATCTATCATAGTCAAATTTTATATAAATAGAAGTTAAGGGGGAAGCCAATGATAGCTTTACTTGGTTTTATAACTGTAGGTTCTGCAGTTGTGTTGATAATGAAAAACAAAATGGATCCTATACCAGCACTTATAATAATTCCCGTTATTACATGTATATTGTCTGGATTTGGTGGACAAACTAGTAAATTTATAATTAATGGTGTTTTGGATGTAGCTCCAATGGGGACAATGTTTATTTTTGCAACGCTTTTCTTTGGAATTATAATTGATGCAGGTACTTTGAATCCGATCATTAGAAAAATTTTTAAAATAGTAGGTAAAGATCCGATAAAAATTGTACTTGGCACTGGAATACTGGCAATGATGGTTCATCTTGATGGAAATGGAGCGGTTACTTTTTTAATAGCTATTCCCGCAATGCTTCCACTATTTGATGCAGTTGGAATGAGAAGGACTACATTGGCTACAGTAGTGGCTTTAAGTGCCGGACTTATGAATACGGAACCTTGGGCTGGGACAGCTCAAAGATGTACAGTTGCACTTAAACTGACTACGGCTCAATTATGGAAACCTCTTATTATACCGTTTATAGTAGGGGCAATATGTATATTGTTCATAGATTATAGACTTGCATTGCAAGAAAAAAGAAGAATTGGAGAAATAGATTTGTCAAATAATGAAATATTTGATCTTGAAATAGATGAAGAAAAAAAGAAAATAGAAAGGCCCAAATTATTTATTGTAAATATAGCAATTGTACTTTTGACTATTGGAGTATTGATATCAGGGAAAGTTACCCCTGCAATTGCATTTATGGTAGCACTTGCACTGGTATTGATCATAAATTATCCTAATGCAAAGGATCAAAAAGATAGAATTAATGCTCATGCAAAAGAAGCTCTTTTGATGTCAGGTATAGTATTTGCCACTGGGGCACTTGTAGGAGTTATGAGCGGAACCGGAATGATAAAGGGAATGACAAATTTTCTTGTAAGTATAATTCCTAATGCTCTCGGAAAACATATAGCACTTTTGACTGGTATAATTGGAATGCCTGCAAGTCTGATTTTTGATCCGTCATCTTTCTATTTTGGAGTTTTGCCAGTGATAGCAGAAGCAGGAAAAAGTTTTGGAGTTCCAGTTGTGGAAACAGCAAGGGCAGCATTTTTAGGGGAGATGAATATGGGTTTTCCCATAAGCCCTCTCACCGGAGGTACATTTCTTCTGATATCTCTTGCAGGAGTTGAACTTGGCGAGCATCAGAAAAAAACATTTCCATATGCTTTTATAGTAACTATAGTAATGCTTATAGCATCAATGGCTATTGGAGTAATCAGAGTATAATATGATTTTTTATTGTTATTGTATAGTAAATAGTGACAGAAAACTATTTAAAAAATAGTTTCCTGTCACTTCCTGTGCAGATTTTATATTATATATATAAAATGTCTATATTTGAATTTTTTTCATCCAACATGATTTTCCAGGTATTGTGCCGCACAGTGTGCATATATGGCTGTGCCCAAGGGCAGTACTTTTTCGTTTACCGTCATTTTGGGATTATGCATGGAGTAAATGTGTCCATCTTTGATGCTTCCTGCGCCAATATTGATCATGACTGATGGTACGCATTCTGCAATGCTGGTAAAATCTTCTGTGCCACAAGCTGTAGGGATTTCTCTTACTTTTTCCGAAGCCAGGATTTCCCTGCAGTAGTCTGCAATTTCTTTACTGAGGGCTGGATCATTATATAGAGGTCCAATACCGTATACAAATTCTACAATTGCCTCTCCTCTAAAAGTTACAGCTACATTTTTGCTGATTTCTTCAATTCTCTTTTTAAGAAATGCACGGTTTTCATTTGTGGTTGCACGAATGGAAGCTTCAATCACTGCATTGCCTGCTAGTGTATTAACCGTATCTCCACCTTGTATTTTGCCAATAATTACTACTGAATGCTGGCTGCAGGGTATTTCTCTCGAGATAATTTCCTGCAGTGCAATAACGATGTGTGCTGCAATGTTGATTGCATCAACACCCTTTTCAGGAGTGCTTCCATGGGCATTTTTACCCTTTACTGTAATGCGTACGGCATCACCTGAGTACAGAGCCGTACCTTTCGCATATGTTATGGAACCCACGTCAGATTTCTCATATCCGACTTTAATGTGCATTCCCATTGCTGCATCTACTGTTGGGTTTTTCAATATACCGGCCGCTATCATGTCATTTGCCCCGGCTAATAATTCCTCTGCAGGCTGAAACATAAATTTAACGGTTCCTTTTAGCTTATCTTCATTTTGCTTTAGGAGTTTTGCAGCACCAAGCAGCATTGCAGTATGACAATCGTGACCACAGGAATGGCAATTTCCGTTGGTAGCGGCGAAATCCAATCCTGTATTCTCTTTCATGGGAAGTGCATCCATATCTGCACGGAGCAATATGGTTTTGCCTTGGTTTCCCAAAATGCAGCAAATGCCTGACTTCCCCACAGGGAAAGGAGAAAGGCCGTATTCATTGAGCTTTTTCATAACAAATGTTGTGGTTCTTGGAAGGTCAAATCCTGTTTCTGCATAATTGTGTAATGTTCTTCTGTTGGCAACAAGCTCTTTGCTAATACTTAAAGCTTTTTTATAATATTTATTCATATATATTCTTCTCCTCCTGTTAGGCCTTCTTAGGTGAAACTATTTTTAACGCTGCATTTACAGCGTTATATAAAACTGAACCCACTACAGCGTTTATGAAACATGCCGGTAGAACTACTGAAAATAATAATATATTTAATTTTGTAGGTAATCCTGTAATTATTAAAGCTAGAAATAGAAATGTGGTTCCGCTAACAGCTGTTCCTACAATTGAAGTTAGAACAATTGTTATTTGATTGTTTAGTTTATTTCTTAACGGTTTTAATAATAGGAATAAAATATTCGTTGTTATTATCTTATCTATGAAGTTTGGTATTTGTCCTCCCGGGAATGCTGTAGTACCTGCTGATAAAATACCTATTACAATTCCAGCGGCAATGCACGTTTTATAATCGTCATTGAACAATATTATAATAAATAATACGACCAGGCCAGTACCGGGCTTCATTCCGAAAAATACTGGAGGTATGATCTGGCTTAACACAGTTCCTATAGCCAAAAATAATGAATTTACGATAATTTTTTTTAATTTCACAATTTACATCTCCTTAATGTTATTTAATATCTGGAAGCCTCCGGAAGCTAACAAATAGTTTTACAAATCAATTGAGTCTCAAAAAAACTTTAATAAAAAAACTCCATCCTATAAAAATAGGACGGAGATATTCGCGGTACCACCTAGCTTGTGCTTGTTTAAAAACACCACTCTTGAATTCAGACACCAACATGTCTTGCCCATTATAACGTACGGCCAACGATAAAGACTACTCTCCAAACAATTTAGATTTCGGTTTATTCCTAAAAGGTCCATTCACTACCAGTTGTCGTGCTGGAATCACACCGCCTCCAGCTCTCTGTAACTAAACGTAATAGCTACTCTTCCTCGTCAAAGGATTGTTTTAGTTTATTTATTGTTATTTATAATAATACTTTACAGTGTGTTTGTCAATAATTTTTTATTTATTGGACAGGGCAAACGCATGAAAAGTAATATTTTATTACTCAAGGAATGTATATCAAAA
>ENA-UOOI01000763-UOOI01000763.1-fermentation-metagenome-genome-assembly--contig:-NODE-763-length-38649-cov-9.086231_pt1 | contig 38649 bp, 31 predicted proteins | sample MGYA00245779_ERZ724027 | MGnify/ENA primary metagenome ERZ724027 (study PRJEB28704, sample SAMN03018318) | fermentation metagenome | biome: anthropogenic terrestrial biome; feature: soil; material...
CGTTCGGGTTTATCTACGACGATTTCGACGGGATGTGCCGCGCCTACTCGAGGGTGCCGAACGCAATCAATCTCGAGCTCGCCCGCGACAAGCGCATCAAGCTCTGCCGTGACGACCATGTGGAAGGGCTGCTGGTCCATACCAACCGCTCCTGCAAGCTGTGGTCCGGGTTTATGGCGGAAATGAGCCGGCAGATCGGCGAGGCGTGCGGCATCCCGGTCGTGAGCTTCGACGGCGACCAGGCGGATCCCCGCAACTTTTCCGAAGCGCAGTACGACACGCGCGTCCAGGGCCTGATGGAAATTATGGAATCCAACAAGGGAGGTCATTGATGATGGCAATCGATGAATTGTACCGTCAGTTCCATGAAATCGCCGCCTCGCCGAGAAAACAGCTCGACAAATACCTTGCCGAAGGCAGAAAGGTCGTCGCGTGCGCGCCGATCTACACGCCGGAGGAAATCATCCATTCCATGGGTCTCGTTCCGATGGGGGTCTGGGGCGCGGAGATGGAGTTTCATGAAGCCAAGAAATATTATCCGGCGTTCATCTGCTCCGTGATGCAGAACGTGCTGGAGCTCGGCATTACGGGCCAATACCGCGGCGTGTCCGCCATCGTGATCCCGTCGCTCTGCGATTCCCTCAAGAGCCTGGGCCAGAACTGGAAATATGCCGTCAGGGATATTCCGTTCATCCCGATGACCTATCCGCAGCACAGGAAGCCGGATTACGGCGTCAAGTTCACGAAAGCGGGGTATGAACGGGTCATCGGCGACCTTGAAGTGGCGACGGGCGCCCAGTTTTCCGGGGTCGCCCTCGCAGAGTCCAACCGGATCTACAACGAGCACAACGCGGCGATGCGGGAGTTCGCGGAAGCGGCCGCGGAGCATGCGATCACGGCGGCCCAGCGGCACGACGTGTTCAAGAGCGCCTGGTTCATGCTCAAGGAAGAGCACACGGCGCTGGTCAGACAGCTGATCGAAGAGCTCAAAAAGGTCCCGAAGGACGGGAACAAGCTGCGCGTCGTGGTCAGCGGCATCATGGCCGATTCCCCCAGCCTTCTCCGGATTTTCGACGGGAACGGACTCAAGATCGCGGCGGACGACCTTGCGCAGGAGTCCAGGCAGTACCGCACGGATGTGCCGGAAGACGCCGATTCGCTCAACGCGCTTGCGCGCAAGTTCGCCGCTATGGACAACTGCAGCGTGCTTTACGATCCGGACAAAAAGCGCGTGCAGTATATCGTCGATCTGGCGAAAAACCATCGCGCCGAGGGCGTCGTCGTGCTGATGACGAAGTTCTGCGATCCGGAAGAGTTCGACTATGTCCCGATCAAGAGGGCGTGCGAGGCCGCGGGCCTGAGACACCTCAATATCGAAGTCGACCAGCAGATGGTCAACTACGAGCAGGCCGGCACCATGATCCAGGCGTTCCGGGAAATGGCCTGATCCCCGGACGGACGTTCGCGGAAAAGCGGAGCGGTCGGTTCGGCGAAAGAGGGCGGCCGTCCTTTTTCAAGACATATTTGGTTCGGACCCGAAAGTCAAAAAATTATATTGCGGATAGGAGAAATTTAGAATGAGTGATCGCAGAAAAATGCTCAGCGCGTCGTTTGGGATGGCGGCGGTCTGGTTTGCGACCCATGCCGGAAGCGGTTTCGCCACGGGGAACCAGGAGGTCAACTTCTATGTGAAATTTGGCTGGACGACGCTTTTCCTGCCGTTCCTGGCCATGGTCGTTCTCGGCATCGCTTTCAGGAACGGGCTGGCGGTTGCGAAGGATAATCATGCGCACAACTACAAAACTTTTGCCGACGCCCTGTACCACCCTTATGAAAAAGTCTGCACGCCCATTTTTGAAATTTGCTTTATGGCCAACATCTTGATCGCCGTCAGCGCTTCGATCGCCGGCGCCGGCTCCCTGCTGGAAAACACGCTCGGCGTTCCGTACGGGGTCGGCATCGTCTGCGTCGGGCTCGTGCTGCTGCTGCTGACGACGTACGGGGGCGACCTGGTCGCCAGGGTCCTGAGATACAAGGCGTATTTTCTGATCGTCACGTTGCTGGTCCTGGTCATTCTGGGTTTGCGGCTGGGCGCGCCGAACTTTTCGCACATTATCACAACCCAGGAGAACTTCGGCACCGGATTTCAGGCCGCGGTATGGTCCGCCGTGCTGTATCTCGGGTTCCAGTCGTTCGGGATCATCCCGATCGTATCGACCGCCCGCAAAATTACGACCACAAAGGAATGCACGCTCTTTGCCCTGTTCGGCATGCTGATGAACGGCACCCTGCTGGTGCTGGTAAGCATCATGCTGCTCGGCTATGCTCCGCAGATCCTGCAGGAAACGCTGCCGGTCTATTACGTGACCCAGAAGATCGGGTTCCCGTGGCTGGAGGTCCTGTACAGCGTGATTCTGTTCATCGCCCTGCTGGGCACGGCCATTTCGTTCATCTTTACCGCGGTCGCACGCTTTGAAAATTCCTGGAAAGGAAAGGGCGTGTTTACGAACATCAGAGCGCGCAGGGTCCTGATTTCCCTTTTGACCATGGTGATATGCACGCTGGGTTCCACCTTCGGTCTGACCGCCCTCGTCCAAAAGGGCTACGGGTCGCTGGGATATGTGGGACTGGTCTTCGTGGTCCTTCCGGAGCTGATCGCTGGAACCATCAAAATCAGAAAGAAGGCCCGGGAGCGGAAAGAACAGGGAATCAGCGAAGAAATCGTTTAAAGGTTTTGAAAAACCGCTCTGTCGCCGATGACGGTGAAAAAGCCGTCCGGATATAAAAGCGGCCGGCTTTTCAGGGCCGTCATCCGACGGGAGGGATGAACCGAAAAGGGTGGGGGGAGGATATGTACATCGCGTTTCCGGAAGTCCACCCGGCCGTTCAGGGGCTGGACGAAGTCCCGATCCCCGGCATGGTGACCGTCCATCAGGCTTATGATCCGCAGAAAATCGACGGCGTCCGGGCGCATTTGAAGCACGAAATGGAAGCGAAACTTCCGGACAGGAGCCGCTTCCGGGGCAAAAAAATCTGCGTCACCGCGGGAAACCGGGAGATCCCGGACCTGGATCAAATGCTGAAAACCCTGTGCGGCACGCTCAGGGAATGGGGGGCCGATCCGTTCATCATACCGGCGATGGGCAGCCACGGCGGGGCGACCGCCGAGGGGCAGCTCGAGATGCTGCGGGGCTACAACGTCACCGAGGAAAGCGTCGGGGTTCCGGTGGTTTCATCGATGGATGCGGTCCGGTACGACACGCTCAACGGGATCCCGCTCTACTGCGACAAGAACGCCTTCGAGTCGGACGGCATCGTGATCTTCAACAAGGTCAAGCCGCATACGGATTTCAGGGCGGAGCACGAAAGCGGCCTCGCCAAAATGATCGCCGTCGGGATCGCGAAGCACAAGGGCGCCGCGATGTTCCACACGTTCGGGTTCGAGCGCTTCGGCGAGCTGATTCCGCAGGTCGCCGAGAAATTCCTGGAAAAATGCCCGTTCGCGTTCGGGGTCGGCGTCGTGCAGAACGCTTACGACGACATCTGCAACATCGAGGTCTGCAACAGAGACAACTTCATGGAAACGGACGCAAGGCTGCTCCGGATCGCCAAGGACAAAATCGCCAAGTTCCTGTTCGACGACATCGACGTCCTCGTCATCGACGCGATCGGCAAAAACATCAGCGGCAACGGCCACGACCCGAATGTGACCGGCCGGAACATCACCCGGACGTTCGGCAAATCCACCCTGAATCTCCGCAAGCTGTTCGTCCGGGGGCTGACTCCGGAGGCGCATCACAACGGCTGCGGGCTCGGCGCCTGCGACGTCACGACGAGAAGGTGCCTGAACGACGTCGACTGGGACGTGACGTGGACGAATGTTCTGACCACCGGCATCATGGATGCCTGCATGATTCCGCTGTACGTCAATACCGACGAGGAAGCCGTCAGGATGTGCATCCGCACGCTGCACAACACGGACCCGAAACAGGCGCGGGTGGTCCATATCAAAAACACCCTGTGCCTCGAAGAGATCGAGGTGTCCGAGCCTCTGTACGAGAGCATCAGGGATCTGCCCGGGATCTCCTATGTGAGCGGGCCGGTCCCGATGCGGTTCAACGCGGACGGAATGATGGACTGACCGCTTTTTCGCACCGATCTGTATACAAGAATACAAGCTGAGAACAAGAGACGAAACCGGTTAAAAATATGAGCATTTGACAGAAGGAGAGAATGAATGATGAGCAAACCACTGGAAGGGGTCCGCGTCGTCGAACTCGCCAACTTTATCGCGGCGGCCACGGCCGGCAGATTTATGGCGGATCTTGGAGCGGACGTCATCAAGATCGAAGCGCCGAAAGGGGATCCGCTCCGGTACACGGCGCCGTCCGAGGGCCGGCCGCTGGACATGTACGAAAACACCACATGGGATCTCGAAAACGGCAACAAGCGCTGCATTTCCGTCAACATGAAGACCCCCGCCGGCAAAGAGGCGTTTTTCAAACTGCTGGACACCGCCGACGTGCTGATCACCAACTGGCGGGTGCAGGCGCTCCAGAAAATGGGCGTGGATTACGAGAGCCTGAAGGGCAGGTACCCGAAGCTCGTGTACGCGATCTGCACCGGATACGGCGAATACGGCCCGGACAAAAACCTTCCGGGATTCGATTTCACCTCCTTCTTCGCGCGGGGCGGATATCTCGATTCGCTGCGGCAGAGGGGCACCGTCCCGATGAACGTGGTCCCGGGCCTCGGCGACCATAACGTCGGAATGAACCTGGCCGCGGGCATTCTGGCGGCGTTGTACCAGGCCAAGACCAAGGGAGTCGGCGAAAAGGTCGAAACGTCCCTGTTCGAAAGCGCGATCTACAACATGGGCATGATGATCCAGGCGTCCAACTACGAGGGCATCGCGCAGCAGTACCCGATCGATGTCAGAAAGGCCGCCAACCCGCTCCTTGCGGCGTGGAGGACCAAGGACGACCGCTTTATCCAGACCTGCATGCCCGACTACAACACCTATTACAAGGCGTTCATCAAGGCCGTCGGCAGGGAGGACCTTGCGGACAGCAAAGATTATTTCCCGATCCTGACCTGCCAGGCGAAGGGCCTTACCTCCGAAGTGTACGACATCGTCATGGAAGCGTTCAGCAAAAAAACGGTTGCGGAGTGGAAGCCGATCCTGGAAGCCGCCGACATTCCGTTTTCGGTCGCGCAGAACTGGGTGGAAATCCGGAACGACAAGCAGGCCGAGGCGAACGATTGCTTCTACGACATGAAATATTCGAACGGCAATGTCAGAAGGCTGGTCCGCCCGCCGGTCAAGTTCCAGGAGATGGGCGTGCCGGAGTACAAACGCGGCCCGATGATCGGGGAACAGGGGCCGGAGGTTTTAAAGGAGCTTGGCTACAGCGACGACAAGATCCGGGAGATGCTCAAGGACGGTTCTTTGTTTGTGTGGAAAGACGAACGGAAAGGTTAAGCTGAGGCTGGCGGCAAAGAGGACTGTTATCGACGGAGGCAGACCGGCCTTTTGAGGACAGTCCTTTTTGGCTGGATTTTGAATTCCGCAGGTGAAATTATGGAGCTTGTCAATCAAACAATCGGCGAATGCTGCAGCGAACGCGCCCATCTTAGCGGAAAGCAGACGGCCCTTGAGATGTGCGGCTGGAGCTGCACGTTTGAACAGATGGACCGGTATTCGGATCTTCTCGCGGCCCGGATGGGCGCGGAAGGGATCAAAAAGGGGACCCATGCGGGGCTCTGGAGCCTCAACAGCCCGAACTGGGTCTTCACATTCCTGGCGCTGACAAAGATCGGAGCGGTGCCGGTGCTGGTCAACACATGCTCGATGGATGACGAAGTCGTGCGGATCCTCAACTACGCGGACGTCGAAGTCCTGTACCACGGAACGGGCAGCAAAACCATCGTTTACGGCGACCTGATTCAGAGGATCCGAAAGAAAATACCGCGCGTCGGGCGGTTCGTTCCGATCGGCGGAAAGCGGGGCGAAGCCTGGGGCCTGAACGACGGCCGGGCGGCGTGCCCGCAGGAAGCCCTGAGGGAATTGGGCGAAAAGAAGCGGGCGGTGGAACCGGAGGATCCGGCCTGCATGATCTTTACGTCGGGGACCACGTCGTTCGCCAAGGGCGTGCTCCTCAGCCACCGCAGCCTGGTCAACAACGCCCGGGCCATGGTCCGGGCCATGCGCTGGAACGCGGGCGACAGAATGTGCCTCGCGGTCCCGATGTTCCACTGCTTCGGCGTGACGGCCGGCATCCTGTCCTGCCTGCTCAGCGGGGCAGAGATGGATCTGCTGCCGTATTTCAAGACGGCCGCCGTCTGGGACACGCTGGAGCGGAAACAGTGCACCGTCCTGAACGGCGTGCCGAGCATGTTCCTGGCGCTGGTGCGGAAAGCGGAGTTCTGCTGCCGGCGCGCGGATCGTCTGAGGTCCGGCATCATCGCGGGGTCTCCGGTCACGCCGGAGGAATATGTGGAAATCTGCGAAAGGTTTCCCGGCTTTCATCTGCAGCCTTCGTACGGGCAGACGGAAACGTCGCCGTGCGTGACGATCGCGGACTGGGACGAACCGGTGCGGGAAAAGGGCGAGTCCGCCGGGAAGGCGATCGAGCATGTCCGCGTGCGGATCGCCGACCCCCATACCGGAATGATCCGGGAGCGGGGCCGCGAAGGGGAGATCCAGGTCCGGGGCTACAATGTGATGCTGGGCTATTACAACCTTCCGAAGGCCACCGCCGGGGCCTTTACCGGCGACGGCTGGCTGAAAACGGGGGACATGGGGCGCTTCGACGAGTCCGGCAGGCTTCACGTCACCGGGCGGATCAAGGAGATGATCATCCGGGGCGGGGAGAACATCTCGCCGGCGGAGATCGAGCGGGAGATCAAAAAGCTCGACTGGGTGGATCAGGTCAAAGTCGTCGGCGTTCCGGCCGAGGTGCTGCAGGAGGAGGTCGCGGCGTGCATCGTTCCGAAGCCGGGGCGCGAAGTCCGCAAAAAAGAGCTCCTCGACTTTTTGAAGCCGCGGCTGGCGCATTATAAACTGCCCGCTTACGTCCTGCCGTTCGACTCGTTTCCGATCAATGCGAGCGGCAAGATCGTTTTGAAGGAGCTCGGGCGGAAAGCGCGGGCCCTGGCCGCGAAGGAGCGGGGCGCTTCGAAAACCGGCGGGCCGGGAAAATGCGAATGCCGAAACTCCGGCCGCCCGGCGGCCGATCCGTGAGCGCGCCCCCGTCGGAAAAAATCAAACCGTACATCCCCCGGTTCCGTTGGGGGAAGAGATCAGGAGGAATCGTCAAATGAAGAGTCCCTTTTTTACCGAAGATCATGAAGACATCCGCGAGGTGGCCCGCGAATTTGCGGAAAAGGCTCTGGCGCCCGTCGCGGCGGAAATCGATCGGACCGAAAAGTTTCCGCCGGAGCTCGTAAAGACCATGGCCGACCTGGGCTTTCTCGGCCTGAAGATCCCCGAGGAATACGGCGGATCGGGCCTGGATATGCGCAGCTATGTCACCGTGATGGAAGAAGTGGCCAAAAAGTGCGCGGTCGCCACCACGTTCATCTCTTCCGCCAATTCCCTTTCCACCGCGCCGATCATTCTTTCGGGCACCGAAGAGCAGAAAAAGAAATATCTTCCGGGCGTCGCTTCCGGCGAAAGCATCATCGCGTTCGCCCTCACCGAGCCGAACGCGGGGTCCGACGCCGCTTCCATCGCCACCAAGGCCGTGAAGGACGGGGACGACTATATCCTGAACGGCCGCAAGTGTTTCATCACCTTTGCCCCGGTCGCCCGCTACGCCACGGTCTATGCCAAGACCAGCCCGGAAAAGGGCGCGAAGGGGATCACCGCCTTTATCGTCGACATGAAGCTGCCCGGGGTTTCCACGGGCAAACCGGAGGAAAAGATGGGACAGCACGGCGCGCCGGTCAGCGATATCGTGCTGGACGACGCGCGGGTTCCGAAGGACTGCGTCCTCGGAGAGGTGGATCTGGGCTTCATCAACGCGATGAAAACCCTGTCCTTGGGACGGATCGGCGTGGCGGCCATGTCCGTCGGCATCGCGGAGGAAGCGCTTGAGCTGGCGGTCGATTACACCAAGACCCGCGTCCAGTTCGGCAAACCCCTGGCCAAAAACCAGGCCCTGCGCTTTATGATGGCGGACATGGAAACCAAACTGAACGCCGCCCGCCTGCTGACCCACAACGCCGCGTGGCTGATGGACAACAAGCAGGAGGTTACCGAGGCCGCCTCGATGGCCAAATATTACGCCGCCGAAACCGCCTTCGAGATCGTGAACAAATCCCTGCAGCTCCACGGCGGTTACGGGTATTCCAAAGAGTACGAGATCGAGCGCCTCTACCGCGACGTCCGCGTCAACAGCATTTACGAGGGCAGCTCGCAGGTGCAGCAGATGGTCATTGCCGGCCGGCTCCTGAAGTAAAAAATTCCCGCCGCTTTTTCATCGGCAGAACGTCGCGCCCCGGCCGCCGGGGCGCGATTTCGTTTTTTGGGGCCGGGAAAGGCCGTGTCCCGGCAAAAAACGGGGGCGTGGAAAATAGTTCTTGACAAAGCCGGGAAATCCGTGTAACATAGAAACAAATTAAGAATATATTATTACTATGATTTAGGAAAGGAAGAGGGATGGAAGGATGAGCCGCGTTCTGCCGCGCCCGGAAGTCTTTGCCGCCGCGAAAAGCTGTTGCGGCTGCTGTCGCCGTTCTTGCGGCGGACACGGGCAATTTTCCAACCGAACCGCATCATAAGCCGGAATGCGCTGCCATTCCGGAAAACGGCCGGGCGGTCAGTTGCCGTCCGGCCGTTTTTCTGCGCGGGGAAAAGTGAACTAAAATGGTATGCTTTGAAAGGATGAAGAGAATGGAAGGCCTGAAGACAAATTTCAACACCGCCCTGATCCACGGCGGGATCGACGGGGATTCGAGGACCGGCGCCGTCAGCGTGCCGATCTATCAGACGTCCACCTATCGGCAGCGGGGGCTTGGGAACAACAGCGGCTACGAGTATTCCCGGACGGGGAACCCGACCCGGGAGTCGCTGGAAAAGCTGATCGCGGAGCTGGAGGGGGGCGCCGCCGGATTCGCGTTCGGCTCCGGCATGGCGGCGATCACGGCGGTGCTGTCCCTGTTCCAAAGCGGCGACAGGGTCGTGATTTCAAGCAACGTGTACGGCGGGACGTTCCGCGTGCTCGACAAGGTGTTCCGGAATTTCGGGCTCTCCTATGAGATCGTCGACACGTCGGATCTGGACCTGCTGGAAAGCAGGCTCGGCCCGTCCGTGAAGGCCGTGATGATCGAAAGCCCGGCGAACCCGCTCCTGACGGTCACGGACATCGCCGCGGCAGCCGAAATCGCGCACCGGCACGGGGCGACGGTGATCGTCGACAACACGTTTATGACGCCTTATCTGCAGAAGCCGATCGCGCTCGGCGCGGACATCGTCGTGCACAGCGCGACGAAATACCTCGGCGGGCACAGCGACCTTGTGGCGGGCCTTGCGGTCGTGAAGGACCCCGGCGCGGCGGAGCGGCTCGCGTTTATCCAGAACGCGACGGGCGGCGTGCTCGGCCCGTTCGATTCCTGGCTTTTGATCCGCGGGATCAAAACGCTTTCGGTGCGGATGGACCGGCACCTGGAAAACGCCGCGTACCTGGCGGAGTTCCTGCGCGGGCACGGCGGCGTGACGAAGGTCTATTATCCCGGCTTCCCGGATTTTCCGGGGTACGAAATCCAGAAAAAACAGGCTTTGGGCGCGGGGGCGATGGTTTCGTTCGTGCTTTCGGACCGGTACGACATCCACAGATTTTTTGAAAGCGTCCGGCTGGTCGCGCTGGCGGAGAGCCTCGGCGGCGTGGAGTCCCTGATCTGCCACCCGGCAAGCATGACGCATGCGTCGATCCCGTACGAGATCCGGCAGAAGGTCGGCATCGTCGACAATCTGGTCCGCCTGTCCGTCGGGATCGAAGACAAAAAGGACCTTGCCGCGGACCTCGAGCAGGCGTTCGACAAGGCGATTGCGAGGGAGTAACGATGAAGTATTACAACGACATCCGCGATCTGACCGGGCATACCCCGCTGATCAAGCTGAACCGCATGGGATTTGCGGCGGGCCGCAACGTTTTTGCAAAGCTGGAGCTGCTGAACCCGGGCGGCAGCGTCAAGGACCGCATGGGGGCCGCGCTGGTGAAGGACGCGGAGGAGCGCGGCGTCTTAAAGCCCGGCTGCACGATCCTGGAGGCGACGGCCGGCAACGCCGGCATCGGCATCGCGCTGGCGGCGCTCGGCAAAGGCTACCGGGTCGTCTTTGCCGTCCCGGAAAAATTTTCCGAGGAAAAGCAGACCATCATGAAGGCGTTCGGGGCCGAGATCGTCCACACTCCGCTGGAAAAGGGGATGCAGGGCGCGATCGAAAAGGTCGAGGAATTGAAGCGCACCGTGCCGGACCCGGTCACGCTCAGCCAGTTCAGCAACCCGGCGAACCCGCGGGCGCACTACCAAACCACCGGGCCCGAAATCTACGGCGACCTGGACGGGCAGGTCGATTTCCTGGTCGCGGGCGCGGGCAGCGGCGGAACGCTTTCCGGCGCCGGAAGATACTTAAAGGAGAAAAAGCCGTCGGTCAGGATCGTGATGGCGGACCCGTACGGCTCGACCATGGGCGGCGGCGAACCCGGCTGCTATTCGATCGAGGGGATCGGCAACACGTTTATGCCGGGGACCATGGACATGTCCCTGGTGGACGAGGTGATCAAAATCCGGGACGATGAGGCGCTTGAGGAACTGCGTCTGCTCGCGGCCAAAGAGGGCGTTCTCGCCGGGACGTCGTCCGGCGCGGCGCTTTCGGCCGCGAGAAGAGCGGCTGCGAAAGCGCCGGAAGGCAGCAATCTGGTCGTGATCCTTCCGGACCGCGGCGACCGCTATTTCAGCAAGCATATCTACGGCTGAACGCCGGGCCGTTCATGCCGGGGCGGATTTTTCGCGGAGCCGGACCGAATCCACCTTTTCCTTGAGCAGCTCGGCGCTGCGCCGCAGATGTTCGCCGGCGGACGCGCCGTCCCGGGCGGAGTCCGTATTTTTCCGCACGACGGCGGAAATCGCGTCCACGCTCTGCGCAAGCTGGCGGAACGCGGAGGTCTGCTTTTGAAAATCCAGCCGGATGTTCTTCATTTCCGCGCTGATTTTTCCCATTTCCTCCACGGATTCGTGCAGGGACCGGGCGGTGCCCGCCGCGACCTCCGAGCCCTCCTTGACCCGGAGCAGCGAGGCTTCGACCAGCTGGGCCGTCTGTTTTGCGGCGGCGGCGGACTGGGCGGCCAGATCGCGCACTTCGCCGGCCACGACGGCGAACCCCTTTCCGGCTTCGCCCGCGCGCGCCGCCTCCACGGCGGCGTTCAGCGCGAGCAGGTTCGTCTGCATCGCAAGGTGGGAGATCAGCTTGTTCACCTTCTGGATCTCGCCGGAGGAATGCTCGATTTCCTCCATGGCGCCGAGCGTCCGGTTCATCCGGGCGTTGCCGTCCGCGAGCTTTTTGGCGGTTTCCTCCACGCGGTCGGCGGCCCGCACGGTTTTCCCGGCGTTGTTTTCGGCCGTGCGCGCAAGCTCCCCGATTGAAGAAAAGAGCCGCTCGGTCGTTCCCGCCTGCTCGACGGCGTTCTGCGCGACCTCGCGGGAGCTGCCGGAAGCCTGTCCCGCGCCGCGGTCGATCTCCGCGGAAACGGACCGGATGTCGGAAAACATCCGGTTCAGGCTTTCGAGGATCCGGCCGAGCGCGTCCGATACGGGCCGGAAATCGCCGTCGTACTCCGCGACGTCGCTCGCGGTCAGGTCCCCGCGGGAGATCCGCGTCAGGATTTCGGAAATTTCGCGGACGATTTTTTCGAGCGTGTCGAACGCCGCGTTCAGAGAGGCGGCAAGGACCCCGATCTCATCGTCCGTCTCCTGCCTGACCCGGACGGTGAGCACGCCGCGCGAAAACTTCGAGGCGGTTTCCGCCAGCTCCCGGACGGGGCGGCTGACGGAGAGGGACAGCTTCCGGCTCAGCCGGAACGAGGCGGCGATCCCCGCGGCGGACAGAAGCGCCAGGGCGGCGCAGAGCGTGCGCGCCATGTTCCGGTTCCGTTCGTGGTTTTCCTTTGCGGACCGGATCCTGTCGTTCATCAGGGCGGTGTAGGTGTCGGCCAGCTGCGTTTCGTACGGATAGGATTTCTGCAGCAGGTCGTCCGCCTGCGCAAGCTGGTTCTTCTGCGTAAATTCGAAAACGGAATCCATCTGGGGGACCAGAATGCCGCTGACGGTTTTTCCGGCACCCCGGACCTTTTTGCTCAGGGCCGGACCAGCCGGGATCGAGCCGAGCGCGTTCAGGCGCTTGAGGCAGGAGGCGCGGGATGCCTCGTACTTCTTCCGGTCCGTTTCAAACAGCTCGGAATTGTGAAAATTGATGACGGCGTCCCGGGCGGAGGACTGCATGGTGGAGAGATCGGTGAGCATTCCGGTGATGACCGGCAGGGTGTCCATCGTTTTTTCCGTTTCGTCCATCGCGGCGGTCAGTTCCGACAGGCTTGCGATCCCCATGCCGGAAACCACCGCGATCACAGCCGAAAGGGTCAGAAAAGCGATCAGCAGTTTCCGTGCGACGGTGTTGCTCCTTTGCTTTTTCATCCACATTTCCTTTCCGAAGGTTCAACTTGCCGGCGTGAGCGGCGGGCGGGAACCGGAAAAAATTTCCGGCCCTTTGCAATCCCCCACATTATAGGCAGCGGCTGTAAATTTTCGATTAAATCGGGATTCAGATTTTGTTAACGGCCCGGTCGGGGACGGGCGCGCCCGCCGGCGGGACCGGACGACCCGCCTTCGCCCCGGTTTTTTCTTTTTTATTTGAAGAGGGCCTTGACAACGGCGGGAAAAAGGGATATGATACTGTCATCGTAAAACATATATCAATACTATACTAAATTGATTCGGGAAAGGAATGATTTGCAGTGGTCAGAGCGATTCGGGAAGGGAACGGCAGAATGGATTCCATGATGCGCATGTGCGGCGTCATGTGCTGCGCCATGCCCGAATTCGGCCGGACCTTTCTGCTGTCATAAGAGTCTCTGGTTTCCCAAAAGACACAGCGGAATAATGGAACGGCCGACAGATGAAACGCTGCCGGCTTTTTTGTACCCGTTTTGGGACGGTTCCACGCAGCGCGGTCCATCATCACAAGGAAAGAACCGTCCACCCATTCATAACAGAAAGAAAGGCTGATGACAAATGAGCGAGAGAAAATTCGGTTTCGACACATTGCAGGTGCAGGCGGGGCAGGTGCCCGACCCGGCGACGGGTGCGCGGGCGGTCCCGATTTATCAGACCACCTCCTACGTCTTTAAGGACACGACGGAGGCGGAAGGACGGTTCGGCCTGACGATTCCGGGCAATATTTATTCCCGGCTGACGAATCCGACCACGGATGTGTTTGAGAAGAGGATCGCGGCGCTGGAAAACGGCACCGCGGGGATCGCCACCGCTTCCGGCGCGGCGGCCGTCACCTACGCGATCCTGAACGTCGCGGGGGCCGGGGACGAAATTGTCTCCGCCTCCACGCTGTACGGCGGAACCTACAGCCTGTTTGCGCACACGCTGCCCAAATACGGCGTCCATACGGTGTTCGTCGACCCGGACGACCCGGCCGACTTTGAAAAGGCGATCACCCCGAAGACCAAGGCCCTGTACTATGAGACCCTCGGCAACCCCGGCATCAACGTGATCGACTTCGACGCGGTCGGGGAGATCGGCAGAAAGCACGGCCTGCCGGTGATCGTCGACAACACGTTCGCGACCCCGTACCTGTTCCGTCCGCTCGAGCACGGCGCCGCCGTCGTGGTCCATTCGGCGACGAAGTTCATCGGCGGGCACGGTTCGTCGATCGGCGGCGTGATCGTCGAGGGAGACAACTTCGACTGGACCAACGGCAAGTTCCCGGGCTTCACGGAGCCGGACCTGAGCTACCACGGCATTAAATTCGCGGACCTCAAACCCGCGGCTTTCGTGACGAAGATCCGCGCGCAGCTTCTGCGCGACACGGGCGCGACGCTTTCTCCGTTCAACGCCTGGCTGTACATCCAGAGTCTGGAATCCCTGTCGCTGCGCGTGCAGAAGCACGTTTCCAATACCGAGAAGGTCGTCGAGTTCCTCGCAAACCACCCGAAGGTCAAGGAAGTCAACTATCCGGGCCTCAAGACCAGCAAGTACTATAATCTCGCGACAAAGTATTTCCCGAAAGGGGCCGGTTCGATCTTCACCTTCTCGGTCAGGGGAGATGTCAACGCGGCGAAGAAGTTCATCGACAGCCTGCAGATTTTCTCTCAGCTCGCGAACGTGGCCGATGCGAAATCGCTCGTGATCCATCCGTCGACGACGACGCACCAGCAGCTCACCCTCGAAGAGCAGAGGGCCGCGGGCTTTGGACCGGAAACGATCCGTCTTTCGATCGGCGTCGAGGACCCGGACGATCTGATCTGGGACCTCGGGCAGGCGCTCGACAAGGCGATCCCGGGCTGACGCCGACACCCTGCGGAACGTTCCCCCGTCGCGCCCGGGGAAACGGACCGCGGGCGGGAAAAGCAAAAAAGCAAAACAGAAAGGGAGGGAAGGGATGTTTCCTCCCTCCTTTTTCCATGATTTTCGGCCGCGGGCGGCCGCCGAGCGGATGGAGGTGCGAACAGGATGCCGATTACCGTGCCGGAGGGACTTCCGGCCGTCGAGACGCTGGAAAGGGAAAATATTTTCGTCATGGACCGCGGCCGCGCGCTCTGTCAGGACATCCGGCCGCTGAAAATCCTGATCCTGAACCTGATGCCGACGAAAACCGCTACGGAAACGCAGCTTCTCCGGCTGCTGAGCAACACTCCGCTCCAGCTCGAAGTCGAGTTCCTCCGGATGACCAGCCACGAGGACAAACACACGCCCCTTTCCTATCTGCTGAAATTCTACAAAAGTTTCGATGAAGTGGAGAAAAACCGGTACGACGGGATGATCATCACCGGCGCCCCGGTGGAGCGGATGGATTTTCGGGAGGTGGATTACTGGCCGGAGCTGTGCCGCGTGATGGATTGGTCGAGAGGGCGCGTCTACTCCACGCTGCATATCTGCTGGGGGGCGCAGGCCGGGCTTTACCACCATTTCGGGGTCCCGAAGTACGAGCTGCCCGAAAAACTTTCCGGTATTTTCGAGCACCGGATCCTCCGCCCGGAGCATCCGCTCCTGCGCGGGTTCGACGACCGCTTTCCGGCCCCGCACTCCCGCTATACGGAAGTGCACGCGGAGGATCTTTCCCGCGTGCCGGAGCTGGAGATCCTCGCGGTTTCGGACGAAGCCGGCGTCTATCTGGCCGCGAACCGGAACGGCCGGCAGTTCTTTATCACGGGTCACTGCGAATATGACCGGGACACCCTGGCCGCCGAATATTTCCGGGATCTTAAAAAAGAGATTCCGATTTCGATGCCGAAACACTATTTTCCGGACGGCGACCCTTCGAAAACGCCCGTGATGAGATGGAGGGGGCCGGCCTCCCTGCTTTTTTCCAACTGGCTCAATTATTTTGTCTATCAGCGCACGCCCTACGACCTCACGGAGCTTGGGGCGTGAGAAGAATCCGCAGAGAATTTTAGGAGGAAGTGGGAAAATGTCCGAGCGAACATACGGTCCCGAATACGGCTTTCTGACCAGAGCGGTGCATTCGGGCAACGACGTGGACCAGGGCACCGGCGCGATCAAGCGGCCGATCACGATGGGCAACTGCTATGAGCTTCCGTACGACCCGACCGGCCTGAACTGGAGCAGCGCGGACAAGGCGCTGTACACGCGCAACGGCGGGGTCAATCAGAAGTATCTGCAGGAAAAAATCGCCGCGCTGGAGGGAACGGAGGACTGCGTGGCGCTCGCGTCCGGCGTGGCAGCGCTGTTCGGCGTGTTTTTCACGTTCCTCAAGTCCGGCGACCATGTCGTCTGCTCCAAAGTGACCTATATCGCGGTCTACCGCCTGCTGACCGAACACCTGAGGGAGAAATACGGGATCGAGGCGACGCTGGTGGACACCGCCGACCCGGAGGCGGTCCGGGCGGCGATCCGGCCGAACACCAGGCTGATCCACATCGAAACGCCGGGCAACCCGACGATCGGCGTCAGCGACATCGCCGCGATCGCGCGGATCGCGCACGAAAACGGGATCCTGCTTTCGGTCGACAACACGTTCGCCTCGCCGTACCTGCAGCGGCCCGCCGAACTTGGGGCGGACCTGACGGTCGAGAGCCTGACGAAGTATATCAACGGGCACGGGGACGCGCTCGGCGGGTCGGTTTCGGGCAAAAGGGAACTGATCGACCGGATCCGCCTGGAGGCCATGGTCAACGTCGGCGGCGCGATCAGCCCGTTCAACGCGTGGCTGATCATGCGCGGCGCGGTCACGCTGCCGCTGCGGATGCGCCAGCACAGCGAGAACGCCCAAACCGTCGCGGAGTATCTCCGTTCCAACCCGGCGGTGCGGTTCGTCGCCTATCCGGGCCTTGCAAGCGACCCGGGGCACGGGGTCGCCGAAAAACAAATGAAAAACGGTTATTCCGGCATGATCGCGTTCGGGCTCAACGGCGACAAGGACGCGCACAACCGGTTCGTCAGCCATTTGAAGGTCATCACGTCCGCCGTGTCCCTCGGCCACGACGAAAGCCTGATCGTCTTTCTCGGCGCGGACGACGAGCGGCAGTATCTGTACCCGGAAAAGTTCCACGGCGGTTTCTTCCGCTTCAGCGTCGGGCTGGAGGACGCGGCGGATATCGTCGGAGACATCCGTCAGGCGCTGGAGAAAACCGGTCTGTAGGGCGCGCCTTTCTTTCCCGATTTGTCTTGACTTTTCGCCGCGGCGTGGTATAATGAGGTTCATATAAAACATATATAAATAGTATACTACACGCGCAGTCCGGAATCAGAAAAGACGGCCCGCTGCAGGAATGCGAAAAACGAAACGAATCTGAAAACGAAAGGACGGATCATGTTGACGAGCAAAATCAGCGGGATGTGTATGACCGGCAGCATGCGAATGTCCCCGGCGGGCGATTCGTTTCAGTTCCTGTATCCCAAGGTCGGATGGATCGTGTGACAGCTATGGTTGCGGGGGCCGACGGCTTCCGCGCCGGACGCTCACAGGTCGGCTGGCCTGTGAGCATTTTTGCCGCAGGCCGCGGTTACAGCGGAAAAGGCGGTGACAGGTCATAATAATGGAAAAAAAAGGTTATGACTCGAAAGCGATCTACGAAAAGCTCGAGCGGTACATCAAAAATATCCGATACGGTTCGATCGTCGTGGTGATCCAGGACGGGAGGATCGTGCAGATCGAAAAGAATGAAAAGGAACGGCTGGTGTAAAAACCGGCCGGGAAAAAGCGGAAATTCTTCGCTGGCTGACCGGAAAACCGGAGGCCGGGCGGGGGCGGAAACGCCCTGCCCGGCCTCTTTTCGATTTTCGGCGGGAAAGACCCCGCCGTTTGATTTTGGAAGGGAGAGATCCAGTACGGCAGGGAAATTTTTGGAGGACCCGGAACTGGTCCGCATCGCGCGGACGCATCCGTGCCTGAGCCGGGAGGCGAACACCGCGTTCGGCCGGCTGCATCTGCCGGTCAGTCCGGCGTGCAACATTCAGTGCCGGTTCTGCAGCCGGACGCTCAACAAGACGGAGCAGCGCCCCGGCGTTACGGGAAAGGTGCTGCGGCCCGAGGAGGCGGTCGAAACGGTCCGGCGGGCGCTGGAGCTGTGCCCGGAGATCACGGTGGCCGGCATCGCCGGCCCGGGGGACACGCTCGCGACCGATTCGGCGCTGGAGACGTTCCGGCTGGTGCACGAGGCTTACCCCGCGCTGACGCTCTGCCTTTCGACCAACGGGCTGATGCTTCCGGATTACGCGCAGAAGCTGTACGACGTCGGGGTGCGGACCGTGACGGTCACGGTGAACGCCGTGGACCCGAAGATCCAGGCGAAGATCATCTCGCACATCGTTTTCCGCGGGGTCCGCTATATCGGCGAGGAAGCGGCGGCGATCCTGATCCGGCGCCAGCTCGAGGGGATCCGGAAGATCAGCGCGCTCGGCACGATTGTCAAGATCAACACGGTCCTGATCCCGGGGATCAACGATGCGCATATCGGGACGGTCGCCAAAACGGTCCGGGAGGCGGGCGCGGACATCTACAACATCATCCCGCTGATCCCGCAGCACGATTTCGCCGATCTGCCGGCGCCGACCTGCGAGCAGATCGAGAAAGCGCGGGCCGAGGCGGGAAAGTACATCCCGATCTTCCGGCACTGCCAGCACTGCCGGGCGGACGCCTGCGGGATCCCGGGCAGGGGCGACCTGTCGGCCAAACTGTACGGCGAGGCGTGCGCGGAGACTTTTTCCCACGGTTGAGCCGGCGGTCTTTGCGCCGGGAAATACAGAGCTACGGACGATTTTAAAGCAGAAATAAGGAGAAAAAGCGTTATGGGCAAAAAACTTAAGCAGATCGCAGTTTACGGAAAAGGAGGGATCGGGAAGTCGACGACGACGTCGAACATCAGCGCCGCGCTTTCCAAGATGGGATACAAGGTGATGCAGTTCGGGTGCGACCCGAAGAGCGACTCGACCAACACGCTGCGGGGCGGGGAATACATTCCGACCGTTCTCGACACGCTGCGGGAGAAGGGCACGGTGAAGGCGAGCGAGGTGGTGTTCGAGGGCTTCAACGGCATCTACTGCGTGGAGGCGGGCGGCCCGGCGCCGGGCGTCGGGTGCGCGGGGCGCGGGATCATCACGGCGGTGCAGCTGTTCCGCCAGCAGAAGGTGTTCGAGGACCTGGACCTGGACGTGATTTTGTACGACGTGCTCGGCGACGTGGTGTGCGGCGGGTTCGCGATGCCGATTCGCGAGGGGATCGCGGAGCATGTGTTCACGGTTTCTTCGGCGGACTTCATGTCGGTTTACGCGGCGAACAACCTGTTCAAAGGGATCAAGCAGTATTCGAACTCGGGCGGGGCTCTGCTGGGAGGGATCATCGCAAATTCGATCAACCGGCAGTACTCGAAGGACATCATCGACGACTTTGCGAAAAAGACCAAAACGCAGGTGATGGAATATGTGCCGCGGTCGGTGACGGTGGCGCAGTGCGAGCTGCAGGGCAAGACGACGATCGAGGGCGCGCCGGATTCCGAGCAGGCGAAGATCTACACCCGGCTCGCGAAGAAGATCGCGGCCCACGAGGTTTCCCACACCCCCGCCCCGCTCGACACGGCGGAGCTGCGGGAATGGGCTTCCGGCTGGAGCAAGCAGATCCTCAAAATAGAGTCCGACGGCATCGCCGCCGGCGCATGACCGGCGCGTTGGACGGCGTACTTACCGTGGAAGGGAGCGTGGGCGCACCGTGAAAATCCGGGTGGCCGTCACCAGCAGCGACGGCAGGGTGGTCGACCAGCATTTCGGGCACTGCGGCGATTTCCGGATCCTGGAGATCGACAGCGCCTCCGGCGCGTGGAATCTTGTGGAACGCCGGAGCGCCGAACCGACCTGCGATCATTTTTCCCATCAGCAGGACCATGTGAGGCAGGTCGCGGAACTGCTGACGGACTGCGGGTATCTTCTGACGTACCGGATCGGTCCGTATCCGTACCGTCTGCTCAACAGGCTCGGGGTGGTCTGCCTGGAAACGCCCGAAGAAAAACCCGTTTCCATCGACGGCGCGATGGAACGCCTCGCGGCCTATCTCAGGCGGCATGGTCCGGCGCGGGATACCGCGGCCGAACATGAAAGAGGGGAATCCTTTTGAGTATCAATTTACAGTCACCGGAGGTGGTGATCCGGGAAATCCGTCTCGGCTCCATCACCGGATTCGAGGGAAAAGCCGGGGAACTGGTCCGGGAATCCCACGCGGGCACGCTCGAGGACATTCCGCGCAGCTTCAGCCAGTGCACGGGGTGCAGCTCGGGGCAGGCGTTCTGCCAGCTCTGCATGATCCCGGACGCGGCGGTGATCAACCACGCGCCGATCGGCTGCATGGGGGACGCGGGCGGCTTCAACTTCGTGTACCGCGTCGGGCAGATGGAGCGGAATCTGCCGCCCGTGAACGGCCGCTATTTCAGCTCCAACCTGAAGGAGAGCGACACGATCTTCGGCGGGGCGGAAACGCTGCGGAGCACGGTCCGGGAGGTGTTTGAGCGCGTCCATCCCAACGCGATCTTCATCACGACCTCGTGCGCCTCCGGCATCACCGGGGACGATGTGGAAAGCGTGGCGCAGGAGATGGGCCGGAAGCTCGGCATTCCGGTGATCGCCTGCTTCTGCGAGGGCTTCAAATCGAAGATCTGGACGACCGGCTTCGATTCGGCCTACCACGCGATCGTGCGCGGGCTCGTCAAGCCGCCGCGCAAAAAGACGAACAAGGTGAACGTCATCAATTTCTGGGGCAGCCATATCTTCGACCCGCTCCTGCGCCGCCTCGGCTACGAACCGCAGTACGTCGTCGCCTATTCCTCGACGAAGGAGCTCGCGCACATCTCGGAGGCGGCGGCCTCGATCCAGGTCTGCCAGACGCTCGGCACCTACATGGGCGCGGCGCTGGAACAGGTTTACGGCGTGCCGGAGATCAAGACTTCTCCGGGCTACGGGATCGCGGGCACGGACGTGTGGCTGCGGGAGCTCGGCCGGGTGCTGGACCGCCGGGACGAGGTGGAGAAGATCATCGCGGAAGGGCACGAGCGCGTGCTGCCGAAGCTGGAACAATACCGCGGGCAGTTCGAGGGGAAAACCGCGTTCGTCACGGCGGGGGCCGCCCACGGGCACGCGCTGATCGCGGTGCTGCGGGAGCTCGGCTTCAACGTGAAGGGCGCGGCGATTTTCCACCACGACCCGGTCTACGACAACGGCTGCGAACGCGCCGACATGCTGGAGCGCGACGTGAAGGAATACGGCGATATCCCGAACTTCAACGTCTGCAACAAGCAGGCGTTCGAGCTGGTCAACCTGCTCCGGCGCACCAAACCGGACATCTTCATCGCGCGGCACGGCGGCATGACGGTCTGGGGCGCGAAGCTCGGCATTCCGACCCTGCTGATCGGCGACGAGCAGCTCAGCTTCGGCTACGACGGCATCCTCCGCTATGCGGAGCGGATCGCCGAAACGCTGGACAACACCGAATTCGTCACCAACCTCGCGCGCCACAGCACGATGCCCTATACGAAATGGTGGCTCCGGCAGGATCCCTATACGTTTCTCGGAGGTGACATGGTTGTCGAAACTCATTGAGCAGCCGCGCTTTTCCTGCGCGCTCGGCGCGCAGCAGACGGTCGTCGCGATCCCGCGCGCCGTTCCGGTCCTGCATTCCGGTCCGGGCTGCTGCAACAAGATCACGGGCCTGATCGGGCAGGGCGAGGCGTACGCGGGCGGCAGCACGATTCCGTGCACCAACGCGAACGAGCGCGACGTGGTGTTCGGCGGCGTCGACAAGCTGCGCAGCGTTTTGAACGGCGCGCTGCATGTGGTCGACGCGGACCTGTACGTCATCCTGACCGGCTGCACCGCCTCGATCGTCGGCGACGACGTCGACAGCGTGGCGCAGGAGTTCCGGGCGGCGGGAAAACCGGTCGTCTGCGCGGAAACGGGCGGGTTCAAGATGAACAATTACCGCTCGCACGAAACGGTGGTCAACGCGGTGGTCGACCAGTACGTCGACGCGCACCGCGCGCCCGGCGGCGTGAAAAAGGGCCTTGTCAACGTCTTCGCGACCGTGCCGTACCAGGATCCCTACTGGAACGGAAACCTCGCGGAGATCAAGCGCGTGCTGGAGGGGATCGGCCTTTCGGTCAACATCCTGTTCGGTCAGGAATCGGAGGGCCTTTCCGAATGGAAGAACATCCCGAACGCGGAATTCAACGTCGTCGCCAGCTCGTGGGTCGGACTCGGGATCGCGGAGCACCTGAAGAAAAAATACGGCACCCCGTACGTCCATTTCCCGTACCTGCCGGTCGGCGGCGTGGAGACCGGCAGGTTCCTCCGCCGGGTTTCGGAATTCGGCGGGCTGGACAAAAAGCGCACGGAAGCCTTCATCGGGCGCGAGGAGCGCAAATTCTACTCGTTCATCGAGCGCACCGCGGACTTTATGCTGGAGTTCCGCTACGGCCTTCCGCGCCGGTTCTATTCGATCCTCGACGCCTCCTATGCGGTCGGGCTGTCGAAATATCTGCTCAACGAGCTCGGGATCCTGCCGGCCCGCCAGTTCGTCGTCGACGACACGCCCGAAGAATTCCGCCAGGCGATCCGGGACGAGTTTTCCCATCTTTCCGACCGGCGCAGCGCCGAGGTCGAGTTTGAAACGGACGGCGGCGCGATCCAGCAGAAAATCCGGGAGGACGAAAACAGGACGCGCGCGCTGATCCTCGGCAGCGGATGGGACCGGGACCTCGCCCGGGAACTGGGGGCCGACCTGCTGATCCTCAGCGTGCCGGTCGAATACCGCCTGGTCCTCAGCTGCGGTTACGCGGGCTACAACGGCGGCCTGCGTCTGATCGAGGACGTCTACGACCGCGTTCTGAACACCTACCGGTGAACCGGAACATCGTACCGGGCCGGGTCGCGGCGGCCAGCACCGACGGCCGGACGGTCAACCTCCACTTCGGGGAGGCGCAGGAATTTTATATTTACGATCTCGGAAAAGACGGCTGGCGTTTTGTGGAGCGGCGGGACATCCGGCGCACGCTCGGGCACAATCCCGCGGAGTTCGACAAGGTGCGGCTGATGCTCGGCGACTGCGAGGCCGTCCTGGTCAGCAGGATCGGTCCCGCGGCGGCGGAGTATCTTCTGGTCAGGGGGCTGAGGGTTTTCGAAGCGCCGTATCCGGTGGACGCGGTGCTGAACCGGCTCGTCAAACTGAATTTGCTGGAACGGAAAAGCCCGGGATGAACGCCCGGGCATACGGCGTTTGGACCGGCCTGAGGAGTGTTCTCCAGGCCGGTCCGACCCGTCGTCGGAAAATTCTTTCGGAGGGAAATTCATGACAGAACGCAGAACGGAACCGCAGGCTTTCCGCGGCCGCGCGATCGAGCTCGCCCAAAGCAGGAAGGAGAAGACCGTCGCGCTCCGCCGGTGGTTTCACGAGCATCCGGAGCCGAGCTTTCACGAAGCCGCAACCGCCGCGAGGATCCGATCGGAGCTTGAAAAACTAGGAATCGAATACCGGACCGCCGGGGAGACCGGCACGGTCGGCGTGATCCGCGGAGCGGGGAACGGGCCGACCGTCGCGCTTCGGGCGGACATCGACGCGCTGGAGATCACGGAGGAAACGGAGGTCCCGTTCCGTTCGCGGAAGCCCGGTTTGATGCACGCCTGCGGCCACGACAGCCATACGGCCGCGCTGCTGACGGCGGCGGCGATTCTGCGGGAGGAGAGGGAGACGCTCGGCGGTACGGTCGAGCTGATTTTCCAGCCCGGAGAGGAAACGGGCGACGGGGCCAAAATCGTCCGGGAAAGCGGGCTGGTGGACGACGCAGACGCGTTTTTCGGGCTTCACGTCATGCCTTCGCTGAGGACGGGTCGGATTTCGATCGGCGAGGGCGCGGTCATGGCGGGCGCGAACAATCTCAGAATCGTCCTTCACGGCAGGAGCGGTCACGCGGCGGTGCCGCAGGAAACACGGGACGCGGTCGTGGCGGGCAGCGCGGTCGTTCTGGCGCTGCAGCGGATCGTCGCCCGCGAAACGGATCCCGTTTCGCCCGCGGTGGTTTCCGTCGGCATGTTCCGGGCCGGGACGCGCCGCAACGTCATCGCGGACCGCGCGGAGCTGACCGGCACCGTGCGGATCGTTTCGGAAGAGGACCGCGCCCGGGTCGCGGAGGCGGTGTCCCGGATCGCGGCCGGCACCGCCGCGGCCTGCGGGGTCCGGGCGGAAACGGACTGCTCGTTTTCGACCGGGATCGTCGTCAACAGCGCGGAGCTGTATCCGGTCGCCCGCGCGGCGGCGGCGCGGGTGGTCCCGGAGTCCGGCGTGGTGCGCCTGCCGGTCTGCATGGTTTCGGACGATTTTTATGCGTACCGGGAGATCGCCCCCTCGTTTTACGCGCTGGTGGGGGTCGGCGGCGGCCCGCCGGACGTTCCGGCCGCGCCGCTCCACAGCGGAAGATTCATCCTCGACGAGGCGGCGCTTCCAATCGAGGCGGCGCTGCATGTGGAGTTTGCCCGCAGGTTCCTGGAATCCGCCGCGCGCTGAACGCCGGGGCCCGCCGCCGTTCGGACGGAAAAGGCGAAAGGGCCCGCGTCCCGGCAATTTGCCGGGACGCGGGCCCTTTCTGCGCCGTGCCGCGGGGCTTTTCAGACGGAGGGCTCCTCCTCTTCCCGCGGATCTTCCGGATCCGCTTTTTCCGAGAGCCGGAGTTTCCCGATTTCCTGCTGGAACAGCTCCGCCTGGGAGGAAAGCTCCTCGCTCAGGGCGGCGCTTTCCTCCGCCGTGGCCGAATTCGTCTGCACGACCGAGGAGATCTGGTTCACGCCGAGCGTCACCTGCCCCAGCGAATCCGCCTGCTTGGCGGAGGCGACGTCGATTTCATGGATCAGCTTTGAGATTTCCGCCACGCTCGAAACGATCTGCCGCAGGGAGCGGTCGGTGGAATCGACGATTTTCGTCCCTTCGGACACCTTCTGCACGGAGGATTCGATCAGCGCGGTCGTGTCCTTCGCGGCCTCTGCGCTCTTGCTCGCCAGGCTGCGGACCTCGTCCGCAACCACCGCGAACCCCTTTCCGGCTTCGCCCGCGCGCGCCGCCTCCACGGCGGCGTTCAGCGCGAGGATGTTCGTCTGGAAGGCGATGTCGTCGATCACCTTGATGATCTTGGAGATCTCCTCCGTCGAACGGTCGATATGGTTCATCGCGCCGACCATGTCCTTCATCTGCCGGCTGCCGTTCTCCACTTCCCTTCCGGTTTTGACCGCGAGCTCCCTCGCCGCCGCGGCCGTTTTGGCGTTGCCGCTGACCGCGGTGGATATTTCCGTGATTGTCGCGGACAGCTCCTCGATGGAGCTTGCCTGTTCCGTGGCACCCTGCGAAAGCGCCTGGGAAGCGTCGGAAACCTGTTCCGCGCCGGTCGCCACCTGACCGGCCGACTGGCGGAACTGGAGGAAGACCCGGTTCATCGCGCCGAGGATCCGGAGCAGGGAATCCCGGATCGGGCCGAAGTCGCCCTTGTACGGCCGGATGTCCCGGTTGGTCAGGTCCCCCTCCGACATCGCGGTCAAATTCCCGGTGATATCGTCGATGACGTTGTGGAGGCGGAGCAGGGTTTCGTCCGTCGCCTTTGCGAGGATCCCCGTTTCGTCCCCCGAGCGGATTTCCGGCACCGGCGTGTGCAGGTCGCCCGCCGCGAGGAGCTGGAGCCGGTCGGTGACCTTGCGCAGATTGGAGGAGAGGGAATTCGCGAACAGGACCATGCACACGACCGCGGCGGCGGCGACCAGCCCGATGCACAGGAACAAAAGGAAAAGCGCCTGCCGTTTTTCGGCGGCGTAGGTCTGGATCAGCGCGTCCACGTCGTCCTCGTAGACTCCGGTCGTGATGTACCATCCGTAGGGTTCGAATTTCTGCGTGAAAGCCCGTTTGTACACAACCGAGTTCGTCCCGGGCTTTTCAAAATAGTATTCGGTAAAGCCGCCGCTTTTCTGGTTTCCCGCGGCGATGATATTCTTGATGTAATAGGTCCCGTTGGGGTCCTTGTAGTTCAGACGGTTGAGCCTTTCCAGCTTCTGGTTCATATGGGCGGCGCAGATTCCGTCCGCCAGATCCGCCTCAAAATAACCGTCCGCGCCGTAGCGGGTTTTGCGGATCATCCGCATGGCCCGGTCCTTCGCCTGCTGTTCCGTGATCAGATGGTCTTGGTATTGCTGGTAGTTGTCCGTAAGGCTGCTGATCATGCTTTGGACCTCCGCCTTCAGGACGGAATCGTATCCGTCCCGCGCCACGGAGATCGCCCCGTTGTAGGCTTTCGACAGGCTGAAATAGGACAGGGCCGCTTGGACGGCCAGCATCCCCCCGATCAGAAGCAATGAGATCAGGACCAGTTTCCCCTTGAGGCGGAGTTGCCGTTTCCGGATTCCGAACCGTTTCATCTGAACTTCTCCTTTTTTGTTTTATGTGAACATCCGTGTGAATGACGGGGAACAGCGCCCTGACCGGAAATCGGCAGGCCGGCGGCTTTTTCCGGTGCGTGCCGGAAAATCATGCGGCCGGACCGAGTCCCGAAAGCGCGGAAAAAACCCCGGAGATCGGATCAAAAGGCAAAATCAGGAACTTTTCTTTATTATGAATGAAGCGGGCGCCTTTTTGACGGCGAAGAAAGGAATATGGTGGAAATCCATGTGAAAATATGGTTTCTCCCGCGCCGGAAAATCTGTTGAAAATGTCGAGAACGGCGGAAAACGCCCCCCCGAGGGGCCCGGACCGTTCCCATCGGGCAGAAACGCGGGATTTTCCGCCGTAACAGGTTTTTAATCCCTTCTTAACCGGGCGCAAACACCGGATCTGTATGCTGGAAGGCGAGGTGATGAGTATGGGTGGTCCGGCCACTCCGTCGGGGGGAAAAACCGAGGGCGCGTTTTGTTCCGGCCGTTTGTGGAAACGGGCGGAAAAACTGCCGGAGGGCTCCCGCGGAGCGGGCGGCCCGGAAATCGCCTTCCCGGAAAGGACAATCCGAACAGTTGAAAACGACGGATGACACCGCATCGCCGATGCGGTGCCGTTTTGCTTTTTCGAAGGGAACGGATTTTCCGCCGGTCCGGTCCCCGGGCGGTCCCCGCCGGTCCGCCCGGCGCGGCCGCAATCAAATTCGTCGATTTTGGGAGCGGTTTCATGCAACAGAAAAATGGGAACAGAAAGAACTATGTTTTGGATACCAACGTCCTGCTTCACGACCCGGTCTGCATCGACAATTTCAAAGGCAACAACGTGATCCTGCCGCTGGTGGTGCTGGAGGAGCTCGATTCGCTGAAAACGCGGGAAGGGCTGTGCGGCTGCCAGGCCAGGCAGGCGGTGCGCGAACTGTCGAAAATCGTCGAGGGAAAGGCGCAGCAGAGCATCCGGGACGGCATCGAGCTTGGAAAAAATATCGTTCTGAGGATCGAGAGGAACGGCTATCACAACATGCCGGATTACGCCGACGAACTGGACCTCGGCAAAAACGACAACCGGATCCTCCTGACGACGCTCAGCGTCCGGAAACGGGAGCCGGAAACCCCGACCATCCTCGTTTCGAAAGACATCTGCATGCGCCTGAAGGCGGAGGCGCTCGGCCTGGAAACGGAGGATTACGAAACCGATCGGATCGTGCTGGACGATCTGTATTCCGGCCATGCGGCGGCGTCCATGCCGTCCAGGGAGATCGACAGGATCTACGACGCGGGCCTGCCCCGCCCGAGGCGCCTCAGGCTGTACCCGAACCAGTTCCTGCTGATCCGCGCGAAGGACGACCCGGCGCGGTCGGCCGTCGCGCGCTTCGACGGGGAAAAGCTCGTCCCGCTCCGGTTCGAGAACAGGTCCGCGTGGGGGCTGTATCCGCTCAACCTGGAGCAGAAGATGGCGTTCGAACTGATGATGGACGACGACGTGAAATTCGTTTCCGTCACGGGCGGCGCGGGCTCGGGCAAAACCATCCTCGCGACCGCCGTCGCGCTCGAAAAGGTGATCGAGCAGCACGCGTACCGCAAAATCGTCTTCGTCCGTCCGGTCGTTCCCGCCGGGGACGACATCGGGTTCCTCCCCGGCAACGAGGAGGAAAAGCTGCGCCCGTGGATGGGCAGCTTTTACGACGCATTCGAAAGCCTGATGTACTGCGGGCACGGCCGGAAGCCGCGGAAAAACTGCGCGGAGGACAGCGTCCCGGTCGACTCGATCATCGAAAACTTCAAGAGCTCCGGCGTCGTCGACATGAAGACCTTCACCTATATGCGCGGCCGGACGCTTTCCGACGCGTTCGTGATCGTGGACGAGGCGCAGGAAACGACGCCGCATATCGCAAAGCTGATGCTGACCAGGGCCGGGCAGAACTCGAAGTTCGTCTTTCTCGGCGATCCGACCGACAACCAGATCGACAACGCCCTGGTCGATTCCCGCTCCAACGGCCTGGTCTATCTGGTCGAAAAGCTGAAGGAATCGGTCCTGACCGGGCATGTGACGCTGAACCAGGTGGAGCGCAGCCCGCTCGCGCGGCTCGCGGAACAGGCGCTGTAATCCACCGGCGCGGCCGGCGCCATGTAAAATCCCGTTTAAATCTTTTTAAAGAATCCGTGAATTTCTTGCAATCCCCCGCCGGCTTTTTTATACTGAAACCGTCAAAGTAAAGTTACGGATCGAGGATAGAACGGAACGATTGCGAAGGAGGACAGCATGAACAAAGGGCCTAGAACGATTTTATGCGGCATTCTGGCGGCCGGCCTGGCGGCGGCTTCGGCGGAGGGCGCTTTTGCGGCGACGGCGCATTTCTCGGACTCCACGAAGGACGCGGCATGGTCCGGTTGGACCCAGCAGTGGGCTTCGGCCGTCAGCACCGACTACCAGCAGGTTTCGCTGACGCCGGGCAGAAATGAAACGGAACTCAACTTCGGGTGGTATTCCCAGACCGGCGCAACGGCGACCCCGGTGGTCCGCCTCGCGACGAAGGCGGATATGAGCGATGCCAAAACCTTCCGGGGCTCCACATCGTCCGCCATCGCCGGGTATGTTTCAAACAAGGCGACCGTCACCGGCCTGAAGCCGAACAGCACCTATTATTACACCTACCAGGTCAACGGAGTCGAGAGCAAACCGGCCAAATACAGCACGAAGAGCTTTTCCAGCTTTAAGATGCTGTACTTCGGCGACCCGCAGATCGGGGCTTCGAAGGGACAGACGGTTTCCACCGGCGACAAGCTGGAAAACAAATCCGCCGTCAACACCGCCGCGCGGAACGATGCGTTCAGCTGGAACAACACGCTGAACGTCGCGCTGAAAAACAACCCGGACGCCAGCTTTGCGCTTTCCGCGGGCGACCAGATCAACAAGAACGTCAACGGCACCGACCCGGGCAACGAGGTGGAGTACGCCGGCTATCTGCATCCGGCCGCCCTCAAATCCCTGCCGGTGGCCACGACGATCGGCAACCACGACGCCACCAACCGGAGCTATCAATTCCACTTCAACAATCCGAATGCGTTCACGGCGGAGACGAGCCCCTCGCCGGCCGGGAACGGATACTACTACACCTACGGCAACGCGCTGTTCGTGGTGCTGAACACCAACAACTACAACTGCGCCGACCATGAGGCCCTGCTCAAGAAGGCGGTCGCGGAGAATCCGGACACCCGCTGGAGGATCGTGATGTTCCATCAGGACATCTACGGCAGCGGTCAGGACCATTCGGAGTCGGACGGCATGGTGCTGCGCACGCAGCTCACGCCGATCCTCGACAAATACGACGTGGACGTCGTCCTCCAGGGGCACGACCACAGCTACTCCCGCACCTATCTGCTCCAGGGCGACGGCAAGACGCACCCGGCCTACGACGCGCACAAAACGGCCGACGGAGCATTCGACTGGGACAACGTGATCGACAAGGCGACCGGCAAAGTCTATCCGTATTACCCGAAAGAGGGCGACGCGGCGGCCGCGGCCGCCAACAAAGAGTTCCTCAAGGGGAACCAGGCCTACGATATCGTCGGGGACAAATCAACGAAGGTCGTCAATCCCCAGGGCACGCTTTACATGACGGCGAACTCCGCTTCCGGCAGCAAGTTTTACGAGCTGATCCCCGAGCAGCAGGACTTCGTCGCTTACCGCAACCAGAACTGGAAACCAAGCTATTCCGTCATTTCCGTCGACGACAAGAACTTTAAGATCTCCACCTACAGCGTCGCCGACGGAGCGGTCAGCCAGATCGACAACACCTTTACCATCGAGAAGACGGTGAACCGCACGCCGGCGGTCACCTCCACCTCGAAGACCTCGGCCGCGGGCGGAGCGCCCCGGACCGGAGACGCCGCTGATCCCACGGTCCCGACGGTCCTTGCGGCGCTGGCGGCGGCGGGTTTGATCGCGGTCGGCATCGCGGCGCTGAAAGCGGAAAAGAACGAGGCTGAACAGCGGAACGGGGCCGCAAAATAAGCGGGCGCCGGTCCGCGGTTTTGAAATACGGTTCCAGGGGGCGTAAAGCGAGAGCTTTCCGCCCTTTTCGTACTGCCGGCTCCGCGGCGAGCGAAAGGGTGGAGCCCCGCGGCCCGATCATCCGAATGCCTGGAAAGAGGACAAACATATGCTGACAAAACGATTTGCGGAATTCTTCGCGAACAAAAAGACGAACGTGCGCCGGGCGGCGGCCGCCCTTCTGGCGCTTGGATTCTTCGCTTTTCTGTACTGGCTCAACGGGGTGCAGAAGCCGGAGCTGGTCACCACCGTCGGCCGCTCGTTCGAGCGGGCCCGGGTCGTGGAGGTGGTCAAGGACAACATCCAGGAGGACGGCCGCCGCTACGGGGAGCAGAAGGTGCGGCTGCTGATGCTCAGCGGCCCCAAAAAGGGACAGACGGTGGACGCCACCAGCGCGGCCGGATACCTGTTCGGCGCGGGGTGCACCCCCGGCATGAAGGTCGTCGCCGTCCAGAGCGTTTCCGGGGACATCACGGTCACCGCCGTGTACAGCGCCGACCGGGAAACCGCCATCTATGTGTTCGTCCTTCTGTTCTTCGTGATCCTGTGCGCCGTCGCCGGCAGGCAGGGGATCAAGTCCTCGGCCGGGCTCCTTTTTACGCTGGCCTGCATCTTCTGGCTTTACCTGCCGCTGGTGTTCCGCGGCTTTTCCCCGTTCTGGGCGGCCGTCCTCGTGGCGTGCGTCACGACGGTGGTGACGATGGTCCTGGTCGGCGGGCTGACGAAAAAGGCGGCCTGCGCGATCATCGGCACCGTTTCCGGTGTCGTCATCGCGGGGGCCGCGGCGACCTGCTTCGGATATTTCGCGGGGATTTCCGGCTACAATGTCTCCGATATTGAAAATCTGCTGTTTTTGGCGGACAGCACGAAGATCCGGGTCGGCGGGCTGCTGTTTTCCGGCCTGCTGATCTCCTCCCTCGGCGCCGCGATGGACATCGCGATCACGATCGCCTCGACGGTCAACGAAATCCACAAAAGCAACCCGTCCCTCGGCCGGGCGGCGCTCTTTTCCTCCGGGATGCGGGTCGGGCGCGACCTGATGGGGAGCAATTCCACCACGCTGATCCTGGCTTTCGCGGGCGGTTCGCTGAGCATGCTGGTTTCCAATTACGTCTACGACCTGCCCTATATCCAGATCATCAACTCCTACGGGATCGGCATCGAAATCATGCAGGCGTTTTCCGCCGGCTTCGGCATCCTGCTGGCCGTTCCGATCGTCGCCGCCGTTTCCGCCGTCTGGATGAGCTCCGGCGGGCCCGCGCCCGCGGCGGAAGCCCCGTCCGCCGGCGGCCTCTTTGTTCCGCCGGTCCCCGCGGCGGCGGGGGACGTCCCCACGGAAGGCCCTGCCCCTTTCGTCCTCTTCCGGACAAAATTCGCGCCCGCCGCCGAACGGCTGAAGCGCCGGCTGATCCGGCACTGGAAGCTGGCCGCGGCCCTCGTCTGCCTGTGCGTTCTGGCGGTCTGCGCGCTGCGGCTCTACTCGATCTATTCCGGCTACCGCAGCGCCGGCCGCGAATACGAGCGGGCGGCCCGGACCGCGGCGGTGTCCTCGGCCGGCTCTCCGGCCCCCGGCGCGGGCGCCGCGGCGGAAAAGCCGTTTTCGTTCGATTACCGGAAGCTCGCGGCGCAGAACGGCGATGCGGTCGGGTGGGTGCGCCTGCCCGGCACCGCGCTGAGCTATCCGGTCGTGCAGGGAAAGGACAACGTTTATTATCTCGACCACACTTTTTACAAAAGCGCGAACAGAGCCGGGGCGGTCTTTCTGGATTCCCGGATCCGGAACGGGTTTGCGGCGGACCATTCCATCCTTTACGGCCACAATATGCGCGACGGCTCCATGTTCGCCGCGCTGTGCAGGTTCCGGGACAAGCGGTACTATGAGGCGCATCCGTCCCTGGAACTGTACACGAAGAACGGCGAGACGGACTGCGAGATTTTTTCCGCCCATGAGGCCGCGCCGGACGGCGACACCTACACCTGGTCGTTCCCGGACCGGAACGCCTACGGCCGGTATTTGGAAAAGATGACGCGGCTTTCGCTGTACGGCACCGGGGTGAAGGCGACCGCGTCCAACCGGGTCCTGACCCTTTCCACCTGCGTCGACGACAGCCGCGACATGCGCTTTGTCGTTCATGCAAAGCTGGACCGAAACGTCTGAGTTCCGCGGGTTTTCGGAACGGGGCGGGCCCCGCGGGAAAGGGTTCCCACTGGAAAGGAGTCTTCCCATGGAGGACGAATTAAAAAAACAGCTTGACGAAATCATCGACGGGGAACAGATCCGCTCGGTCTTTCAGCCGGTCGTTTCCCTGCGCGACGGGACGGTCCTGGGGTATGAAGCCCTCAGCCGGATGACCCGAAGGTCCGTGATCGAAAATTCGGAGCAGCTGTTTCAGCTGGCGGGGCGGAGCGACCGCCTGTGGGATCTGGAGCTGCTGTGCCGCACGAAGGCGCTGCAGGCCGCTTTCCAGCACGAAGGGCTGGAATTCGGGAAAAAACTTTTTCTCAACGTCAATCCCAACGTCATGCACGACGAAAAATTCCACAGGGGCTTTACCCAGGAGTACCTGCAGCGCTTCGGCATCCTGCCGGAGGACATCATCTTCGAGATCACGGAGCGGAACGCCGTGAAAGACCTGAACGGCTTTTGCGGGACGGTGGCCCATTACAAGAACCAGCATTACCATATCGCGATCGACGACGTGGGGGCGGGCTTTTCCGGACTGAACCTGATCAGCAGCGTCCATCCCCACTTCATCAAGCTCGACATGAACCTGATCCGGAACATCAACAAGGACGGCATGAAGATCGCCCTGGTCAAGAGTCTGGTCGAATTTTCCAAAACGGCGAATATCTCCCTGATCGCCGAAGGGGTGGAGACGCGCGAGGAACTGGTCACGCTGATCGATCTCGGCGTGCAGTATGCGCAGGGGTATTTTCTGCGCAGGCCGGATCCGGAATTTTCCGGAATCGACCGGGGGACCCGGGACCTGATCATCGAGCTGAACCGCAGGAAAAACCATGTTTACGGCAACCAGGTCGGCAATATCTATATCTCGAACATCTGCACCCGGACGGAAACGCTTCCGCCGGACCGGAAGGTGGAGGATGTGTTCGACCGGCTGCGGGGGGATCCGGATTCGTTTGGCTGCTGCATCGTGGAGGACGGCACCGTTCTGGGGATCATCACGAAAAACAATCTGATCCTTCAGCTGAGCGGCCGGTACGGTTTCAGCCTGAACCAGAAAAAACCGATCTCTTTTCTGATGGACCGCGATTTCATGGCGGTGGATTATCGGACCCCGATCAGCGCCGTTTCGAATATCGCCATGCAGAGGCGGGCGGAAAAGCTGTACGATTTCATCGTGGTGACGCAGAACGGGAAATATCTCGGGACCGTCACCGTCAAGGACCTGCTGCAGAAAACCACGGAGATCGAAGTGACGAACGCGAAATTTCAGAATCCGCTGACCGGGCTGCCCGGGAACGTGGTGATCGAGCAGAAGATCAGCCGCTGCATTTCCTCCGGGCGGCCGTTTTGCGTCATGTATTTCGATATGGATAATTTCAAGGCGTACAACGACGTCTACGGGTTCGAGCAGGGGGATTGCATCATCAAGCTGCTCGCCGAATGCCTGACCTCCCACCTGCCGGAGGACCAGTTCGTCGGGCATGTGGGCGGGGACGATTTCGTCGTGATCCTGACGGAAGGGGACGCAAAAAGTTACTGCGCCGCGGTGATCTCCGAATTCAAAAACAGCACCGTCCATTACTACAGCCGGGAGGATCTTGAAAGGGGCTATATCGTCACGAAGAACCGGCACGGAAACGTGGAGCGGTTTCCGCTGGTCTCCCTTTCCGTCGCGGGGATCCGCGATGCGGAACGGCTGTTCCCCAGCATGGCCGAGCTGACGAAGGAGCTTGCCGAGCTGAAAAAGCAGAGCAAGATGCAGAAGGGCAACAGCTGCTGCTGGCGGGGCTGCTGAAGCCCTTGACGTTCCGGGGCTTTTGATGCATGATAAGCCCGCCGGAACGTTTTTCGCGGGAGGGGGAAAACCGCGGCGTTCGATCCGATGATTCCGCCCGCCCCGTGCTGTGCGGCCGGCGGGCGGCCTGCCGTAAAAGTAAAACTTGAGGGAGGGGGTTCCATTCCATCGGGAATGGAACCCCCTCCCTCAAGTTTGCGGTCCGCCGTCCCTCACGCGGTCGCCGCACCGCGCCCCTTCAGCGTTTTTCCGATCACGCCGGAGATCAGGCGGTGCCCCGCTTCATTCGGATGGATGCCGTCCTCGCAGAGCAGGCGCTGGCAATCGTGCGTTTCGAGGAATGCGCTGCTGATGTCGATCAGCGGGACTCGGCATTCCCTTGCGACCCGGCAGACGGCCAAGTTGTACCGCTCGTGCCAGCGGTAGATGTGCTGCACGTCCCCGAGCCATTTGAGGATCGCGCGGGGATTGAGTCCCCGGCTGAGCCACGCGAAATACCGCCTTGCGTCGATCGGCGGCAGCGACAGAAGGACGGGGTGGCTCCCGCCGGCCTTCACCTCGCCGATCAGCTCCGCGTACTGCCGTTCGAACAGGTCCACCGGCGTGCCCGGCAGGTGGTTCCGGTCGGGGGCGGCGGAAACCTCCGCCCAGTTGTAGTTGCAGTCGTTTCCGCCGAATTCCAGCGCGGTGTAGTCGTATTTGGAAAGCTCGCCGCTGTGCCGGCGCAGCGTTTCAAGCCCTTTGGTCACGGTGCATCCGAACTTGGAATAATTATGGATGACGACCGGAAAAGTTTCCGCGATCCGATTTGCGAAGCTGTTTCGCAGAAGGGTGTATTTTTTTAAAACGCTGTCTAAAATCACGCCTCTCGCCACCGAATCGCCGAACAAGCATACGGACAACTTCATATCGGATCCCTCACTTTGTCCTGCTGGCCGTTATATGATCACCTACTATTTAAAACTATATATCTTATTCTTCTATATGTCAATGATTTTCATACGTTCCGCGCCGACAAAGCGGAAAATTTGTCCGCGGCCCGGCAATGGAATCCGCTTGACAAAACAGGGACGGGGGCATAAACTGAATGTTAGCAGCAACTAACGTTTGCCCGCCGCCTTTTGAAGGCGGGAGCCGCACAGGCGGGGCTTCGGAAAAACGCGGGAAAAGGACAAAGGGACGGGGCCCCGGCGGCCCGCGAAAACGGGAGAGGGGAGCGGGTTTTCAAATGACGCTCGATCAGCTTGGAATCGGAAAAAAATCCAGGATCCTTCAGGTCCGGGGGCAGGGTGCGCTGCGGCGGCGCCTGCTGGACATGGGCCTGACCCCCCGGACGGAAGTGATGGTGCGCAAAATGGCGCCGATGGGCGACCCGATGGAGATCCATCTGCGCGGCTACGAGCTGACCATTCGTCTGGAGGATGCAAAAAACATCGTGATCGAGGAGGAATCGGCCGGATGATCCTGGGACTTGCGGGAAACCAAAACTGCGGCAAGACGACACTGTTCAATCAGCTGACGGGTTCGAACCAGCACGTCGGGAATTTTCCGGGAGTCACCGTCGAGCGCAAGGACGGCGTGGTCCGCGGGCACCGGGACGTCACGGTCGTGGACCTTCCGGGCATCTATTCGCTGTCCCCGTATTCGAGCGAGGAGATCGTCACGCGCGATTTCCTGCTCAGCGGCCGCCCGGACGCCATCATCAACATCGTGGACGCGACGAACATCGAGCGGAACCTCTACCTGAGCCTGCAGCTGATCGAGCTGGATCTCCCGATGGTGATCGCGCTCAACATGATGGACGAGGTGCGCGCGAACGGCGGCACGATCCGGATCGCGGAATTTCAGAAGGAGATCGGCGTGCCGGTCGTTCCGATTTCGGCGAGCAGAAACGAGGGGATCGCGGAGCTGGTCGAAACGGTGCTAGAAACCGCTTCGGCGAAGCGCCGCCCGAAGCGGCAGGACTTCTGCTCGGGCGCCGTGCACCGGACCGTCCACTCCCTCGCGCACCTCGTCGAGGATCACGCCCAGCGGATCCACGTTCCTCCGCGCTTTGCGGCGACGAAGCTCGTGGAGGGCGACGGGCCGATGCTGGAAGCGCTCCGCCTTTCCGAAAACGAGAAGGACATGGTGCGGCACGACGTGACCGAAATGGAGCGCGAGCTCGGCACGGACCGCGAGGCCGCGCTGGCGGACATGCGCTACTCGTTCATCGAGGCGCTCTGCAGCCGCACCGTCGTCAAACCGGCCGAGTCGAAGGAGCACCGGCGCAGCGTGAAGCTGGACGGCGTCCTGACGGACAAATACCTTGCGATCCCGATCTTTCTCGGCGTCATGATGCTGGTCTTCTGGCTGACGTTCGGGGTGATCGGCAATTTTCTGAGCGATCTGCTGTCCGGCGGCATCACGGCCGTGACGGATGCTGCGGACGGCGCGCTGAGGGCTTACGGCACCAATCCGGTCGTGCGGTCGCTCGTGATCGACGGCGTGTTCGCCGGGGTCGGCAGCGTGCTGCAGTTCCTGCCGACCATCGTCGTGCTGTTTTTCTTTCTTTCGATCCTCGAGGACACCGGCTACATGGCCCGCGTCGCGTTCGTCATGGATAAGCTGCTGCGCAGGATCGGGCTTTCGGGCCGCAGCTTCGTGCCGATGCTGATCGGCTTCGGCTGCTCGGTGCCGGCCATCATGGCGACGCGCACGCTTTCGAGCGAGCGGGACCGCAAAATGACGATCCTGCTGACCCCGTTCATGAGCTGCAGCGCGAAGCTGCCGATCTACGCGGTCTTTACGGCGGCGTTTTTCCGGGAAAAGGCCGCGTTCGTCATGATCCTGCTCTATGTGATGGGGATCCTCGCCGGGATCGGGAGCGGCTTCCTGATGCGGGGGACGGTCTTTCGCGGGAATCCGGTCCCGTTCGTGATGGAGCTGCCGAATTACCGGATCCCAAGCCCGAAGAGCGTGCTGCTCCTGATCTGGGACAAGGCGCGCGGCTTTCTGGTGCGTGCGTTCACGGTGATTTTCGCGGCGACCATCGTCATCTGGTTTTTGCAGACGTTCGACACGCGCTTCAACGTGGTTTCCTCCGGATCCGAAAGCATGCTGGCCATCGTCGGCCGGTTTTTCGCGCCGCTCTTCGCGCCGCTCGGGTTCGGGGACTGGAGAAGCTCCACCGCGCTGATCACCGGCTTTACGGCGAAGGAGGCCGTGATCAGCACGCTCGCGGTGCTGACGGGAACGGACGTTTCCGGGCTGCCGGCGGCGCTTTCGCGGCTTTTCACCCCGCTCACGGCGTTCACGTTCCTGACGTTCACCCTGCTCTACACGCCGTGCGTCGCGGCCGTCAACGCGGTCCGGCACGAGATGAACAGCGTGAAAAGCGCGGTCGGTGTCGTGCTGTACCAGTGCGGTTTCGCGTGGATCGTCGCGTTCCTGGTCTATCAGATCGGCCGGCTGATCGTCGGCTGAAGCGAAAGGGGGAGGGTTCCGGATGGGTCCCGTCGATTTTGTCATCCTCGCGCTGGTCGCAGCGCTGCTTTTCTTCGCCGTGCGCCATGCGGTCCGTCACCGGGGCGATTCCTGCCGCGGGGACTGCTCCCGGTGTCCGTATCACGGCAACTGCGGAAAACGGACGAAAAAATAAGGAGGGCGGGCGCCGTTCGGCGCCCGCCCCCAAGAATTTTAAGATTTGTTTTTTGCCCGCCGGACGCCGCGGCCCTCTCACACGCCGCAGTTTTTGACCGACACGACCGCGCTTCTTTGGGGCTTGCCCTGAAGGTACAGCGGGGGCCGTTCGTCCAGCAGACTGTTGTTCACCAGTTTGACCTCGTTCCGGTTGTAGAGGTAGAGCCTGTAAATCAGCACGCCGACCGGGTCGCCGGGGTGCAGCGGTTCTTCCTCCGTGGAATGGTAGGCGACGATCTTCATGCCCTTGACGTCCACATGGACCTCCATCAGGTTCCCGCGGAAGAACACGTTTTCCACCACGCCCGATTCCGCCGCGTCCGAACGGGCCTGCGCCTGCCGGCCCGGCTTCAGGAGGCGGACCAGCTCCGGGCGGATCACCGCCTTTTCAAAACCCTCGAACTTTTCGAAGCCCTTGAGCTCGGAGTAGCGGTCCAGCGGGATGGAATGTCCGATGAACTGCGCCGCGAACGGTGTGGCGGGGTCCTGATAAATGGCGACCGGCGAACCCTTCTGTTCGATTACGCCGTGGTTGACGATGACGATTTCATCCGCCACCTCGATCGCTTCTTCCTGATCGTGGGTGACGAAGATGCTGGTGATCTTCAGCTTGCTGATCGTTTCCCGCAGCCAGACGCGCAATTCCTTGCGCACCTTGGCGTCAATGGCGGCGAATGGTTCGTCCAGCAGCAGCACGTCGGGGTTGGTGGCCAGCGCGCGCGCGAACGCGACCCGCTGCTTCTG
>ENA-UOOI01000764-UOOI01000764.1-fermentation-metagenome-genome-assembly--contig:-NODE-764-length-38607-cov-11.946332_pt1 | contig 38607 bp, 84 predicted proteins | sample MGYA00245779_ERZ724027 | MGnify/ENA primary metagenome ERZ724027 (study PRJEB28704, sample SAMN03018318) | fermentation metagenome | biome: anthropogenic terrestrial biome; feature: soil; material...
AGGATTTTATAGTATCATTCCCGATGATCCAAACGCAAAGGCTACACTTGCTAACCATGGTAAGGGATCATTTTTGGGATGGAGTAAGGCTCCGTTCTGGAAGTTTGAAAACGATGTTGCAAGTGTTTATAGTAGCGATAAGAAAACGGACGATTCTTTGATCTTGTCAATGGCGTTTAAGCTAATGTAAAATATTAAAAATCTATTGTAATTTGAAAGAGAAGTGATATAATAGTATCAAAGTAAATTTGAATAGTATGAAATGGCAATTTTATTTCAGAAAGGAAAAATATTATGGCAAAAACAAATAGTAATGGTTATTTTTGTGATTATTCGTGTGGAATGGAATCCGAAAAATGTCAGATTTTCTTTTGTGCTGGTTGCCCTGCCTCTGGTATTCGTTTAGAGCCGAATAAAGAATACCCTGAATATATTAAACGTTCCGAAACAGTTGAAAGGAATTATGAGTTATGAAAAACTTTACGATCACATTCGCGTCAACAGGCGGTATAACGATCAAAGCAGAAACGGAAGAAGAAGCTATTAAAAAATTTAATGCTATACCGAGTATTGATCTGTTAAACGAGTTAGAAGCAACGGGAGTTGAAATGACGGATATTTTTGAAGAGGAACAATAATCATGAGCTATTATGGTTATATTCGCAAAAGCTATATGCCAGATACGGTTATGGTGATTACAAAGCCTTGTGACACACAGGAGGAAGCGGAAACGGAATTCAACAGAAAGATCAGCCGGTTTTCAAAGGCGCAGAGACTTGAAGTGTGGGGAAAGGAAACAGGGATTATGAAAGATAATAGCAAAGATCAGATTATTATTCCTGTTAGCTATGTTGGAATGCTGGTTGATATAATTTAATATTTTATCATAAAAGGCTTGCATTTTACTTATTAAAGTAGTAATATAGAAGTGTAGTAAGAGGTGATTTAATGGATCAGGAAAAGGATACAACAGGTGTAAATTTTCAGATGGACAACGGCTTGTATAGACGCATGAAAATCAAGCTTGCAATGGATCAAGGAACGATCAAAGACTATATCTCACATTTGGTTGAACGCGATTTAAACGCCGACAAACGTATAATGAAAGGGTAAACAAATGAATGATAAACCTGAATTAAATAAATGGATGTATTGTTCTGATTGTAAAAAATGTACGGATCAGAAATTAATCAATAGTAATTACGATGGTAAACCTTTGTATGCTTGTAAAGAATGTGGTTGTGAAAATTCTTTAGATAATGAAGAGATAAAATAATAAATTGATGTCCTTTTTAGGATAGAATGGGGTGTATTAAAATGACAGTAAACGGATTTAGTGGGAAACACGCATTAACATTGTTACAAACTTTTATTAGTGAAGTGGCGAATAAAGATAATTGGCTTTTTAAGACAGAGCCTATGAAAGATGGAAATGGAAAGCTTGTTAAATACACAATAATTGTTGCAGACGGAACAGAATCAGGGAAGACAGAAGAATGGTTTATTCATGAATGATTTTTATGAGGTGAATAGCATGGCCTATGCTGAAAGAATTATTGGAAATGCTTATGTATACGAAAAGTGCGAACAAGGTTTTTACCGTGTAATTAACGAGGATGGAGATTGTAATTTTTTACGATTACCGCAGAATTACGGAGTAGGTGATAAGGGAGTTTTAGTTTATTATTCTGATGGTGTTTCTTATGGTTTAACAAAGTTTCAAAAGGATGATACTGTTGCAATTGATTTTAATAAAATGAAAGAAAGCTATTTGAAAAGATGGAATACTGAATTAAAATTTTAGTATGGAGGCGATCAACTTGTTAAATAGCAAATTTAAACATTCAATATATTTTATAGGTACAGATATGACAGTAAAACAGTTTCTTGATAAGGTTCTTGCTTGTAGCGGAGATTGGGTGATTAAGAAGAAGCCAATTATTTCTGATAATTTATTGGCAGATAGGGCATATAAATACTATCTTTCTTGTTATGATAACGGCAGAACCAGAGGAGGATATCTTTTAGATAAAGAAGATATAGCGTATTTGGCTGAACATAATGACTATTTTAAGAAAGCATTAACAATATAAAACCACATTTTATGTCAAATGAAGGTAAATGCTATGAGAGGCATGTATAGATATCGAGGCTTTTCAATTGAGAAAATTCCATTTGTTGATCAAAAGTGGACGGTTTCTGCTAACTATGATTCTATTTTAAATTGGACAGAATATGATACGTTGGATCAAGCAAAGAACGCAATAGATGAGCTTTTAGGTGGTCAGGCCACAGATAAAGCGCCGCTTCCAGAGCGCTGGAGGAAATCTGAAAAATTGAAAAAGTATTGGGAGGATTGAATATCAGAATGGATAAGATTAGGGTTGTATGTCAGAATATTAGAAATAACTATCCTGAGCAAATTAAAGTGGGAGAGGAATACTTAGTAGATATTGAAAACGCTTTTGGGGATGAAGAAGGATGGTATGCTCCTATTTATGATTTGTCTGGAAATGAAGTCGGAAACAGTTTGAATTTGAATCATTTCAGGAGAATAACATAGAAGACGGATTTTATTATTTTGAAAGGTGTGTTAAAGATGAAAGCGAAATTTGGAATGAGAAGAAGTATGGAAGAATGTGCAAAAATTGGGTTGATTGCTTTATTTGGGGTAGAATATGGAAATAGCGGTTATGCAGAAGATTTACAGTATTATCAAGGGGAACAATCTATTTTTAAAGCAAAACAACTTGCCAAACACATGTCAAAGGAAAAAGGTAATGAATTGGTTGATCTAATTAAGCAAAGCAATCTTAAAATGGAATCCATGAAAGATTGATTTTGTTGTGAAATATGTTATAATAGCACCAATGGAGGGATCAAGATGATTAATAAGTATTGGTTATATAAACAAGTTTTAGAGAAACAATCTTGCACAAGTAATCTTAAACCGGAAGAATCAACACAATTTGATATATTTGATTTTCCGAAGCCTACGATGGAAGAATTATATAGCCAGCGTATAGAACAAATTGATTATCATATGTTATCTTGTATTGATGTAATATCTGTATTGACTGGACATGAAACGAAAAGTCTTATGAGACAAAGGGATCATATTCTTAATTCTTTAAAAGGCCAATGGGAAAATGTAAAAGCTATGTTGGACTTTGGGTATAGTTTTAAAGAAGTTCTTGAACGTCGGTTTGGAATTACTTTGAATAATATTTATGATTATGAAAAAGCTGAGAAACTTTTGACTGGTAATCGTGAAGTCACTGTGATTTTGGATAATAACAGAACGAAACTAACTATGAACGGAAAAACCGTAATGGTACACACCATAGCGAAAAATAATAATGTGCCTATTGAAAAACTGCGTGAGATTGCTCAAACACTCCATGATAGAAAATGTTATCCGAATGAATTAGAAGTCAATTTATCCGTTTATACACAAACTGCTGGAAATGAATTAGGTGATGAACCAGAAGAATGCCTGACGGATAAAAAAGTTATTTATAATGTAAAAGAGGATAAGATGGTTGTATATGAAAACGGAAAGGAGGTATAAGAAATCTTAGTAAACAATGTTAAAATATTAAAAATTTATGTCTAAATACTTGCATTTTCAAAAACTATTGCTATAGCATAAATGATTAGTTTGATCAGGTGTCCGATGGCGGCAGGATATAAAAAGCCGCTACCATATGATTAAAATATTAAAACTGTAAGAGTACATAATAAGCACTGGAAAATAAATATGTAAATACTGTTGACAACAATATATATGTGTGATATGATAGACACAAGAAGGGAGGATAGAATGAGAAAAGCATTTACCACTTCTATTGATGATTCTATCCAAAATAACTTTAAAGCTACCTGTGCGAAAAATGGTTTGTCTATGAATACTGTAATGGAATTATTTATGAATGCCTATTCAGAAGGACGCTTTAAACTTGAAATTGAATATGAATCTAAAATAGAAGATAAAAAATAAGCAAGGCTGCCCTCGTCGAAAAGATCAGCCTTGCTTATTGTGGGGATATTATGTTTCCATAAATCCATTCATATGGTAACATAGTTCCTTCAAAATTTCAAGTGATTTTTTGGAGGTATTTTTATGCAAATTTTCAATGACAACGGTAAGGTTATTTTCATTGGGGCTTTTGATGCAAGTAAGATTGATTTTAGTGATAAAGAAACAGTGTTGGATGAAGATTTTACGTTTCGCTATAATGACGAAAGTATTTTAACAAGTGATATGATAATGGCTCTTTATGATTTTATGGTAAATATGGATTTTTTCGGTAATGACGATGATTTGACTAAGTTTTATCTGTTTTGTGGAATTGATGGAGAACCTTGCCTTTCGGCGTGGTGTAAACCATGTGTTTTTGATTACAACTCACAAAACGAACAGGACAAAAAGATGTGGCAGAAAATGTTAGATAAAGCAATGGACGAAGAAGAAAAAGCATTAATAAAACACGGTATGATAGAAGACGAAAAATTAAATAAAGAATGCACTAATAATCAACGTGATGCTCTTGAAGAATTGGAACGTGACGGCGGTTATGAAATCACAACTTTTGATATTGAATTGACTAATGCTGAAAAACAGCAGTTAGAAAAAATTGTTAAATCAATGTTAGTAAAGGTGGTGGAATAAATATGATTTACAATATTGAAAGTAAATCTTTTAATCCATCCGAAAGCTTTACGGGGAACGAAATAGAGCATTGGTGCCGCAAAAATTGCTTCACAATTCGTGATGCATTTAGGGTACTTTATGATTATTGGATTAGTAAACATTCGTATGCTCCTGCAAAAAATGTGTATTATTTTGTAGAAGCGGGGATTATGGATGATTTGGGACAACGTTGGGAATTAAAACGAGATTTAAATAAAAGCCCAAAATTAGATGATAAGAAAGGTGATTAAATTGGAAACAGCGTTAGCGGTTAAGAACGTAGATTTTTATGGTGATAATCTTTTAGCGGCACAAGATAAGCAAGGTAAAATTTGGGCAGGAGTCAAATGGATGTGTCAAGGAATCGGATTGACTGATGATCAAATGAAGCATGAACGTAAAAAGATTCAGTCTGATTTAGCATTAAAACAAGGAGGGTCAAATTTGACCCTCCCCACAAATAGTGGAGTACAGTCGGTACTATGTCTATATCTTGATTATGTTCCATTGTGGCTTGCCAAAATTTCAATTACTCCAAAAATGCAGAAGGATAGTCCAAAAGTTGTTGAAAAGTTAATTAACTATCAGTTAAAAGCAAAAGATGTTCTTGCGAAAGCTTTTCTTCCGCAGTATCAAGAATCAGTAGACATTCCCAAAAACGTACAGGATTATATTGATAAGCGTGTAGATCAGTGCTTTGTGTCTTATATGGAGCCGCTACGCAATGATTTTAATCGTAATATGAATATGATTCATAATGCGTTTATTGGTGTTCAAAAAGCTTTACCAGCAACACAAGCGTTACCAACAAATGCAATGTATCAAACGGTTTCTTTTGGTGATGAAGAATGGAAAGTGAAACAATTTGCTACAATGAAATCGCTAATTAAGGAACATCCAGAATACAAGAGAGTTAATGTAGTATTGCGAAAAGTCTACGCGAAGATGCGGAATGTGTATGGAATTGTTTTTGAGCAAGAATACAAAGATTATTGTGAGCGTCATAATACAAGTGGACACATTTCAACAATTGAAGTTGTAAGCGACAAGGAAATGCTTAGATCATTATTCAGCAGTATTCTTATTGATATGTTCAATCATACTACAATCACACCAGAGCATAGACAGGCAATGGTTAATACAGTTGTTGATCCTGTCAGAGAAACGATTAAGCCATTGATTGAAAAGTATCACGATGTTACAAAAGGTGGCAATAATACTTTCAGGAAAGTATATTCTTCAATGGATGTTAGTTGGAATATGAGAAAATCACGTTATCGTAATTCCCATAATCTGAAAAACTATCCTTCAAAAATGACAGTAGTTAAAAGCAATCCAAAATTGTTAAAGATGTTTTGCGATACTGTTAATCAGATGCTTGCTGAATAAGCTATACGGTTCTCATTGGTATGCTGTCCGATATCAGCGTACCATACCATATAACATTGTGATAAAAATATTAAAAAATAGTCTTGAAAAACTACTTGTAATTTGTGGTAAATGTGCTATACTAATACTTAGATATAGCGTAAAATATTAAATCTGAAAAGGAGAAAATATCATGATTAAAAAGGCAAATATCAATTGGACAGCAAAACATTTGTCAAAAATGATTGATAACAATTCAATTAATTTTGACAATGCTGTACAACGTGGGTATGTATGGGATAAGAAACGTCAGAGTCTTTTGATTGACTCTATTATCACAGGTTATCCTATCCCAGCGTTTTTTGCGGCGAAGAACAAAAATGGTTATGATATGTTGGATGGAAAACAGAGAAGTAAGACTATTCACGATTTTATAAACAATGAATTTGCGCTGTCTAATCTAAATGCATTTGAGACAGAAGATGGAAATCTTGTTGAACTAAATGGAAAATATTTTAAGGATTTGCCAGAAGATATTCAAGATACAGTTACTGACTATTCTTTGACTATCTATTATTTTGACGGTATTACAGATGATGAAATTTCAGAAATGTTTTATCGCCTCAACAATGGTAAACCTCTTTCACCTTTTGACCAGATGCGAGTAAAAATCAAAGATCATGCAAAGATTAAAGAAATTTCTCAGCATCAGATTTTCACAAGCGCATTGAGTGAAAAGGCCCTTGCTTCTAATAAAGCTGAAGATATTTCAATGAAAGCTTGGGCTATTCTTTATATGGATAATCCTTCCTTTAATCGTAAAGAACTTGAACCTGTTTTAACTACAGCTAGTATTTCTGATAATGAAGTGAAAGATATTAAAACCGCGTTTGACAGGCTACTTGAATCCTATACATTTTTGAGTAATTACACTGGCCTTGATTCTAAAGCACTAAAACAGGTGAAAAAGGTTCAGAAGCGTATGTTTGCTAAAACACATTTGATTTCTCTTGTGCCTTTTGCTTTGAAAAGTGTAAATGAAAATATTTCTGTAGAAAAGTTTTCAAAATGGGTTGAACACTTTTTTGCTGGTACAATTCAAGCGTCTATTGATAATGATTATAATACAAATGCTACGGCGGGATCATCCTCCGCAAATGCTATTAAAGTGCGTCAGACCGCCTTAGACGCGGATTATAACAAATATATGGATTGGTCAGATGACATTCCTGTAACGGAAGATGTGGCATATCGTGAATTCTGCAGAGATCATAACGGAAAGGTAATCAACACAAGAGAAGGTAATTATCCTGTTGATTTTTCGGATATGACAGAAGATGAACGTAAGCAGGTTTATAATTTCTGTGAGGTTGATAAAAACACAAATAAGTACGAGGGAGTGATTATAAAAGCGTTTAATCGGATTGCAAAGGAAATAGAGAAAGAGTCTGCATGACGCTAAAATATTAAGGGAAATAAGGTGATATAATGCGTCCCTATTGGGATTATAAAAGAATCATGAATTTGGTTTCTTTATCTATTGGAACGATAGGAGCCGTATTTATGATATGGATTATGATTAGCACAATAGATGTTTCAATCCACAATTTTAATAATCCAGAAAAAATTGGAAATTGGAATATGTATCGTGTTTGTCTAAGCTTGAAGGATTAAAAAACTAAAAGGACGTTCAAATAGCAATCTAAAAATATTAAAATGGAGTGTGCTATTATGAATCGTTCTGTATTGTATTATCCGATTGAGGTTGATAAATGTAAGAGTAACACAAGTAAAACTTGTCTTGATCTTATTGTTGACAAAGCGACTGAAATTGTCTGTAAGGATGTATTAAATCCAGTAGCTAAACATCCGACAGGAAACGAATTTATTGATAATGATGAATTTATTCTTGGTATGTTTATTGGGGCTTTACATCGTCTAGAAAGCGGCGATAAGGCATGATGGGTATTATGTCTTGGGTTCCTATTGGATTGTGCTGTATGGCTGTGTGGAATGAGATTAGCAGGAAGGATCGGAAAATTGGTTTTATCTTAGTGGAAATAGCGTTTGGTATTTTGCTTTACTGGTGGTTTCCAGTATGAATAACATCGTTAAATTATCGCCTTACGTCGCTGAATTGACTGTGGAATATGCAAATATAGGCCGTACTAAAACAAGCGTACACGGGACTGTGGAGCAAATAATAGATATGGTATATGGGCTTGTAAGTGATTTATTAGATTGCAATATTTTAACTACTAGAGAGGTGAGAAGAATCGTCATTATTGCAATAGCTGATTATAAAAAGACCGCTTGTCAATCAGGCGAGATCAACAAGCGGGAACACAGACCCTAAGAGTTAGTTAGAGGCGGCTGTGTTTCTACAGTATAACATAGCCGCCCTTACATAATCAATCGAATTGAGGCGGTATTTATGGTTGAAATTAGACATGTAAAAGAACATATTGAAGTTTATACTAAGATAACAGGACAATTTTTATTCTCGGCAGATACGGAACAGGAAGCGGAACATGAATTAAAAATTATGGAGGGTAGATATGAATAAGACAAGAAAATGCAATATGCTTTATAAACTAGGCGAAAAATTACATATTGGTATTTCTGGATATTTTGAATTTTATATTAACGGAGAGTATGTTGGAATTATTTCGATAAAATAGATAAAAGGAGATTGTTTAGAATGAATAAAATTATTATTGAGGTTAGGGATGGTATGGTTCAGAATGTATATTCTGATACCGATAAGGTAAATGTTGATGTTTTGGATTGGGATACGGATGATGTTGATGAAAATAGAGAACATGATAATGAAGTTTTGTATAATAAAACTAAAAACATGAAACAGGTATGGTAAAAACAAATAAGTATTTCATTTGACGGAAAGGAAAAAAATATGGAAGTTCTTTTATTTGGGATTATATCGATTGCAGTTGTGATCCTTGTTTTTTGTTTAATTTTTAGTATGGATTCTCTTGTATCATATCAGGTTGATAGGGATGAAAATAAAGACAGCAAGAAGATCACATTTAAAGAGTTTAAAAAAGAATTTGATCAAATTAAATGGATTCAAGATTATAACTTTAAAGATGAATTTACGAATGAAAAAACACAAAGCAGAATCTTTTGTTCTGAATTTAGAATGAATGGAGTTAAATATTTTTTTACTAATTATTCTGAATGGAAAAAGTGGAACAAATATTATAAAAACATTATTCAATATTCAACTTCGAATATTAATTATGCTGTGTCTGACAAAGAGATTAGAAATAGGCTTTGCAATTCCTTGAAAAATCTTTGTTCTCAATTAAATATCAATGTTTCCTATCATGATACATTAGGGGATGCGGCAGGTAGAATTCTTTATTATTCGGATTGCGGCAGATATGTTTTAGATGATTCGCGAATTGAAATTCTTAATGAATATAAAGATGAGCCTTGGGTGTTAGCACATGAATTAGGCCATTATATGGCTATTAAACAACGTTCAGATAGGACGGAAGAAGGAGCAGATCAAGAGGCTTTAAAACTTTGCAATTCGATTCTAACAACATCAGAGCAGGAGAGATTAATAAGTTCTCTTAATATTTATTTTAAGCACACAATAAAAAGTTAGTTTCATTCGATTGAAAGGAAAAATTATGAGCCTATATGAAGAAATAGAAAATGACATGCTAGACCAAGATAGTAATAAGGAATGTTTTATATGGATTGATGCTTTTCCAAAAGGAGAAGGTATAATTCACGGAATTACATTAGCAAAGGTCTATTCAAATAGAGTGGAATATTTGGAAGAAACAGCTAAAACAGATGATTATGCTCAAGAAATGATTAAAGAGGCTCAAAAGCATTTCAATGATACTTATATGTTTTATAAAGAAAGAAAGTTAATAGAAAGCTAATTTTATTGGAAGGTATTATGACTCTTACATTAAAACAAGCTGAATTCCAGTATGATTCAGAATTTGCTTTGCCGTGGTTGTTTGCAAGTATAGAAGATTGTATCGACATGGAATATCGCAATTTTGATGAATGGTGTAGAGACAATAATATCAAAATTGTGGAAGACAAAATTTACGATTAGTTTTGATAGACGTACCCTGTTTATCCTCCGCAGGGTACGTCAGTGAGAACTAAAACACGATATAGGAAGGTTATGATGATATGCATATTATTAGATATTCGGACGATGGATTCAGGCCACAGTATCAGTCTTTTCATCTTGCCGGCATTGATTATGAGCGCAATGAATTCGTGAAGGATTTCAAAAGTATTCCAGATCATCTAAAATCAGTGAGTCTCGAAAGGCATAATCGTATTATTCCTTTTTATAAGCAGCATATGGATTTGTTTCAATATGGCGTGTGGGCGTTTATAGATGGTCACAAAGATAATCAGGCATTAAATCATCTACATTATAAGGTTCCGTGCTGGGAAGCCGATATAGACAATAATGCGGTTGTAGTTGGTGTTAATTGGGATCATCTTATGTTTATTAGAGACAGTGAATGCACTGTTTTTGGATGTTATATTCCAAAACAAAGCATGTGGAGTTTAAAAAATATTAGAAGGAAGGTTTAACAATGATAATTCAGTTAAAGGATGGTTCATATGAGCGAATTGAAAATATAGAACAGTTAAGATATTTTATTAGAGATCAACTTGGTGAAGATGTAGCAAATGTACTTGTAGATAAAATTGAAGAGTTGCAAGAACAGGCAGATGATACTCAACAGAAAATACATACAGACTTAGATTCTTACGAGTGTAGTTTGGAATCACAGAAAAGTGCGGCTGATGATATGAATGATTATATTGAGCAAATGATGAATTACATAAGAACTAATAAAAGATTAAATAAAAACAAACTAAAAGAAATGTTGACAGATGCACATAGAGTATGGCAAAACAATTTTTGAGATGGTGGTTTAAATGACTAAAAAACAAGAACAGGCGATTAGAACTCTTTATAAAGATGGAATTACTTGTGATGAATTGGATAGAGCAAAAGTATCACAAGATAAATGCAAATATTTGGTTAATGGAAAGCTTTATACATCTAATGCTATTGGTACATTTAATGAGTACGGTTCTATTCTTTGTTGTGGTCCTTATGCTGTTATTATAAAAGGACGCGAAGCATATAATAAATTTTTTGAAATAAAAAGTAGTGATTTGAGATACCAAAGAAAATATAAAAATATTTATTTAGTGTTTAATACAATATGGAATATATGGCAAAATTATGTGGATGGGAAATATGATATTAAAGAAGGGACTCTTCCGAAAAACTGGAAAGATTCCGATAATGAATTTTATATGATTGGAGATAAGAAACTCAATGCCAAATATATTTATCATATAACAAGGTTTTTAAAACCTAAGTTTCGTTATATGTCGATTAAAGAAAAGCTTAAACCTGTACTTTTTACAGATGGTAACGTAATAGCAATACTTTGCCCAGTTAAAAAACAATAAGTTTTGGTATAAACGGTGAAATAAATGAAATATGTAGTTATGAATAGAACTAATGCCAAAAGATATAGTTTTGAATCGCATATGGATAAAAGTATTATTATTTCTATTACCGATGTAGACAAAGATAAAGTTAGGTTTCAACATAATCCAGTTAATAAAATTGTAGCTGTTAAACACTTGATGTTTGATGATGTAGAACAAGGAGAAATGAATTGTATTACAGACGAAGATGCAGTTACCATTGTTAATTTTGTTGAGTATTGGAAAAATAAGTGCGATTTAATTATTGTCCAGTGTGAAGCAGGACAATCACGATCGGCTGGGGTTTGTGCGGCAATAATGAAAGCATTTGAAGGGGATGATTGGCAGATATTCAATAATCCAAAATATGTACCAAATATGACATGTTACTGGAAAGTGTTGAATGTCTTTCAATGTGAAATAAAAACAATTCAAAAGAAGGAACAAACTATAATTGAAAATAAATTGTAATTATGTGAGGTGGATAGAGTGCTTTATTTAACCGAAAGACAATGGAACACAAGAATGAAAACCATAGAAACTAAAAATTTACACAAGTACCATATTACCCCGTATTGGTTGAGCATATCACAAATACTTTCAGATTGTATTGTTGAAATACTAATAGATGATAAAAAGGGAGGATCAATAAGGGTTGTTGACGAAGATAAATATAAAAAGTTAAAAGCATATTGTCAGTCGGAAAGTTTTGTAATGAAAAAGAAATAAAAAAAAGGAGGAATTAAAATGAAATTCGTAAATAAAGAGCATGAAACTTTTTATAAAGAAATGCAAAGAAAATTTCCGTATTCTTGGGATGTATATCATAAGGCACTATTTTATGTACTTGGAATTGATACAGATACAAGACATAATATTACTAAATTGTTTGATTTTAAAGAAAAGGGTATTAAAATTGATGGATTGAACGCTGGATTTCAAACTGGAACAAGTATTAAAATAACAAGACTTGCGTTTAATCTTTGGAACGGTTTGGTTTATGATAGTCAAGAAGATTTTGAAAATAATGTAATATCAGATAAGTTTGCAGTAGATAATATATTTTGTTGCTGTTATGCTTCATATATGTGGGAGGGTGTTAAATTGAGATACCCAGAATATACTACAAAACCGGAGGTGTTTTAAATGACAGAGAAAGAATTTGATATACAAAGTGGGTGTGTTACTGATGAATTAAAAACTATTGTTAATTTAACAGAAGATGAACTTCATACTATTACAATGTTTTGTACAATTTATAAAGATAGATTTTGCAATAATAATTGCGAAGAAGAAAGGAAATAATATGAAAACAGTTTTTCGCGCGAAACTTGAGAATGGTGCTGTTATTGAAGATCCCTTTTACTTTAGACAGAGGGTAGGCAAGGGTGTATTGCGAGATATATTTAATAATTGGAAAGACTTGATTTCTGGTAGTTATGGTATTAAAATTAAGTCGGCTACATATGATGCTGAAAGTTAAGAGGAGAATTATTATGAAAATTACTATTTTGGAATTGAATATTTTAGGTTCTGTAAAGTATAATCCGAAAGTATTAACTGAAAACAATATTGATGGATGTACCCTCGATGATGTAGATCGTTCTTGTCGTAAACTTTTAGATTATGGCTTTATTAGTTCATATAGACCTATGTATGCGGACGATAAGCTTTTTGCTTGTAATATTGGCAAGATTACAAAGGCAGGAAGAAATTTTACTAATCAGAATAATATTATAAGCGATTGAATAAATGGAGGGATTAATCTTATGACGAGAAGTGAATTAGAAAAGTGGGCACGCATGATTAAAGAAACAAAAGAACAACTTAAAAACCTACCACCAGAAGAAATGAAAAAACTGCAAGAAGATCTTGATAATGATAAAAGAAATTATTCTTTACCTGAAGGTTTGGAATTGATTTTACCTGATAGTTTTAAATAGATGTGATATTTTATGAATTGAGGTAGTCATATGAATAAAATCAGAGTTGGAGAAAACGATAAAGTAATTTTTTACAAAGATGAGGCAACTGATTTAATTACACAGTGGGCCATTAGGCCGGATTTACATGGCAATACTTTAAGGAATTATAGAGGATATATTGCGGAGTTTAAAAATAATCATGACAAATTTTATGTTCTTTTAGATGGAAACAAAATAGTTTATGAATCACAGAGTCTTGAAGAAATTGGTACACATATTGATATGATGAAAATTGCTAAAAGGTATAGTTAAGCAATTAATGAAATGCAGGTTTTATTTCATAAGAAAAGAAGTGAGAGATAAATGATATACATTACAGGTGATACACATATCCCTGTTGATATTAGCAAGCTGTCTACGAAACAATTTCCAGATCAGCGTAATATGACTAAAGATGATTTTCTTATTATTACAGGCGATTTTGGAGGAGTTTGGGATAACAGCAATGAAGAAAAGTATTGGATTAAGTGGCTGAATGAAAAGAATTTTACTACACTATTTGTAGATGGTAATCATGAAAATTTTGACATGTTGAATTCATATCAGATTGAAAATTATCATGGTGGTAAAGTACATAAGATTGCGAATTCAATTTATCATCTTATGCGTGGTCAGATATTTGAATTTGATGGTAGTCTATTCTTTACTATGGGTGGTGCATCTTCTCACGATAAAGAGTATAGGATAGAAGGTAAGTCATGGTGGGAGGCAGAACTTCCAAATAATGAAGAATATCAAGAAGCAGAAAATAATCTTGATAAGGTAAATCGTAAGGTAGATTACATCATTACTCATTGTGCGCCAGATAGTATACAAAGGATTCTTGCTGATTGGTATGAACATGATAAACTTACTAATTTTCTTGAAAGTATTAGTTGGTCAGTTGAATATAAGAAATGGTTCTTTGGTCATTATCATTTTAATCATATAGTAGACGATAAACATGTTTTACTTTATGATCAGATTATAAAGTTAACAAAATAAAAGAGGAAATTCATTAAGAAAGGATAAAAATAATGCTGTTACTTTTGTTTGGTCTTTTTGTTGCGGCAAACGGGATTGATAGTGCATGCTGGGATAGAAGAAGTAAAAGACGCTTTAGAGAAATCAAAAACATGTATCATATCACTTACTTTTGGGAAAGGTAAAATATTAAAAACTTGGAAATAAGCAAAATAATAGTTGAAAAAGTCTTGCGTGGAAGATATAATTTAAACAGGAGGGGTGTATATGAATAAATATCCAGATTATATTATGCAGTAAATGCGTCAACGTTTTTGGATTAGAGATATCTGATATAAGTGAAGATGATAGAATAAACGCTATGAAACCTGAAAGTGTATTTAGAGAAATTTGTGAATGGAATGGATTTTTGGGCGCATGGGACAGTATTAATATAGATGAAATGGAAAAATGAAGGTGCAATTTGATTTGATTTTGTGAGGTGTTTATTTTGAGATTATGTGAAATGAAGAAGTCTGATTTTAAATTAGGACAGACGGTTTATTTGAAGGCTATTAATGATAATGCAAGAAATTTAAAAGACGGAGAAGTCAAGATAGATAAGGCTATTGTTACAAAAGTTGGAAATAAATATATCACGATAAGTAGAGGTAAATGGGATAATGGAATTCAGTTTGATTATACAAATGAGTTTTTTGAAAAAGTAAATATCGGAAGTCCAGATTATTTACTTTTACTCGATCCAAAGCAATTAGATGAAGAAAAACAAGCCGAAGCATTTATTAAGAAAATTCGTTCTGTTTTTTATGGATTTGATTATAATAAATGTGATTTATCTCTTGATAAATTAATGGATATTTGTGTAATTATTGATAATTAATGAAATGGGATGGGGATTAAAATGAAGATAACAGCTTTTAAAGATATTCCTCAATTTACAAGAGATGGACACTATCAGGTGGATTATCCGATAGATCATTTAGTTGGCTTTCTTGACGAGGAAATCAGAGATAGGGGACTTCAGTTAAATCCAGATTTCCAGCGCGGTAACGTATGGACTGAAGAGCAACAAATAGCATACATAGAATTTCTTCTTAAGGGTGGTAAATCTGCAACGTTGGCTAAGATTGGCAAGAATGAGATTGTATCTATGGATGTACTTGCAAAGCTGTGTAAGGCGCTACAGTGCGATATAGGCGATATAATTGAGCATGTGGGGAAGGGTGAGTAAAATGTGTGATAAAGTTTATTGTGAAGAATGCGGTAAGTTGTTGGGTTATGCAAATTATGAAACATTTCATAAATCATATAAAGGATTTATATCTAAAGAACATAGGAAATTATTTTGTAATGAGCAATGCTATAAGCAGTATTGTGATAGGAACAAAATAGAGGATTACGATAATGAGTAAAATAACAAAGCAAGAGCAAATTGTATTAAATAAAATACACGCAGAATTTACATTTGAAAATGATGGTACTGTACGATATTTTTCAATTCCAACACAATGGTCATCAGCTAATACACTTTATGAAGCCATAAATAATTGTTTAGAAGCCAATAAAAAACAAAATGGATTGTCTCCATTAGGATATGTAATAAACAAATATGAAAATAAGACTGAATAAATCGTTAATTTCATATTATGAAAAGAATAATTGTAAATTGTATATAAATTATTTGTGGTGTGGAACTGGTATAAAATAATCTTTCATATATTCCATTAGGAACTGATACAATATTGGAAATTATAGATATTAAGAATGATATTACATTATGAAAAATTTATCCGTCCAATTAAATAGTCGATGGATACGTCAAAATAGTCTGCTAAAACAATTAATTTACTTATTGGAATCTCAACAGTTTGTGCCTCATATCTTCTGTATTGTCTTTCTGTAATTTGTAATAAATCAGCCATTTGTTTTTGAGTTAAATTTTGATGAGTCCTTAATTGTTTCAGATTTTTCAAATTAAACACAATTATTTGTCCTCCCTTAATTTAAAATTACCTCTTGACATTGGCTAATTGTAATACTATACTAAAAACAGGACATGATATGACCTATATTATATTGATATATTATATAAATAAAAAGAAAATTGTTAAATAATGGAAATTAATAGATTAATTATACTATCTTTATATAACAAAATCAAAAAAGAATTAGATATAATATATAATGTTTTATAATTGAGGGACTTGACAATGCAAAAAAATGGGTATAATATAAAAAGTAGAACACATGTTCGATTGAAGTTATAAAAAAAAGAATCTGTCCTGTCTGCAAACAAAAACAGATTCTTTTTTTTGGATATAAGACAAAAACACTTATACATATATAATACCATATATAGGTGTGTTTGTCTACAAATTTTCAAAATTTGGAAGGGGCAAACAAATGGATAGGAAAACTTTCGCTTCATTAGAAAATTCAATTCATCGTCCAGAAATTATGTTAGAAAATCTTGATGTATCAGGATTTACAAAACAGGATTTTTTAGATGATACATTTTTTTACGATGGAATTTGTATTCCGCTCGTCCAATTGTCGAATTCAGAGTGGAAATCTGTGTGGCTTTGGATGATAAATAAGTTTGAAATGAAATCTGGATACATTGTAAAGGAAAATCAGCCAGTTGATCTTCACCTTTATATTGAAGATGACCCGACCACAGAAAAAAGAAATTATACCCTAAGTGCGTTTCTTAAAATCGATGATTATGGTGAAGTAATAACAGAATGTGAGACTGAAAAAATCCATCTGACACAAAGAGAACTTGAGGCTATTAATTTAGCCTTATTAAAAGTTGGCAATTATGAAGAATATTTTCTAAAATATACGAGATATCAGGTAGCTGCAAATAAATTAATCTCTGGTTTTGGATTTGTTATGGATGAGATTGATAGTTCAGATATGTACAAATCAATTTGGTTGTCTTGTGATCAAAAAGTATGCATAATTGGCTGTATCTCAAATGTTCATAATGCAACATCGAAATTACAAGTATTAAAAGTTGGATAAAATGATTAGGTAATTGATACAGAGGATGAAATTATATCCCTGCATTAATATAGTAAATAAAAAATATTAAAAATATGTGTTAAAAATACTTGACAAATTAAATTTTTTGTGATATGCTCATAAAGCAATATGATAAAATATTAAAAAATATTGAAAGAGGGGATGCCATCATCATGTTGCAGAATAATAGTTTTATCTGTCCTAAATATGGAGATATATGGTGGGTCAATATCCCTAACGCTATTGGAAGCCAGCAGGGAGGAACGCGTCCTATGCTAATTGTATCTAACGATACTTATAATAGGCATAGCCCTACTGTGACCGCGTGTTCTATTACCTCTCAGGTGAAAAAACATAGTCCTGTTCATATTTTTGTATCGAAAAATGATGTATGTGGGCTTGATAAAGATTCTGTTGTATTGGTAGAAAAAATTTGGGATATTAATAAAAACCAATTAATTTCTAAAATTGGGAAATTTCCAATTATTAAAGAGAGAGAATTGGCTGAAAAATTTTTGATTCAATTTCCTGTATTAAGTATGGCAAGAAATTAAAAAATAGTGTTGACTTTAAAATATAGAGGTGGTACACTTATAATTATAAAAATATTAAGGAGAGATATGTATGATAAAAGAAATTTTAAAAAAGTTTAAAATAACTCCTGAAGAATTATATAATCCAGAACGCAAGTTACAATTTTTTGAAGATTGTTATGGAGATCAAAAAGACCAAACGATTTACCCTGTTTTAAAATTATATATAAGCTCCTTTGCAGAAATGGAGCGGAAAAACAAGAAGGATTTATTAAACTTTAATATAGTAGAAATTGAGGATATATTTAAGAATCTTGGGATTGTAACAAATAGTACGTTTAATAATCGGAAGTCAATTATAAAAAAATATTTCCAATGGGGAGTTGATAGACATTTAATTGGTATAGAACAATTAGAATTATTTAATTATATTGGACTTGAAAACGTTTTTTCTGAAAAAAATCTAATAAAAAAATATTTTAAAGATTTAGATGATTTAATTAATTACATCGATACCGCTCTTAAATTTTATAAACCTTTAGATAAAAATCAATATAGTGTGATAATAATTACACTTCTTTTACTATGGTGTGGACTACGAATAGATCAAATTTATAGTCTAAAGACAGAAGCTATCAATTTTCGTAGAAATATAATTAAAATAAATAAATATGAATATGTTTTGCCTGAACGAATAACACAAATTATTTCAAACTACTTGAAACAAACAAGCTATGTTGTTGATTTGAAATCAAAAGGATACAAATATTATTTTTATAAAGATACAGGGTATTTTTTAAGAGTTACTGGGCCGAAAGAATCGTATTATTCAAAAGCAACATTATTTACTAAAATTTCAAATTTCGGTAATAGATTAGAGTTGGATCAAGATAATAAATATTATGGGCATACGTTATTGCCAGAAGATGTAATCGTTTCTGGAAGTTTTTATCGTATTTATGAGTTTGAACAGAAAAACAAAGCGGATATTCATAACATTGATAAAAAGGTTTATTTAAAATTGCTTTATAAAGAAGATGAACCAGAACAAAAAACAACAGATTTTATTTCTGAATATATAAACTGGAAACGAACTTTTTATGGTGTATGATTTAAGAGGCAAAATTTTGAACTGCTTTACAGTTCAAAATACATATTAAATAAAAATATTAAATTGTTATTTACGTATTGACTTTTAAATAATATACCATTATAATTAAATTGAAATAAAAAAAAGAAGGTGTATTGATGGATACAGATCTTTTAGTTCCAATGGCAAGTGTATCTAAAACAATAGAAGTTAGTTCTTTACTTGAAAAAATTGAGAAGCAGTATATTACAGGAGGAGAAAAACTACAAGATCTTATTATTAAGAAAAAGGCCGAAGAAACAGGAAAAGAAATAAAGAAGCGTCCTTATATGGAAGCACAGAGAGGGTACACTTGGGAAACATGGCGAGCATCAAACTATATCACATCAGTTATGTTTCATAAGCATATTCCAGAGATCATGCTTTATAGAGAAGATGACAGAAGTCAATATCAAAAAACACTTGATGGTCAACAAAGATTGACTACGTTATGGATGTTTGTAAACAACCAATTTGCCTTAAACATGAAAAAAGCAAATTTTAATAAGTTTATTCTTGATGGAAAAGAATATTCTCTAAAAGATTTAAATGGAAAGAAATTTTCGGATTTGCCTACAGAATGGCAAGACAGGATTTTGAGTTACCCTCAAGAGATCACTATTTATAACAGTTGTTCTGATAGGCAGGCCGAGGATCTTTACACTGAAATGGCTAATGGAACTAAGCCATTAAAACCCGTTGAGATTCGTAAGGCTGCAATGGGTATTGATGTAAGAAAATTTATTTATCAACTTTTAGGTGATGGATGGGCATTTCACACTATGACTCCACTTTCAGCAATAGGAAACATGGGAATTGATATTTGTTCACAATTTTTAACGCTATTATCGAAGGGCGGCCCGGTGCAACTCGACAAAGAAATAGTGGACAGCCTAATTTATGATTTTCGTGATTTCGGAATCCCAAACGATGTAAAACAAAATGCTCTTGAAACTAGTCAGTATTTAACAAATGCCACGGATACAATGATCGAAAATAAAAAAAATAGTGATGAGGGAATTAAAAAGGGGAGAAAAATTAAAAATTATAATAGATTTCGTTTCCCAATTTTTAAAAACAAGACTTATATTTTAATGTTTTTGTGGGCTGGATATAGGGCAAAAACAGACAATATTGATATAAATAAATTTGCAGAATGGACTATTAAATTTTTTACTGACCCATCAGATTTATTCAAAATGGGAATTGGAACAGGGAGGAACAAAAGTAATGATCTTGCAAATGTAAGCAAAAGGATGAACGCAATAGATATCGAGATTGAAAATTTAAAATAACAATTATTAGCGGGTAATAATCCCGCTAATACATAAAGATGAAGATAAAAATATTAAAAATAAATTTAAAAATTACTTGATTTTGGAAAACCTGAGGTATATAATTAAATTAGAAAGTAAATCAAAAACATGTTTTATATTGCGGATTAGCACAACGGTAGTGTACACGGCTTTGACCCGTGGTACGAAAGATCGACACTTTCATCCGCAGCCAGCGCCAAACATTTCCTTATTCTTTGATAAGCGCGTGAACCACCCACGATCCCAAAGGGTCGGGGCTTCTAACGGAGTCAGTTCGCCAGACCAAGCCCCGGAAACGGGAGCTACGATATTTAGGTCATAACACCTTCGGTTGACGCATCAGACCGTCGCTCTGTTATTCGTAATTAAGTAGAGGTTAAGGGTACACCTCGGTGTTGCGGATGTAAAAAGCCTATATATCTTTGTCGAGATGAGGACGGAAAAGCAATGTGGTAATAGCGTTGCAGAGTACGCATTACACCGTAAGGTGATTTATTTTGAAAGGAATTTTTATGAAAGTATATGTAATTTCACAAGATGGCAAGCCGCTTATGCCAACCACTCCAGCAAGAGCAAGAAAAAAGCTTAGGGATAAGAGAGCAAAGTGTATTCGCAAAACACCATTTACAATTAAATTATTGTACAAAACAACGACTTATACTCAGCCAATTACTCTTGGAATAGATACAGGAAGTAGTTATATTGGCAGTGCAGCGGTAGATGGCGAGGGCAACGTTTTATATCTGTCAGAAGTTGAAGTTAGAAATGATATTGCAGATAAGATGAAACAGCGAGCCAAATATCGTAGAAATAGAAGAAATCGTAAAACAAGATACCGTCAGGCAAGATGGTTGAATCGTAAAAATAGTATTAAATCTGATAGGTTTTCTCCTACGATGGCAAGCAAAATCAATAGTCATTTAAAGGAAATAAGTTTTGCAAAATCCTTGTTACCAATAACGCATATTATTTTGGAAACAGGAACATTTGATCCACATGCTTTGAAAAATCCAGATGTATTAAAAAATAAATGGCTATATCAGCATGGGACAAATTATGGATTTGCAAATACGAAGGCGTTTGTTTTAGATAGAGATTCTCATGTTTGTCAGTATTGTAAAGGAAAAAGCAAAGATCACAGGTTGGAGGTGCATCATATCATATTTCGCAGTAATGGTGGCTCAGACGAGGCAGAGAATCTCATAACGCTTTGTAAAACATGCCACGACAAAGTACATGCAAATAAGATTAAACTTAAAGGCGGTAAATCTAAAGGAGTTCTTAAACACGCAACTCAAATGAATTCTATTCGCAAGCAATTGTTACGGCTGTTACCAGACGCAGAAGAAACTTTTGGATATATAACTAAAGAACATAGGTATTTAATGTTTCTTCCCAAAGAACATTATTTTGATGCTGTTGCGATAGCTTCTTTGGATAATATTCGTAATGAGGGGCTTATCTCTACTAATTTACAAACATGTTTGTTGCGTAAAAAATGTATTTCAAAAGGGGATTATCAACAGACAAAAGGAATAAGAAGTGAACGGTCAATTCAGACGGGGAAAATCATGGGTTTTAGAAAGTTTGACAAAGTTAAATACATAGGTAACGAATATTTTATCAAAGGTAGAATGTCTACGGGATATGCTATTCTCATGGACATTACCGGAAACAAAATTCCGTTAAAGCCTATTCCTAAGTTTTGCAGAATGGAAAGATTAAACGCAAGGAAATCATGGATTATGCAACAAGAAACCATTCAAAATATTGCTTAATGGCACACTTAATATTTGTTAAGAATATTATTGAAAGATATATTCAAACACAAAGGGTAGACGCAATTCATCCGCTACCCTAAAGGGAGAGTGATTTTCTTGCTATATTTTTATAAACAATAACAAAGAATAAGATATTAAAATTGTAAGGACATAAAGTCAAAATCCTTCAAATACATACGGTGGTTCGTTGAACTTTTGACTTGCAATTAAATATGTCGGAGTGATGGAACAAGCAGACATGCGGTTCTTAAAAAGCCGTGGTGGAAACACCGTGAGGGAGCAAAGCCCTTCTCCGACACCATATGGGCATTTAGCTTAGTTGGACTAAAGCAATCGCCTCATAAGCGGAAGATCAGAGGATCATAGCCTCTAATGCCCACCAGATTATAAAATCTTATGAAAGGAACTAAATTATGGAGACTAAAGATTATGTTATTACAGATGGAGATGTTTATCTCGCATGCGATAAAACAAATGGTCTAACGGCAACAAAAGATAAGAACAAGGCTAAAAAATATAGTTATGAATCCGCTTGTAATGTAGTGAATAATCATAATATTCCAAAGAACGATAAGCGAAACTACAAAGTTGTTTGTATTTATGATTTGCTGGATAATAAAAATGATATTCATAGTTTTGATGTTTCACAAATTTCTAACACTAAATTTGATTGGAACCAAAAAGTTAATGACTTCAATAGTTTTTATACAGAATTGCAAACATATAAAGACGATTTACATAAATTACAAGAAAAAAATGAAGCTGAAATTTGCGATTTGTATCATTATATAGAATTTTTTGATCTTTCAGCTTCCCAAGGTTTTAAAGCCTATAAGATGTTACAGAAAAGGTTAAAACTTAGAAGAAATATTAAAGATGAAGAAAAACGAATTGGAATGTTTTTTAATTTGAATCCTGCCGAAGCTATTAATGGTATTCTGTATAAGAAAATAGATGGAATTAATCATCAGCAATATGCTCCTAGAATCTTAAAAGAATTATTCAATGTTTAATCATAGAAAGACAAATTCAAAGGTAATTAATATGAAAAGTAATATACATAAGAAGATCACATTTGAAGATAAGTTTGCAAGAAAGTATTTTTGTAAACACGCTAGGCTTAATTCTATTAGGCAAGATAAAAAAGAACAGCATAAAAAATTCAGAAGGTTATTTAAACAAAATCGAGATGATAATAATGATAGATAAAAAATGACAACTGGTGTATGATTATGATTTGGAATGAAATAGTAAAACAAAAATAGGTGATGATTTTTAGTGTATGCAAAAGTGAAGCTTCCGATCATATTGAAGGTTGGGGGATTAAAAAATGTGTTTAGATTGTTTAATTCATGGACATCAATATAAAATTATAGACACGATTAAAATTTATGAAAACAGTGATTCTGCTATGCCGTATAGTAAAGATGTAAGAAATGCGGCAAGATTAAAAAGAAAAAGATTACGTCTGTAATTCATACATGGTAAAATAGATTGATTATTTGTTTGAGTGGAGGATAGTCTATGTCAAGTAAACGATCGACAGAAATAAAGAAAAGATATGTTGGATACTATATCGGCTGTAATCCAAACGATAGAATAGATTATCCTACAATTGAATATTTGACAAGTAAATTAGAACAAGATAATGTTTATGCTGTACTTCGTAAAATACGTATTGATTGGATGGAAAAAGAAATTCCTGAATGGTGTATTTGGAAAGTATTTATGAGCAGAGAAATACTTTTGGATAATTGTTATAACCTTGAACAGATAAACAATAGAGTATATAGGGTTAATAAACTTTTATATATTGCGACTATATAGAAGAATTGTTTAATAAAACATTAGAAGGGATTATGATTATATGAAATGGAAAGATGTACCTGAATCTCGGAAAGATAGATGTAGTGGAAACGGATATGAAAGATACATTGACAAAGACGGTATTCGCAGATATAAAGATAATAATGAGCCAGTAGACGAGGAATATCGCCCATGTGCAAAATGTGGTCACTATCCTATTGGAAATGGAGAAGATTATTGTTTTCATCATCTTGGAAAAGTAATTAATGCTTGCTGTGGGCACGGCAACAAAAAAGGATATATTCAATTTGATAATGGTATTATTGTACGTGGATATTTTGAAATAGAAAAGATCAATTAATTAAGAGAGAAGATATTAAAATGGGTGAATTTAAAAGGCCAAATCATCTTGTTATTGATGCGATTCCATATTTACAAAATATTATGGGCGACGGTTTAATTAAAGATCTTCAGAACGACGAAGCAATTTGTCCTGTGTGCCATGGTACTGGTCTTGCATTGTCCAATAATCCTTATGGGTTAGCAGATGATCCAGATCAAAGTAAAATGTTCCCGTATGAACATCAATCTGTTGTGTCATGTAGAAATTGTTACAACGGTGTGGTTAAGAAGTGTAAGTATTGCGGCAAATTGTTAAATAGGCATACATATCAATGTGATTGCGAAGGTTCACGAAAAGCGCGGGAACAGGAACGTATCCAAAAATCAAACGAAGAAGAAAAAGAACGAATTAGTAAAGCTAAAATTATCGAATGGAATGATCCAATTGCAGAACAGCTTGTAATGTTATACTCTGAATATTTTAGTGACAACGAAGGTTACTTTTCCGATTGGGATGAATTTTTTGATGATTGGTATGACAACCATGAAAATATAGACGATGATCGTCCTAAGTATGTATGGAGTACAAAAACAACAGAAATTAGTTTTGACGCTGATTCTATTATAGAAAACGCTTGTGATGATCTTTGTGAAGAAGCTGAAGATCAAATTAGTAATACTGATAGAAAAGAATTACAAGATCTTCTTAATCAATGGGCGGCAAAGCAGACTGGAACAACTACATACGATGTAGATTACAAATATGCTATCAGAATTCCATGGGAACAGTGTGAAAGATATTCGCACAATAGATAATTAGATAGGAGAGGTATTTTGATTTTTAATATTGATCCAAATTTTTATAATAGATTAATAATGGCGGTTTTTTGCATATCTTTTATTGTTGGTGGATTTCAAAGTTATTATAAAAATTGGACAGATAAATTTGCTTCTGTTTTAGTGATTGTTTTAGGATTTTTTCCTTTGTGTCTTTATGTTATTGGAGTACCGGCTTAACTATATAAAAAGAAGATTTCATTTAATCAGAAAGGAAATAATATTAAGTGATAAGTAAAAGAAAGCAAGAGTATGAACTTAATGTTATTAAATTGCAGGATAGAATCAATCAGTTAGAAGAAATTATATGTCCTTATAATCATCATGAATACATAGAAATAAATCGTGATGTTCTATCAGATTATTGCGGAGGGTTTGTTGATTCATATACGATTAGAACATTACAGTGTAGGAAATGCAAAAAGATAGTTCATGATGATGATCGTATCGGATTTAAATATGATGTTACTAAATAATTAAAGGAGCATAAGATGGATAAAGGTTTATATAGAGGAAAACGCATTGATAATAAAAAATGGGTTTATGGTAGATTATTGGCTAATGATGTAATAGTTCCTTCAAATCAAAAATATGAAATTGAAGGAAATACTATTTATGGTTGTGATTTAAAAGCTTATAAGGAGAAAACACATAATGAGCGAAATTAAAAAGTATATGGATATTGTAAGGCTTGGTCATAAGTCCACAGAAAATGTTCTTAATGTTGGAGATCATATTACTATTACAGAAAAGATTGATGGTGCAAATTCAAGTTTTGTTCTTAATGAAGTTGGCGGCGTAGATTGTTTTTCGCATAAACAGAAAGTTACACCAGATAATACGCTTCGTGGATTTTATGAATGGGTACATAATAATATTAAACCTGAAACATTAAATCCTAAATATCGTTATTATGGTGAGTGGTTGGTAAGCCATAAGATTCAGTATAGACCTGAATGCTATCAGCAGTTTTATATGTTCAATGTATATGATGATGAAAAGGAAGAGTATTTGCCTGATAGTGTAATGCGTAGTGAAGCAGAAAGACTTAGAATTAAAACCGTGCCTTTGTTTTATGAAGGTGATTATATTTCATTTGAACATCTTATGTCGTTTGTAGGTAAGACAGTAATGGGTATTAATCGTGGTGAAGGTGTTGTGGTAAAGAATGTAGATTACAGAGATAAGTATGGTCATCAGTTGTTTGTTAAACTCGTTGATGCTGATTTCTGTGAGGTACAAAAAGAAAAGAAACCTAAAGACCCACACAAGCCAATTACAATTGAACAGACTTTTGTAAATCAGTGTTTGACTAAAGCAAGAGTAAGTAAAATGCTTCATAATTTTGTTGATGAAGGTATTATTCCGGTTGATTTTAACCTTGAAAATATGAGAACAATTTTGCAGAATATTGGTTCAAGGTTGTTTGATGATATTATGAAGGAAGAAAAAGACTATCTACCTGATGGGTATGATGAAAAACTAATTAAAGCAGCGATTGGTAAAAAGACACCATCTATTGTAAAAGAAATTATTCAAGAAAATGAGATTGCTGCATGAAATGTTTCTTTGATCACAAGAAAGGAAATTTATATGTCAATATTAGAAGAAATAAATAATATGAATTACGATGAGTTAAAAGAGTTAAATAAAATTGGCGAACCTGATTGCTTTATAGCAGAACAAAATAACGAGTATCCTCTTTGTATTGGAGAGAATGTTAATAATGAAGTACTAGATAAGTGTAAAGAATGTTGTCTTTATAAAGATTTTGAATTATATCATGATCCGTATGAATATTATGAATTCATCAAACAGCAATTTCATTTAACGCACGAATGTAGCATTGAAAGAGATTCTAACGCACGATGTTAAATTAAAATATTAAATTAGATTAGAGATGATACAAATATTAACTTTACCGATTAAAAAGAAATGGTTTGATGTGATATTATCAGGTGAAAAGAAAGAAGAATATCGGGACGATACGCCATACTATGAAAGTCGGTTTGATAAATATATGGGGCAATCAGTACAGGTAAAGTTTCGCAACGGATACAGAAAAGATAGCCCTTCATTTATCCGAACAGTGTCCCCGCGTTACGGAAAAGGTCGTCCAGAATGGGGAGCAGAACCGGATAAAAATTATATCGTGTTAGCAATTCAGCAGGAGGAAAACGATGAATAAGCTTACGGCAATATTTAGGGGATGTTATCAAGACGGAATAAACCATTATACAGATTATGCTATAACCAGAAATATTCCTTTGACAGATGAACAACAAAAATTGCTAATAGCGCCAGAGAATATGACATTTTCAGAACTTATTTTGGAGGAAAAGTGATGGATATTCAAGAGGCAGAGAAAGCATTTGCAAGGCTGGAAAAAATAATTGGAAAATTGGAACCAAATGATATTGAAAAAGCAATAAAAGAATTTCAAGAGTTTATAGAAAACGGATATGGCTGTTCTAAATTGCCGTCTTCATGGTCTATTCGTCTTGCTCTTGCGGCTTTGCAAGAGCAGGCAAAACGCAATAAAGGGTGTCCATACTGTGATCCTAAAAATGTAGATTATTACTATGCCGGGAATGTTCCAAACTATTGTAAACATTGTGGTCGCAAACTGAAATAAATAAAAAGAGCCTGCGTTAAGCAGACTCAGTTTTGCCGGTTAGCTTTTTGATAACTTCATCAGGTGATAATCCGGTAGAATCAATAACGGCTTTTACATCTTTGAGTTTGTTAAGCTCCTGTTCATTGAGAAGCGGTTCAAGCTGCTGTTTGAGTTCAGCGATCTTGGTATCCACCTTTGATTTACGGTCTTCCTGTTCCTGAATTGCATCCTGAAGCAACTGGATGCGTTCTTCAACTGATTTCTGTACTCCACGCGGCATTTAGATCAACTCCTTATTTAGTTTGATTTTATTATACTATATTTTAGTCGTTTGTAAATAGATATATTCAATAAAACCAGAAAAGAGATAAAATATTTGAAATTTAATTTGAAATTGATTGATGGGACACAATTGAATGAGATTATCCTTTCAACTACGCGTGATGATATGAGCATCGGGGAACTGCATAAAGCAGATGATTTTTACAAATGGATTCAATCCAATCCAACACCAAGTCATAAGACTTTAATGTATTTTTGTGGAAAGTATGTAAACGGGGCACTATCTCATCCCAAGATAATTAAGTCTTATGAAATATTGGATGAAGATAATGACAACCTTCTTACATTGATTTGTGATAATTGTGGAGCAATATATCATTATATTCCCGATAAGTGTCAACGATGTGGAAATTTATTTGTAGAAGAATGAGTTGTGGCTTTATTATAGGAGGAAAAACATATAAATACTATTTTGATCGATATGGAACGTGAACTATATCGAATCTATGACAATTTAAATAAAGATTATTATAACGGTAAGTTATCGGATGTTATAATAACTATTCAGGGCAGTCATAAGAACAAATATTACGGTTGGTTTGGTCAAAAGAAGTGGAACAATGGTGTTGATTTCGTAGATATGGACGAAAAGAAAAATCCACTTATTGTCTATCATGAAATTAACATCAGCGCGGAACATCTGGATAGACCGGTTGAGGATATTGTGAGTACGCTTCAGCATGAGATGGTTCATTTGTATTGTAACATCAATGAAATTAAAGATACATCCAATAATCATGTATATCACAACCGTAAATTCAAAGAAGAAGCCGAGAAACGCGGTTTAATTATTGAGAAAGCAAAGAGCATTGGATGGTCTGTTACAACTCCAAATGAATCATTTAAGGAGTATATTAAAAAACTAAATGTAAATCCAGATATATTTAAGTTTTGCAGAGTTAAAGAAGAATCGAAAGCGGCTGATTCTGCAAAAAAAATGATTACATACAAATGTCCAAAGTGTGGGATTAGTGCAACAGCTAAAGTAGATACAAATATCGTTTGTGGTGGTTGTAATGTAAAGATGTTGTCGAAAGAACAGAGGTAAAAGTTTGTGCAATTGTAATTTAGATACTACCAAAAATTTTGATTGTGTTAATTGGGGAGATATTTCTTTGGAATTTGATCATGGTCATTGGTATATTACATGGGGATGTTGGGATGAATTTGGTAGCGAAGAAGTGTTTTATTGTCCTAAATGTGGAAGAAAACTGATTAAATGAATCTATAATTTGATTCGATTGAAAGGTTGATTAAAATAAGATACATTGGTAGTAAAAATAAAATATCAAAGGAAATTATTCCTATTTTGCAGAAGTATATAGATGACAATAATATTCATACATATTTTGAACCGTTTGTTGGTGGTGCTAATATGATTGATAAAATTAAGTGTGAAAATCGTATTGGCTGTGATATTCAAAAATATCTTATTGCATTACTTCAGCATGTTCAAACTAATCCTTTGGATATTCCAAATAGAATTCTTGAAGATGAATACATAAAGGTAAAAAATAACAAGGATCAATTTCCAGATTGGTATGTTGGATTAGTTGGATTTTGTGCAAGTTTTGGTGCTAAGTTTTTTGGTGGTTATGCAAGAGACTCTCGTGATGATAATTCTGGTAAATGGTCTGCTGGAGCAATAAAGAATTTAATAAAACAGATACCTAATATAAAAGATATTAAATTCATTTGCGATGATTATCTTACTCTTAATGAAACTAAATTACATAATTGTGTTATTTATTGTGATCCTCCTTATGCTGGTACAACAAAATATTCAACAGGTGGATTTGAGTATGATGTGTTTTGGCAATGGGTAAGAGACACCTCTAAAAACAATTTTGTATTTGTATCTGAATATAATGCTCCTAATGATTTTACTTGTATCTGGTCAAAAGAATGTAAAACACTTTTAGATAGCAACAAAGATACGAATGACAAAGGTAATGTTAGAGTAGAAAAATTATTTACATATAATTCAGGCAAGATGAAATTATGATTTGATTCTGAGGAAGGAAGAATAAAATGTTTTCATTTACAAAAGAAGATGGTGCAAAAATTAAAATATCATTTCCTGATGATCCTGATTACGATGCACAACTGTCAGAAGAATCAGAGGATGAAGACGATAACGATAATGATTATGAGTATAAAGAAGATGAAATTGAAAAACATAAAAATATATTGAAAAATATTAAAAATTATTTCTATGTACAAAAGAATAAAATACATAAACTAATTAATAACTTCAAGAATGTATTTAAAAGTTTAATTGATAAACGAGTTTATTCAAAACAGGAATTTGAAAAATATAAAGAACAAAGTTTGAAGTATGAAAAAATTAAAGAATATTTATACCATACTATCCATTTTGATACAAAAGTTAATTTTGAAGATGTTAGGCAGGGAAAAGGAACAACTTTACTCTATAGATTTCCTGTGTCAAGAGAATTTAATGTCTATATGGATGGAATTGATAAAAAGAAGCTATACAACATGGTTGGAATAGAAATACCAGACAATCCAAATAAGCATTATAGTACAACAAACTGAGAATTTTATTCGACGGAAAGGAAGTAGATAAATATTTTTGAACCAGTAATTAAGTGGAGTGGAAGTAAACGAAGTCAAGCAGAGAACATATTAAAGTATTTCCCTAAAGAAATTAATACATATTATGAACCGTTTTGTGGCGGATGTTCTGTTTTGCGGAGACTATTGAGTAGTAATATAAAAGTAAAACAATATATGTGTAGTGATATTAATAACGATTTGATTTCTTTATGGAACGAGATAAAATATAATCCTAATAAAGTATCAGAATATTATACAAAACTATGGAATGAACTTAATGTTGATAATGACAAAGAACGTAAGAAACAGTATTTTTACATGGTAAGAGAAAGATTTAATAGAGAAAAATCGCCGTTAGATTTTATGTTTATAATGAGAACAACAACTAATGGGATGCCAAGATACAATAAAGATGGTAAATTTAATAATTCATTTCATGTTACACGTAACGGGATTGTACCAGAAACATTAGCAGGTATTATTATAGAATGGAGTAAACTCTTAAATAAATATAATGTTGTGTTTAAGTGTTGTTCTTATGAAGATATTAAACCAAATATAAATGACTTTTGTTATCTTGACCCACCGTATGCAAATACAAAAGGAATGTATTATGGAGCATTAAATTATAGTGATTTATGGAATTGGTTAAGAAAAATGTCTTGTAAATACCTATTATCTTTTGATGGTGTAAGTAGTAATGTTGATAATACATATAGAGTCCCTACGGATACATATTCTAAGCACGAATATTTATTAAGTGGTAATAGCAGTTTTAAAAGAACAATTGGTAAATCAAATGACAGCGTAGTTTATGAAAGTCTATACATAGCATGAAATAAGAGTTTGATTTAATAAATATTAAAAGGAATAGAGTGATACTTATTGAAAATGGATCAAGTAGCAGGAAGTAAGAACGACGAATTTTATACACCGGCGTATGCAATTAAACCAATTTTGAAATATATTAAACCACATTCAACTATTTGGTGTCCGTTTGATACAAATGATTCTTTGTTTGTAAAAGAATTTACTAATGCAGGACACAAAGTTATAGCTACACACATTGATAATGGATTTGATTTTTTCATTATGCCTAATCTTGATTGTGATTACATAATTAGCAATCCACCTTATTCGTTAAAGACAGAAGTATTAAATCGTTTATTTCAAATTAATAAACCTTTTGCAATGCTTGTAGGTGTAGTTGGATTATTTGAAAGTCAAAAGCGATTTGAAATGTTTAAAAATAATAAGTTTGAAATTATGTATATGAATCGCAGAGTATCATATTTTAAAGATTATAATGAGCAAAAACCATCTTTAAATCCACCATTTTCAAGTGTTTATATTTGTCATAATATGTTACCTAAACAAATTATATTTGAACAAATACATAAAACATAAGATTAAAGCTGTATCGAAGATGCTGTAAAGATTGGTGCAAAAGTGGCTTGCGAAGGTATTAATACATCATTAAACGAATTTGATTGTATGGGTGGAAAATATAATGATTAAAACTGAAAAGAAAATAGTTACATCACAACGTGAAGAAGAATCTGTCGTAGAAGCATACTGTGATTTTTGTGAGAAGCCGTTAAAATTAACTAATGAGGACTATAGTAATTGTCAGAAAGATTCTAAGGTTGTTGGTAAATGTGTTAACCTAACTACTTCTCATAGAGATTGGGGAAACGATAGTGTGGATTCGATAAAAGATTATCAATTTTGTTCTATAAAGTGTTGTTTAGATTGGATTATTGCTCATAAAAAAAGAACTTGAAAGCAATACAAGAGAATTTGATATTGAATGTCATGGTACATATTAATATTTTTGTTTAAGGAGAAGGTAAATATATGTCATACAAATGTGATATATGTGGGAAGAATGCAGATGCAGAAGAATATACGTTTCCTGTGTGGGCGGATATGCGCGGAGGCATTGGCGATCCGATTATACAACCTAAGTTTGTAATAGTTAAAGGAAATATTAATCTATGTACTGATTGTAAAAAGAAAATTGCAGATATGATTTATTCAAATAAACATTAAATTTTAAAGGAGTGAATTATGCAGGAAATTTTAGGTGATGAATTAGATAAAGCATTTGAAGAATTACATATTGATGCAACGAAGACCTATGAAACAAAGACAGTCAGATATGAATATTAACCAAATTATCAGGTTTGGGAATTATCCGACGAAGATTTTAAAAGACTCTGCAATATTGACGAGAAAAACTGGAAGGATGAATGGGGTTGGTGGAGATCGGCAGAGGGATCAAATATTTGGGGCAGTTCATTCTCGCAGATGAAAATTAATGGAGAAAATATCTTTGCTTATTATGACTCAAACAATTTAGATCAATTTATAGAGAATTTTCTTGAAGATGACTATATTGCTGAATTTGAAAGCAAAGAGAAAGCACAAGAGCAATTGGTAGAAGACTATTTCAATGAAGAATGTGTTTATCCAAGTTTTACAGATTATTGTTGTAATCAATGGGGAGCCAGTATGGAACGAAACGTATGTGCTATCGCCGTAGAAATTGCAAGATTAAATCATATTACAATGGGTGAATTGTTTAATAAATATCAGGGCTAAAGGAGATGATTAATATAACAGATTATGAATATTTTATCGAGATGCTAAAAAATGTTGATTATCCATATGTTGAAATTAAAAATTGTGAATTCGATGGATGTGTTTATAACTATGTTGGAGTAGAAGACACTGAAGATGAAACAATTATTACCGGATTTGAGTTTAATCAAAAAGGGACTTTACATAGAATTTATTCTGCTGATGGGGTATTTTCATTGGGTGCATTTCACAATGAATTAAAAGAAAGTCAAATTGATCCAAATGAATCTTATATTGATAAAACTCTTAGGCATATTCAAGATTCAGAAACAGTTGATGAACAGAAAAATATTTTAAGGCAATTCTATTTTGATATTACATTCAATGATAAGATAAGGAAGGAATTTGAAAATCATTATTTTATGTAATAAAAGAAGTATTTCATATAAAATAATATTAAAGGAGATAGATACTTATAAACATAGCAATTATAGATGCTGATCTGATTGGTCGTAAAAAGCATAGATTTCCTAACTTGGTTTGTATGAAATTAAGTGGCTATTACAAAGAGCAAGGAAACAATGTAATTCTTAAACTGGATTATGAGAATCTTAGTCAATACGATAAAATATTTATTTCTAAAGTATTTACAGACACACCAATAGATGAATCAATTTTAACATTACCTAACGTAGAACACGGTGGAACAGGATTCTTCTATGACAAAGCTCCTTCATTGCCTTGTGAAATTGAACACCATATGCCGGATTATCATCTATATGATGATTGGGTAAAGCAAAAAATATTAGAAGGAGTAAAGCCAAAAGATTTATCTTATTACACAGATTATTCAATTGGTTTTACAACAAGAGGTTGTATAAGACAATGTAGCTTCTGTGTTAATCGTAATTATAAACAAGCTTCTATACATAGTCCAATTGCAGAATTTTATGATAAATCAAGACCGTATATATGTTTATTAGATGATAATATCCTTGCTTGTAAGGATTGGAAATTAATTTTTAAAGAATTAGAAGCAACAGGTAAGAGATTTCAATTTAAATAAGGATGTGATGAAAGACTTTTAACAGACGAAAAATGTATGGAGCTATTTAATAATTCTAAATGGATTGGTGATTACATATTTGCATTTGACAATATTAGAGATGCTGAAATCATTGAAAGAAAACTTCAACTCATAAGAAAATATACTACTAAAATTCCTAAATTTTATTGTTTTTGTGGATTTAATCACTCTGATCCAGATCATTATGACAATGAGTTTTGGCTTAATGACATAGCTATACTATTTAAAAGAATTCAAATTCTTATGAAATATCATTGTTTGCCATACATAATGAGATATAAAGATTATGAATTATCACCGTATAGGGGTATGTATATAGATATGGCTCGTTGGTGTAATCAACCAAGTTTCTTTAAGAAGAAGTCATTCAGAGAATTTTGTGAATTTAACGGATTAAATAGTTCATGCTATAAATATATGAAACAGTATGAATATGATAATCCAAACATTAAGAGTTTTTATGATATGAAATGGACAAGATAAAACACACATTTTGTTAAGTTTATTAATAAGAAGGTTATAATATTGGTAGGTTATATATTGTTAGCACTATGCGTTTTAAATCTTGTTGGCTGTATTTATACCGAAAAAATAATTGTTTGGATTCATTCACTATCTGTGCTATTTTATCAGTAATGTTTGGATTTATTGGAGCACTGTGTTTATGCAGTCATATTTAAATTTTGTATGATAAAATATTAAATTTACTTGAAATAGTAAAATCTAAGGACTATAATTAAGATAGAAAGTAAAAGAGGTGATACATATGACTTATTTAGATTTGTCAAAGCGAATTAACAATATTGGAGATGATGGTGTTCAAACAGCTTTAAAAAATATTGTGAATGATTATATTAAACAAGGCCAGTCGGCAGATGTAGCATATCAGGATATTATTCAAACATTAGAAGATATTAAAGTAAAAAATTAAAATAGGAGATGATATTATAGATACATATAACGTTACTTTTGAGTTATCTAATAAGAAAAAGTATGATCCAATTAAGTCAAGGAAAATCGAAGTGAATTGTAAGAGTCAAGATGGCGTAGAAAATATCGTCAAAAATATGTTTGGTAAAAAGACTAAAATACTAAAAATTACAAAGCAATAAGAGGTAATACTTATAGTGACGCAAAATAATCAAGAAAAATTCAAACAAGAAGTTGGCAAAGTATTAAAACAAGAACTCATGAAGGGATGGAAAGCTGGAATACAATCTGCATCAAAAATTATTCTCAAAAAAATAGAAGGTATTAACGAAGAAAATTACAAAGATAAAATTGCTGATGTAAAACAGTTTTGTGAATGGTCATCGAAAGATGATGAGAACAAGTCTGATCATAAGTGAAATAGTTCAGAAAAATTCATGAATAAGGAATGGTTAAATGGGAGGTTTTGAATGTCCTAAATGCCACGGTGAAATGGAATACGAATTCGCAACGCATAGTTTCAAATGTAAATGCGGGTACATAGAAAAGATGAAACCAACAACAGGATATTGTCCAAGATGTGGGCGTACATATCAGAAATTTAATTGGTTTGATCCGTCTGGATGCATCTGCGGATTTTCATTTGTAGATTGAGAGGTGATTTAAACGCATTTGTTACATAAGATTTTATCAGAGTTAAAACCAGAACTGTGTACTAAAGAAACTGAATGGAAGGGTGAATGGTTAGTTTGTAAAAAATGTGGTAAGCGATTAGGTTTTCATCTGTTAGATAAAGATGATAATTATAAGCTACGAGTTTATAAGTTTATTTTTCCACAATTTAGAAATTATATAGAAGGAAGTAATTGAATGAAGATTAAAGCAACAGTTTATTCTCATAATGATCCATATGAGGGGATAACAGCACAAGAAGTAGAAATTAATAATAAAGAAGAGTTTAATTGTTATAATCTTGATGAATGTCCAGAAGATGCAATTATTGGTCGTGATTTGTTTGACGCTAACGATTACCTTAATGCGGTTGAGTTTGGGATAAAGTTGGCAAAACAAGGATACGATGGTATTGAAATTGAAGAAAAGGAAAGTAATGAATGAATTATCAATTAGTAAAAACATTAAAAGATGCTGGAGTTAAACTTACTGATGATCATGGAAACTATAGGTCTTTTGAAGATGTGATTTCTCAAATTGCAAGTAAATGGGATAGGCTTAAGAAAGAAGGTTTGTCTGATAATATTACTAAAAACTTGCTTTTAAAGTAATACGATGAAAGTAGGATTTTATTATGTGAGGAGGCGATAATATAGAATCTGATGAACTTGGAGTTTAATTTTGATGTTTAGATTAAAATATTAAAAAGGAGATTGATGGATTAATGGCATTTACAAAAGCAAAACGCGAAAAGATTTATCCTAAAATCGCACTCATTGGTCCCTCTGGGAGTGGTAAAAGTTTTACTGCTCTTAGACTAGGAACAGGATATGTTAAGAAATTAGGTGGTAATAAGAAGATCTATTACATAGATAGCGAAGGTGGACGCGGCAAATATTACGCAAACAAATTTGATTATGAATATTGTGAAATTGCAGAACCGTATTCTCCAGAAAACTATATTAAGTTGATTAACGAAGCTGTTAGTTGTGATGATTGCGGTGTTTTGATCCTAGATGGAATTTCGCCAGAGTGGTCCGGTAAGGGAGGGGTATTGGAACAACACGCTAATATGCCGGGTAACTCATACACAAATTGGGCCAAACTAACGCCAAGGCATAATAAGTTTGTTGATAAGCTTCTTTATGCACCTGTCTGTATCATTACAACTGTAAGAGGCAAGGACGAATATGTTCTTGAAGATAAGAATGGGAAGCAAGTACCTAAGAAGGTTGGAGTAGGCGGCGAACAACGTGGTAACTTTGAATATGAAATGACTGTTGCTTTTAACATTGATCAAAATACACACGTTGCATCTGCCAGTAAGGACAATACAGGAATCTTTGATAATCAATTTAATGTTTTGACGGAAGAAGATGGAGCACGAATTTATGATTGGGCAAATAGCGGAGAAGCTCCTGCCGTACCTAAGAAGCCTGTAGAAACAGTAAAGGCAGAGTCTGCCCAACCTTCTGAATTTAATCTCGAAACAGCTACACTTGATGATCTACATAAAGAATTGTTTGAGCTTTGTAAGCAGAAAGCAACAGTAGATCATGATGCTCTTGAAACAGCATTGAAGGAAGCAAAGACAAGAAATCCGTACAAAATCGAAGATATTAATGTAGCAAAGGAACTTTATAAGAAACTAATTGAAATTAAGGGGGACAAATAATTAATGGCACTTAATAATTGTTCGTTTGTAGGCCGTCTTGTGGCCGATGCAGATGTTAGAACGGTAGGAGAAACAGAGGTAGCAAATTTCACTATTGCGGTAGATCGTAACTATGTAAGTAAGAATAAGGAACGTGAAACTGATTTTATTCGTGTAGTTGCATGGGCTGGGCTTAGTAAGTTTGTTTCACAGTGGTTTCATAAGGGAGATGTGATTGCAGTTACAGGCGAACTAAATGTTCGTAATTATGAAGATAAAGAAGGAAAGAAACGTAGCACTTTTGAAATTAGGGCTAATACGTTGAATTTCTGTGGTTCAAAGGCACAGTCTGATAGCAACAATTCAAGTAAGCCTGACAAGTCAACTGGTAAGAGTAACAATTTTGAAGAAATGGATGATTCCAATCTTCCGTTTTAAGAGGTAGTTAATGAAATATTTTAAAAGGAGGTGCGGAAGGAGTTTTAATGGCTCCTTCCTATTATCCTATGAAAACAGACTATAAGTGTAAATATAGTAAATGTCCATATGGAGGGGTTGTATCAAAAGATATAGCTGTCAAAGATGGGCAGAATTATTATCATCCGGAATGTTTTAAAGAAATGAATAACAGAAAACAGATCATTGATATTTTTTATAAATATATCAACAAAAACGAGGTTGGTGCTAATTTACGCAGAATAGTAGATCGTATTATTGATTCAGATAAAGCTACCAGTGAATTTTTACTTTATGCTTTATGCTATGTTATTCATCATAGAATACCGCTTCATCATGCGGCTGGGTTGTATTACATAATTAATAATGACGATATTAAGCAAGCATAT
>ENA-UOOI01000765-UOOI01000765.1-fermentation-metagenome-genome-assembly--contig:-NODE-765-length-38593-cov-19.018839_pt1 | contig 38593 bp, 34 predicted proteins | sample MGYA00245779_ERZ724027 | MGnify/ENA primary metagenome ERZ724027 (study PRJEB28704, sample SAMN03018318) | fermentation metagenome | biome: anthropogenic terrestrial biome; feature: soil; material...
TTCTTACTTCCTGTATTGACTGTAAGTCTTTATCCATTATCTCCATATTTCATTCTCCCTTTCCAATATCTGTTTTGAATTTAGTTCGTATTAAAAATATTCTGGTGTAATCCTTTATATGGACTGCACTGTTAAACATAATATAATTATATTAAATCAATTGAGTTAAAGTTGCAACTGTATTTTTCTGTTCAATTTTAATGATTTTAGCTAAACTACTGTTTTTAAGAAATCTGGGGAGTTTTTCAAATTGACACAGTATCTTTCTGAGTCATCAGCTTCAATTCCTTGAAAATCATTTATTTCTTCAGCTATAGATATTTTACCTTATATACTGTCTTCTCCTGTTTTATACCTCTTAATTTGCAACTTTTACAGGGCCAATTGTTGATTCTATATCTGTAACTGGGTGTTGAAATATATAATTTCAAGCACTTTTAACAAACCATCTTTAAAAAGAACACACAAAATATCTTTTACACGCACTAGTAATCTACTATGCCAAAGATATTTTATTCATAACTTTACATAGTTCTTTGTCTTTAAAAAGTAGGTTTAAACATAGAAACAGGATTTTGTCCCATTAATCTTAAAATGGATAATCCAGCTTTTCTAGCAGCAGTTAAAGATTGCAATACAGCACCTGAATCTCCACTTATAGTTATAAGAATTTCATTCGTATATGACAGTACACCATTAGTAGGACTACCATAAGTAATTAGTTCTACATCGGCTGTTTTTAATGCTGTATCTGCTATTATCATCCCAACCCCTGCTGGAGCTGCATGCATAATACCAAAAGCTTGTCCTGATGGAGCTCCAAAAGCTTTTTCAAATATTAAACTCGCCCTTGCAGTATATTGAACTTCCAGATGACCGGCATCACAAAGATAAACATTTCCTAAATATTTATCCGTTTGCTTAAGTGCAACTTCCACTGCCCTTCTGGCATCAGATACATCTGCCGCTTTTAAAACAATAAATATACCGTGTCCTGCTCCACCTTTTGTATCCCTTGGCAATTCAATAGTTGCAACTTCTGTATTTGTAGCCTTAACAGCATCATCTGCAGCCATCATTTGAGCAGGTGCCCCTACTCTGGCACTTATTATACCTATTGACCGGCATGTATTATCCAAACCTAGATGCTTATGCAATAGGCTATCTACATTAGCTATAACCAACCCTACTGTATCCCCTGCAGCTGTTCCCACAAACTCTGTCATTGACGGAACTTTTTCTACATTCTCCGCCTTTTGTTCTACTGCTGTTTGTTTACTCTCTTCTGGTTTAGCTTCTTTTACAACTTCCTCTTTTTTTGAATCTGCCAGTTTTTCGGTAGTTGATTCTACGGCCTTATTTAACTTTTTTTGATCAAAATTGTCCAAATCTAAATTTTTTCTAACTTCGCCTAAAACCTTTTCTATTAACTCATTATTCATAAATAACTCCCCTCATTAAAGCTTTAATTAGCCAATGTTAGGCAATATTTTTTCTACATCTGTATGAGGTCTTGGAATAACATGTACTGATATAACTTCTCCTACTCTTTTAGCTGAAGCAGCTCCTGCATCTGTTGCAGCCTTTACTGCTCCTACATCTCCTCTTACCATAACGGTTACAAGTCCTGAACCTATTTTTTCATATCCGATAAGTGCAACATTTGCTGCCTTTACCATTGAATCAGCAGCTTCAATAGCTCCCACTAGTCCTTTTGTTTCGATCATTCCTAATGCTTCCTGTCCCATAAAATAGTACCTCCATAATTTTTATTTTTTATTAGTTTTATTTTTTATTTTGTCTAAATTTTATTACTAAATCCATAAAAAATTTTTGACAAATTCGACTGACTTTTGTATTATATATATATATAATTATTGTATTTTTTTGATATGAAAAAGTAAATATCAAACTAAACAATTAATTTGTTACAAATCAATTATACTAGAATTTTAGAATATTTACAACACTAAAATGTAGGAGGTAAAAAGCATAAGATGAGTTTACAAAATATTGATTTAAAAGATATCATTGATGTAGAAAATATACAAAAAATACAAAATAGATTGACAAAGTTAGTCAAATTTCCTACAATTATAGTAGATACCAATGGTATTCCTGTCTGTAAAGAAACCAATTTTACTCCTTTTTGTTCCCTTATGGGTTCTTTCCCAGAAGGAAATAAAAATTGTAAATTATGTCATTCTCAAGCAGGCTTTTCAGCTATGAAGGATAAAAACCCAAAGGTATATACATGCCATACTGGTCTTATGGATTCCGCAACCCCTATCATTATAGATAATTATTACTTAGGTGCGATTTTAGGTGGACAAGTGTTAATAAAGGATCATCAGACAAAAGATTCTATTAATCTAAAAAAGTTGTCCGAAAATTATAAAATACCTATGAAAAAGCTGCAAGAAGTGACCGATTCTATCCAATTAGTTGAAAGCGATTACCTTCATAACTGTGTAGAATTTCATGACTTTATGGCAAATTATATAGCAGAAATTGGTATGCATAAAATTACTCAGAAAAAGTTATTAAAAGAAAGTCAAGAAAAGACAAAACTGGAGCAGCAAACTAAAAAAATGAAATTACAAACTATACAAGCACAGACCAACCCACATTTTTTATTTAATACTTTAAATACCATAGCTAGAATAGCATTAATAGAAAATGCTCCTAAAACAGAAGACTTAATATATACTCTTTCTGATATCCTAAGATATAGCCTTAGAAATTCTGAAGAATTTCCTAAGCTAAAAACTGAAATGGAATATATAGAAAGATATTTATATATTCAAGCCCTAAGATACAGTGATAGAATTAGATACCATATTGATGTAGATGAAAAAATTCTTGAATGCAGAATTCCTACTATGACTATTCAACCCATAGTAGAAAATGCATTAATACATGGTCTGGAAGAAAAATTAGAGGGAGGTGAAGTTTTCATTAAAGGCACCTTAACACCCTCAAAAGATATTATAATCGAAGTATCTGATAACGGGAAAGGGATTGATCCCAGTATATTAAATTTACTCAATAATTCAGATAATATACCTAAGCAATTTGGTATAGGTATAAAAAATACAAATGATAAACTACATCATTACTTTGGAAATAATTATGGTATAAAAATAGATAGCAAACCTAATTTGGGTACAAAAGTAGATATATGTTTACCTAGAATTATGACACCCTAGATAACTGCATATACAGTACATTTATACCATACTTTAACTAGTTAAGGAGGATAATTAACTATGTATAAACTTCTTATAGCAGATGATGAACCCTTGGAGAGAAAAGCTTTAAGAATAATATTACAGAGAGATTTTTATAATATTGATATAAAAAAAGATTGCAAAAATGGAAATGAAGTGGTACTTAATGCAAAAATCTATAAACCAGATATAATTCTAATGGACATAAAGATGCCAGAAAAAAATGGCCTTGAAGCCCAAAAAGAGATAATACAATTTTTGCCTAATGTAAAAACCATTATTTTGACAGCTTATGAAAAATTTGATTATGCTCAGAAAGCCATAAAATACGGTGTGGTTAATTATATGATAAAACCAGTAAGAACTAATGACTTAAAAATTGCTCTAAACAAAGTTATACAATCTATAGAGACTACAGAAAAACATGATAATTTAAAAATGACCGATATAAATTCCAAAAATATATATGAAGACACCATAAAAATCATTTTAAAATATATAGATAATAATTTCAATCGCAAGATAAATCTTAATTCAGTGGCTAATTACGTTCACTTGAATCCTCAATATCTTAGCAGATATTTTAAGCAAAAAATGGGTATTACATTTACCCAATACATCACAAAACTAAGACTGGAAAAAGCAAAAAAACTACTGCTTAATACAGATAAATCCATAACACAAATAGCTTTAGAAGTAGGATATATAGATGCTGCCTATTTCAGTAAAGTATTTTTTAAAAATGAACACCTATCCCCTTATAAATTCAAGATAAGCAGTTACAGCAAAGTGTAGAAAATTCTAGCACAAGAACTAGATAATAGTTCTTGTGCTATTTATTTCTTATTTGGCTAAATTTAATATGTTTATAACATCCTCTTTATTCAATCTTACAAATTGCCCAACTGTTTGTGTTCCATTTTCTGTACATTTATCTGCCATTTCTTCAATTTTACTCTCATCTATATTTCCTTCTTTCAATGTCACTGGCAATCCAATTTTTTGGAAAAATTCTCTTGTTCTCTTTATACCTTCTAATGCTATATTTTCATAAGAAGCATACACCAGTTCTACATTCCATACCCTCACAGCAAACTGAACAAATCTGTTAACATCATGGGTATAGACATATTTCATCCATGCTGGAAATACAATGGCTAGACCTGCTCCATGGGCAATACATTCTGTCCGCTTAATTCATGCTCAATTTTGTGAGAAGCCCAATCCCCTATTCTGCCTGTGCTTAACAGATCATTATGAGCTATGGTACCAGTCCACATAATTTCCGCCCTGGCATCATAATTTTCAGGTTCTTTAAGCACTATTTTCACATTATTTATAATAGTTTTCATAGCAGCTTCGCAAAGCCTATCTGTAAAAATTACTTGATTCTGTTCCTGTAGCAGATAATGTTATTATAACTCCTACAGGCAGAGCTTCCTTAACCTTTGCCTTCCCAAGGAAAAAATCCCATACATCTCCCTCATAAGGTACTCCTATGGCAATAGCTTTTGCTGTATCTGCTGCACTTTCTCCCCCTACGGACAATACATTTTAAGTGCTAAATACACCATACTATTAATGAAAGCAGATAAAGATAATTATACCAAACTCTACCTGAAGCTAAGAATCACTTGATTTAAATTTGATATTAGCCAATGCTTCAGCTAATGATGAATTTATATTGGACCTGTTTTCTTCTTTCATTTTTTTCATATATCTTGATACATCTTTTTTATTCAGTTTACCCTCATTTTCTTTAAATCTTTTATTAAATGAAGAAAATTTTTCTCTAAAACTACAGTGTGGACATACATAAATTCGCCCTTCTCCCTCTCCTCTAAGCTCCAACTTTTTATGACACTCCGGACACCTGGCATTAGTTAGTCTAGCCAAATTTTCTCTATGTCCGCACTCCCTATCCTGACATACCAGCATTTTTCCCTGTTTGCCTTTAACTTCAAGCATATACTTTCCACAAAGAGGACATTTTTTCCCTGTAATATTATCATGTTTAAATTTATTACTGCTTTCCTTAATATTTTTAACTAATATTCCAGCGTATTCTCTCATATTATTTATGAAAACTTTAGGATCCTTTTTCCCCTTACTAATAAGTTCCAAATCCATCTCCCATTTGGCCGTCAAAAGAGGAGATTTAAGATCCTTTGGTACTAATTCTATAAGTTGTTTTCCTTTTGAAGTCGGAATTATATCCTTGCCATTCTTCTCTATATAAAACATATTAAAGAGTTTTTCTATAATATCAGCTCTTGTAGCCACCGTTCCTATACCACCTGTTTCCCCAAGGGTCTTTGCATGTAGTTTATCTATGGCTATATATTTCTGTGGCTTTTCCATGGCCGATAACAAAGTTCCTTCATTAAATCTTGCTGGAGGTTTAGTTTTTAATTTATTAACTTCAATTGATATTACATCTATATTATCACCTTTTTTTAATTCAGGTAATACCTGATTTTCACTTTCATCATCTTCAATTATCCGGTTTCCAATATCATATACTTTTTTCCACCCTTTTGACCGTACAACTTTACCTCTTGCTGTAAAATTTTCTCCATTAATATCCACCATTATACTAGTTTGCACATATTCAAAAGGAGGTAACATAACAGCTAAAAACCTCTTTACTACCAAGTCATAAATATTTTTTTCTTCGCTACTTAAAAGTGACAACTTTACTGTTTCTTCTGTGGGAATTATGGCATGGTGATCACTTACCTTGCTATTATCTACAAAACCTTTATGAACATTTATCTTGGTTTTCAATAACTCGTTTGCATATATTTTATAGCTGCCCACAGAAATTGCACTTAAACGCTCTTTTAATGTACCCACTATATCTGTGGAAATGTATTTGGAATCTGTCCTTGGATAAGTTAAAATTTTATAATTTTCATATAATCTCTGCATTATAGAAAGGGTATGTTTGGCAGAGTATCCAAAAATCCTATTTGCATCCCTTTGTAATTCTGTTAAATCATAAAGTGAAGGAGCATACTGTTTTTTATAACTTTCTTTAACATCAATTATATTAGCTACTTTTCCCTTGGTAAGAGATAAAATTTTATTTACTTTATTTTCTTCATAAATACTGCTATTATTATTTTTGTCCTTCCACATTAATGTAAATTTCTTGGTCTTTGCATTAATTACAAAATAATCTTTAGCTTTGAAATTTTTTATCTCCTCTTCACGGTGAACTATCATAGCAAGTGTTGCTGATTGAACCCTTCCCGCCGTGAGCTGGGCATTATATTTACAGGTCAGTGCACGTGTTACATTCAGCCCCACCACCCAATCTGCCTCTGCTCTGCATCTTGCCGCCTTATACAAATTATCATATTTTGAAGAACTCTTTAAATTTGAAAACCCTTCTTTTATAGCTTTATCTGTTTGAGAAGATATCCATAATCTCTTAACCGTTTTTTTCACTCTAGCTTTCTCTATTATCCATCTGGCTACTAATTCTCCTTCTCTTCCCGAATCTGTAGCAACTATTATTTCTCCTACATCTTTTCTGTTCATCTGGGATTTTACTACATTAAATTGCCTTCCACTTTGCTTTATAACTACAAGTTTCAATTTATCAGGCAGCATTGGAAGATCTTCTAATACCCATTTTTTATATTTCTCATCATAAGCTTCAGGATCTGCTAAAGTTACTAAATGACCTAATGCCCAGGTTACAACATATTTATCTCCTTCTATATAACCTGTGTTCTTTTTATTACAATGAAGTACTTTTGCTAAATCTCTTCCTACAGATGGTTTTTCGGCTAATACTAATATCTTACTCATATTCATTTCCTTTCATTCTTATTAAGTTTATTTATAACATATTAAAATACTTTTTTACATTAGTATACCACATTCACTTTATACTTAGATATTTATTTATGCCATTTGCCAGAATAATTCTATTAACTATAGTACATACTAGGTACATATTAAATTTATCAAATTATTTACAAATTCAAATAAAATTATCTATCCACTTAATATTTTTGAGTATGGGAGGGATAAATCTTGGAAAATACTCACAATTTTTTATGTCCATCAGTTAATCTTATTGGAACAGGTGCACTAAAAAATCTGCCAAACTACTTGATGCCCCATAAACTGAGTAAGGCCCTAATAGTTACAGATAAAAACATAATAAGTCTGGGTTACGTGGAAATGGTTGAAAAGATATTGAGACACTTATTTATTTCCTATGACATATTTGATGGTGTACTACATCCAAATTCCACAATTTCCTTTGTGGAAGACGGTTTAACATATTTAAAAAAAAGTTTGAATCTATTAAAGAGAAACTACCATTTTATTATCTCCATAGGCGGCGGTACTTGTCACGATTGTGCAAAAGGCATAGCAATAGTTGCAACTAACGGTGGCTCAATTTCAGATTATGAAGGATATAAAAAAATGAAAAAACCCAGCTTGCCACTTATAGCCATTAATACTACTTCTGGCTCTGCGTCAGAGATATCAAATTTTGTAATCTTAACAGATGAAAGCAGAAAATTAAAGATAGATATAGGCGATCCTAAAATGATGCCTATAATATCCGTAAATGATCCTATATTTATGCCATCCATGCCTCCTGATGTAACTATCAGTTCAGGAATGGACGCAGCTACTCATGCCATAGAATCCTTTGTTTCTACTGAAGCCTTTCCTGCTACAGATGCTCTAGCCATATCCGCCCTAAAACTGGTATTTACCTATATAAAGAGAGCTTATGACAACGGAAATGATTTAGAGGCCAGAGAACAGATGATGTATGCCAATATAATGGCAGGATTTGCATTTAACAATGCAGGCTTGGGACTTGTTCATGCAATGACTCATCAAATAGGTGGTTTTTATCAACAGATTCATGGAATTTGTAACACGGTGATCCTACCTTATGTAATTGAATTTAATTCTTCCTCCATACCTGAAGAAAAAATTTTTACTCTATGCAGGGCAATGGGAGAAACTGCTTTAAATCCAAAAGAGGCTCTATGCAAAATTAAATATAAACTCCAAGCTTTGTCTAAGGAATTGTGCATTCCCCTAACCTTAAAAGACATGGGAGTAAAAGAAGAGGACTTGCAATTTCTCTCAAATAATGCTGTAAAAGATATAGCTATCTTTACAAATCCAAGGCAGGCAACAGTGGAAGACGTACTTAATATTTTTAAAATTGCCATGTGAATATTCTACTAAAAATTTGGCAGGAATTAAATAATAAGAAACTCTCGAATTTACAAACAAAATTGTATATCGGGAGTTTTTCAATTTTCCTCTTTTAACCCTTTTTTACTTTTTTTAAAACGAATCAAAAGAGCTATTATGGAAATATATACAAGATTAAAAATTACATATATTTTTATAAGTCCATCTGTGTAAATTCTCCTTTTTGTAGGATTTCCATACAAACTAGTTATAATGATTATTATAGGATATAGTAACAATGTAAATGTTTCATAATGTATTTTTTTTATAGATTTACTTAACCCATAGGAAACTGAAAAATAATAAGTAGCCATACATTTAAATTGCACTAAGGACCACAAAGATAAAAATACAAATCTAAAACTGTTTACAATGGGTATATGTATACTATCAGCTAAAGTTAAAACAGGCCATAGGTATTTAGGAGAAATCTCTATACCTAAATAATAAATGGTTGCAAAAATTGTCCATACATAGATAAAGGCCACAATGCCTACTGCTTTTAGTCCACTTTTTAATAAACTTTTGTTATCCTTCAAAAAAGGATATATAAGAAGTATAACTTCCATACCAGAAAAAGGAAAAAACGTTTCTAATGAACCTTTTAATATGTTACTTATACTATTATCAAATACAGGCATAAAGTTCAAGAAAGTTCCATAAGCTAAAATTCCTATGGGAATAACAAGTAAAATTATAGTTATGTAAAAGCCTACCTCATTTAATCTTCCTAGAGGTTTTATACCATTATAAACAATATAGGTTATAGGAATCAATATAGTAAATAGCATCTGATAATTCTTCAAAAATCCGGTAGCATATATTTTAAACACCTGAATATACCCTGAAAATTCAGATGTAATCATAAATAAAAAATAAGATATAAAAATAAAATTTAAAATACTGCCTAAAATATTTCCAAAACATTTTTTGCTTAATTCCAATATATCCTCCTTATAAGAACTTTTACATAAATAATTTGCTATAAGTAATATATATAAGGGATATACTGAACCTAATATACAGCTAATCCAACTGTCCTGTCTTGCAAATTTTATAATGCTGTTAGGTATATACATTATCTCAATGCCTATCATAGCTGATTTTAAAGTAAATGTAAATTGACTGGGGGTTAGGAAAGTATCCTTTGACTTACACATTTTTTTCATTCCCAAAGTTGCTTTGTCTTGTATAATCATCATTTGGTATGGCCTTAGGTCTTGTATTCATCTTACGTATAGGTGCTCTTATAAATATATCTTTCATATCTCTTTTGTAAAAGGCCATATAAGGTACTCCGAAATTCTCTAAACAGCAAAGATAAGCTAATATGGAAAACCATCCTATAACTATGCCAAGTACTCCAAGCCAATTTGAAAGTATAATCATTGGATAATTCAAAGCTCTTATACCAATAGACATTTGATAATTAGATATTACAAAAGAAGCTACTGTGGTAATTCCCGCCACAAGTAAAGTAGGTGAACTTATAACTTTTGACTTAATTGCAGCATCCCCGATTATAATACCTCCTACTACACTAATTGTCTGCCCTATTTTCCCTGGCATCCTAAGTCCACCTTCCCTTAAAAACTCTATAGTTAACTGCATAGCAACTAAGGACATAAAGGGCGTCAATACTATACCCTGTCTTGATTCTATAAGGGATTTAATATATTCAGCAGGAATAAGTTCTGGATTAAATTTAACCAATGTTATGTATATTCCAGGAGCAGATATCACTATAAATACAGCTATAAGTCTTAATGCCCTGGTAAACCATGTTTGTATCGTTCTTCCATAATAATCTTCTATAGTTTGAAAAAATTCTATAAATATGGAAGGATAAGTTGTAACATAAGGTGTACCCTCTAGTAAAAAAGCTATTTTCCCTTCCATCAAAGCTGCTTCTATTACATCAGGTCTTTCAGAACCACTGGTTTGAGGTAAAATACTATAGGGATGTTCTTCTATACACTGTTCAATACTACTATTTGCTGGAATAATGTCTATATCTATTTTATTTATCTTATCTTTCATTCTCTTAAGAAACTCTTTATCTACTATATCATCTATATACATAATTACTAAATCTGTCTGAGATCTTCTTCCTAATGTAAATTTCTCCATTGTTAAATTTTCGTCTTTTATTTTTCGCCGTAATATACTTATATTAGTTTCCAGGTTCTCCACAAAACCTTCTCTTGGACCTCTTAAGGAAGGATCATTTTCCGGTTCAGATATGGTTCTATAATTTCCTCCCGTAGTATTTATTACAATAAAATTACAGCAATTTTCAATTATCAACACAGTTTTTCCCCTTTTAATACTAGTTACAACACTGTTTATATCTTTCTCAATAGAAGAATCACTAGCGGATATATATCTTTTTTGTATATAATCCTCTATTTCTTTTTTTCCTATAAAATCTTCTTTCACATGTAACATTAATGGATTTAATATATCTCTATCTATCACATCTTTATTTATGAGACCATTTATATAAATAATGGCAGCTTCTATACAATTATTTTTTCCTATAAGTAAATTCCTTACTACCAGCTCACTTTGTTCACCTAATAAATTTCTTATATTTTCAATATTGTGATTTATGTCATATTCCCGATTATCCATTTTATCACCCCAATCTGTATAATAAATATTTTCCCCTAATCTGTAAAAAATATTTATCCAAAGCCTAGAATTAACTGCTGACTCCATACACAAAAAAACTGCTGACAGACATATTTGTCAGCAGTTTAAAATCACCCTTTTTTAACGCAATTATTATTTATTTATAATTGTATTCCCTGCGTCTTTTCCTAATGTATGGGATGCTCTATTAAATTTTTCTGTCTTTGGAAGTCGAATTTCAACAACTCCACTTTGCAGTGTAGCTTCCACCGCTTCTGCTCTTACACTTGTTGAAAGCGGAATTGTTCTATTTAATACAAATTGATTAGACCCATTTAACAAAGTACCTGATATTGTTAATGAATCATCTGTAACATTAAGTTTCAAATCATTTATTGCAGAATTGGATACATAAGCAGATACCATAATATCACTTGATGTTTCTGAAATATCTATAGTAGGCTGAATCATAAGATTCCTTCCCATAGGAATTTGAGTATTATAGGTTATACCGTTGAAATTTCCACTTCCCATTTGACCAAATTGAGAGGCTGAAACGCAAGGTGTAGTATTAGTAATTTGAGAAGCATTTATATACCCCATCTGTGGATTAATAGTCCATCCAGACATAGGCTGAGAATTACCAGAAAAAGCACTTATTCCCGTTCCTGAATGTGTTCCAATTCCATAATTAACAGTAGTACCCATACATGAAACATTTGAAGATATTGGCACAAACCTCAACTGTTGTATGCTAGCTCCTTGTTGTTCTAAAGCATTAGTATTAATTTGCATAATAATGTACCTCCTAAGTTTTTATTTTTTACAATACTTATTATTGTATATTAAAGGAAAATTTATTCGAAAATTTTTTAGATATTTAAAAATAAAGTTATATTACTCTGAATATATATAAGTCCAAATTCAAACAATAATCTTAACTAAATCTTAATTTTCAATTTTGGGATGTGATTAAAATGAATGAAACCAGATATAAATTGATTAGAGATATATCAAAAGAACGTAATTCTAAGGTGATATGCTATTTCTGCGGCGATAGACAAAATGTAAACATAAGAGTAGCTCCTGATATTATTCCGATTTTTCATAAACTCCTTGAACATTCAGGAAGAACAGATAAAATAGATCTATTTATTTTTACCAAAGGAGGGGATGTACTAACATCTCTTCGTTTAGTGGAACTCATATATGAATATTGCAGTAGATTTTCAGTATTAGTCCCTTACAAAGCCTACAGCGCAGGTACTCTAATATGCCTTGGTGCTTCTGAAATAGTTATGACCAAAATGGGGGAACTAAGTCCTGTGGACCCCAACATAACTAGCGTTTTCAATCCTGAAGATACCAATAACATGAAACTTCCTATTAATGTAGAAGATGTGTATTCTTTCTTCTCCATTGCTAAAGATGTAATAGGTCTAAAAACTGATGAAACCCTAATCAAGGTTTTTACCAATTTAACAGAACATATTCATCCCTTAGCCGTTGGAAGTATATTCAGAAGTCATGCACTTATAAGAACTGTTGCAAAAGAACTTCTCCTTATGCATATGAATTACAATGATGAATACAAGATAAATGAAATTGTAAATATTTTAACCGAAAAGCTTCAATCCCATAGTTATATGATAACAAGACGGGAAGCCAAAAATATAATTAAACTTCCCATAAAAAACTGTTCCAATGAATTGGAAAAAAAATTATGGAATCTTTACGAAACCTATGAAAAAGATTTTTCTTTTAATACTCCATTCTCTCCTGATGAAGTGGCGGATTCATTAGGCAATTTTTCTGTTTGCTCAGGAATTATTGAATCAGATGACATAAGCTACGGATACATTTTTGATGGAGCAATTCATAATATGGGAGAAAATAATATGAATGGATATTCGAATGTAAATATTGTAAATCAAGCCTGGAGGAGGATATGATATGAATTTAAAATCTAACAAACAATTAAAGCAATTTAGAAATATATACAACAACTCAGGATGTGTTTCCTCAAATTATAAGATATCCAATAATAATTTAGAAACACATATAGAATATGATGATAATGAAATAAGTGGTGAATTTAATATTAGCAGAATAAAACCTAACAGATAATGAAAAATAAATGAATCAAACTCATTATATATGAAACCAGCAATAATTATTCCTTGCTGGTTTTTCAATGTCTTTTTTCGATTACCATAAGCATTGGAGGACTATTTATTTGATTGATAAAATCCATTTTAACTACATTGTATTTCCTTTGATCTAATTTTCGGGAATATTTTTCTAAAGATATTTTTTCATATTTCCCCTGCTCATGTCCATAATATACCACCAAAATCACCACTCCGTTTTTATCAATTAAATTCAATGCCTTTTTAAGTGCTATCAGCGTAGTATCCGCATTAGTTGTGATATAGTGTTTTCCTTTAGGTAAATATCCTAAATTAAAAATAACAAGCTTTACTTTTTCACTTATATAATTATCCATATTTTCGTGTCCGTCATTTATAAGCTTTACATATTTAAAAAGATTCTTATCAATTATCTTTTTTTGTGTACTTTTAATAGCATCCTCTTGTATATCAAAACCATATACCTTCCCTGATTGTCCTACAAGTTCTGCTAAGAACACAGTATCATTTCCATTTCCCATGGTAGCATCTACTGCAATATCCCCTTCTTTCAGCTTTTTCATACATATGTCTCTAGCAATATTAACTGCATTTGTAAAATAATTTTTATTCATAATTGTTAACTCCATATCATAAATTGTACTTTAAAATTTTCATAGTCTTTATACACGCATTTAAAAAACTACTTAAAAAAATTCTTAAAGATTTCTAAAACAAAATATCCAGCCAATTTTCTATAAAAATCTACACCTTATTATCGTACCAACTACTTTCTTTCCTAAAAAGATAGTCCCTGAAACTGCATATTATAATAATAAGAATATAATCCTTTTTCCCTTAAAAGTTCTTCATGACTTCCCCTCTCTTTTATACCTTCATTGTCAATTACTATTATCTCATCTGCATTCCTTATGGTACTTAACCTATGTGCAATTACTATTGTGGTCCTATTTTTAGAGAGCTTCTCAAGAGAATTTTGTATAAATCTTTCACTTTCATTATCCAAAGCAGATGTTGCCTCATCCAATATTAATATAGGAGGATTTTTTAAAAACACCCTAGAAATAGATATTCTTTGTTTTTGACCTCCCGAAAGCTTTACTCCATGCTGGCCTATATAAGTATCATATCCTTTAGGCAAGGTCATTATATATTCATGGATATTGGCCTCTTTTGCAGCTTTTATTACCTCTTTATCAGACGCACCGGGCTTGCCATATTTTATATTTTCCTTTACAGTACCTGAAAACATGTAAACCTCCTGTTGTACAATTCCAATAGAATTCCTTAAAGATTCAATAGTTAAATCTTTTATATCTTTTCCATCTATTGTAACAGAACCTTCTGTCACATCATAGAATCTGGGAAGCAGAGAACATATGGTTGTCTTACCTGCACCAGAAGGACCAACTAGTGCTATATTTTCCCCAGATTTTATACTTATATTTATATTATTTAACACATTATGTTTACCATTGTAATTAAAACATACATTTTTATACTCTATGTCTCCTTTTACATTCTCAAGTGCCGCAGCCCCTTTGCTATCCACAATTTCCGGTTCAGTTTCCACTATCTCCATAAATCTCCTAAAACCAGCATAACCTTTTTGAAATTGTTCAACAAAGTTAATAAGTATATCTATGGGATTTATAAAAATATTTATATACAGTGCATAAACTGCTAAATCTGATACTTTCAAAGAGCCTTCAGTTATAAATATACCTCCCGAAACTATTATAGACATATATAATATTCCTTGAAAAAAAGAATTTCCTGCAATAAATTCCCCCATAACTTTGTAACTATCTGACCTGGAATTTAAATATTCATCATTATTTTTATCAAACTTTATTGTTTCTAAATTTTCATTTCCAAAAGATTTTACAGTTCTTATCCCTTCTAGGCTGTCTTGAACTGATGCATTTATATTGGCCATTTTTTTTCTATTATCTAAAAATATGTGCTGCATTTTTTTATTTTTAGATATTGAAAATATCACCATAACTATAGTAACTAAAAATAAGATCAATGTCATTTTAACATTTATGAATAACAATATTACAAAAGATCCTATAATTTTAATAATGGATATAAACACATTTTCCGGCCCATGGTGGGCAAGTTCTGATATATCAAAAAGATCCGATACAAGTTTTGACATCATCTGTCCTGTATTATTATTATCATAATAAGAAAATGATAATTTTTGAAAATGATTGAATAAATCGCTTCTCATATTATTTTCCATTCTGGCTCCCATAATATGTCCCCAGGCTGCTATAAAATATTGACAAAAATATTTTAATATATAAATAAATACAAATATTACGCCTATGTAAACCAATCCTCCAAGAATTACACTTTTATCTCTTATAAAAAAATTTTTTGAAAGATAACTTAAAATTAAAGGAAAAGATAAATCTATTATAGAAACCAAAAATGCACAAACCATATCTGTAAAAAATAAAAATCTGTATGGTTTATAATAACTTAAAAATCTTGCTATTATATTCACTTTAATACCACCTTTCTAAACTACATTATACTATATTGAATGTAGTTCTCTCTATTACAATTACAATATTGTCTTTCAATTAAATTATTTCAGTAAAACGATATTGAATATCATTTGATACTATGTTATCATTAATGTAGTAATATCTCTCTTTAAAATAATAGCTATAAGCTTTATAGTAAAATAATTTTACTTGAAATAAAAACCCCCGATTCATAAAATATATCCTATTAAATTTCTGTGAAATTTAATAGGATATATTTTTACATTAAAACGAAAGCAGGCAATATTATAAATAATAAGGCCCGCTTACTCCAAAACAATACTTCCTCGATATATATTAGACGAAATACCTTTTATCGCTGCTTCAATAAAATCAAAATTTATTTTTTAATTTTTATTTAAGTGGAAGTCAGGAAATATTTCTCCTACCTTATCTTTTATATTGTTAGTATTATCCTTAACTTTAAATTTACTTAAAATTATTTTTTCGCCTTCCCCTAAAACTTTTAAATCTTCCAGACATTTAACTGCTGTAGGCCATAGAGCCCTTGTACTGCCATCTTCTATCTTTATTGCTATACCTAAGTCCATATCCTTTACTCCTATGCAGTATACTCCCTCCGCCCCAAGTTTTCCTATAAGCTTGCCTCCTGTGTTTTTCATAAGTTCAGTACAAAAACCTCCCGTTCCAGCTACCATTTCAGGTGCTGTTGTCATGGCTTTAAATACCCTATCAGCAGCACTTTTATACTTTTCTTCAAGTACACCGCTGTTTGCCATTCTACAAAATCCCAATGCCATATTATAGAGGGACATTCCAAATATAGGCACAGTACATCCATCTATACCCATAACTATATTATCCTCTTTTACAGAACAAACCTTGCATATTATTTTTTTTATTTCTTTTTGAACTGGATGTTCCAAAAGATTATATCCACTTATATCATATCCCTTTAAAACACATACGGAAAGTATTCCACAATGCTTTCCAGAACAGTCCGTATAAGAAGGATTTATTTCCACATGATCCCATAAAAGTCTTTGAGCATATTCCTTATTGAGAGATATAGTAGACCCGCACAACAGATCTTCTATACCAAGCCCTATCTTTTTTAATATACTACTCACAGTTTCCCTATGAAAATCCTCTCCATAATGAGAAGCACACATTATAGATATCTCTCTATCTGTAAAAGAAAATTTTTCGGCAGCTCCAGACAATATAACATTTAAAGTTTGTATTGGCTTTGCTGCTGAACGCATATATGTAAGCTTATATGGATTTCCCAGACTATAAAGAAGTTTCCCTCTGCTGTTTACTACAGCTATATCTGCTCTATGAATACTTTCAACTAAAGACCCTCTCGTAACTTTTACTGCTATTTCTGACATAGATACCCCTCCAGCAATCAAGTGATTCTTATGATATAATCAATTACAATATTAAACTAAATTTATGGTAACTCATTTTTAGAGAATACACAACCACAATAATTTTGTCTGTATAAATTATATATTTTTGAGAGTTCAATGCTTCTTTTATATCCATTTTTCTTTTTGAAATCTGAATATAAATATTTCACTTTATATTTACAAGCTAAGTCTTTTCCTATACAGTTTAATTTCTGTGCACTTTTATAAGGACTTATAGTTAAAGTTGTAGTAAAATAATCATAATTTCCTTTTTTTGCAAGTTTAGCTGTCTCCTCAAGTCTCAATTTATAGCATTTAAAGCACCTCTCTCCTCCTTCTTCCTCCTTTTCAAGTCCCTTAGATATAAGATAAAATTTTTCACTGTCATAGGAACCCTCTATAAAATTTATCTTATTATTATCATCAAAATTCAAAATAAATTGTTTTTGTTCATTAACTCTTTTTGTGTATTCTTCATAAGGATATATATTAGGATTATAATAAAAAACTGTTATATGAAAATAATTATATAAATATTCTAATACATAACTACTGCAGGGAGCACAACAGCTATGAAGCAATAGTGAAGGATTTCTTTTCTCACATATAATTTTATCTATAATTTTATTTAATTCATTTTGATAGTTTATATTCACAAGTATCAATCCTTTATATAAATGTTGCTCATTAATCAAGTAAATTACTCTTTTTAATTCTAAAAATTTTATACATTATTAAAGTTTATATTAATTTCACATAATAGTAAATAAAAATATATTATAATATAAAAAATAAACTGCACTATATTCATTTCAAAATTGAATTTTATACAGTTTATGAGTTATAATAGTTATGTCGAAAAAATCATTATTATTTAATTCTAACTTTTATCCAAATTCATCAATGGACTGATATTCCCATATTCTTTAAAATACTAACTAAACACTGCTGGAACTTGGATAAATTGTCTTAAGGTTCAGATAAAAATTTTCTATCAATAAATTTTATCTGAATCTCTAAATGACTTCATAAGGAGTGAATATGTCTTGATTAAAAATTTGCTAAAGGGTTCTAATGTGTTTCTTACTTCTTTTAAAGAAGATCATCTCACTTACCTAGAAAAATGGTATAACGATATATTATTCTTAAGAAATTTTGACATTATATCAGCTTTTCCAAAAAGCCGTGAAGAACTAAAGATTACAATAAAAGATTTAAAAGAAAGTTCTGATAAATTGATTTTTGCTGTAAACTCTATAAAGCAGAATAAAATAATTGGAATTACAGGATTTGAAAATATACTTTGGAATAATGGAACTGCAACAATATACATAGGTATAGGAAATGCTGCCTTTAGAGGACAGGGCCTGGGACAAGAAGCTCTATACCTTACCATGGAGTTTGGTTTCCAAGAGTTAAATTTTCACAGAATACAACTTACTGTTTTATCTTATAATACACCAGCCATAAAATTATATGAAAAATTAGGGTTTAAAAAAGAAGGAACCTACAGGGAATTTATTCATAGAGATGGAATTAGATATGATATGTATCTCTACGGCATATTAAGATCGGAATGGAAGATTGATACAAAATACTAAAAGGAGGTATACTGCCAGTAGAATAATGTACTCCATTTTTAAATGTGTGTACTATTTTATTAAGTTGCAGAATTTTTATGCTTACATTTAAACCTATAACTATTGACGATAAAAGCATTTTTGATAAATATTTAGTTGACTATAATTTCAATACAAGTGAATATTCTTTCACCAGTCTAATTATATGGAGAAAAGGATGTGATATCAAATACACCATATATGACAATACCCTTATTATAAAGAAAAAAGACTTCAATGACAATTATCACTTCATGCAGCCCATAGGATACACTAGAAACAACATTAAAAACATAATAGAAGAACTCATAAAATACAAAGAAGAAAATGATATGCTCTATTTATTTAAAGATGCTGAGGGAAAATTTTTAAGTGACTTAAAAGAAATCTATGGAGAAACTGTATATTCAAAATCAGATGTAGACAATTTTGACTACATCTATAACGCACAAAAACTTATTACTTTATCTGGTAAAAAACTTCATTCCAAAAAAAACCACTACAATTATTTCGTAAAAACCTATAATTACACCATTAAAGATTTTTATGATACAGGAGTAAAAGCGGATATTATAAGTGCAGCTGAAAGTTGGTATGAACAAAAAAACAACAATAATAAATATTTAAGATATGAATTAGATGGTATTAAAGAAATTGTATTCAATATGAAAAACTTAGATCTAAAAGCAATGGCTGTTTATGTAGATAATAAAATATGTGCCTTTACCATAGGAGAAAAGGTAAATGACAGCATGGCAATTATTCATATAGAAAAGGGAAGTTCTTCCATACGGGGAATATATACTTTTACTAATAAAACCTTTGTAGAAAACTATTTATCCGATGTTATCTATATAAATAGAGAACAGGATTTAGGTATTGAAGGCCTTAGAAAAGCCAAAAGATCATATCATCCTGTAAAAATGGGACAAAAATATTGTATAAATATATAATCAAGTTATTCTTAGGCTCAGGTGTAGTTTTCTTATATGGTAGCCTTAGGGTAAAATTTATCATAAAAACAACAGATAAAACTCAGGAATTTAATTTTTATTCCTGAGTTTTTACCTTTAAATCTTATAATCTTCTGTTCTCTGGTGACCTTCTATCCAATCTACAAACTGTCTAGCAGTTCTTGCCGAACGTCCATTATACCATCTTTCCCATTTAAGGGCTTCTTTATGTAATGTTTCCACATCAATTTTTAGGTTCCTATTTTTAGCGATGCCATCTACAATCTGCAAATATTTGTTTTTATCTGGAGATACAAATACTACATTTATTCCAAATCTATCTGCCAGTGAAAGCTTTTCCTGAACACTATCCCCTCCATGAACTTCTTCACTAAAATTAGAGGAAGGAAATACCCCTCTTTCATTAAAATACTCCTTAACAAGGTGCCTTCTGTTAGAAGTGGCATATATAAGTACATTCTGGGATTTATTTTCAAGTCCCCCTTCAAGTATGGATTTAAGGGCAGTATAACTACTTTCATTATCTTCAAAAACCAAATCATCTATAAATATAATAAATTTTTGAGTTCTAGCCCTCAAAACTCTTATTATATCTGCAAAATCCTTTAAGTAAGATTTGGGAAGTTCAATCATCCTTAATCCTTCTTTATAATACTTGTTAAGTATAGCCTTTACCGTAGAGGATTTACCTGTTCCACGATCTCCATGTATCAAAACATTATTTGCAGGAAAACCTTTAAGAAATTGAAGGGTATTTTCTATTATTATAAAACGTTCCCTCTCATAGGCTACAAGATCTGAAAGACTAATGGGATCTGGTTTTTCAATACCTTTAAATCTTCCCTTTCCATCAATGTGCTCCCATATAAAAGCTCTGTAACGAACAAACATGCCACAGCCGTAATCTTCATGAAATTTTTGAAGTTCTTCTATACATTCACTCCAATTATCACTGCAATAAAATTTTTCCTTTAAATTTTTTATATGGCTGTCATAATCCTGTTCCTTAAAATTATTTATATTTTTTAGCTCTGGAAGTTTCTCTATTATATCTTTAAATTCATCCTCTTGAAAATAATTCAATAACACTTCTTTTATACTTGAAAAATCAAATGTGGCAATATGTCTTAAACTCTGTAAATCATTAGCTGCAGCACTTTTTATTGGATTTTCAGATTCACTTAGATTTCTATTTTCTGCTCCTTTTGAAAATGGATTTTCACTAAAAATTATCCCGTCTATGATATAGTCTTTTAAAGAGCAATATCCTTTATTTACTAGCAGAAAAAAGAACCTATTGTATGAGTTTATAGTGGACTCCACCTGTACTTCACTTTGGCAAATAAACGCAAAAAAATCCCTTAGAGCCAGTATTACTTCATCTTCCAGCAACCCCCTATAAATAGTTATTGAACTTAAACTCAACTTTGCATATTTTATTTCATATCCAACTTCAAAATGTATATTTCTCATAAAATGCCCCCTGAAATAATGTATATTTACAGTCTATTTTAACACACTGAATAAGAAAACATAAACAAATACTTTTTAAAATAAAAATATACTGTTGAGATTTCAGATAAAAAGCAACTTTCTCCAAACTCTTGTAAGAAAGCTGCTTTTGTATTTACTTAACTATTTTTTATATTTCTATTTTAACTTTATACTCATTAAGCCACTCATTAACTTGTATTAAATAGGCCAGTAATTGTGGTCCTCTCATAAGCTGTCCAAACCAAGGTGCTTTAAAAGAAGCTCCTCCTGTTTCTATTAAAGTCTTCACTGTTTTTTTATCTATAAGATTAAGAATAGGGGATGTTTTATTCTTTATTATATCTTTCATCTTTTTTTGTACTATTTTAGTATACTGAGGATTATGGGTTTTAGGATAAGGGCTCTTCTTTCTCTCAATAATATCCTCCGGTAGTATTCCCTTTAAAGCTTTTCTAAGCAGTCCTTTTTCTCTGCCTTTATAAAATTTTATTTCAGAAGGTATATTAAAAGCATATTCCACCAGCCTGTAGTCTGCAAAAGGTACTCTCACCTCCAGACTATTTGACATACTCATTCTATCCTTTCTGTTTAATAAGGTAATCATAAACCACTTAATATTCAAATAGAATAATTCTCTCATACGATGTTCCAATTTTGACTCTCCATCTAAATGGGGAACCTGTCTTATACTGCTTTCATATTGCTCCTTTAAATATTCTTCAAGATTAAGAGATTTTAGTTCCTGAGATAAAATTTCCTTTCTGGCACCTACAGATTTAGACCAGGGAAATGTATGGGCATTAATGTCTTCTGGTCTTCTATACCAGGGATATCCTCCAAATATTTCATCTGCACATTCTCCTGAAAGTGCCACCGTATTATCCTTTCTTATCTCTCTGCAAAAAAGATATAAAGATGAATCAATATCTGCCATACCTGGTAAATCACTTGCTTTTACAGAACTATACAGGGCATTTGCTAAATTTTCACTATTATTTATGATCCCATGATGATTACTATTTATATACTCTGACATTTTTAGAGCCCAAACTCTATCTGGAGTTGGTTCAAAATCATTTGCCTTAAAATATTTGTCGTTATCTTCATAGTCAATGGAATAGGTATTTAAAATTTTACCCTGCTTTTTAAATTCAGAAGCTGCCACTGCAGATATTGCACTGGAGTCAAGGCCTCCTGAAAGAAATGTACAGATAGGAACATCCGCTACCAGTTGCCTTTTTATAGCATCTACTAAAAGACTTCTTACATGTTCTGCTGTAGTTTCTATATCTTCATTATGAACCCTACATTCTGGCTTCCAGTATTCTTTTAATTTGAATCCATCTTTTGTATACAATCCATAATTAGCTGGAGGGATTTCATATATATCTTTAAATATGCCTCCTCCTAAAGATCTAGCAGGTCCAAGAGCAAATATCTCAGTTAATCCTTCCTTATCAACTATTGGTTCCACATAAGGGTGTGCCAAAAGTGTTTTAATTTCCGAACCAAACAAAAGGGAATTATCTTTTATTGTATAAAATAAAGGTTTTACTCCCAGAGGATCTCTTGCCATAAATAATCTTCCCTCAATTTCATCCCAAATTGCAAAAGCATATATGCCGTTTATATGTTTCACACACTCTACTCCCCAATGGATATAACTGGTAAGGAGTACTTCAGTATCTGAGTAAGAGTTAAAAGAATAGTTTTGTTCTATAAGCACCTTTCTTAAATCTTCAGTATTATAAAGTTCCCCATTATATACAATTATATATTTTTTACCATTTATACTTTTTGACATAGGTTGGGCCCCACCGGAGGGATCCACTACTATAAGTCTTCTGTGACCTAAAAGTACATTTTTAGAAAAATAATATCCTTTGTCATCAGGCCCTCTTTCTTTTAGGGTATTTGTCATATTTAAAATTACATCCCTGTTTTTAGAAATATCCTCTTTTAAATTAATCCATCCTGCAATTCCACACATAAGAGAAGTTACCTCCAAACAATTTATTAATTAACATTAAAGTATGCTTCACAATTATTTTACGTACTTAATTACAATTTATGATTTAAAAATATATATGTGCATAAATTAATTAATTTATGCACATATATATAAATAATTTATGGAACTAAGAATTGCCGGATTACTAACCTAATGTTTCAAAAGTATACCCATTATTCTGTAAATATTGTATTACCTCCGGAAGAGCTTGTACGGTAGTAGTTTTGGCTGCAGCATCATGCATTAGAATCACCACTGTATTATCTGTAGTATATTTTCTTAAATTGTTCATGAGAGTACTTACAGGCAAATTACCTCCTTCAGCATCACCTGTCATATCATTCCAATTTACAAAGTGATATCCTGATGTAGTAGCTGCATCTTTATAGGGCTGCATATTTAAACGTGGTGTACTAAAGGATCCTCCTGGAAATCTTAAAAGTTTTAAATTATATTCTTGTCCTACTATTGATTTAATCACTGAATCACATTTATTTATATCCTCTACAAATAGTGCAGGATCTTCCCTATAATATTTCAGGCTATGACTATAAGTATGATTAGCCACTATATGCCCCTCTTTCACTTCTTGTTCAACCAAATCTTTATGTTCCTCAGCATTTTCACCTATTAAAAAAAATGTTGCCTTTATATTGTGCTCTTTCAATATTCTCAGTACTTCTGGAGTATTATTCGAGGAAGGACCATCATCAAAAGTTAAATATGCTATCTTTTTGCCACTGCCCTTATTAATCTCCCATGGCTTGTATTCTCCTGCAGATTGAGAAGTGGTGAATCTTTTTTTCAATTCCTCTTTTTCCTTTGCCTGCTTTAACTGGGCAGCACTTAATTTTTTATCCTCTTTTGATGTTTTATTTGAATCACTTAAAAGGGTATTTTTCTGGGAAGCAAGTTTGTTTCCCATATAGAAACCCCAGAAAAAAACCATCATGGTGAATAATACCACAATAATTCTGTTTCTTCTTCTAATAATTTTATTTTTTTTAATTCTATATTCATATTTATTCATAATACTTATCTCCCCACCCCATATAAGACAATGCCTTAAAAGCACTATGTCCACATGACACATAATTTTAAAAATAGAATTCACTAAACTTTAATAAATATATGCCCTATACTTTATTATTATTTTATTACATTTTTAAAATATGCTCTATTAAATCCAATTTACATAATTTATTTGTTAGCTGATATTTTAAAGGAACTCTTAAGGGATACTATTCTGTTAAATATCAGTTTTCCATCTTTACTATACTTTCTATCTAAAACAAAATATCCATGCCTAAAAAACTGAAACTTCTCATCAGGTTTTACGTGTTTCATATCAGGCTCTACAAAACCTTTTACAATCTTAAGAGAATTTGGATTGACGTAATTTAAAAAGGAATCCTCTTCTCCCTCTTTTTCCTGCTGTTCTAATATAAGAGGTTCATAAATCCTCATCTCTGCTGGAATTGCAGTATCTACATTTATCCAGTGAAGTGTACCTCTTACTTTTCTTCCATCAGGACTGTTTCCTCCCTTTGATGCAGGATCATAAGTACAGCGTAATTCTATAATATTCCCCTCTTCATCCTTAATTGCCTCAGTACACTTTATAAAATAAGCACTTTTCAACCTAACTTCATTGCCTGGAAACAACCTATAGTATTTTTTAGGCGGATTTTCCATGAAGTCTTCTCTTTCTATATATATTTCTTTTGAAAAAGGAACTTCTCTAACTCCCGCACTAACATCATCTGGATTATTTTCAATTTTAAAAGTTTCCGTTTTCCCCTCTGGATAATTAGTTATTACAATTTTAAGGGGATTTAATATAGCCATGGTTCTAGGAGCCTTTTTTTCAAGATCATCTCTTAAAAAATAATCCAGCATCTGAGAATCTACTATACTACTGGCTTTAGACACCCCTATTGCCCTACAAAAATTTCTGATAGATTCTGGAGTAAATCCTCTTCTTCTTAAACCCGCAATAGTGGGCATACGCGGATCATCCCAACCATCTACAAAATTTTCGTCTACAAGCTTTTTAAGTTTTCTCTTACTCATAACTGTATTTGTCATATTCAATCTGGCAAATTCTATCTGTTTGGGTCTATTTTCTATTTCACACTGTGTTATTATCCAATCATAGAGAGGTCTATGATCTTCAAACTCAAGTGTACATATAGAATGGGTAACTCCTTCAATGGCATCTTCTAAAGGATGTGCAAAATCATACATAGGATATATGCACCATTTTTCTCCAGTATTGTGATGATTTGCATGAGCTATCCTATATAATACAGGATCTCTCATATTTATATTTGGAGATGCCATATCAATTTTTGCCCTTAAAACCTTTTCTCCATCTTTAAATTCCCCTCTTTTCATACTTGCAAACAAGGTAAGATTTTCTTCTACATCCCTATTCCTATAAGGACTTTCCTTTCCTGGCTTTGTTAAAGTGCCTCTGTACTCTCTTATTTCATCGCCACTTAAATCACATACATATGCTTTTCCCTTTTTTATTAGAAGAACGCCATATTCATACATTTGTTCAAAATAACTAGAAGCAAAACATAGATTATCCCAACTATATCCAAGCCACTTTACATCTTCTTTTATTGATTCTACATACTCCACATCTTCTTTTGAAGGATTTGTATCATCAAATCTCAAGTTGGTTTTTCCTCCAAATTCATCTGCTAGGGTGAAATTCAAAACTATTGACTTTGCATGGCCTATATGCAAATATCCATTAGGTTCCGGGGGAAATCTTGTCACTACCTTCTTATATTCTCCTGATTTTAAATCTTCTATAACTATATTTTTAATAAAATTTGATGAATTATTATCTCCCATAAATAACCTTCCTTTTCTTAGACAATTAATCATTTGCCTGAAATAATATAATAAAACTCTATGCTCGCAATAAAAGGCATTTTGAATAAAAAATGCCCTTACTTTTATATGATATTACCATATAATGCGTTTATATTCAATAATAAGCCATTTTATTACTTATTTTTTATTGTAGCATTGACAATACTTTACCCTTTATTATAGAATACACCTTTAAAAAATATATTGCACCTTCCCTTACGTCATATGATACAATAATTTGGGTAGGAGTGATATTTAATGTTTACACAAAGATCTAATCTAATCACCATTGGTAAATTTGCTGAAAAATCAGGAGTTACTTTAAGAACCTTAAGATACTATGACAAGATAGGCCTTTTAAAACCCTGCTCTTACAGCAGCTCTGGTCACAGATTATATAATTTAGAGGATTTTAGCAAGCTTCAAAAAATACTTACTCTTAAATTTATAGGACTTTCACTAGAAGATATATCAAAAATAATGAATTATGATGTAGATCACAGAGACTTAAAAAAATCTCTTGAGATACAGAAAAAAATAATGAAAGAAAAAATATATCATATAGAAGCTGTAATTAAATCTATAGAAGAAGCTGAGCACATGATAGATGACGAAAAAGAACTAAATTGGAATAAATTCATAAACATAATAAACATAATAAACACAGATCAAAAATGGATGGAACAATATGAAAATGCCTCTAATTTAAGAGCCAGGATAAAAATTCACGAACTTTTTAGTACCAATAAACAGGGTTGGATGAAGTGGTTCTTTAACCATTTAAATCTGCCAGACAAAGTTTCCATATTGGAATTAGGCTGCGGAGATGGAAGGCTGTGGCAAAAAAACTTAAATGAGATTCCAGAAGGATGGAATATAACCCTTACTGATTTTTCTCCTGGAATGTTGGAGGATGCTAAAAAAAATCTTATTTTAAATTTGAAAAAATTTAAATTTAATATTGTAGATGTACAGCACATTCCCTATGAAAATAATAGTTTTGATGTAGTAATTGCAAATCATATGCTCTACCATGTTATCAATGTAGATAGAGCTCTTTCGGAAATTTATAGAATTTTAAAACCTGAAGGATATTTTTATGCTTCTACTGTTGGAAAAAACCATATGGAGGAAATGCGAGAAATTATCAAAAGAGCTGATTTGGAAAATATAACCACAGACAGTTGGAACCTTACAGAAAACTTTCAACTTGAAAATGGATTGGATAAGATCAAAGTATGGTTTAAAAATGTAACAATAAAACGATATAATGACAATTTAAAGTTAAAAACTGTTGAACCACTTATGGACTATATATTCTCTATGCCAGGAAACACCAGAAATGCATTTGATGAAAATAAAATCCATAATCTTGAAAATTTCTTGAAGTCTGAAATAAATAAAAATGGATATATTTATATAACAAAAGATACAGGGTTTTTTCAAGGAATGAAATAATTTTACTGTCTCACCATTAATTGTTGTTATTACTTATATTAAAAGAAAGGATTTGATATTTATGAATAAAAAAATTCCCTTTTCCCCTCCTGATATTACCCAGGATGAAATTGATGCCTTATCTGAAGTTTTAAAGTCAGGCTGGATAACCTCTGGTCCTAAAACTGCAGAATTTGAAGAAAAATTAGCCCTCTACTGCAATGCAAACTATTCTGCAGCAGTTTCAAGTGCCACCTGTGGTATGGAACTTTTATTAAAAGTATTTAATATTAAAAGTGGAGATGATGTAATAACAACTCCATACACCTATACATCCACTGCAGCGGTGTCTATTCAAAGAGGTATAAAACCAATTATGGTAGATGTAAAAAAAGATGATTTCTCCATAGATATAGATAAAATATATGATGCAATTACAGAAAATACAAAAGCTATTTTTTCTGTGGATTTTGCTGGAGTACCCGTGAACTATAATGCTTTAAAAGAAGTAATAAAGCTTAAAAATCGTGAGGATATACTGCTTGTATCAGACTCTGCCCATGCTCTTGGAGCCTCATATAAAGGAAAGAAAGTAGGCAGCCAGTTAGATGCCCACGTATTTTCTTTTCATGCAGTAAAAAATTTAACCACTGCAGAAGGAGGAGCTATAACCTTTAATAACAATAACTTACTTGGGAAAGAAAACCTATTAAAGGACTTAAAATTGAATTCCCTTAATGGTCAGTCAAAAGATGCACTATCCAAGATGAAAGCAGGTGCCTGGAAATATGATATAGTTACAGCAGGGTATAAATGCAATATGGCAGACATAAATGCCGCCCTTGGATTAGTTCAGCTTAGAAGATATAGTGATATGCTAAGAAGGCGAAAAAATATATTCGAAATATATTCAAGTATATTATCACAAAAAGAGTGGGCAATCATTCCTTTTAAAGAGGATGAAGATATGGAAACTTCTTATCATCTATATCCTCTCAGAATTAAAGGACTAAAAGAAGAGCAAAGGAATGAAGTTATAAAGACACTTGCAGAGAAAAACATAGCAGTTAATGTTCACTTTATACCACTGCCTATGTTTACATTATATAAATCTCTTGGATATTCCATAGAGGATTACCCAAATGCCTATGAACAATACAAAAATGAAATAACCCTTCCCCTTTATTCCACTCTCCTTCCAGAAGATGCGGAATATGTTGCAAAAGAACTTATAAAAGTAGTAGAGAAGGTGAATAAATAATGAAAGTTGATTTTTATACTCCAAAAAGGGAATATAACGAAAAAAAACAAGAATTTAATAAAGCTATAAAAAATGTTTTGGAAAAAGGAAACTTTATATTGGGAGAAGAGGTTTCAGAGTTTGAAAGAGCCATAGAAAAATATACCGGTGCAAAACATGCTATAGCTGTAGCTTCAGGCACAGATGCTTTAGTCATATCCTCTGATGTACTTGGCTTTAAAAATGGTAAAGAGGTAATAACTTCACCTTTTACCTTTCTCGCTTCCACTTCTTGTTTGGCTAAACACAATGCAAAACCTGTGTTTGTAGATATAGATGAAGATACTTTTAATATTGATGCAGATAAAATTGAAGAAAAAATAACTTCAAATACTAAAGGTATCCTGCCTATACATTTATTTTCTCAGATGTCAGACATGGATAAAATAATGGATTTAGCTTCAAAATATAATCTTAGTGTACTTGAAGATGCCGCAGAAGCCTTTGGCATGAGATGGAAAGGTAATAACAATACTACCTATAAACATTCAGGTACTTTAGGGGATTTGGGAGTATTTTCTTTTTTCCCTACTAAGACATTAGGTGGCTACGGAGATGGAGGTATGATAGTTACAAACAACTCTCATTTAGCTGAAAAAGTTAAAATGTTTAGAGTTCATGGTGCCTCTCAAAAATACCATTATGACTACATAGGCTATAATTCAAGACTGGATACAATTCAAGCTTCCTTGCTGCTTGTTAAATTAAAGTACATTGACAATTCCATAACAAAACGTAACATTGTTTCCAATTGGTATAAAGAAAGACTTGAGGATCTCCCTTACATAAAAATTCCTGAACTTAAAAACGATCAAAAACCTGTATATTATGTATTTAATATACTTGCAGAAAAAAGAGATGAACTCTGTGCCTATTTAAAAGAAAAGGAAATTGGCTGCAGTATATATTATCCTATACCTCTTCATCTTCAGAAGTGTTTCAGCTATCTTGGCCATAAAAAAGGAGATTTTCCTGTATCAGAAAAAATATCTAAAGAAATATTGGCACTACCTATATATCCTGAAATATCAGAAGAGGAAATTGACTTTGTATGTGATACCATAAAGTCCTTTTATAAAAAATAAGATTATTTTAAAAAACAACCATAACATTATGGTTGTTTTTAACTATCTATTATTTGACCTAGTAGATTGTATAACAAAATTTTTAAATTTTTGAACTACTGGTGTGGAATATTTGTCTTTTACCACCGCTAAATAAAATCTCCTTTCCCAAATGGGACTTGTTATTTGAATAACTTTCAAATCCATGGAATTAAGCATAGGCATATTAGGGCTTATTGCTATACCAAAGTTTTTAGAAACCAGTCCTGCAACTACCTGATCCTCTTCAACTTCATAAGCAATTTCAGGTACTCTACCAATCTGAGCAAACAAATTATCAATTATAGGTCTAAGACCACTTTTTTTTGTAAAAAATATATAAGGATATGAAATCGTATCCATTAAGTCTATAGTATCTCTGTCTGCTAGGGGATGATCTTTTGGAACAATCAATACAAGTTCCTGGGTTGCAACTGGTATAAATTCAATACTTTGTTCTCCTTCTATTTTAGAACAAAAAGCAATATCGTATTTTCCGGATTTAAGTCCTTCTATAATATCCCCTGTTACACCTGTATGAAAGTGAAATTCAATAGATTTTTCCCTGTTCTCTTGCAAAAATTTTCTAGTAATTTCCGGTACAAAATCCGTTCCTAAAGTACGAAGGAATACAAGTTCAATAATACCTTCTCCATTTCCAATCATTTTTAACGTTTTCACACTGGAATCCAAAATTTCTAATGCTTTTTCTACATCCTTCAAAAACATTTTACCATATTTAGTAAGTACTACATTTCTACCCTCCTTTTCAAACAAGGATACCCCAAGTTCTTTTCCGAGTAGTGCTATAGCATGACTTAAACTAGGTTGTGTAATCATCAATTCCTCTGCAGCTTTAGTATAGTGCTCCAAATGTGCCAGAGTTACAAAATAACGCAAATGATACAAATTCAATTTAGCACACCACTTTCTCATAATACATCTATCTTACTATTACCAATTATAACAGGAACTATATATAAAATCTATAGATTATTAGAATATTATCAATTTGTTTTTGTTAAATTTATATCATATAATAAACTCGTAATTTAGATGAAATCGATTAGTAATAAAATTTAACTTTTATCTTAATGAAAAGGAGAATAATATATTATGGAAAAAAAGATCAATGCAAATTCATATCCACCACTTACAATAAGTTCATATACACTGGGAACTGAGGTGTTATTTAGAGATAGAGTAAAGGCTGCAGCAGAGGTTGGATTTGATGGTATAGGTTTACGTGCTGAAAATTACGTAGATGCTAAAAAAGAAGGATTAACCGATGAAAATATGCTAGCGATTCTGGACGAATTCAAAATAAAGGTTACAGAAGTTGAATATATAACTCAATGGGGTACAAAAGAAGATAGAACTAAAGAACAGCAGGAAAAAGAACAAACCATATACCATATGGCACACCTTTTTAATGTAAAACATATTAACTGCGGACTAATGGAAAAACTCTCTGATGAACAAATTGCAACTGCCCTTGGAGAACTTTGTGATCGTGCAGGATACATTACGATAGGCCTTGAATTTATGCCCTACAGCGGAGTTCCTGATTTAGCTTCTGCATGGCGTGCAGTTAAGGCCTGCAGCAGAAAAAATGCAATGCTTATTTGTGATACATGGCACTGGACCAGGGCAAACCAGACTTTTGATATGATTAAATCTATTCCGGCAGATAAAATAGTTTCAATACAAATCTGTGATGTTCATGACAGACCATATCCTAAAAAGATATTAAGGGATGAATCAATGCATGACCGTCTGTTCCCAGGAGAAGGTTATGGGGATACTGTAGGATTTGTACGAATGTTAAAAGAACATGGAGTATGCCCAAGAGCCATAGGCGTTGAGACGATATCAGATCCTATTATCGAAAAAGGAGTTTCCTATGCTGCTCAGGGTGCTTTCACATCAGCAAAGAAAGTTTTAGATAAAGTATGGCCTGAAGTATCTGAACATTTAAAATAATGAACTAAAAATTCCATAAATTAATTTTGGGAAAGGATGATTTTCTTCATGAAATTTAAATCTATGTTTCAACCAATAAAAATTGGTCCAATAATAGTACCAAATCGTTTTGTAGTTTCACCTATGGGTAACAACTTTGCAAATACAGATGGTTCCATGAGTGACAGATCCTTGACTTATTACAGTGAACGTGCCAAAGGAGGATTTGGACTGATTACTTTTGAAGCCACAGTAGTAGACAAGAAGGCAAAAGGCGGTTTTCGTAAACCCTGTTTGTATGATGACAGTACCATAGAAAGTTTTAGAAGTGTCATTGATGCCTGCCATAAAAATGGTTCCAAAGTATCAATACAGCTCCAGCATGCCGGTCCTGAAGGTAATGCAAAATCTGCAGGTTATCCCATAAAATCTGCCTCTGCAATTCCTTCCTCGGTAGGACGTGATGTTCCTATGGCAATAACTACTGATGAACTCTACGAATTAATAGAATTCTATGGTGATGCATCTCTTCGTGCAAAGAAAGCTGGAACCGATGCAGTTGAAGTGCATTGTGCCCATGGATATTTAATTAACAGCTTTCTTTCACCAAGAACAAATAAACGTGTAGATGAGTTTGGAGGATGCTTTGAAAATAGAATGCGCCTTCCCCGTCTTATCATTGAAAACATACGTAAAAAAGTAGGACATTCCATAGCAATTATTTGTCGTATCAATAGTTCCGATGAAATACCAGGAGGACTTGATGTACATGACAGCGCAACAATTGCTGCCTATCTGGAAGACATTGGGGTAGATGCTCTCCATGTTTCCCGTGCCGTCCACCTTCGTGACGAATATATGTGGGCTCCTACAGTGCTGCATGGAGGATTCAGTGCAGCGCTTGTTACAGAAATTAAACGTGCTGTAGATATTCCGGTTATTACTGTAGGACGTTTCACAGAGCCTCATTTTGCAGAACTTCTAGTTCGTGAAGGACGATGTGACCTGGTGGCTTTTGGACGTCAGAGTCTTACAGATCCCCATACACCTAATAAAGCTTCCGCAGGCCGTCTGGATGAAATGCTTCCATGTATTGGATGCCTTCAGGGCTGTGTTCCGAATATGTATCAAGGAAAACCAATTACCTGTCTTGTTAATCCATGTTTGGGCAGGGAATCTGAACTAAAACCTGCAGAGGTTATTAAGAAAGTAATGGTTGTAGGCGGTGGAGTAGCAGGCATGTATGCAGCCTGGATATCTGCTCTTAGAGGCCATGAAGTGACATTGTTTGAAGGCGGTGATATCCTTGGAGGACAGATGAGACTTGCAGCTTACCCTCCTGGAAAAGGAGATCTTACAAACATGGTCCGCAGTTATATCACAAAATGCAAACAATATGGAGTAAAGATAAAAATGAATACAAAAGTCACCAAAGAGCTAATAAAAGAAGAATCACCGGATGCAGTAATTATTGCAACAGGTGCAACTCCTCTTGTACTCCCTATTCCAGGTATAAATGATTCAGGACTGATTCACGCAGTGAATCTCCTTGATGGCAAGGAATGCTGTGGAGAAAAGGTTCTTGTAGTTGGCGGTGGGATGGTTGGATGTGAAACTGCAGCTTTTCTTGGAGAACAGAACCATGATGTTACTGTTATTGAATTCCGTGACAAAGTAGGAGCTGATGTAATTAAAGAACATAGAAAGTTTTTAATGGAAGATTTTAAGAAATATGATATTAAAACCATCACCGGAGCAAAGGTTACCAAATTCTTTGAAGGCAGTGTTGAATACAGTTTATCAGAAAATGAAACAGCTAAAATAGATGGTTTTGATTCAGTAGTGCTTGCCATGGGCTCCAGGGCATTTGATCCTCTAAGTGAAGAAGTGAAAAAGACTATAAATGAAACCTATGTGGTAGGTGATGCAGTGAAAGCACGTAGAGCATTAGATGCTACAAAGGAAGCATTTGAAATAGCAATAAAATTATAAAATTTAATACCATACTAAATAAAATTCAGGAGGTTATCACATGAAAAATGACATTTCAGGAAAAACAGGTTTATTAGGATTAATAGGTAATCCGGTAGATCACTCTAAATCACCGGTTATGTATAATTATAGCTTTGAAAAATTGAATTTAGATTATATATATTTAGCTTTTCAGGTTGCCCTTGAAAAGGTACCTGATGCTATTACAGCCATAAAAACTTTTAAAATAAGGGGTTCAAATGTAACCATGCCGTGTAAAAGTGAAGTAGTTAAATATATGGATGAATTATCCCCTGCCGCATGTATTATAGGAGCAGTTAATACTATCGTTAATGATAATGGAAAACTAACAGGACATATTACAGATGGGGTTGGATTTGTACGCAGCTTAAAAGAAGAAGGGGTAGAAGTAAAAGGCAAAAAAATAACTATTATGGGCTCTGGGGGAGCTGCCACAGCTATCCAGGTACAATGTGCCCTAGACAGTGCTAAAGAACTTTCTATTTTCAACATAAAAGATACTTTTTATGAAAGAGCCCAAAAAAATGTTGAAACCATAAAAAAAGAAGTTCCTGGCTGTACTGTGAATTTATATGATTTAAATGATACAGAAAGACTTCATGAAGAAGTTGACTCAAGTGATATTTTAATAAATGCAACACTTGTTGGAATGCATCCTAATGAAGATGAAAGCAATATAAAAGATACAAGCATCTTTAGAAAAGGATTAGTTGTAGCAGATACAGTATATCATCCAAAGAAAACAAACTTTTTAAAGGATGCAGAAGCTGCCGGTTGTAAAATAGTGGGGGGCCTTGGAATGCTTCTTTGGCAGGGAGCAGAGGCTTTTAAATTGTATACTGGCTTGGAAATGCCTGTGGATGAAATTAAAGAATTATACTTTAAATAAGAAATCTATATTTTAAAAAATAAGGGGGATGGATTTACTCCCATTTCCCATCATTAAATAAACTTATACTTTAAAATAAAAGACACAACTGAAAGGAGAAAAGAAATGAACAATAAAAAATATTATCCTACCGCACTGGCATTATACTTTACTTATTTTGTCCATGGTATTGGAGTATCCATACTTGGACAATACAAACAAAATTTTGCAGGTACCTGGGGTGCAAAAACACTAGCTGACGGCACTTTTGATGTAAGTGTAGTTCTTGCTGTTATTGCTGCTTTAGGTCTAGGTCGTTTAATTACACTTCCTTTTTCAGGACATATTTCAGACAGATTCGGCAGAAGAATTTCCGGATTAATTGGAATGGCTTGTTATACTGCTTATTTTATAGGCATTGTATTTTCGCCAAATCTATATGTTGCTTATGCCTTCGCACTAATTGGAGGTGCTGCTAATTCTTTTTTAGATACCTGTGTTACTCCATCCTGTCTGGAAATATTTGTAAATTCAGGTGACGTAGCTAACATGTTTACAAAGTTCTCTATATCTATAGGTCAGTTTGTACTTCCATTTATGATTGGTTTTGTTGCAGTAAGTCAAATGTCTTACAAAACTATTTTCCTGGTAGTGGCTGTATTTATCATTATAGATGCCATTTTGATTGCATTTATGCCATTTCCTCCTATGAATCGTACTGGTAATTCAGGAGAAAACGCCGTTAAACCTATAAAAGAAAAAATGAAATTTACACCAGTCAGTATAGCAATAATTTGTATAGGTTTTACATCTACATCTACTTTTCAATTGTGGTTGAATTGTAACCAGGAATTAGGAAAACTTTACGGAATGGTTGATCCTAGCAAAATTCAGTCATTCTATTCACTGGGAACCATGACTGCAATATTAGTAACTGCATTTTTAGTGAAAAACTTTGTTAAACCAGTAAGAATTCTGGCTATTTACCCTACAATTGCTACAATCATGCTTGTAATTTTATACCTTGTTCAAACACCTGCCATCTGTTTAATAGGAGGTTTTGTACTTGGATACTCTGCAGCAGGCGGTGTACTTCAATTAGCCGTGTCTACAGCAAATTCCATGTTCCCTACAAATAAAGGTAAGATTACATCTATTGTTATGATTTCATCTAGTATAGCAAACTACGTTATTTTAAATATTGCTGGAGTTATCACAAATGCTGGAGGGATATATGGACCTAAGTATGTAATTTTATTCAACATAGGAATTACAGTAATTGGTATCCTACTGGCATTATATGTGAATAAACATTCCATGAAAGAAGCACTATAATACTATAATAAATAAACTTCTTAGTTATAAAAACCTCATATACTATATTTAAAAGAATTACTGCCGTGTATCATTATCAAAATTAATATATAACGGTTTAATTCTAAATGGGAGGGATAAAATAATGAGAAATAATATTATAAATAGCTTAGAAAATAAGCCTACCAGAAAAAGATGGTTTATACTTTTTTTAGTATGCTCCATAACTTTTATAAATTATTTAGATAGAGCTAATCTATCTGTAGCTGCTCCATTTTTATCAAAAGAATTTATGCTGGATCCGGCTAAAATGGGACTTATCTTTTCTGCTCTAAGTTGGTCATATACCATTATGCAGATTCCAAGCGGTTGGTTTCTAGACAGATTAGGACCTAGATTGGTATATGGAGTTGCTCTTTGCGGATGGTCTGCTTTTACTACCATTGTTGCTTTTACTTTTAATTTTACCAGTATGATATTTTGTCGACTTGGACTTGGATTTTTCGAAGCTCCAGCCTTTCCTGCAAATGGTCGTATTGTAACCACATGGTTTCCATCCAAGGAACGAGGTCTAGCCATCGGTGCTTACACTGCCTCTGAATATGTAGGACTTGCCCTTTGTACTCCTATTCTAACCTGGCTTTTAGTAACCCTTGGCTGGAGAGTTATATTCATCATTACAGGTATACTTGGACTTTTATTTGCTTTTATTTGGTTCACCCATTATAATGATCCTGCTCATTCAAAAGGCATCAACAAAAAAGAACTTAATCTTATCAAAGAAGGTGGAGGTCTTTCTGATACAGTATCGGAACAAAAGAAAATTACTAAAAAAGAAATAAAGTACCTATTCACCAGCCGCCAATTATGGGGAATGTACATAGGAGGCTTTGCTATAACTGCCATACTCTTCTTTTTTATGACCTGGTTTCCTTCTTACCTTGTAATCGAAAAAAATATGGCTATATTAAAAGTTGGAATCTACGGAGCCCTCCCTTATCTTTCAGCCATTGCTGGAGTTCTTGTAGCTGGTAAATGGTCAGACTGGATGATATCAAGGGAACTAGGCCTTGGACTATCCCGTAAACTTCCTGTTATTGTTGGACTACTGCTATCTTCTGTAATTATGGTAGCTAATTACACTACAAATGTTAACGTTGTTATTACATTTATGTCCATATCATTTTTCGGTCAGGGCATGGCCTCCGCTATTTCTTGGGCACTATTATCTGAAATAGCACCTAAAGATCTTGTGGGTTTATGCGGAGGAACTTATAATTTTATAGCCAACATGGGTGGTGCACTATCCCCTGCTATAGTGGGCTATCTGATTTCAAAAACTGGTTCTTACTCATCTGCTTTAGTTTTCGTTTCCTGTATGGCCATTGTAGGAGCATTATCCTATATATTTGTTATAGGAAAACCTAAGCGTATTATAATTCCTGACTAATTTATTTTATTGCACTTAAGTTAGCGTAAAATAATAACTAGTATTTACTATTTACACACTAAAAATTTCCTGGATGTATTTTATAGAATTTTTTAGTGTGCTCTATTTTTGTCTTAAATACTAAACTTTTCTACTATTTCATTAAGTTCTATTGCAATTTCATTCTGCTTCTGCGATGTTACTACTACATGTAATGTATAATATCATCTGCTGTGGGATGAGCTGTAAAATAATCAACAAGCATATTTCCCTGCATAACTCCAGATTACTCAGCTTTTGCTCCTACATAATATACTTTGTCCCACTTTTTAAGAGTTTCATAACCAATGGCAGGATTATTATCTGAATTTAAGGATGTATCAACTGAATTTGAACACCCCGAAATAACTATGCAGCACAGTAGGCTTAGAATAATTATTTTAATATACGTTTTCATTATGTACTTTGTACTTCCCTCCCAAAAACTTCAATTTTAAGTTAAATTAACAGTATTACCACCTTCATAAGCAATAATTAAGTGATCTGATAATAAAAAAACATCAATTAAATTAATTAATTGATGGCAGGTTGCACTATTAACTCCAAATTCTCAAAGTGCCAAATAAAGAGAATTTTTCATCATTTCCAAAAAACTTTATAGTATGCTATTTTATATTTATTTGTTAGAATAATTTATCATCAATGAAAAATAAAGTCAATATGTGTATATTATTGATACTTTATGTAATATGTAACTGTTCAGGTATTAACAATATTAAATTTTATTGATATTATAAATCTACAAATCATATCTTTACATCTTCATTAGTTTTGTAGTATTATAAACAAGCAAATCTTTAAACTAATGAAACGAGGTGGTGACACGTTATGAGTGAAAATGAAATACTTAAAGTTTATGCAGAAGGTATTTCCTCATACTAATTTTCTTTAGTAAACATAGAAACTATCCAATTCCAACCTGTAATGG
>ENA-UOOI01000766-UOOI01000766.1-fermentation-metagenome-genome-assembly--contig:-NODE-766-length-38546-cov-75.206724_pt1 | contig 38546 bp, 35 predicted proteins | sample MGYA00245779_ERZ724027 | MGnify/ENA primary metagenome ERZ724027 (study PRJEB28704, sample SAMN03018318) | fermentation metagenome | biome: anthropogenic terrestrial biome; feature: soil; material...
CGACCCGTATCGAGATCCCGCTTGCGCATACCGCCGTCCGCGGCGCCCGCGCGCGCTTCCCGGTGAAACTCATCTATGCGAGTGTTCTGCCTATGATCCTGGTCCGAGTGCTGCAGGCGAACATCCAGATGATCGGGATGTTCCTCTCAAACGCCGGGATAACGGTCCTCGGCGAGTTCCAGAATCAGCAACCGATCAACGGTCTCATGTGGTACATTGCACCGATCAACCAGCCGCAGGACTGGATGTGGTGGCTCTCCGAACTCGGGCATGCCCCCTGGGAGATCCTTTTCCGGATGGGCATCGATATCACCGTGATGGTGGTCGGGGGCGCTATCTTCGCGCTCTTCTGGGTCAAGACCGCAGGTCTCGACTCAAAGGATGTGGCACGGCAGATCCAGAGGAGCGGGATGCATATCCCCGGCTACCGCCGGAACGCCCAGGTGCTTGAGAAGTACCTCGACCGCTATATCCCGCGGATCACCGTCATCGGCGGTGCGTTCATCGGGGTCCTCTCGGTCGTCGCGAACCTCTTCGGTGTGATCGGCGCGGTCGGCGGAACGGGGCTGCTGCTTGCGGTGAGTATCACCTACCGGCTCTACGAGGAGGTCGCAAGCCAGCAGATCATGGAGATGTACCCGTTCATGCGGTCGTTCTTTGGGAAGGAGTAAGTCCGAAGGCACCTCTTCTCTTTCAAGAGGGTGGTTCCGGGCGTTCCATTTTTTCCAGACCAACACAACCCGGTCGTTTTTCTTGTCCGAACGATCCTTGTGATCGTTCAGGGCCCCGAGTGATTCCGAAAAGAATTACTCTTGAGGGCGTGGATTTATTTTGCAGGGAACTATAATCTAAATGGAGTGATAGAGTTGGGGAAGAAAGTCGTCGTGACGGGGGTTCCCGGTGTCGGGAAGACCACTGTCATCAACGGTGCGATGGAGAGACTGGCGGCCGAGGGCATCGCTTATCAGGCTGTCAACTTCGGCACATTCATGTTTGATGTGGCCCGGAAAGATAATCTGGTCTCGAATCGCGACGAGATGCGCAAGCTCGGAAAAGATGTCCAGAAACGCCTCCAGCAGGCGGCTGCTTCAGGGATCGCCGCCATGAGCACTGATGCGAACATCATCATCGATACCCATAGCAGCGTCAAGACACCGACGGGGTTCCTTGCGGGGCTGCCCAAATGGGTGCTTCGCGAGTTGATGCCCGATATGGTCGTGCTGGTGGAGACTGACCCGGACCAGATCCTGATGCGCCGGCTCGGCGATGCCTCAAGGGTCCGTGATATGGAAGGAGCCCGTGCGATCGCCGAACACCAGGAGTTCAACCGCGCCGTCAGTGCGGCGTATGCGATGTATACCGGCTGCACCATCAAGATCGTCAGGAACGAAAACTTCCTGCTCGAACGGGGCATCGGCGACCTGGTGGATGTGCTGAGGTAACCTGACATGGTGGACCTGAAGAAGCACGGCCCGACGATCGCCCTCCTCTTTACCATGCTCGTGATGCTCTCCTACGGCATCGAGTGGATTCGGGTGACGGTCGGTTCAGCGATGGATGTACTGCTGGGCCCCTTCATCGATACCCTTGGCGTACCGTTCTTTGTCATGATCCTGATCCTCTCCGGCATCACGGGGCTGTACTCGTCGCTTGTCCAGAAGTACACTATCGATTACGAGAAGATGCAGGAGACGCAGGCGAAGATGCGAGTGTTTCAGAAGGAGTTCAGGGAGGCCCAGCTCTCCGGGGACGAGAAGCGGGTCAAGAAACTCCAAGGAAAGCAGGAACGGATGATGCAGGACCAACTCGATATCTCCCGGCAGCAGTTTACCCCGATGGCGATCATCCTCGTGCTGTCGGTGCCGATCTTCTTCTGGCTCCTCCTGCGACTCCCGGCGGTCGGCGCGCCGACCACCATTGCGAGCGGCATCGTGATGCCCTTCCTTGGGGCCGTCACCCTCTCGGGTGTTGCGTTCTGGATCGTGCCTGCCTGGATCCTCTGGTACATGATCTGCTCGCTGACCATCAGCCAGGTGATCCGGAAATCTCTCAACATCGGAGGGCTCTGATGCGGATCACCATCAGCGGCCCGCCGGGGAGCGGTACCACATCGCTCGCCCGGTACCTGGCCGGGAAGTACGGACTTGACCTCACCTCTGCGGGAGAGGTCTTTCGCCAGCTTGCCCGGGAGCATGGCATGGACCTCGCTGAGTTCGGCAGGTTTGCAGAGAACGATCCCTCGGTCGACCGTATGATCGACGCCCGGCAGAAAGAGATCGGCGAGGGTGCCGGGAACATTATCATCGAGGGCAGGCTCTCGGGCCGGATGATCGAGAACGCCGATCTCCGGATCTGGCTCTCTGCATCACTCTCCTGCCGGGCGAAGCGGATAGCAGGCCGTGACGAGATGGATGAAGAGGGGGCCCGGGTCTACACTGTGAACCGGCAGAACTCAGAGGCTACCCGCTACCGGAACTACTATGGCATCGATATCAGCGACCTCTCGCCGTACGATATCGTCCTTTCGTCCGAGACCTTCGGTGTGGACGCTCTTGGAGCGATTGTGGATACGGCAATTGCGTGCCTCGCGCAGCAGGACAAAAACCTCTAAGGTTTTTCCGCTCTCTTTTCCTTTATTTTTTTGATGCGTCGGAGCCGTGTCCACTCCTGCCGCTCCATCTCGTCGCGCTGGTCCTCGATGAACCGGCGTTTCTCCACAAGTTCCGGGATGACTTTGAACTCCAGCGCGTTCACCCGCCGGCGGGTCCGCTCGATATCATCGAGCAATCGCTTGATGCTCCCTTCGAGTTCGGCACTTGCTACGATCGCTTCGAGGAGGTCCTCATAGGCGTCGGCGGCGTCGTCGATGACCGATGATGTCCCGAGGACACTGTACCCCCGCTGGTCGAGTGTCTTCTTCACCATCACCGGTTCCAGGTCCGGAAGGCACACCCCGAAGACGTTCTTCTGTCCGGCCGTGTAGGTCGGGGCGGCCTCCACCGAGAGCGCTGCAAGGAGCACTCCCGTCTCCCCCTCCATCATGGCGGCGACCGCCACCATCTCCCGGGCCGCAGCGTATTTCTCCTCGAGTTCCTTACGATCGCGGGCGGCCTGATCGGCGAGTTTGATCAGTTCCAGCATCATGCCGTCGAGTTTCATAGCAAGAAGCCGGTGTACCCGCTCCGCGAGTGCCATCCGCCGCCTGACGATCAGGAGGCCGGATCGGGTGGGTTTGATATCGTCAACCGGCATGATACCTCCTTTACATGACAATATACTGCCATATCCGCTCGGACGGCAGACCGAACGCCTTCCCTCGCGCGATTGCCCGCAGGTTCGCGACCTCGTACTTCTTCCGCTCCAGGTAGGCGAGCACCGGCAGGACCGAGAACGGTTGGCGCCGGGAGAGGGAATCCATCTGCTGGAGTCTGACACGGGTTATCGCTATCTCGACCTCATGTATGGGGCGCCGGTGCTGGTGCCACCGCCGCCAGACCAGTTCCGCGGCGTCGATGCTCGAGAAATTCGGGTCCTGCCGGAGTTCGCGCACCGCCTGAGCCAGGATAGGGACGATCTCGGTCTGCAAAAAGATGTTGACGAACTCTTCCTCCGTCTCGACGCCGTAGAGTCGGCGGAAGAGGCTGAGAGGGATGCGGCCGCCCGAGATCATGGTCCGGTCGACGACCGTGATGTCGCACGCCTCCCTCGCGCAGTGGAGCCGGAGGAGGTTCTTCATGTTGGTGATATCGATCTCGAACCGGAGGTAGGCGATCAGCTCCCGGCAGCCGCTGCACCCGGATGCGGCAAGACCGAGCAGCCCGGCGTAATAACATCTGTAGAGTTCGTTCTCGATCCGGGCAAAGACACCCCGCTCTCCGCAGATCCGGTAGTATTCAGCAAGGACCGGGTAGAGCCGCCAGCCCCGGAGAGCCTCCAGGACTTCACTGCAGGTCGCAAGGTCGAGGAGGTGGTCGAGGAGCGCGCTGTCGACCTCCCCTGCCGGGATAAGGAGGTCGCGGACCTGCCGCCGGGGTATGTTGTGAACCGTGCCCCGCAGGATCGCCATAACGTTTGCGATGTCCCATCGGGCGAGGTACTCTCCCGTCAGGGTGTGCAGATCCCCCGGGGCGATCACCATGGCGTTCCGGAACGACCGGGCCAGACTGCGGTTTACCGCCTCTTCGATGAGCTGGGCGCCGGAAAAGTCGCCGGCGAGATCCATGACGTCCTGGTAATCCTCCTGCCGGCCAAGGTGGGCGACGACCTCCGGTATGCTCATCCGCATGATACGCAGGTACTCTTCACGAGGAAGGAGTTTCGTCCTGCGGACCCGAAACCGGGTACAGGCGTAGATGCACGATGGAGAGATCACCACGACATCTTCATGTTCGTGCTCTCTCATAAATGCACACCCGATGGTAAGGTTCATCTCCCGTGCCGACCGATCCCGCCCGGTCACCATGCCATACTCGATCGTGACCGGGGATGTCTTTGCGGGCCATGACGATCCCGGCCACCCCGAGTCACAGGCACGCCTCGAGGCCGCCCTCGGCGGGGTGCCGGCCGGTGCCCGCCGCATAGCCCCGGAGCAGGCGACGCCCCGGGACCTCGCACGGGTGCACACGCACCGGCATATCGCGGTCGTCCGCTCGCTCTGCAGGGAGTGTCCCGCCGGCCGGACCTGCTACCTGGACTCTGATACCTACGTCACCCGCGGATCGTTCGATGCGGCCCTGTACGCGGCGGGGGCTGCCTCTCAAGCGGTGGCGCGGGCGCTCGACGGCGAGCACTCGTTTGCCCTGGTCCGTCCGCCGGGGCACCATGCCACGCCGGACCGGGCTATGGGGTTCTGTCTCTTCAACAACGTTGCCGTTGCCGTGATGCGGGCGCTCCGCGAGGTTGACCGGGTGGCGATCCTCGACTGGGACCTGCACCACGGCAACGGGACGCAGGCGGTGTTCTACGGGAGCGACCGGGTGCTCTACTGTTCGATCCACCAGGCGGGGCTCTTCCCCGGGACCGGGTGGCTGGAGGAACAGGGTGCTGGCCCGGGCGTCGGGTATACCGTCAACGCGCCCCTTGAGCCAGGCTCGGCCGGTGCCGACTACGCCCTGGTCTTTCGGAAGATCTTCGTCCCGGCGATCCGGCGGTTCGAGCCGGATCTTGTGGTGGTGTCGGCAGGCCAGGATGCGCTCGCAGACGACCCGCTCGGTTCGATGCTTCTTAGACCCGACGACTTCGGAGCCCTGACCGGGATGCTGGCGGAAGCCGGGTGCGGGGCTCTCGCCCTCGTGCTCGAGGGAGGCTACGGGCGATCGCATGCCGGGGCCATCAGAGCGATAATCGCGGCCCTTGACGGAGCGCGCTTCACCCCGGGAGGCAGTGAGCCGAAAGCGAGCACCCGGATGCTCGTGAAGGCGATGTCACGCTCACGGGGACGAGCACGGGGATCGATACCGTCTACCTCTTCGTGACCGGACTGAACCTGACGTCCGCTGGCGGGCGGCTTGAAAGCCCTGGTAATTATATATACATCAATGAACTATCTTGTACTACAATGAGTAAGGTGTTACCGGGGCTCTCAGCCCCGTCCATCGCCTCCGGGAGCATCCCGGGAGGACTCTTCTGGCCCCTTCCCCGTCCACGCTGGCGTCCGTACTGATCCCCCGCACATACTCGAACCCGATCGCTCATCGAACTCCATACTGGTAAACTGATACCATGAAGTCAAGAGACATTGCAATCGTCGGCATACTCCTTGCCGTAGGGGCCATCATCAGGTACATGTCGCTCCTGATCCCCGGCCCCATCGTATCGAACCTCGTGATCGCCTTTTATAGCCTCGCCATCATCCTCGTCGTGCCCACGTTCCGGGAGGCGCTCGGGATCGGCGTTGTGGCGGGCGTCGTCTGCGCTCTCATCAGCCACTCGATATTCCCCCCCGCAAACCTGATCAGCGAACCCATCGGGGCGGTCGTCTGCCTCGCAACCTATCTCGTGTTGAGAGACCGGTTCGTTCTCGCACCCGCCGTGACGACGCTTCTGGCCACCCTCGCGAGCGGATTCTCCTTCATCCTCATCGCGCTCCTTGCCGTGGCCCCGACGGTCCTTGGCAAGTTCGGGACGATCGGGGCGTTCCTCGCGGTAACCGTCCCGATCGTCCTCATCACGGCAACGGTCAACGCCGTCGTTGCTCAGGCGCTCGATGTGCCGGCATCGCGGGCACTGATGCGGGGCGCCCCGCAGGCAGTTCCATCCCCGGGTATGGGACCGGCAGATGACTTCTGATCTCGGTCGGGAGACCGCCCTCTCTCTCAAGGGCGTCTCCTACACCTATCCCGGGTCGGAGTCGCCGGCACTCGATGGGATCAACTTTGATGTCCGGAGGGGGGAGATCGTCTTCGTCACCGGCCCTACCGGGGCGGGGAAGACGACCCTCTGCCTTGCCGCGTCCGGCATCCTCTACCACGAGTACGGCGGCACGCTTAACGGCGCAATCACCATCCTCGGGAAGAGCGCCCGGGACTACCGGAGCATGGCCGAGATTGGAAGGCACGTCGGGGTGGTCTTCGACGACGCCGACGCCCAGCTCATCTTCTCTACCGTCGAGGAGGAGGTGGCCTCCGGGCTTGAGAACCTCGGGATCTCCCGGGAGGAGATGCGGCGAAGGCTCCGCCAGGTGATGGAGGCGACCGGGATCGCCGACCTCGCAGACCGGGCCCCGCACACCCTCTCCGGCGGGCAGAAGCAGCGGGTTGCCATCGCCGCAACCCTCGCCCTCGGCACGGAGGTTCTGGTCCTGGACGAACCGACCGCCGAGCTGGATGCGGAGGCGACCGGTGCGGTTTCCGCCCTCCTCCGGCGGCTCTCGGGCGAGGGCACGGCCGTGCTCATCGTCGAGCAGAAACTCGGTGCAATCGCCGCAATAGCGGACCGGATGCTCCTTGTCGAAGGTGGGGCAATCACGCGAGAAGGGTCCCCCGCGCAGATGATACAGGCTGCCCTCACGAAGGGCGGCAGCGTCCGGCCCACTGCACCGGCGGCAGTCCCACGGAGCGAGGCCCCTCCCCTCATATCGGTCCGGGGGCTCGTCCACCGCTACGACGGGGTGACGGCCCTTGGGGGTCTTGACCTCGATGTCGCTCCCGGTGAGATCGTGGCCGTGGTCGGGGAGAACGGGTCCGGGAAGACGACGCTCGTCAAGCACTTCAACGGGCTGCTCCGTCCCACCGAAGGCAGCGTCACTGTCGACGGGCTCGATGCCGCGACCGTCCCGGTAGCGGAACTCGCGCGTCATGTGGGTCTGGTCTTCCAGAATCCGGACACCATGCTCTTTGCAGAGACCGTGGAGGGGGAGGTGGCCTTCGGTCTCCAGAACATCGATCCCGGCGACCCGGGGCATCCGGTCGACGCAGCCCTCGCAGAAGTTGGCCTCCTCCACCGGAAGGCGGCCTACCCGAGGTCGCTCTCGCGGGGCGAGCGGCAGCGTCTGGCCATAGCCTGCGTCATCGCCATGAGGCCGAAGGTGATCGTGCTCGACGAGCCTACGACCGGGCTCGATGCCCGGGAGTCAGGAAGGGTCATGGATATCCTTGGCCGCCTGCGATACGAAGGCCACACGGTCGTCATGGTGACGCACGACATGCACCTGGTAGAGAATTATGCAGACCGTATCGTCAGGATGGAGCAGGGAAGAATCGTCCGCGACGAGAGAACCTATGGGGAGGAAGCATGCCCGAAATTATGCAGTACGTCACCCGTGAGAGCGCCTTTCACCGCCTCCACCCACTCACCAAACTGATCTTTGCCGTCGTCGTCGTGGCCCTTGCGGTGCTGACGAGCGATGCCATGATGCTTGCGGCCCTTGTCGGGGCGGTTGTAGCCGTAGCGGTAGCGGGGGGGCTCGCCCGCGACCTCCTCCGCCAGGTGCCCCTGCTCCTCTCGCTCGCGGCAAGCCTGCTTGCCCTTACCATACTCACCATCCGGAGCGGGAATATCCTCGGCTACCTGGTCCCTCCGTCGATCCCGGTCATCGGGGGGGCCTTCCCTATCACGGTGGGGGCGATCGACCTTGCGCTCGCGATGTCGCTCCGGTTTGCGGCGATGCTCTTTGCCTTCCAGCTTCTGGTCATATCCACCCAGCCGCGCGACCTCGTTCATGTCATGGACCGCCTCAGGATGCCCGTCGATTACACGCTCATCTTCCTGATTGCGCTCCGGTTCATACCGAGCCTGCAACTCGAGGGGAAGCGGATCCACGAGGCGCAGCTTGCCCGTGCCTACAACCCCGGAAGGGGCCCTGTCGGTAGGGTCCGGGGGCTCTTCCCCATCATCATCCCCCTGGTCTCAAACTCCCTCGGGAAAGCCACGGTCCTCGGGCTGACCATCGACCTCCGCGGGTACCGCTCCGGTATGCGGACGCCCATGCGCGACCTCGCCCCGGGAAGGGCCGACGTCGCCGGGATCTGCTGTATGGGGCTTCTCGTCGCAGGGTATTTGGTAATGCTGGTCGTATAGTCTGGCTATGCGCGACGGTGCATCTTCCCCTTCCTCCCCCTCCCTTCCGACGTCGTTCGAGTTCTATATCGGCGGGAGCGTGGGGCCGTCTCTCTACGTCAGGCTCGTGGATGACGGCCGGCTCCTCTACGAATGGGCGAGTGCCGGCGGCTACTCCGGGGTGGTGATGGAGGCGTCGCCTACAGGGGAGGAGTGGGCGCAGTTCCGGGAGACCGCCGGCCGGCTCGGCGTGTGGGAGTGGGAGCCGGAGTACGTCTCCGCCTACTCATGCTGCGATGTCACCTACTGGCACCTGCGGCTGGAGATGGACGGGCACAGAATCGTCGTGCGAGGCGCAAACGCCTATCCGGGCTCTCCGGGGTTGGAGGTGTCAAAGCAGTTCCGTGAGTTTCGCGCGGCGGTGGAACGACTGATCGGGCGGGGTCCGTGAGCGTTCAGCGACGGAGCGATCCCAGGTGCTCAAGACTCCTCTCGTACTGCTGAAACGAGACCGGTTCGACGACCTTCGTGACACCCCCCGGGAGAGCCGCCATTACCCGCCCGAAGTCGATGCTTCCTTCCCCGCATGCCAGGTGGTCGTCCATCCGGCCGCAGTTGTCGTGCAGGTGAGCGTGGATCGCTCCTCCCTCTTCCAGGAACGGGCCCAGGTTGCCGTTGACATGGGCGTGCCCCACATCGAGGGCGAACCCGAGACCGCTGTCGGCAAGGCGGTCGAGGAACCCGGGCTCCCTGAAGAAACAGATCTCCCATGCTCCCATGTTCTCGAGGGCGATCCGGACGTTTATGTCCTGCTGGGCGAGAGCGAGATCGTTGAGCGAACGGTCGAGGGCCCGCTCGGCGGCGCTCCGCACCTCCTCCCCCCAGACGTGTCCCGGGTGAACGACCAGCCGCTGTGCGCCGATACGGTCGCAGATCTCCGCGAGGTCGCTGACGACCCTGACGGCCGCCCTCCGCAGGTGCTCGTTATCGGCTGCAATGTTGATATCAGCGACCGGGGCGTGGACCGTATACCGGAGGTCGAACGAGTGGCAGGTCTCTTCTTCCCGGAAGAGGGAGTGAGGGCCGTCGGAGAGGATCTCCGCGAGGCTCGTATGCCGGGCTATGAGGGCGAGCGCTTCTTCGAGCGTCCGGTCCATCAGGCAGCAGGTGGAGCAGCCGATACACGTATCCGGCATGGGATCCTGGTCACCGCTCCTCTCTCTTCCACCATGCCAGTGCAGCAAGCCACGCGCCGATAGCAACCGGCGCGGCCGCGGAGAGTGCCGCCCTCTGCTCCGAGGAGGTCTCCTCCGGGGAGGGGGATGGTTCGGCGGCGACGACGGCATCCGGGGATGATGTACCGGCAGGGCTGGTTTCTGGCTGCAGCCTGAATACCGATACTGTCCCGTCGAGCGCACCGGCGATGATATGGGTTGTGCCGGGGGAGGCGGAGACGCACCTGGTCTCTTCCCCGGTAACACACCTCCACACGACCTCTCCGTCCCGGTTGAACACGGAGATGCCGCCGTCCGCCAGCACAAGAGTCGACCCGTCTCCGGAGAGTGAGACGTCCGTAACCCGTTCGTCCGCTGGAGACTTCCAGAGCAGCCGTCCATGCCGGTTAAGGAGGAATACGGCCCGCTGGGGCGATGCTGCGGCTACCGTCGAGCCGTCATGGGATATGGCCGCCCGGACGCCGTTGCTGCCCGTCCTGTAGTTCCAGAGAAGCCGGCCGTCTCTGCTGAAGAAGTAGATTTTTCCTGAATCGCCGCCGGCGACGATGCTCGATCCCTCCCCGTCGATCGATACGCTTCCAAGCGGGTCTCCCATCTCAGAGGACCAGGAGGTGTTGGCGGTCGTTTGTTCGTCGTCGGAGGAGAAGGCAAGGAGGCCGGTACCGGTCCCTGCATAGACCATACGCCCGTCTGCAGCGATGGAAATACCCAGTACCCTGGACGTGGGCGTATGGCGCCGGAGCACCTCGCCGTTCCGGCCGAAGAGCAGGAGCTGGTTCCCTCCGGCCGCGATATGTTCTCCGTCAGAGGATATGGCCACGCTCCTGCCGCAGGATACCGGGTAACTCCAGAGCGCCGTCCCGTTCTCGTCAAAGAGGTATACCCTCTCTCCCGTGATCGCGGCACCGGAGAGGCCGTCCTCTGAGAGTGCAACCGCTAAAACCCGGTCTCCGGTGCCGGACCGCCAGACCTCTTCGCCGGCGAGCGTCTGCCCCTGGACGGGGCACGCAAGGCCGCTCGCGAGGATGGCCGCAAGAAAGAGTGGTAAGAGTGGGTTCTGCCGCATTCTGCACCCCTCCGGTCCTACCTCTTCACCCTGAGCAGGAAGACAGCGAAGAACGCACAGGCGAGCGGAATCACGCCGAACCCCGGTGAGCGGGCTGCTGGGGTCGTTTTTTGGGCGCTCGCTCCGAAGAGGTCCGGGTGGAGGGTGGTCGCCACCTCCTCCAGCGCATCCACGATCCGCGGGCTTCCCCGGCTGATGATGTCGGCGTCGACGACGTAGACATGGCCGTCCTGGACCGCCTTGAGCCGTTGCATCCGGGGCTCGTTCATGAAGTAGGTATGGATGATATCATACCCTCCCTCGCCCATGCCGGTGCCCGAACTGACGAGGATGTACTCCGGGTCTGAGGTGAGGAACTCTTCAAGGCCGATGATACTCCATCCCTCAACCGAACCGAACGCGTTGGTCCCCCCGGCCATTCTGATCACCTCGTCCTGGAACGTTCCCCCGCCGCTGACCCAGATCGGGTCGTACCAGATGACATGGGCGACCGACGGCTTTTCAGTCAGGCCCTCTGTCTTTTTGGTCACTGCCTGGATGCGGGCCCGGAGGTCCTTCACGCACGCCGACGCCTCCTCCTCCTGCCCGGTGGCCGCCCCGACAAGTTCGATGTTCTGCAGGACATCGCTGATCGTCTCCGGGTTGAGGGAGACGACAGTCATCCCGAGGGTTCTCAGGCGGTTGACCACGTCTTCGGTGTTGCCGAGCGCGGCAAAGACCAGATCGGGGTTGGCCGCGATCACCCTCTCGATACTGATGGTACTGAATCCGCCGACCTTCGGTTTATCGGCGGCCGTCGGCGGGTAGTTGCAGTAGTCGGTAATACCGACGACCCGGTCCCAAAGACCAAGGGAATACAGGATCTCGGTGTTCGAGGGCGCGAGCGAGACGATCCTCTGCGGTACTCCACGGATGGTGACGGTCTCCCCGAAGTCGTCGGTCACCGTGATGGTTCTCCCCCCGGCGTCCGTTGCTGCCTGAGCGGGTATCCAGGCCGGGGTTGCGGTCGGGGCGACGGTCGTGACGCCCGATGTGGGTGTGGTGGGTGGCGACTGTATGGTCTCTGAAGGGGTTACCGGGTAGGGTTTTCCGAGGAGTGCAGGGATTGCACTTGCCGTCATCCCGCAGGGGTTGTCGGTCACGTAGGCGGTGTGGCGGAACGAACCGTCGGGATTCTGCAGGTCGGCAAGATGATCGACCACACTCGTCTCACCTGCTCTCCACTCCGCAGGGTTGCCTCCCGCGGCAACGATACCCTGGATGACCCAGGCATCCGATGCGGAGTTTGAAGCACTTGTTCCCCCGTAATGGAAACCGCCGTCCTCGAGTTGCTCTCCTTTGAGGTACGCAAGCGCGCCCTGCACCACGGCTGCATCGCGGGAGACGCCTGCCGCCGCGAGTGCCTCAAGTGCGGCGCCCGTGTCGTCCGGGTCGCTCTCGGCACCCGGCGTCCAGGGGAAGCCCCCGTCGGTGTTCTGCTGCGATGCCAGCCATGCGGCCGGTACATCGGTTTCTTCGCCGGCCGAAGCGAGAGCAATGACCGTCCAGATCGTCGTGAAGACATGGTCTCCTGCCTGACCGGTGGGTTTCACCCGGGATTTCAGTTCTGCGACGTAGTCGGTCCCGCAGAAGGCACGGGGGTCTTCTCCGACCGCGACCAGCGTCAGGATGGTGCGGGCGATATCAACAGTTCCTCCTTTTGCCATGATATCGTCGTTCATCGACCGGAGGTAGTCGATGGTCGAGTTGCCGTCCTTCACCCATCCCCGCGGGTCTTCGCCTGCAGCGACGGCCGCCATGATCGCCCATGACGATGTGCCGGGGCTGCTCTCGCGCCCGGATTCCCCGAAACCGCCGTCACTCTTCTGGCAGTCGCGGAGATAGTCCAGGGAGGTCCGGATGGCCGGGTCGCCCCCGTCCAGAGGGTAGGCACCGCAGGAGGCGACGCAGAGCAGGAGGATGAGCAGGATGCTGATACCGTGTTTCATGTTCGTCTTCTCCGCTCGATGACAAGGTATACCGCCCCGATGAGCAGGACCGCGCCCACGAGAGCGATGATAGGCGGTGATGAGAGAGACGGCGATGAGCCTGCAGGCGCTCCTGGTGTAGCAGGGGTATCGGGGACGGCAGCGGTAACGGCGGTAATGGCTCCGTCCTGTGCTGCGGGCGCCGCCGTGACCGCCAGCAGGCCGAAGACCGAGAGGCCGCCGGGTGAGGCCGCCTCGACGATCAGGTTCCCGCTCTCATCGTTTCCGGCAATCCGGGTATCGAGGAATTCGTATGTGCCGTCCTCTGCAGACCGTGCGATCCTGAGAGCACCCACGTCGCCGTGCTCTTCCACCCACCCGGGGCTTATGGTCATCCGGATCACCGCCCCGGCGATATCCTCGCCGTTCTCCAGGTTGGTCCGCGTGACGGTCATGGTGTAGGCAAGAGCAGTTATCGCTTCACTCTTCTCTGCGGCAGCAAGGGAGAAAGCGTTTGCCGTTCTTCCATCCGGGGTGGCGTTGAATGCAATATCGAGCCGGCCGTCGGCTGCCGGGATACCGGTGAGGTTCAAGTCCAGCGACGCGGCGACGGTCCCCAGACCCTCGATCTCAGCGGAGACCTGGTTGATCGCCGCGATGACGTGTTCGATGAGGCCTCTCGCCACGCCGTCTTTCTCGTCGATGTTCCTCGCGGCGATGGTCAGCACGAGGCCGCTTCGGTTGATCGTGAGGGTGTTTCCTGATACGATGACTCCATCCCCGGTGGTGTTGATCGAGAAGGCCTGGCCCCACTCCCCGAGCTCGACGGCGGCTCCGGCCGGCAGCCCGAAGAGGAACGACGCAGGTCCCGGCTCTCTGCCGCCCTGTTGCCCGCCGCCGGCGGGGGAGAGCGATGAACCGGGATCCCCGCCGCCTGAAGAGCCGGAGTCGCTGGATGCTCCCGGGATCACGACCCTGATGGAGACGACGTCCGGCGAGGTCGCCGGGGTCGAGGTCATCCCCTCGCTCCAGAAGAAGACGACTTTATCCTCGTCTTTGACCGTGTACGCATTGGAACCGACGCCGGGACTTTCGCCGTTTACCTGGTACATCCAGCCCTTTGCCCCTTCGTTTGTTCTTCCCTTGACGGAGTTGATGAAGAGCGACCCGTAATCCTGGTAATAGGAGTCGTCGATGGTGTACCCAACTCCGGCTGCATCCAGCGCCCCGAGTGCTGTCTGCCGGTTGAGCGTGTAGGATTTTTTGCTGTTGTCCGCAGTGATGGTGAACGTCCCGGGCTTCAGGGTGACGGTGATCCAGGGGGACGGCGAATCGCCGCCGCCGTCTCCTCCGCCCCCTGATGTCGGGATGGAGACGGTGATGGTGATTACCGCACGGGCGGCTCCGGGGGTCGATCCCCAGGCGCCGTACCAGTAGGTGACGACGTCGCCGTCCTTGAGGCGGTAATCGACGGCCCCGATATCGGCGGTCTCACCGTTGACCGAATAGAACCAGGAGTCCCAGGAGGTCGCGTTGTAGTCGATACCACCGATGGAATAGGGGAACGGGCCCCAGGCGGTCTCCTGGATGGTGTAGTTGAAACCGCCGCTGTGAGCGGCGGTATCCAGCGCCCCGAGGGCTGAAGTCCGGTTGATCGTGTAGGCGACGCTCTCGTTGTTGAACGGGGTGACTGTGAAGGTCTGGCCGTCCGTCAGGCTGACCGCTCCTTCCCATGTGAGGTCGCGGACGGTGATATCGATGATGATGGTAGAGGTCGCCTGGTCGATAAGCGGCGCCCAGGTGACGGCGTCTGTCGGGCAGTAGTAGAAGGCGAGCCGATCGCCGTTGGTAAGGGAGTTCGCTCCGAGCCCGGCCGGGGCTGCCGCGCCGTTGATGAAGATCGACCATGATCGCGCGTTCTCCTGCGTCCAGTCATCGTTTGCGATGCCGGCGATCTCTTCGAGCAGGAATGATCCGTAGGAGGCGTACCAGGTATCGGAGGCGTTGAAGGTGAAACCTCCGGCCTCTGCCGCCAGAGCGAGCGCCCCGATGTCGGTGGTGCGGTTGACCGTGTAGGAGGCGGAGGCGTTGTTTGAGGGAGTGAACTGGAAGGTCTCTCCTTCAGTCAGGGCCACGGTCCCGTTCCACAGGCCGGGCACCGGGGCGGGTGGCGCCAGGATGGAGACGGTGATGTTGACCACCGCACCGGCGGTTTCCGGCGATGAACCCCGTGCCCCATACCAGCAGGTGACGGTGTCCCCGTCCTCGAGGCTGCAGTCTGCGACCCCGACTTCGGCAGACTTACCGTTGACCGAATAGAGCCATAAATCTTCGGAGGTCTCGTTGTAGGCGATACCGCCGATGGAGTAGAGGAACGGACCCCAGGCGATCTCCTGGACGGTGTAGTTGAACTCTCCTTTTGCTGCGGCGGCGTCGAGCGCCCCGAGCGCCGAGGTCCGGTTGACGGTGTAGGCGACGCTCTCGTTGTTGAACGGGGTGACCGTGAAGGTCTCTCCTTCTGTAAGCCTCACCGTTCCGTTCCATCCGGCAAATGCGGGTTCCGGCGCCCCTCCTTCCCCGAAGGCATAGAAGCGGTTGTTCTCGGCGCCGATGTAGAGGACGCCGTCCGATACCGCAGGCGAGGAGGCATAAAACGCTGCAAACGTGCCGTCACCCGGGGTTTCGAGGGTGTATGACCAGACCTCTTCGCCGGTTTCGGCGTTCACCGCATAGAGTCTTCCGACCTCCTCGTTGGTCGCAGCGTAGACGAGGTTACCGGCAACGACGGGTGCAACGTTTACCTCTTTTGCCGGGAAATGCCATTTCTCCTCGCCGGTCGACGCGTTAAGGCAGTGGAGGCCACTATAGGCCCCTGCATAGATATACCCGTTCGCAAGGGCGGGGGTCGCCGCCGTCCCGGTCACGGAACTGTTCCAGCGTTCCGTGCCTGTGGTGCCGTCGAGGGCGTAGCATCGCGAGTTGGTGGTGAAATAGACGGTCCCGTCCCCGCCGATGACCGGCGAAGACTTCACCGACCCGTCCTGATTGAAGGTCCAGACGGCGCTCTGCGTTACAGGATCGATGCAGACGATCCGGCTCCTGTTTCCTGCGCAGTAAATCTTTCCGTCGTAGCCTGCGGGAGAGGTGAAGGAGAGCACACCGTTACCTGTTTCAAAGGCCCATACCCGGGTACCATCGGTGTTGAAGGCGTGCAGCACGCCGTCTAAAGCCGAGAGGGCGTAGATCGTCCCTTCGTAGACGAGGGGCGAGGACGAGAGCCCGAAATAGCCGGTGGCATCGATCCGGTCGCTCGCCCAGAGTGTCTCCCCCGTCGCTTCATCGATGCAGTAGAGCCGCCCATCGGTACCGCCGAGGTAGATCCTCCCGTCGGCGACGGCGACACCCGAGACCGAACCGATGCCGTCGCCGCCGAGTTCGTTCGTCCAGAGTTCCGCCCCCGTGGCGGCGTCATAGCAGACTAGCCCCATCGGGTTGGTTTCAGCGAAGTCCATATCCGGCCAGGTCGGGATGAAGACCTTTCCGTTATGCACTGCCGGCGAACCTTCGGCAAATTCGGCGGTCTCTGCCACCCAGAGGGTGGCGTTCGTCTGCGGCCCCTCTTCGGGAACGTAGCCGGTCCGCTGCTCGTCGTGGTGAAACATTGGGTACGATGCGCTAGCCACTCCAACGAGCAGGATGGAGAGCATGATATGTCCAACAAAGAGTGATAACTGTCTCGATACCATATGTACAAGTACACTTTATTTAAGGTAATAAAACTTTACAAAATGTTTTTTATGTAACTAAAGTTATTTTGATCTTTGGGCGGGATGTACCGACACGAAAGTGCTCTCCTGCTCCGGTTATTCCAGGTCTGGCCGGGCTGCAGCGGGAAGCGCCAGGATATGAGATCGCCGATTCCGTTGACCCGGGCGGCGCCGCGCGCATCCCCGCCGGTAACGAGGGTTGTCTTTGCTGTTGTCGGCAGTAACCCGGGTGCTTTCGCGGACCTCCTGCCACGGCGCAGGTGTGACTGGATGAAAACCGGCAGTGCCGGCTCCGTGGGTCCAATCGGGCGCCCCCGGGGGAGCAAGGAGACCTTCGTAGCAACCGGATGAACGTCCGGCGGGGCGACTGAAGAGGGGTTCGTTCAAAAATCAGGAGGTTACCTCCTCTTCATGAGGAGGTATCCTGCTGCCGCGATGATGACGACTGCGCCGGTGATGAAGACGAGCATCTTCACGGGCAATCCTTCGGCGGACGGCTCTTCGACCGGTGGTTTCGCTGGCGGAGCCGTGGTTGCCGTCCCGACCGGCGTCGTTCCGGTAGCCACAGGTGTCGCGTCGCCGGTCGGGACGGGGGCCTCCCCGGTCGCCGCGATCGCAAAGAGGCCGAACCCGTCCGGAGCGGCGGTGAAGATGGCGTCATCGAGCGCCTCGACGGGGACCTTCTGCCAGCCGTCGGCGGTGTGCCGGAAGAGCGCGACCTGTCCTGCGGTGCAGCCGTGCTCCGCGAGCCAGGCGGCCGGCACGGCGAACCGGAGTTGAACGGCGCTCAGGTCCATTTCGGCCGCTTTGTAGAGGGTTGTCCGGACGTACTGGTAGACGGTGCCTGCCGGGGGTTCGGCGCCCCGCGGGAGCGAGGTCTCCGCTACGGTCACCATGGCGTCCTTGACCGTGCCGTTCGCGGTGAGGGTGACCGCCGAGACTGCCGTCATCCGCATCGAGAGGGTGACAGTCTCGCCGGCCTTGAGGTTGCTTACCGCGCCGACCGCGGTCGGGGTGCTGCCACCGCTGCTACTCCGGGAGGAGGATGGGGCCGGCGCGGGACCGGCTACGGCGGCGAGCGCGAACGCGGAGAAACCCTTCGGGGAGACGGCCCTGAAGACCATCATGCCGTTCTCCATCCCTTCGTAGGTCGTCTCCAGCACCGAGCGGTTGCCGTCGTCGCCCAGCCGGAAGATCCGGACGGCATCGATGCCGCCGTTTGCGTTCACCCACGCCGGCGAGGCCGTCAGTTGCAGGACGGCGTCGTGGATGGTGTCGTTTCCGGTGATGTTGGTCTTGGTGAAGTAGACCGCGTATGCCACATTGCCGAGTTCGAGGTTATTGTCCTGTGCCGCAAGGACGAACGCTGTCTTCGCCGCGTCGCCCGGCTGCTCGTAGATCGAGGTTGTTATCCCGAGCGCGGGGTTGTAGTTGTTCATCTCGGCCGCAAAGGAGACCGAGACGTTGCCGGCGCTGCCGACCGTAGCGTTGACGGGAGCGGACTCCAGGTGGACGCCGGTGACGTTGCCGGTCGAGACGTTACCGGTGGTGGTGAGATTGTCGGTCCGGATGGTGACGGCAAGACCGCCGGTCTGGAGGTGGATGTCGTTACCGGTGACGTTGCCGGTCCCGGCGGTGGCGTTGAAGGTCACCTGCTGGCCGCCCTCGCCGGTGGTGACTGCGTCATCGCCGAGGGTGAAGTTCTCCTCCCCCTTCGGGTCTGCCTGCGGGACGTCCTGGACGGTGATGACGCCGGTCGCACTGCTGCTCCCGGCGGCGTTCGTCGCTGTGAGGATGACGGTGTAGGTGCCCGCGGCCGTGTAGGTGTGGACCGGGTTTCGGTCGGTCGAGGTGTTCCCGTCCCCGAAGGCCCAGGACCAGGTTGCCGCACCGGTGGATTCATCGGTGAACGCAACCGTGAGCGGGGCGTCACCGCTCGTCACGTTTGCCGTAAAGCCGGCAACCGGGGCTGGCCCGGAGGGTTCGGTCACGGTGACGGTCTTCGTCGCGCTGCTGCTCCCGGCGGTGTTCGTGACCGTCAGGTTCACGGTGTAGGTGCCCGCGGTCGCGTAGGTGTGGACCGGGTTTCGGTCGGTCGAGGTGTTCCCGTCCCCGAAGGCCCAGGACCAGGTTGCCGCACCGGTGGATTCATCGGTGAACGCAACCGTGAGCGGGGCGTCACCGCTCGTGACGTTTGCCGTGAAGGCGGCAACCGGGGCCGCGACGACCTCCTCGAGGTCGAGGTGGAGGGTTGCGGTCTTAGCTTCCTCGATGACGATCTCTGCCGCGGCGTCGACGTAGCCGTCTTTCTTGAGGGTGACGGTGTGAGTGCCGATCCAGATCCCATCGACCGTGGTGTTCGTCACTCTACCGGTATCGGCGCCGTCGATGAAGACCTTCGCGCCTGCGGGCACCGAGGTGACGGCGAGGCTCCCGGTTCGGGTGGTCAGGGTGAGGTGGACCTCTGCAGTCTCGCCGCCGCCGACCGTCACTGTTGTCGAAGCATCAGCGTAGCCGTCGAGTTTCAGGGTGACGACGTGCTCACCGGCCGGGATCCCGGTGAGGGTGGCATTGGTCGCAAACCCGGTGTTCTCACCATCAAGCCAGATCGTAGCGCCTTCGGGCACCGAGGTCACGGTGATGCTCCCGACTGGAGTCTTCACGGTGATGGTCGCGGTCGCGCTGCTGCTCCCGGCCTTGTTCGTAACCGTCAGGTTCACGGTGTAGGTGCCCGGGGTCGCGTAGGTGTGGACCGGGTTTCGGTCGGTGGAGGTGCTGCCGTCACCGAAATCCCAGGACCAGATTGCCGCGCCGGTCGAGGCGTCGGTGAACGCGACGGTGAGCGGGGCGTCACCCTCAGTTACGTTCGCGCTGAAGGCTGCAACCGGTGCCGTCACGACCTCGTCGAAGGTGAGGTCGAGGCGGGTCACCGCGCCGGGCGTGAACGCCGCGGTTTCTTTTGCCGCCGCCCCGTTGGCGAGGAACGTGATCGTTGCTCCCTTCTGGTCGGGGGCCACCTCCACAAACAGGCGGTCCGCCTTGCGCCGGTCGGGATCGCCGTATCTTCCGGCATCCACCACCCGGATCGAGCCGCAGTTCGCATCCCCGATCATTGCGGTGATGACGGTCCCGGCAGGTGCGGACATTCCACCGATCGTCACGTTCCCGTAGAACTCATGGGGGAGAGCCGGAGGGACCTCCCCCCCGTCCGCCGCCGCACCGGCGGCGAGGGCGAGGAGGAGGACCAGTGCGAGGATATACTGATTTTTCACGTTCTCACCCTCAGATTGCCCCCGGGGTATCCGGCCCGATCATGCACAGCGATCCAGCGATACAACAGATTAGTAGTGCGTGTCGCATCTCTTCACCATCTCCGTTTTTAGTTTATGTTGCCCGGCACGCCGGCGCCCCCGATCGCCGGTCGGGAGAGCGTCGGAGATAAAATGGGATGATAGGGATCTGCTATTTTGTATTATATAAATTAAGATCATTCATATCTGATCGCAATTATTATATTTTCAGTAATACCTTCGATGCGCAATGCAAGCATCAGTGTTACCATACCTATCTGCCCGCTTCAGGAGCCGCCGGGCCGGGATCGGGGGTGAGCAGTCTGCCGGTTCCCCGCGCGGGCAAAAAACCCATGATGCCCGTGTGGCCGCAGGTATACCGGATGAAACGATCCGGGCGGCTATTCATCCCTCACGAGGCAGGAATGGCTGGCCTGGAGCAGAGCACGACCCGCAAGAGGGTGAGGAAGGAAGAGGAGGGGCACCCACTTCCTTTGACGTTCCATACAATGGTCACAGAGACCAAAAAATATTGAATGGATGTTAGCGGGACATGTGCAGTGTGGTAACACCGGTAGGAACTCTCGATGATGCTGTGAGGTACTGGCACTTTTCGCATAAGGCTTGCCAGACCACGTGGTATGTATTACTTAATAATATAAATGTATTACTAAGTGGGTAAAACTATCTACATGGTAACAATTATCGATTTGGGCCCCCGGGGCGCGAGAAAGCCTCTGACTTCAGTCGGGATGCGCATGCATCCGCAGCGTGCGGAGCTTCTTCCTGCCTCATTTGCCCGGGCAGGACACCTGTCGCAGAGAACCGATTGAAGACGCAGGACATGTGCCAGGTGCCGGGCGTACCCTCCGTGGAAGGTTGCGGGACGGTAGTCCGACGGTTTTGCCCTGTATGCTGTTGCAGGGAATCGGCGCCTTGAAAACAGGGTCCGGCATCCGGTGCCGCTGCCCGGGTGTGCATGCCTGCCGTGTCCCGGGTAGACCGCCGGCCGGGACCACAACGTCGCCTGGATTATCCTCAAAAGAGTATCCGTGGGATGGGGCGCACCCGGAGTGCGCTTGCGGGGCTCGGGAACGCTGCACCGACTCGTTTAACGCACGTCCCGGCCGGGGACCGTTGTCCACCCGTTCGGTCATGCAGCCCCGTGCAGGACCCGCAGGACCTCCTCGATCCTCTCCGCCGTGACCGCTCCCCGGTCAAGCAGCCCGCGGACGATTGCATCAGCCTCTCCCCCGGTGCAGTCCTGGAAGGACGGGTTCCCGCCGTCGCCGAGGAGTATGACGGGCTTATCCTGGAAGTCCTCCAGTATCCTTAAGTTCTCGATGTTGCCCTGCCCGATAGGCATTGCCGTGACAACGACCGCAGACGTGGCATCGATGCACCGTCCGAGGTCTTTGCGGGCACCCGGGGAGATCGCGGCAAAGGGCGCCTCGGTGACGCAGGGGATCTTCAATGCCGCTGCAGTCGCATAATCGGTATCGAAAATATTGAGCACACCGGCACTCACCTGGAACCCTTCTCTGTGGAGGGCATAGAGGAGATCGGACCCCGTCCCGCCGCCGCAGACGACGTGTACCCGTCGCGCGCTCCCCAGAGCCGCCGGGCTCTCATACACCGGCAGGACGTAGGGCCTCATCGTGAACGGATGGTGCCTGATGAACGTATCGATGCCGAAGACTGCCCTGATGGTTTCTGTGGTCAGGATATCCTCCGGGGGCCCCACAGCATAGACTCTCCGGTCTTTCAGCATGATCAGGCGGTCGCAGTAGTATGCGGCGAGGTTCAGGTCGTGAAAGACGCTGATCACCGTGATCTTGCCGGTGAGGCTCCTGATGATGTTTAAGATCTCGATCCGGTGACTGATATCGAGGTTCGAGGTCGCCTCATCGAGCAGCAGGATCTTCGGTTCCTGCGCGAGCGCCCGCGCGATCAGCGCCCGCTGCCGCTCCCCGCCGCTGATCGCATTGACCGACGAACCGGCGAGGTGTGTGACGTTTGCGAGCTGCATGGCGCGGTCGCAGATCTCCAGGTCCCGGGAAGTCCCGGAGGAGAGCCTCTCGATGTAGGGATGCCTTCCCATCATGACGATATCGCGCACGGTGTAATCGAAACTGATAGAGATCCCCTGCGGCACGACCGCGACCTGCTGCGCCATCTCCCGGAAACTGAAGGAATCCAGGTTCTGATCATTGAGATAGACCGTACCGTTCTCCGGGGAGACTATCCGGCTCATCGCCTTGACGAGTGTCGTCTTCCCTGCCCCGTTCGGCCCGATGATCCCGAGGATCTCACCCCTCTCCACATGAAGCGATATCGCCTCGAGGACCTTCTTTGCGCCGTAGGAGACGTCGATACCAATGACCTCGACTGGTTTCATGCTTTCATCCGGCTCCGCAGGAGGTATATGAAGAACGGTGCGCCGAAACAGGCGGTGATGATCCCGACCGGCATGTCATTGGCAAACGTCCTTGTGAGGGTATCGGACCAGAGGAGGAGGATCCCTCCCGCGAGGGCGGCCGCAGGGAAGAGGACGCGGTGGTCGGGCCCGACGATCAGGCGCATCACGTGCGGAGTGATCAGCCCGATGAACCCGATCGCCCCCGCGATCGAGACCGCTATTCCCGTCAGGAAGGCGCTCACAAAGAGGAGGATCTGTTTCAGCCGTTCGACGTTCACGCCGAGGTGGATCGCGTCCTCTTCCCCGAGCGATATGATGTTGATGTCGCGTGCATAGAGATAGATAATCAGGCACCCGACCGGGATGAGAATGGCAACGATGACGTCATCCCACGAGACGTTCCAGAACCCTCCCATCAGCCAGAACATGATCTGGTGCAGGCTCCGTCCTGCAGTGTACATGAGGAAGGAGAGAAACGCCGATAGCAGCATGGAGAGGGCGACGCCGGAGAGCAGGAGTGTTTCGACCGGGATCTTCCCGCCCTGGCGGGCGATGATGTAGACGGCAAAGGTGGCGATCGCGGCCCCGGCAAATGCGAAGACCGGTCGCCCTGTGCCCGCGAAGAGGACGATTGAGAGTGTGGCCCCGAGCGCCCCGCCGGACGACGTGCCGATGATGTAGGGATCCGCCATGGAGTTCCGAAACAGTCCCTGCATTGCTGTGCCGGCCACGGCAAGCGCGCACCCGACCAGCGCCGCGGCAATCACCCGTGGAAGCCTGACGTCCCAGATGATCATCCACGCGTTCGGCAGGGTAACCAGGGATCCGGGGGATATACTGGCCGGTCCGAGAGCGACCGCGCAGGCCATGCTGATGAGAAGCGTGCAGGTGAGTGCCAGGATCGTGATGGGCGCCGTTCTTCGCATAAGGCTGTAGTAAAATTAACTTTCCTTTATTAAAATTTATTTGTATTTGCTGCGCGGTGCGTGTCGTGTTCGCCGGAGACCCGGCATATGCCTGCAGGATCCCGGGGGCGGCGGTATAGATCCGGGCGCGTTCTCCCGGGTAGCGTGGAGCAAACCTCATACTCCCGGATAACCAAGAGATCTGGCTATGGGCAATCTGAATGTTGCCGTGCTGGGACCCGCCGGTTACGCGAAGGACCTCGGGAAGAAAGGCACGGTCTCCGATATCACCTTCTATAACCTGAAGAAGGGCGACGATACCGTCACCATCATCGAACCGACACGGTATCCCGAGCGGCTGGCCCCGCTCTTCTACGCCGCATCGATGGCGGATGCGGTTCTCATCGTGGTGAGTGCCATCACTCCGACGCTCGGGGAATGGGTGCTGATGCTCAACGAGGTGGGGGTAGAGCAGGGCTACATCATCCTCCAGAACTACTTAACCCCTGATGGGGTCGCGCCGCTCCTCCGCGGGACGGTGCTCGAACACTACGAGTTCGTGGAAGAAGATCCGATTGCGCTCCGTGACCGCCTGCTTCGTGAGGCACACGCCCGCGCATCCGTCCAGCCCGGCGCCGGTGCTGTGGGAACGATCCCCATCGATCACCACTTCAACGTCCGCGGCATCGGGACGGTCATCCTCGGCGGCGTGGTGCGGGGTGGTATCAGGAAGCATGATACCCTGAAGATCTATCCCGGGGAGCAGGCGATCACGGTGCGGTCTATCCAGAAGCACGACGATGACTTCGATTGGGCCGCCGAAGGCGACCGTGTGGGGCTCGCGCTCAAGAACATCGAGTCCGACGACCTCGACCGCGGCTTTGTCCTCTCAAGCGATCCCGCAGTCCAGACCCGGACGAACCTCGAGGCACGGGCGACCCTGGTCAAATACTGGCCGGCACCGCTCACGGCGGGGACGGTGCTCCACCTCGGCCACTGGATGCAGTTCATCCCGGCGCGGGTGGAGGCGGTGCGGGACGACGGGGACTGGCGGCAGCCGACGCTCACGCTTGCGCTGGAGAAAGACCTCGTCTACCTCCCGGGCGATACAGCGGTGCTCCACTACCTCGAGGGCGGGAAACTCCGGATCGTCGGGCATATCGAACTGCCGTGAACGGCGGGGATAGGAGAGCGCCAGTGGAGCATTGTATCAAATATTTGCCTATGCAATAGCGCCTCATGCGAAGGACGCGAAGCCCATGTATCTCCCCCAACCGGAACCCTTCGCGTCCTTCGCGGCTTCGCGCGAGGTGGTGATCGCTCCCACGCACCAGGACCCGCAAGATAAGGTGAAATGCTCCACTCGTGCATCGATTCCAAATGAACAGACCATATCTGGCCTTTGTCCCATCCCACACAGAGCACTCCTTTCCGTCCCCCACCCCGCCCGCGCTTCGCGCTCCTCCCCCGCCCCCTCCCGGGGGCGAGGGCAGTCATGGCGATAACCAGCGGGAAGCCGCGCCAGGGGGGGTGCCGGCAGCGGTTTCCCTGAGGGGTCAGATGCGGTTCAGGAGTTAGCCAGAACCCGGCTCTTTCCCCGGATCTCTCCGTGCAGTGGACCGTGGTGGCTATCGCCATGGGGGGTGGGACTGACGGGGAGGGGGCAAGCCCCCTCCCCTGTCTCTGCCTCGTGTCTTCAGCGTCCAGGCTCAATTCCTCCAGATTGCCGTCCACCTGTAACCCCCTCCCCGCAGGTGGGTGCCCGTACGTTCCTCCTCAAAGCCCCCGCCCTCCGGGGGCGGGGACGGTGAATGGGGATATCCGGGGAAAGCCGTGCCCGGGGATGCAAACGAAGGATGTCGCAGCATTGCCGGGTGAGGTTGTTCTGCGCATTCTGCAGGACATAGAGGCTCTATCTGCAACGCCGTTGCCGCCTGGTGTATGTAAATTAAGCGGAGCAGAGCATCTCTACAGGATTGGGGCAGGAGATTACCGATTGTATACGCTCTGCATCATGAGGAGCTGGAGGTCATAATCTTCTATGTCCGCCACCGCCGCACTGCATATCGTGGGTTGCGACTGGGCATCCTGGACATTCAGCCCCGGATCCGGTCTTGATACCGGCTATTTCCCATGAGATACAAAGAGACGCTGCAACCTCCGTCAAATCCCGGGGCGAAGATACTGCACCTTCATCCCTGCCCCGAAGATCCTCCGGCTTTCCGCTCCTGCAAGAATCCGTTTGGCGAGTGCAACATCGGTTGCGACAAAACCTGACAGATCTGATACGCCGTAATCGAAAAATACTGAAGACAGGGGAGTTCCCGGACCTACGATTGTCACCATCTCTGCATTTTCCGAGAGCTCAAGAAGCCGCGGCATACTCTTGTCGCCGACAGCGGCACAGGTCAGGAACGCATAATCGCATTCAGGCAGCAGATACTCGCAGGCAGAATACGGATAATCTCCTTCCTGTGGGTCCCACTCAACAATACTCATGTCACAGACAGGGGCAATCAGTTTTTCAAGGAACGGAAAATGGCCGACAACACAGACCTTCTTTCCCTTCACGAGATTCTGGGATTTGATGAACGGGTCTTTCAGCCGTTCCTCGACCCGCTTCTTTTCTGCAACCTCGATTCCCGCTCTCCTCGCGGTATCCGGATGATTGTACCACGCGTTGATCGCCGAATGGCCGATTGATGCTTCCAGCAGATTCCAGGACTTCACACACCCGGCTACCTCTTTTAACGGTTTTCCAATCCTGTTTCCTGTCATCATCGGGGCACGCTGGATATAATCGCGGTATCCTGCAAAACCGATGCCGCCGTTTGCCTCGACATACGTCATCTCCCCGCCGACGACGATATCATCGACGATAATATCGTCAGGGATCCGTTCAATCAGTGCGTCATATAACTCCCACATACATCATCTCTCCTGAAATTCTGGAATACTCTCTTTTGTGACGATCCCTCCTCCCCGGAGCTGATTACGGATATCCAGGAGGACGGAGTCAATCGCCTCAATCTTCTGGAGTGTCTGCTCCTCTTCCGCAGTCGTTTCAATCACTTTTGCAATACCTCCGTTCCTGATGACAATCCGCTTATCAGCACGGAGGGCGAGAAGCGGATCATGCGTCGACATGAGGACAATCTTCTCGTTGCCGACAAGGAGTTTGACCGCCTCTCGCCGGTCGATTCCTGCATTCTCGAGTTCGTCAATAAGGATAATCGGGGATGAACTCAAAAGAGCGGTGTCGGCAATCATCAGTGACCGCGACTGCCCGCCGGAGAGCTGGGTGACTTTTGTATCAAGCGTAAATTTCTCACCTGCCAGAGAATTGGCAACTGCAAAACACTTTTCCACAACCGCGGCGGACCCGGAGATCATCCGGCTTTTTGCATGCATCTCCAGAAATTCCTGCACAGTTAAGTCCATGACGAAGTTCATGTTCTGCGAAAGCTGGGCTACCAGTTTCCCTCCGGCGGAGAATCTCTTATTGAGATCAGGAACCGAACCGTTGATGAGAATCTGCCTTGCGGTCGGCGTATCGCGCTGGGCAAGACACTCAATATCCTCAAGCAGCCTGCTTTTTCCTGAGCCTGTAGGACCGACAATGCTTACGACTTCGCCGGGTGTTATCGTCAGCTCGACCATCTCGGGTCTTCCCGCCTTATCCCGCCCGCCGAGGATCGTAATGGAGGAAATTACCTCAACAGAACCCTTCACCCGGGAAAATGCCTCAAGAAAAGCACAGAAGTGGAATATGACATCCTCGCGGTCAAGCCCGAACTCCTCAAGCATATCCTCATCGACATCCTCCAGGATCTCAGGGAGTGTTTTGGTTTCATCAACCCCCCCCAGCCGCATGTTGGCCAGGTAATCAACCGCAAGAGGATAACGACGAAGGATATCGCCGATTGGCACGGCAGAAATCTCTGCAGCATAATCAAGGGCTTTCATACGTCGTCAAACTCCATTCTTTTGACCATCCCCATCTGGTACATCTCTCCGATAAGGGTCTCGCCGGTACAGTACGAACATATGGCAGCAGGCATGGTGAATCTGAGTTTGCGGTCGCGAAGCGTCTGGATATCAAGGGCATCCTGCCAGTAGCGGGCAAGCATAAACGCTCCCTGGCCGGTGATTCCGTTGACGAAAAGAACAGTTGCCGATGCATTGACCTCACGGATATTGAAGGCAAAAACCTCGCGTTCTGCCTGGGAGACAACATCTCCTTTGGTGACAACGATAATATCGGCATATTTCAGCATCGGACCGATCTTCCTCGGCGTGTTGACGCCGGAAAGATTGTCGATTACACAAACCGACAAAATACCGTTCACGTATGGGGAGCACCGGTTGCAGAGACCTGCACTTTCTGTGACAAGAACCGACAATCCCTTTTTCATACCCCATTCAACCGCCCCTTCAACATTGCTGATGAAATGGTGATCCGGACAGATCTTTCCGGCAAAAGCAGTCTGATTGGGTATCTGCTGTTCATCATAGCGTTGGTGATCAAAGGAGGTGAGCGAGTCAAACTTCACAACACCTACGCTCCCTTCGGGTAGCCCAAGGGCTGCAATGGTCTTGAGGATCACAGAGGTCTTCCCTGAAGATGGAGGGCCTGCAACAGTAATCAGCTTCATGGCGTCGGTGCTTTGTTATGGGGTGCGTGAATGTATAATGTTTACTAAAATCAATTACTTAATGCAAACTAATTTACGGGGGGCAGGCCGAAGGCCCTCCTTCAGTGGGGGATGAATGCCGTCCGCTGAAGACAGTGACCAATCATGAAACAGTATACACCAACTCTTTATAATCGTCTAGTGGACCGTGTCATCTTATTTTGGAGGTTTTGGCGTGTGCAGGAACGGACAATTATGGCCTCACACGAAGGGGGAGTGCAGGAAACTGGGAAGTTTCGGCTTTGTTGAATCCCCCTCTGGGTGCAATCCCGGGGACACGGCTTCCCACCAGGTATCGCCATGACTGCCCCCGCCCCCCGGGGAGGAGGCCGGAGGCAGGGCGGGGTGGGGGGACGGAGCGTATCGCCCAGGGCGGGGAGGGATGAAGACCCAAACAGGGTTTCAACAGCGCCGAAATTTCGCATCTACGGCAGACTGAACATGGGCTTATGCGGAAGGCTGCGAAGGGTGCGACACGGTATTCATAGAGTTAGATGACAAAGAGCACTAGTTTGCCCGGTTTGCCGGCGCTTGATTACGCAGAGGCCGGTGTCCTTGCAGAAGGGTGTTATCACGTGAAGTGGGTCGGCCACGGTGAGAGCCGGGCGGCGACTAAAAAAAAGGGGGTTATACTAGTTTAAACAGCGGGTGAGTATCGACCTTGGGCTCGATACCGAGGTCCCGCACCGCTTCCAGCACAACGATGTCGGCATAGGCCTGTGCGGTGATCATCGCCTCGACGTTCTCGATCGGGCCGTACATGATCAGGTCGGCACCGAGTGTGCTTGCAACCATGTTGCACCCGATATCGGGTGCAGACCAGGCCGCCTGGCGCAGTCCGTCCGTACCGCCGAGATAGTGGTGCGTGAGCTGCTTGATAAGGGCATCTTTGCCCTCGAGGCCGGCCAGCTGCTGTGAGGGAACTTTCTTCGTTCCCTTCCACCGCTTCAGCCAGGTCCAGGAGACGGTCATGTTGTGGTAGGCACCACCGGTGGGGAGACCGTGGATCGCCTTGCAGGCGAGGATCTCACGGTACGAACCGCCGGAGCCGAGGCCGAGCGGGGTCGCTGCGGTATCGAGGATCGGGCGGGTAATGCCGCACTTCTCTGCGATCTCGAGCATTCCCATCTCCTGTCCGGCGACGCCACCCTCGACCAGAACCTTCTCACGACCGGCGACCGACGGGTCGGCGGGGTTGAAGGCGAGGACGATGGCTGCGCTCACGTCGCTCTTGGCCAGTGCCTCGATGTTCTCCGGTCCGATCGAACCGTTGATCGAGTTGTAGATCGCACGATCGGCGATGCCCGCCTGGGTGACGTAATCGCACGCATGGGCGAGCGCCGCCGGGACGGAAGAGTCCATCAGGAACGCGGTCTTATCATCGATGCTGCAGAACCAGTCGATGTAACTCTCGAAGGCCTCACCATACTCCCCGATGATCTGGATGAAGTGCGGAATGCCGGTGATATCTGAGAGTTCCTGGCAGCGATTCCAGAGCGCCTCTGCCACGGGTTTATCAATCTTTCCGGTGTGGTCATCCAGGACAACTTCGTGCTTGTTGTAGAAGATGGATGCACCGAGCACGGTCGGGTATTCTCCAGGCTGCCCGCCGATCTTGGTACCGTTAAAGTCGTGTACCGTCTGCTCTTTTTCGAATTTGAACATATTCGTCAATCCTCCTTACAGGTACCCAACTAACTTGGGCAGTAATACCAACAACATCATGAATACAATCAAACCTGCAACTAGTCCATACAGGATGCCGATATCGCGCCCGACTTTTCTTCCGACGCGCTGGGCTATCTCTGCATCGACGAACTCGATCCTCTCCTCGATAGCGTTGAGCCGCTCCTCGATCTCAAGGAATTGCGGGTTTGCGCCTGCGGCGGCAACTTCCGCCGCGCCGCCTGCTTCCTTGACCTCGACGATCATAGGTTCTGCGGGGAACGCACCAGGGTCCTTGGCCTTGAGTTCGTTGATCTTGGCCTTGATGGTGCCCATATCCTCGCTTTCCATGATGTTGACCATCTCGATCTGGTCCTGGAAGCGCTTGATTGCATCGTCGGTGAGGTTCTCGATGAACGGGATGGCTCCCTGGGCTCCAACGATCTTGCCGCCAGAGACACCGCCGGCATGGAGTGCTATGAAACTCTGACCGGAGAGATGCCCCTTAACCTCCGTACCACAGCAGAGGATGAACCTGATGTTGGGGTTGGAGATGACGTTTGCGATGATCTTCTCGATGCCGAGGTTCTCGGTCTTACAGGACCCGGCGATTGCCGCTCCGGCATCGCAGATGCCCTGTTCATCGAGGTGGGATCCCATGGTGACGACGGCGACGCAACTCTGCGCATCTCCCGTGTGGAAGTCGCCCTGAGCAATCGGCCATCCGCTGGCCGGTGATTTCTTCTCAACCATGTTAGATCGCCCCCAGTATCAGCGCTGGAATCAGGATGCAGAGCATGATGACGCCGAGCCCGACTGCGAACCCGAGGAGCCCCATGCCCATGATGCCTGATTCGAGTTTGGTCGTGCGGGCAAGGATCTGTGCCTTGTACCGGATGGCGTCCATCATTCTGTTGATCGAGGTCATCCGGATGGGGCCTGCTGCCTGTGTAGTTTCTTCTGCCATCTATCTCACCCCAGCAAAATGAATCCCAGGATCACGAACGATACGATCAGGCCGATCATGAGACCCTCGATCTTGCCCGAGTAGACACCAGCGGCAAACTTGTTGCGGTAGCCGATGTCGGTGACCATCCGCTCGATGACCTTCATCCGTGCGTGTATCAGTGCCAGTTCACCAGAGAGCGGCTGCACCTCGCCGGTCGCTTCCTCTGCCTCACCGCCTGCTTCCTTGACCTCGACGATCATAGGTTCTGCGGGGAACGCACCAGGGTCCTTGGCCTTGAGTTCGTTGATCTTGGCCTTGATGGTGCCCATATCCTCGCTTTCCATGATGTTGACCATCTCGATCTGGTCCTGGAAGCGCTTGATTGCATCGTCGGTGAGGTTCTCGATGAACGGGATGGCTCCCTGGGCTCCAACGATCTTGCCGCCAGAGACACCGCCGGCATGGAGTGCTATGAAACTCTGACCGGAGAGATGCCCCTTAACCTCCGTACCACAGCAGAGGATGAACCTGATGTTGGGGTTGGAGATGACGTTTGCGATGATCTTCTCGATGCCGAGGTTCTCGGTCTTACAGGACCCGGCGATTGCCGCTCCGGCATCGCAGATGCCCTGTTCATCGAGGTGGGATCCCATGGTGACGACGGCGACGCAACTCTGCGCATCTCCCGTGTGGAAGTCGCCCTGAACAATCGGCCATCCGCTGGCCGGTGATTTCTTTTCAACCATGTCCTTCACCTCACAGCAGTCCTAATACGACGACACCGGCAACCAGAAGGCCGATTGCCATGCCATACCAGAATGCGGTCACGCCTCCGGCGATCTTGAGGACTCCCTCCCTGTTCGGGAACGATGCCAGGAAGTTACCCTCCCCGGAGAGCATGCCGACCAGGTCGTCGGTAATCTTCTCGAGTTCCGCTACCTGTTCGAGCACGGGAGTGTACGAGACGCCGGCGGTGGTGACAATGCCGACCAGCGGGTCGACGACCAGCCCGTACTCAGGCAGTACCTGAATGTATGCCATCTAGGCACCTCCCTTGGGCTCCAGGATCGGCTGTGCATCGAGCCAGGCGTAGGCATCACGCTTCGAGAGCACAATGTACTGCGCGTAGGTGTAGAACCACCCGATGACCGAGACCAGCAGCGAGATGAGAGCAGGAATGAACGCGATGAACGCGAACGATATGACCGCAACAGGGATCATGGAGAGGAACCCGCACTCTGCGGCGAGCATGAGCGTCCGGTCCTGCTTCTCCCCGGGCCCGAGACAGGCGTTGAAGGAGTGCTGGATCGCGATCGCGGCGAGCATGAAGATCACGGCGATGATGCTGCCGCCGATGACGGAGAATTCGTAACTCTGTACGGCGAATCCGAGGATGACGGTCGTGCCGGTGATCAGGTCCAGGAAGTTGAACGTTCCGCCGACCATGGCAGCGAGGCCGAGCACCGTCATCGCGCCGACGATCGCAAGCTCGGTCAGGGAGACGATCATGACCGGGATGTCCATCCGGACCACGTGGTTGGCCAGTACACCAGCGACTGCACCGATGATCGCGGCGACGATGAGCGTCACGATGGGTGCGAAGATGCCGGTCGTGGCTCCGACGAGCGCGGCGATGACACCGGACCCGAGCGCGATCATACCCGCTGACGGGACACCGGTACCAAGACCGTAGCTGCAGAGGTGCTTGATCGTGTCGGTACCCCAGAGGAGTGCGACCACGGCAGCAAGCCCGCCGAAGAACGCGAAGTACTGGGTGTTGGTGACCGTGTTCAGGTATGTCAGGTAGATGAGGACGAGCGATCCCACGAGGCCGTAGATCAGGATCTGGCTGTGCGGGATGCCGCCTGCTCCGACTTCAATTTTTACTGACATTTAGAATACCCCCAGCAGTCCGAGCAGTGCGATTGCAAAGATGCCTGCAACAGCGGATGCCGCAGCGGCTGCGATGACCGCTCTCGGGAACCGCTTGAACTTGGGGTCGTGCGGCCCTTCGATCGTACCGGTGATGTTGTACGCGGCAAGCACGGCGTTCATCAGGAACATGGCGACCGCGAAGATACCGGCAAGCGAGACGGCGACGGGCGCGATCTGCTCGACCGTTGCGTTCAGGAGTACAGGTAACTGCGCCTGGTAGATGTCGAGGAGCTCGAGGTAGATGAGCGTTCCACCGAGACCACCAAGTGCACCGCCGATGACGCCCCCAACCCAGGAGATGAACGGGAGGCCGTGCCCCTCGGTACCCTGGCTCTTGTACCCGGTGAAGGTGTCGCCTGTGATCGGGTCCTTGTCGACCTTACCGGAAGCTGCCGGGATACCCATACCGAAGATGTAGATGACGTTGACCATTGTGCAGGTGATCGCCATTAAGAGCCCGCCGCCGACCGCACCGCCGGCGAGGGCGAGGGGAAATCCGAGTGGGGCAGCCCATGCGCCACCGAAGAGCCCGGCAAGGCCGGCACCGGCGGCGAGCATCGCGACACCGGTTGCGATACCTGGTGCCTGTCCCATTGCAGCGGGGGCACCGCCGACCGGGACGAAGTGGACGCCGAACCCGACCAGGACACCACCGATGATGATGCCGACGAGAGCGAGCAGCCCGGCCATCTGTACGAGGAAGAAGGCGAGCGCAAGCGCGACGACGATAAGAACAATGCTGATAACGAGGCCCATCCCTGTCGGGGGCTGGATGCCTGCAGTCTGTTTAGGTCCACCGAGCGCACTCATGATGACGCCTCCTCAGGAGCCGTATAGGGCCCGAAGGTCTTCCTTGCCCAGACCTCGATGTAACGGTCGATGATGGCAAAGACCAGGATCACGATGATGCCGACGACGACCGCTCCCCATCCTGCGGCGAACGGCTCGAAGACCACGGTACGCCAGAGCTCGAAGAAAACGATCAGGCCGAAACAGATACCCGACGCAGGGCCGCCGAGTTTGGCGCTGAAGAAACCATTGTCGAGCGAGTTTCGCTGGCCGGCTTCGGCGTAGCGGACGATGTTGCCGGACGCGGAGATCGGAACTCCGGCTCCGAACTTCTGCTCCTGGTACTGCCGCTCCTTTCCATAAAACGGGTTACCGGTTGCAGACCCGGCTGCACCGAGCGCGATACCCCATACGAGGCCCAGCAGTGGGAGCGGGAAGGGGTGGCCGAGTGCGCTGATGATCAGGTGACACATCGCGACGGTGGTGAAGATTGCTACGAACGCGTGTGCCATAGTCACGGTCGTCATCGACTTTAAGATATCGATGTAGACCGGCTGTCCAAATTTGGCGAGACTTGCAGTACGACCGAGATATGCTGTTGTCGCATAGACGCCCTGCACGAAGACCGCGAGAGCGCTCCCGAGTACGATTGCAAGTATCGGATTTATATGCATCGCCATGAATGCCCAGGCAAGGCCTGCACCCAGAGCAACCCATAAGCCGTACGCGGGGGGTTCACCAGCAATTGCCTTGTTAAAGATGCGGTGAATATATCCCATTTGCGGAGCGAGCTGAACCTGTGAGTTCGGGTCACCCTGTGATCCGATGTCAGACTCAGTGTCTTCCGCAGCGCCGGCGACGGTTGCAAGAGCACCTGCCAATGCGGTAATGCCGATGCCAAATACGATCTCTTCCATTCAGCATCCTCCTCTAGTGCTCATCGCACCGGAGTATGAGTTCAAAACCTTTTTGGTTCATTTAACAGTTGTTTATGACTTAATTAAAGGTTTCGAAAAGTTGCGCCGATATAGCAACGAAATGTAAAAAATCGCCCGGAATACTCTTATTAGTCATGTGGAGTTACGCTAGGGAAAAAAAAGTTGAGTTGGGGTTACCGGGCCGGGATGATGAGCGAGCGCTCGCCGGCGGGCATGAACTCGCGGATTGCACCCTTCGCGAACTCGCGGCGGGGCTCTGCGAAGTCGAACTTCAGGGCCGGGTCGGCGAAGCAGATCTTCACACGCGGGTCGAAGCACCATGCGTCGCCGCGGCCGTAGTGAGCACCGCCGACGATCGCGGCGTACTCGCCCTGGTGACCGACGTTCATCGCGTAGTTCGGGTAGTTCGGACCACGCAGTTCTCCCATCAGGCCGCGGTCGGGCTCCATGGAGAGCGAGTTTGCGGATCCGCACTGGTCCTGGAGGTCGTAGCCGAAGAAGCCGAGCCGCGACCATCCGTCCTTGTGCAGGAGCATCGAGAGGTACCAGGCGTTGAGACCGGCGTTCGAGTTGCCGGTCGCGATGGCGGTGGTCAGGCCGGACGCGGCGGCGATGACACCGGCACGCTGGGACCCGCCGAAGTGGTCCTCCATCATGGTCGGGAACTGCTCGTACTGCTCCATGGCGTTGAGGGTGACCTCGGTGGCGAGATCGTTGACGATCTCCTGTGTCGGCTTGACCTTGTCGTTCGCGCTCGGGTTCTTCCAGTCGACCTTGTATTTGTCCTTGATGTAGTCCATACCGTAGTAGGTGAACTCATCGAGGATGTTGTCGGTGTAGGCCGCGGTCGCGTACTGGGTGAATCCGACACCACCGGACATGTAGGAGCCGAGCCAGATCTGGTCGTAGAGCATGGTTCCGGCGCCGACGACCTCGAGGGATGCCCGGGCGGGGTCGTTGGGGTATTTCCGGTTTGCCTGGACGATATCGGAGAAGACACCGAATGCAAGGCCACCGGGCTCGTTGGGGCCACGGGCACGCCGGGCGGGCAGGTGGGAGGCCATCTGGATAACGCCTGCGTGCTTCGCGGCGTAGGAGAGGTCGGCGACAGCCGCTTCACCGGCGCACATACGGTAGGCGGCGATGAAGGACATACCGATCTGCATCGCAGACCACCGGGAGGTCGTTCCACCGTCGCAGGTCCGGGTGACCGTGGTCGGGATGTGGATAGCCTGCCAGAGAGACTTCCCTACGGCAGCGGAGAGTGCCTCGGCCTGCTTTGCGGGGAAGAGCTTCTCGACGTCGAGGACGAACTGGGGCTCGAGGTCGTCGGCGAGTTCCTGGTCGCCGGTGAAGACCTTGACGTAACAGTCGTCGACGAGGCCGGGGTGGGTCTCGACCATGTGTTCCTGAACGACGGCTGCGCCGGGCATGGCGTGGTTCAGGATATGGAGGTACTCGTTGATCGTCTCGGGGGTAACTTCCTTCCCCAGACGCTTCTGCAGGGTCTGGTGGGCAAGGTCCATGTTGACGATGACCGTTCTCCTGATATCGTCCCACATCTGCTGCATGGCAGCGTTGTTGACGAAGTGGAGGTCGTCACCCTCGACGAAGACGCCGGTGCCGGAGACCTCGTAGGTCATCAGCTGGCGCTGGCCCATCGGGATGCCGCCAAGGTGGCAGCGCTCGGGGTCATACATCGGGATGCCGCGGTCCATCTCGACGGCACGGCTCGCCTTCATGAACTCCATCTTACGGGGAGACTGGTGGATACCATTGAACTTGTAGTACTCGGCCGTATCGGACTGGACATCCTGTCCCTGGAACTTCTCCTTGAGTGCCTTCAGGAACATCTTCTGGGATCTTTCAATCTTTGCCATTTCTCAATCACTCCTTGGGAAGGAATCCGTATTTCGTCCGCAGCGTGTGGATGCGCTGGACGTACTCGATGTACTCCTTGTCATCACGGTACGGCGTGCCGCCGAGTGAGTGGAAGATTGTCGTGTGGGCCTTGAGCCACTTCTCATCGAGCGGCTTGCCGATGGCAACCGCGCGGTCGAGGGGCTCGCCGATCTGGTTCTTGACGTAGCGGACGATGCCGTCCTCGCCAAGGACACTCCTCTGGAGCATGTCGAACATCATGCCGTTCTCGGCGAGACGGAGCGAGTGACCGTGCACGGTCGCACCACGGATGCCGGTGCGGGCCGGGTCCAGGAGCTCGGTGTTGACGAGATCCTTCGAGTACTTCTCGAGGTCACGCTCACGGCACTCGACGATCTGACGGCCGGAGAGCGTACCGGGGTCGATGCCGCGGAAGCGGTAGGCCTCGGTGTAGGTTCGCTGGTAGGGGTGCGAGGGGGCGAAGAACATCGAGTCCGCAAACTGAATGTAGCGGACACGGTCGCCGGCCTTTGCACCCTCAGTCGGGGTGACAATCTTCCTGATGGGGCAGTCGGGCTCCTGCTGCTCGGCGAGCGGCGGGTGGGCCGTCGGATAGGCGGCTCCCGGCGCCCTGTGGCCGAGGATCAGTACGATGTCCTCATCAGTCACGTCACGCATCTTCTCAAGCTTCTGCTTGGGGTTCATCTGCTTGCGCCGGTTCTCGGCGACCTTGGATGTACCCGGTCCGTATTGGGGCTTGTATGCCATGTTTCTTTTCACCTTCATGTTGGGCTTTTTAGTACTCTCATAACGGCACGAACGACCTCTGCCAATTTTCCCCTGCCCGGGGTCTGACCCCGTGTCACACCGCTGACGATATCCATCACCATGCCTTTCGTCTTCGCCCGATCGGGCGGCGGCATAACCACTGCTGTCCTGATCCCCTCTTTTGCGAGGTCTTCGAAGTCGATCGGGACCTGGGAAACGACGATAGCCTTGATATTCGCGTGCTCAAGGATAAACCGGACCTTCTGCACCACATGGGAGCGGACATTCCCGTGGTGCAGGATGGCGACCTTGTGCTGCTCAATCTGGGCGATCTCCTTCTCCGTAAGTCCGAAATAGGCTCCAAGAACGTGACCGGCGACAGGGGAATCTGCCGGAACTCCGCTCCCCGCATTGAGGACGAGCGTAGTCACGGAGAACTCGGCTCCCTCCCTCCGGAGACCGGAGGTTATGTCGCAGACCGGTTTTGTCACGTGTCTGCGGCCGGGAGACATCCCGATCACGATCACATCCGGGGACCTGGCTTCGGAGATGGTCCCGCGCTGGGCAAGACCGCCTCCTTTTCCCATCCCCATGCTCTCGCGGCAGTCGACAACCTGGGTTACTCTTCCGATAGGCATGTCACTTAGTTCCCTGGATGATAACAGGACCGTCTTTCCTTCTTGGATCGACAAGTCCGAGAATCTGTTTGTCGGCGTCAGGTCCGTACTTAGCGTAGTCGGACAGTGTCGGCTGGGTCTTCATGTACCGTCCCTGCTGGACGGTGCAGGAGAAGTCCTTATCGGCAAAGACTTCGTCAACTGCTTCCCCGATTACCGGAATGTACGACTCGTCCTCAATCTCCAGGATGATTGTTCCGACCTGCACCCGGAGCTGGACGTCCTGGTCTCCGACACGGATGACCTTACGGTCCGGGTGGGGATTGGGTTGCCCCCTTGCCGGACCATACGGCACAGTGGCGGGAATGCTTGGTCCGTTGATGGACATCCGGCGAATCCCGCCGACCTGAACAAGCCTGTTCAGGAGTTGTTCCACGGTGTCGGGTCTGAGGAATCGCGCAGAAACGATTCGAACCTGAGGGTATATGGCGTCAGTCATTAGTATCCTTATGTTATTTACACACCCTGTGCGATCTGCTGGATCGGCTTGTTGAAGACGTCGACCTTGCCGTAGGTTTCGGCATAGATCTTCGAGGTGCTCTCGGGCGAGAACATCTGGGTTCCGGCATCGAGAGCTGCCGCGGCGACCACACACGGGATGGCCACGCCTGCGGCGTGCCTGGTCACGACGTGGTTGCCGTTGAAGATACCGGGGCCGCCACCGCCGTAGATCGAGTGGCTGAAGAACGAGAACCCGACAGCAGTACCCATGACACGGCCGTAGTCACAGCCGGGGAGACCGGTCTCGTGCTCAAGCAGGTCGTTGAAGTACAGGAGCGTCGAGGAGACTGCCTGGGCAAACCGTCCGGCACCGCAGTTGACCATGGTAGCCGCCATGGTTCCTGCAGCGGCGTAGGCGTTCCAGAGCATGGGATCCTTCGTGTCGTAGAACTGGAAGTATCCGCCCTTCTTCCCCGGAGTGATGACCTTGTCTTCGATGGCACGCTCGACCAGGCTCTGGACGACTGTGCCGATGGTTCCGGTCGCCCCGTTCTTCTTGACGAGGTCGTAGACCATGTTGTTCGCGTTCAGGCCCTGGTAAGCGTAGGTGAGCAGCTGGGCGCGCTCGAACGGTCCGATGGCGTTACCCATCTCAAACATTCCT
>ENA-UOOI01000767-UOOI01000767.1-fermentation-metagenome-genome-assembly--contig:-NODE-767-length-38529-cov-262.714820_pt1 | contig 38529 bp, 43 predicted proteins | sample MGYA00245779_ERZ724027 | MGnify/ENA primary metagenome ERZ724027 (study PRJEB28704, sample SAMN03018318) | fermentation metagenome | biome: anthropogenic terrestrial biome; feature: soil...
CACCTTTTTATGTGCCTGTAACCAGATTATACCTCTTTCTGCCAAATTGTCAAGCAGGCGCGTCACGCGCCCCTGTTCCTTTTGCCGGTCAACTCCAGAATCTCGACTTTGACAACCGCGACGGCGGCGAGCTGCCTGCGGATGACCTCGTCCCTTCTCCGGACGGCATCGGGGGCGAGCGCCCGGCACAGTTGGACCAGCCTCTTCGTCTTCTCGGCGGGGTCGGTGATGAGGGAGGCCCGCCCCGTCAGGATGACGCTTTCGTAGCGGGTGGTGAATCTTTCGGGCACAATCTTCTGGCTGCCGACGACCGCGAAGGATACCCGGCGGTTCTCTCTCAGGCAGTCCAGCTTGCGGCCCACGGCGGCGCAGTGGAAATAGACGGCGTTCTCCTCCGGAACATAAAAGTAGTTGAGCGGGACCCCGTACGGGGCCCCGTCTTTGCCGGCCACGGAGAGGACGCCGTATTGCCCCTCTTTCAGCACCCGGCGGGCGTCCTCCGGGCTCATTTCTCTGTCGGTTCTGCGCATAGTGCTTCACCTCGCTTGAAAAATCAAGAATAACCGGTGCCCGCGCCGCGCCGCCGGGAGATGTCATCCAGCTAAGCGGCATTCGACCCGCTGGGCGGTTCCCATGGACGACGGGGGCTGCAGTCGGAAGCATTTTTGCCCGATAAAAGGGCCTGCCTGAAAGCGTTTGCCGGGTGCAGGACTTTTCTGCGGCGGCCAGGGCTTTCAGATTGCGGTGAAAGCCTGTCGCAAGCGTACCCGGAGCGAGTGGGAAGCCCGCGATAAACCGCCGGCCCCGTTTCGTGGCCGCCGAAGGCGCGAAGGGCGCTTTGCGCCTCCCCCCGCCCCCCAAGAGCTGTCATGAAGTTAGGCGGCATTCGACACGCCGGGCGGTTCCCATGGACGACGGGGGTTGCGGTCGGTAGCATCTTGGCCCGATAAAAGGGACAGCTCCCGTTTAGCAAGACGGGAGCTGTCTTATCCTGTCCCGGCAAAGCGGGCCGGCGTTTTTGCCGTTCCCCACGCCGGGCCGGTGGCGGCGGCGACACGCCGCCGGGAGATGTCTTATCCTGTCCCGGCAAATCGGGCTTTTAATTTTCGCTGTACCCACGCCGGGCCGTGGGAGCGGCAACTTGCCGCCGGGAGCTGTCTTTGACTGTCCCGGCAGAGCGGGCGTTTTGTTTTCGCTGTACCCCACGCCGGGCCGGAACCGGCTCTGCCGGCGCCGGGCCGTGCGTGCAGGCTCAGCCTGCCGCCTCAGGTGACGGAAGCCTGATAGATTTCCCCGACGGAGGCGCGCAGCGCGGCGTTGAACTGCTCGTCGGTCTGGTGCACGGAAAGGCCGTTCAGCAGCGCGCGGGAGAAGCTCGCAATCATCCCGGGGTTCCTGCGCAGACGCTCGTCGGCCTCTTCGCGGCTGTACCCGCCCGAAAGGGCGGCCACACGGACCACGCGCGGGTGGGCAATCAGCTCCGCGTAAAAGCCGTCCTGCGAGGGAAGGGAGAGCTTCAGCATCACGTCGGTGCCTTCGGGCAGTCCGTTCAGGTGCTCCAGAATCTCCGCTTTCAGGAGCTTTTCCGCCTCCGGCTTGTCGGGGCTGAAGATGTCGACCTCCGGCTCGACGATGGGCAGAAAGCCCGCCGCGGCGATTTGCCGCGCGTACCGGAACTGCTGGTCCGCGATTCTGCGGACGGCGGCGGGGTTCGCCTTCTTTATCACCGAGCGCATCTTCGTGCCGAAGATGTTCCGCGCGGCCGCCCGCTTCAGCAGCGCGTCCAGCCCGGCAATCGGCTTCATCATCTGCACGCCGTCCTCAATGGGCGCGAGGCCCTTGTCGACCTTGAGGAACGGCACGACGCCCTTCTTCCGCCAGAGGTAGTCCGCCGTCGGCATCCCCTCCACCGTGCGGTCCATCGTCTGCTCGAACAGGATGGCGCCGAGGATGTGCTCCGACGAAAAGGCCGGGCTGGTCACCACCCGCGTCCTCATCTGATGGACGAGGTCGAACATCTCTTCCTCGTTGCAGTAGGCGTCGCGCGGCACGCCGTAGGCCTCCAGCGCCTTCGGGGTGCTGCCCCCGCTCTGGTCCAGGGCGGCCAGAAAGCCTTTTCCGCTGCGGATCCGCTCCAACTGCGCCTGATTCATGATAAGAAAAGCCTCTTTTCTCAAAATCCGTTCTCCGGCCCCGAAAGGCCCTTATTCCTTCTTTTTGAAGAACCGCGGGGCGATGTGGCAGTACCCGCCGGGGTGCTTCTCCAGGTATTTCTGGTGGTACTCCTCGGCGGGGCAGAAGTTTTTGAGCGGCCCGACCTCGACGGCCACCGGCCTGCCGAACTTTTGCTCCGCCTGCCGGACGTACGCGCGGATTTCCGCGAGCGCCGCCGGGTCTTCGGAATAGATGCCCGTGCGGTACTGGGTCCCGGCGTCGTTCCCCTGCCGGTTCACCGAGAACGGGTCTATCACCCGGAAGTACCGCTCCAGCAGGCCGGCCAGCGAAATTTTGCTCTCGTCGTACAGGATTCTGACCGTCTCCGCATGGCCGGTGTCTTTAAGCTGCCCGTACTTCGGGCTTTCGGTGTTCCCGTTCGCATAGCCCGCGGTGGTCTGCGCCACGCCGTCGAACTGGTCGAAGTACTTCTGCACGCCCCAGAAGCACCCGCCGGCAAGATAAATCGTCTTCATCGCTTCGCGTTCCCTCCCGACGGAGCGGCGGGCGCGTCCGGCGCCCCGCTCCTCCTGTCATTATACCGTCGCATTTTCGATTCCGCAAGGAGAAAAGGCTTGTATTCCCGCAAATCTTTCGCTATCATAGGGGCAGGATAAGAACCGGGGCACGACGCGTGTCTCCGGCCCTCAAAATCACCGGAAGAAGGAACTGTTTTTACCATGATGCGATGCGCGGAAAATCCGCTTTTAACCGTCCGGGACGTAAAGCCGAGCCGGCCGGGCCTGTGCGTGCGGGGAATCTTCAACTGCGGGGCGTGCCGGTTCGGGGACCAGATTCTGCTGGTCTGCAGGGTCGCCGAATCGGCCGGGGACTCCCCGCGGGAAGTGGCGGTCCCCGTGATGCGGCGGCGCGGGGCCGGCCTGCGGATGGAGGTGGTGCGCCTGCTCAGGAGCGAACACCCCGAGCTGGATTTTTCCGACGGGCGCACCGTCCTGCGCAGGTCCGGCGCGCGCGGGGTCGTCTGCCTCACGTCCTTCTCGCACCTGCGCCTCGCCCGCTCTTTCGACGGCGTCCACTTCCGGGTGGACGAGCGGCCGATGGCCTTCCCCGAAACGGAGGAGGAGAGCTGGGGCATGGAGGACCCGCGCGTGACGCGGATTGCGGGGAACTACTACATCAGCTACACGGCGGTCAGCGCGCGCGGCCCGGCCGTGGGGCTGATGCGCACCCGGGACTTCTGCCGGTTTGAGCGGCTGGGCCTCATCTTCGCGCCGGAAAACAAGGACGTCGCGATTTTCCCCGCCAGAATCGGCGGGCTGTACTACGCGCTCAACCGGCCCGTGTGTCCGCAGTTCGGCGCGCCGCAGATATGGATCTGCAAATCCCCCGACCTGGTCTCGTGGGGCCGGCAGCGGCCGCTCTTTTCCGGCGCAGGCCTCGGCTGGGGCGGGCTGAAGGTCGGCGGGGGCGCCGTGCCCTTCCTCACGGAAAAGGGCTGGGTGGAGTTTTACCACGCGGCCGACGGCCGCAGCCGCTACCGCCTGGGCGCCATGCTGCTGGACCGCGACGACCCCGAAAAAATCCTCGCGTGGACGAAGGAGCCGCTCCTCCGGCCCGAAACGGAGTACGAAAAGCGGGGCTTCTTCGGCGGCACCGTCTTCACCTGCGGCTGCGTCCGGGACGGGGACAGGGTCCTGCTGTACTACGGCGCCGCGGACGACAAAATCTGCCGCGCGGATTTCACGCTGGACGAAATCTTCCGCGCGCTTCGGCATTGAGCGGATTTTATGAAAACCGGCAGTATTTTAATCCAATTATAAAACAATATGTATAGAGAGGGACGCCCTTAAAACCGCCGGAGAGCGTCCCCCGGCGTCCGGCTTCCTTTCCGCGCGGCCGCCGCCCGAACGGGCCGGGCCCGCTCCCTGTATTTTCCATTGACGGGAGGCGGGCCGCGTGTTATGATATGTACTACATTTCATACTTATCATACTTTAAGGATGTGAGGTCCGATGGCCGCTCCGAACGGCAGGTACGCATGGACGGTGAAGGTCGGCGAGAAAGGGCAGATTGTGATTCCGAAAGAGGCGCGGGATATCTTCGGCATCCGGCCGGGCGACACGCTGATTGTTCTGGCGGACAGAAAGCGCGGCATCGCGATTCCGCCGAAGGGGCTGTTTGCGGAGCTGTCCCGGACGATTTTTTCCGGCCCCGCACCGGAGAAAGGCGGCAAAGACGGCCATGGCTGAAACGGCGTCCGTTCCCGCGAGGAAAAAGTACCTCGACAATCTGCGCTCCTGCACCGTCCTGCTGGTCGTGCTCTACCACGTGGTGTACCTGTTCAACAGCGCGGGGGTGCCGTCCGGCATCCCCGTGCGGGGCGTCCCCGCGGCGGACGCCCTCGAATACTTCGTGTACCCGTGGTTCATGTGCCTGATGTTCGCGGTCGCGGGCATCAGCGCGCGGTACTCCCTGCAGGCGCGCGGCGGCCGCCGGTTCGCCCGCGAGCGGGTGCGCAGGCTGATAGTCCCGTTTTTCGGGAGCATGTTCCTGCTCGGCTGGCTCAACGGCTGGGTCATCTCGCACTATGTGGACATGCTGGGCGGGCAGCGGGTGCCCGGCTTCGTGCGGTACCTGGTCTACTGCCTGGCGATAGGGCCCGTGTGGTTCCTGCTGGAGCTGTTCGCGGCCTCGATGGTTCTGCTGCTGCTGCGCAGGCTCGACCGGAACGACCGCCTGTGGGCGCTGGCGGGCAAAGCGAACCTGCCCGTTCTGCTGCTGCTCGCCCTGCCGGTCTGGGGGTCCTCGTTCCTGCTGAACGTGCCGGTCGTCACCGTGTTCCGCAACGGCATCTACTGGCTCACGTTCCTGCTGGGCTACTATGTTTTCTCGCACGAAGAGGTGCTGGCCAGGCTCCGGCGGGCGGGCGTCCCGCTCCTGATTGCCGCGGCCGCGCTGGGGTGCGTGCAGGTCCGGCGGTTCTTCGGCACGGATTACACCGCCGACGCGTGCCTGCAGCACCCGCTGACCAACCTGTACGCCTGGCTGATGATTCTGGCCCTGCTGGGGTGCGCCCAAAAATGGCTGGACCGGAGCAGCAAACTGACGGAGTACCTGAAAAAGCGCAGCTTCGGGATTTTCGTGTGCCACTACCCCATTCTGGTCACGCTCGCCTATTTCATCCTCACGTATGCGCGCGTTCCGTTCCCGGCGGTCTACTTTGTGCTGCTGCCCCTCACGCTCGCCGCGGCGCTGCTGTTCTACGAAGCGACCGGCAGAATCCCGGTCGTGCGCTTCCTGCTGTACGGCATCCGGAAAAAGAGCGGGGCTTCAAAGAATTAGCACTCTTACTGTTAGACTGCTAAAGTTTACGATTTGGCAAATAATATTTCATATTTTATTCATAATTTCCCGATATACTGAAGGCGTCGAGAGGGATCGGGAAAGGTCCCTGAAGATAAAATCTTGCGGATTTTGTGTTTAGGGGGTTGATTGTATGTTTGATCTGGTTCCTTTTGAGCGCACCAACAGCCTGTTCGACACCTTCGACCGGATGCTGGGCGACAGCTTCTTCGGCGGCACGGAGAGCGACTGGGCGCCCTGCCGCTCGGACATCGTCGACGAAGGGGACAGGTACGTCCTGCGGGCCGACCTGCCCGGCTTCAGCAAAGACGAAATCAGTGTGAACGCAGAGGGCAATCAGCTCACGATTTCGGCCGAGCGGAAGGAAGACAAAAAGGAAGACAAAAAGAATTACATCCGCCGCGAGCGCAGGTACGGCAAGCTGAGCCGCAGCTACGCCATCCACGGCATCGACGCCGGCAAAATCAGCGGCGCGTACAGCAACGGGGTCCTGGAGCTGCAGCTGCCGAAACTGGAAGAAGCCAAAACCAAGACGCGCAAAGTGCAGATCCAGTGAGCCCGCGGAGGTCCGGTCCTGCCGGGCCTCTTTTTTTATCCGAGGCCGGCGGCGGAGCCGCGCGCGCAAAAAAACAGGGGGCCGGAAAACCGGCTCCCTGATTCTTTTCCTTTTTTCTTCAGCGGCCCGCGTCTCAGTCGACCGGAACGACGGCCCCGGCGAACGTATCCGTGATATACTTCTTGATTTCGTCGCTCTTGAGCACCTCGACCAGCGCCTTGATGTCCTCCCGGTTCTCGTCGCCCTCGCGGACCGCGATGATGTTGGCGTAAGTCTTGGCCGCCTCCGAGTTGGCGTCCTCCGTCGCGAGCGCGTCCGAGACCTTCAGCCCGCCGGAAATCGCGTAGTTGCCGTTGATGACCGCCAGGTCCACGTCCTGCAGCGAGCGGGCGAGCTGGGCGGCCTCCAGCTCCTTGAACTTCAGGTTCTTCGGGTTTTCGGCGATGTCCTTCGGCGTGGCCTCAAGGCCCACGCCCTCTTTGAGCTTGAGCAGGTTGTTCGCCTGCAGCAGCAGCAGCGCGCGCGCCTCGTTGGTCGTGTCGTTCGGCACGGCGACGGTCGCGCCGTCCTTCAGGTCGGCGAGCCTGGCCGTCTTGCCGCCGTAAATCCCCAGCGGCTCAAAGTGGATGGCGCCCGCCGAGACGATGTGGGTGCCGTTTTTCTTGTTGAAATCGTCCAGGTACGGCTTGTGCTGAAAGTAGTTCGCGTCGAGCTGCTTGTCTTCCAGCGCGGTGTTGGGCATCACGTAGTCCGAAAATTCCTTGACTTCGAGCGTGATGCCCTTTTTCTCGAGCTCTTTCGCCGCTTCGGCCAGGATTTTCGCGTGCGGCGCGGGCGAGGCGCCCACGACCAGCGTTTTGGAGCCGCCCGCCGCAGACGAGGAAGATTCCGACGCGGAAGACGCCGGCGCGGCGGAAGACGGCGCGGCGCTCGAGGACGCCGCGGAATTGCCCGAGCATCCGGCCGCGGCGGCGGCCAGCGAGGCCGTCAGCAGCAGTGCAATCAGTTTTTTCATACTATAGTACCCTCCCTGTTTCTATGGAAAGCAAAGTTTATTTTCTCTTGTCGCTCTTTCTCGACGCCTTCATGAAGATTCCCTGCAGAATCTGGACCACCACCACGTTGAGCACCAGCGTGACCAGCATCACGTCGTACTGGTAGCGGTAATAGCCGAAGCGGATGGCGATGTCGCCCAGACCGCCGCCGCCGCAGAACCCCGCCATGGCGGAATAGCCCAGGATGGTGGTGGCGGCGATGGCGCCGCCGACCAGCAGCGAGGGCTTCGCCTCCGGCAGGAGGACCTTCCGGATAATCTGGAAGGTCGTGGCCCCCATGGACTGGGCCGCCTCCACGACGCCGGGGTCCACTTCCTTTAAAGAGGACTCGACCAGCCGGGCGATGAACGGCGCGGCCGAAAGCGCGAGCGGCACGATGGCCGCCGTGGAGCCGATGGTCGTCCCCACAATCGCGCGGGTGAACGGCAGGATGGCGATGAGAAGGATGATGAACGGAATGGAGCGCGCCAGGTTCACGGCGACGTCCAAAATTTTATAGGCGCGGGGATGCGGGCGGGCCCCGCCCGGCGCGAAGACGACCAGCATGATGCCGAGCGGCAGGCCGATGACATAGGCGAAGAACGTGGATACCGCCACCATATACAGGGTTTCGCCAATACCGTTCAGCATCATCCGCAGCATTGCCTCATCCCACATTTTCCCTCACCTCCTCGGCGGTCAGGCCGCGCGAGCGGATGTACTCGAACATCTTCCGCGCGGTGTCCCGCTCCTCCGGCAGCTGGACGACCATCTGGCCGAACGCCTTGCCGCCGATGTTTTTGGTGTCTGCATACAAAATATTGACCGGCTTTCCGCAGGCCAGCACCATGTTGGCGATGACCGGCTCGAAGGCGGAGCTGCCGTCGAACACGATGCGCATTCGCCGGCTGCTCCGGAAGCGGTCCACCCGGCCCTCCGGGCAGACCAGGCGGCGGGCGGCCTCGGTCTTCGGCTTGAAGAAGACGTCCTCCACCCGGCCGCACTCCGCGATGCGGCTGTCGGAGATGATGGCCACGCGGCCGCAGATGGCCTCGATGATGCCCATCTCGTGCGTGATGACCACAATGGTGATGCCGAGCCGCCGGTTGATGTCCTGCAGCAGGGCGAGGATGGACTTCGTCGTGGTGGGGTCCAGCGCGCTGGTCGCCTCGTCGCAGAGCAGGACCTTCGGGTCGGTCGCCAGGGCGCGCGCGATGGCGACCCGCTGCTTCTGCCCGCCGGAAAGCTGCGACGGGTAGGAGTCCCTGCGGTCCGAAAGGCCCACAAGCTCCAGCAGCTGCGAAGCGCGGGCCTTCGCCTTCTCTTTCTTCACGCCGGCGATTTCGAGCGGAAAGCACACGTTGCCCTCCGCGGTGCGCTGCATCAGCAGGTTGAACTGCTGAAAAATCATCCCCATCGAGCGCCTCGCCCCGCGCACCTCGGCGTCGGTAAGCTTCGAGAGGTCGCGCCCGTCGAACAGCACCGTGCCGGAAGTCGGCTTCTCCAGCATGTTGATGCAGCGCACCAGCGTGCTCTTGCCCGCGCCGCTCATGCCGATAATCCCGAAAATCTCGCCCTTCCGAATCGAAAGGTCGATGCCGTTCAGGGCGTGAATCTCCGCCGTATCGGTCTTATAGGTCTTGCTCAGCGAGCGGATTTCGATAATCGGCTTTTCCGGCACGGCCGCCATCCCCTTTCCGGCCCGAATCCATGCGAAGGATATCGAATCTATTTATATTAAATATATATGGATTATAGACTTCTGCTTTCATTCTGTCAAGGTCTTCCTCCTTCAGCCGCGGAAGACCGCGGTCAGGGCCTTGATTCCGACCCCTTTCTGCAGGAACATCCGCTCGTGCTCCGTGAGGGCGCCGCCCGGCTCCCGGCCGGCGTACAGGTCGTCCGTTCTGCGGACGACCTCAAACCCGCACTGCGCGAGGTACCCGAGCGTGTCGGCGAAAAGCGCGGCGTCGTCCGTCTTGAAGCGCAGCTCGCCGCCGGGCTCCAGAAAGGTCCTGTACTGCAGGAGCTGGCGCGGATGCGTGAGCCGGCGCTTGCGGTGCCGCGGCTTCGGCCACGGGTTGCAGAAGTTGATGACAATCTGCCGGACGGAATCCTCCGGGCCCATGGCCTCGCCGATGCGCTCGACGTCCATCGCCGTGAGGAGGATGTTGTCCGGTTCGCGCCCGGCCTCGCGGAACGCCCGCTCGATGTTCCTTTTTGCGGGGCCGAGCACGGTGTCCTTCAAATCCACGCCGATGAAGTTGACCCGCGGCTCGGCGGGCGCCGTGCCCGCGAGGAACAGCCCCTTGCCGCAGCCCAGCTCCAGGCAGACGGGGTTCTGGCGCGGGAACAGGCTGTGCCACTTCCCGCGGAAGCGCTGCGGATGCCGCACAAAAAAAGGGCAGGCGTCCAGCTCCGGGCCCGCCCACGCCTTAAAGCGCATCCTCATGCCGGGCGCGCGCCCCCCGCGCGCCTGCACACGTCCACCCAGCCGGCGCTGCGCGAGACCGCGGCCAGCTCTTCGCAGCTCAGCCGCACGCAGGAATCCGCGCTGCCGCCCGCCGGGTAGACCCGGTCGAACCGGCGGAGAGAGACATCTAAGTACACCGCCGCGCCGGGCGGGTTGCCGAACGGGCAGACCCCGCCGACCGGGTAGCCGGTCAGGGGCTCGACCTCCGCCGGCGCGAGCATCCGCGCCTTGAAGCCGAACCGCGCCTTGAACTTGGCGTTGTCGATTTTGGTGTCGCCCGCCGTGACGACAAGCAGGCAGCCGCCCGTTCCGTCGTGGAACGAAATCGACTTTGCAATGCGCGCGGGCTCCGTATGCAGGGCCTGCGCGGCGAGCTCCACCGTCGCGCTGGAGACCGGGAAGACCTGAAGGCGGTCTTCCATCCCGTATTTTTTGAGGTAACTCCGGACTTTTTCGACTGACATGCCGCAGTTCGCTTCCCCGTTTTGTGAATTTTCAATCGATTTGTGTTTCAGTATAGCATATTTCCGGCGGCGCCGCAACACCGCAGAATCACTCCGCCCCGGGGTGGAAGCTCTCGTAGACCTTCCGGGCGGCCGGCTCGGTCATGCCGGGGGCCGCCGCCAGCTCCGCGAGGTCGGCCTGCCGGATGGCGGCGACGGTCCTGAACTGGCGCAGCAGGGCCCTGGCCCGCACGGGGCCGATGCCCTCGATGGAGGTCAGGGTGGAGGAAATCGCCGCCTTTTTCCTCAGGGTGTGGTGGTAGCCGATGGCGAAGCGGTGGACCTCGTCCTGGATGGACGACACCAGCGTGAACGCGCTGCGGCTGGAGCTGATGGCGATTTCGCCGCCGTTCTTCGCGATGGCGCGGGTGCGGTGGCGGCCGTCCTTGACCATGCCGAACAGCGGCACCCGCAGCCCCGCCGCGTCCAGCAGCGGCTGCACGGCCGACACGTGACCCCTGCCGCCGTCGAGCAGAATCAAATCCGGAAGGCGGCCGAAGCCGGCGCCGGTGTCCTTCTCTTTTTGATATTCCGCCAGGCGGCGCGAGAGGACCTCCCGCATGGAGGCGTAGTCGTCCTGCCCCGCGACGGTCTTGATTTTGAACCGGCGGTACGCCTGCCGGAGCGGCCTGCCGTTCTCGAACACGACCATGCCGGCGACGTTCTCGCCGCCCGCGAGGTTCGAGATGTCGTAGGCCTCGATGTATGCCGGCGGCTCCTTCAGGCCCAGCAGGCGCGCCAGCTCGTCCAGCGCGGAGGCCTCGCGCCCGGTGCGGCCCATGGTCTGGGCAAGCTGCTCGGCCGCGTTGCTGCGGCACATCTCCACCAGCTGCGCCTGCTCCCCCCTGCGGGGCACGGTCAGGCGCACCCGCCGGCCCGCCTTTTCAGAGAGCCACCGGGCCAGCAGCTCCGCCCCCTGCGCCGGCCCGTCGAGCGAGACCCGCGGCGGAATGCGCCCGCGCAGGGTGTAGTACCGCTCGAGGAACTCCTCCCGCGCGGCCTTCGGCTCGCCGGTTTCGCCCATAAAGAACGTCTCGCGGTCGCAGAGCCGGCCGCCCGTGAAGCGGAACACCTCAAAGCAGCTGCGCCCGCCGCCCTGCGTCAGGGCAACCACGTCCTGCTCCGGCACCGAGGAGGCGACCACCTTCTGCCGCTGCCCCAGCCGGCGGATGGCGGCGATGCGGTCGCGGATGCGCGCCGCGCGCTCGAACTCCAGCTTTTCGGCGGCCTCCCGCATCTTCTGCTCCAGGGTGCGCAGGCTCGCGGCGCTGCCGCCGCGCAGGAAGTCCAGCGCCTCGCGCACCGCCTCGGCGTACTCCTGCTCGCTGATTTTCCCGCGGCAGGGGGCGCAGCACCGCTTGATATAGTAGTTCAGGCACGGGCGCTTTTTGCCGATGTCCTGCGGAAAGCGCCGGCTGCACGTCGGCAGGCGGAAAATCTGCAGGGCCTCGTCCACCGACTGCCTGACGGTCCAGCCGCTCACGTAGGGGCCGATGTACTCGGCGCCGTCGTCCGCGGGGCGCTTGGCCTCCGAGATGCGCGCCCACGGCCCCCTGGTCACGCGGATGTAGCTGTACCCCTTGTCGTCCTTGAGCAGGATGTTGTATTTGGGGGAGTGCTGCTTAATCAGGCTGCACTCGAGCACCAGCGCCTCGAACTCGCTGTCGGTCAGGATGTACTCGAACCACTCCACGTGGGCGACCATCTGGCGCACCTTCGCGTCGTGGTTCTTCTCGGAGCCGAAGTACTGGCTGACCCTGTTCTTAAGCGCCTTCGCCTTGCCGATGTAGATGATCTTCCCCGATTTGTCGTGCATCAGGTAGACGCCGGGATGCAGCGGCAGGCGCATGGCGCGGCGCCGGAGCTCCCGGATGTGCCGCTCGTGGTCGGTCACGGGAATCTCCCCCTTTCCCCCGTAAATTTCCCCCGCAGATACCAAAAAAGCACCGCTTCTGCGGTGCATGCCGGGAACGCGAAATTTATTCTGCAAAACCGGACTGAACCAGCTTCACGAGGCTGTCGACCGCATCGGTCTCATCCGAGCCGTCCGCGATGATTTTGATGGTGGTTCCGCCCACGATGCCCAGCGAAAGGACGCCCAGCAGGCTTTTGGCGTTGACGCGCCGCTCTTCTTTCTCGACCCAGATGGAGGACCGGAACTCGTTCGCTTTCTGAATAAAGAACGTGGCAGGGCGCGCGTGAAGGCCTACCTGGTTCTGCACCAGAACTTCTTTCACATACATCGCAATCCACTCTCCTAACAAAATAAGAAGCATATTTCAATCGAAAGAATTTTCACAGGAGGACCCAAAAACCATTAACGCCATTATAGCACATCTGGACAGGCCGTCAAGAAAACCGGCAAAGTTTGGATTGATAGCCGAACCGCCTCCCGGCTCAAAAAGGTTCTTTGTGCAAAATGCCCGTATTGTTGAAAACTTTTGTTTCCTCTGCCCTATAATAACCGCCCTATAGTATATGCAGGGGGGGTGGTTCCGATACGGGCTTTCAGCCCTCCGGAACCTCGATTCCCGCGCGGCGGAGAAACGCGCGGTCCTCCGCCGTGAGCGCCGCGGCGCGCAGCAGCTCCGGGCGCCTGCGCGCGGTGCGCAGCAGGGCCTGCTCCCGGCGCCAGCGGCGCACTTTTCCGTGGTCGCCGGTCAGCAGCACGTCCGGCGCGGCGCGGCCGCGCCACACGGCCGGGCGCGTGTACTGCGGGTACTCCAGCAGGGAGTTGTAGTGGCTCTCCAGCTCGAAGCACTCGCTGGCCGAGAGCACGCCGGGCACCAGCCGGCACACCGCGTCCGCCAGAATCAGGGCCGGCAGCTCCCCGCCCGTCACGACATAGTCCCCGATGGAGAGCTCCTCGTCCACGTACTCGTCCAGCACGCGCTCGTCCACGCCCTCGTAATGCCCGCACAGCAGCGCCAGGCCGTCCATCGCGGCCAGCTCTTTCACGCGCTGCTGGGTCAGCGTGTTCCCCTGCGGCGAAAGGTAGACGGTGTGCGGCCTGCCGCCCAGGTGGGCGGCAAGGTCGTCCAGGCACAGGGCGATGGGCTCGGCCATCAGCAGCATGCCCATGCCGCCGCCGAACGGAGAATCGTCCACCCGCTGGTGCCTGTCGAACGCAAAATCCCGAATCTGGTGGCAGCAGACCTGCACCGCGCCCTTTCTGCGGGCGCGCCCGACGATGCTCTCGGACAGCACGGCCTCGCACACCTCCGGAAAAAGCGTGAGCAGGTCAATCCTCATCGTCGAAAATCCCCTTGATTGGGCGGACCAGAATCCGCCCTTTTTTCAGGTCTATCTGCCGGACCATCTCCGGCACCGCGGGCAGCAGGTAGTTCTTGTGGTCCATCGACGTGACCCGGTACACGTCGTTCGCGCCGGTGCGCAGAATCTCGGTCAGCCTGCCGTAATAGACGAAGGTGTCCGCGTCGTACACGCCGAGGCCGATGAGGTCGTCCATAAAATAGCGGCCCGGCGGCAGGTGCGCGTCGGCGCGGTCGAAGTACAGCACGCGGCCGCGCAGCAGGTCCGCCCGCTCGACGGAATCCACCCCGTCCAGCCGCAGGACCAGCATGTTCTTCACCACATGGGCGGCGCGCACGCGCACCGGCGTCTGGCCGGCGTCCAGGTACAGGGTGCGGAACCGGGCGAGGAACGCGGCGGAATCGCACCACGGCTTCACGCGCAGGTCCCCCCGCACGCCGTGCGTGCCGACGACCTGCCCGCCCTCCAGATATTTTTTCAGCATATGCCCACTTCCCACGGCCGGCGGAGGCGCCGGCTTTTTCTGAAAAGAAAAGCTGCAACATGAAAGCGATGTTGCAGCCCGCCCGGGCTCAGTCGATTTCGACGGAAACCCTGCAGTTGTTCTTGGTCGCGGCCGAGCGCATCACGGTGCGGATCGCCTTGGCGATGCGGCCCTGCTTGCCGATGACGCGGCCCATGTCGCTTTCCGCCACATGCAGGTGGTACACGACGGTGCCGTCCTCCGCCGGGTCGTCCGCTTCCACCCGGACCGCGGACGGGTCTTCGACCAGCCCCTGTGCGATGGCAATCAGCAGTTCTTTCATGGCATTGCATTCCCCCGATTACAGAACGCCGTTTTTCTTGAAAAGCGTCTTCACGGTATCCGTCGGCTGGGCGCCGTTCGCAATCCACGCCTTGGCCTTGTCGGCGTCCACCTTTACGACGGAAGGTTCCGTCAGCGGGTTGTAATAGCCGATTTCTTCAATGAAGCGGCCGTCGCGCGGAAAGCGCGAGTCGGCGACGACAATGCGGTAAAAGGGAGCTTTTTTCGCGCCCACCCTGCGCAGCCTGATTTTGACTGACATCTGTCTGTTCACCTCCCCGGTAACGGGATTCTATCTTCATCGGCGCGGTGCGCCGGATGAATTCGTCAAAACGGCATCTTCATGCCGGAAAACCGGCGCCGGACGCCCTTCTTTTTAAACTGTTTCATCAGCCTGCGCGTCTGCTCGAAGTTGCGCAGCAGGCGGTTCACGTCCTCGACCCGCATGCCGCTGCCCCTTGCGATGCGGCGCTTGCGGGAGGGGTTGATGACCTCCGGCCGCTCGCGCTCGCGCGGCGTCATCGAGAGCAGGATGGCCTCGGTGCGGTCCACCATGCGGTCGTCCACGTCCACGTCCTTCAGCTGCTTGGACATGCCCGGCACCTTGGCCAGCACGTCCTTGAGCGGCCCCATCTTCTTCATCTGCCGCATCTGGCCGAGCATGTCGTTCAGGTCGATGCCGCTGTGCATCATCTTCTGCGCGGCCTGCTGCGCCTTTTTGCGGTCGAGGTTCTTCTGGGCGTCCTCAATCAGCGTGAGCACGTCGCCCATGCCGAGGATGCGCGAGGCCATGCGGTCGGGGTGAAAGACCTCCAGATCCGAGAGCTTCTCCCCCGTGCTGGCGAACTTGATGGGCTTGCCCGTCACCGCCCGCACCGAAAGGGCCGCGCCGCCGCGGGCGTCGCCGTCCAGCTTGGTGAGGACCACGCCGGTGATGTCCAGCAGGTCGTTGAACGATTTCGCCACGTTCACGGCTTCCTGCCCCGTCATGGCGTCCACCACCAGCAGGATGTCCGTGGGGTGCACGGCGGCGCGGATGTTCTTGAGCTCGCCCATCAGCTTCTCGTCGATCTGCAGCCGCCCGGCGGTGTCTATCAGCACGATGTCGTTGCCGTAGTCCTTCGCGTGCTTCACGGCGGCTCTGCTGATTTTGACCGGGTCGCCCGCGCCCTTCTCGAACACGGGCACGCCCGCCCTTTCGCCGACCACCTGCAGCTGCCGGATGGCGGCGGGGCGGTAGACGTCGCCCGCGACGAGCAGCGGCCTGCGGCCCTGCTCCCGCAGCATCAGGCCCAGCTTGCCGGCAAGGGTGGTTTTGCCCGACCCCTGCAGGCCGCACAGCAGCACCGCCGCGGGCGGCGAAGCCGGGCTGTTCAGCCGGCTTTCGCCCCCGCCCATCAGGGCCGTGAGCTCTTCGTCCACAATGCGGATGACCGTCTGGGCGGGGGTCAGGCTCTCCATCACCTCGGCGCCCACGGCGCGCTCGCCGACTTTGGCGACGAAGTCCTTCGCCACCTTGTAGTTCACGTCGGCCTCCAGCAGGGCGAGGCGCACCTCGCGCAGAACTTCCTTTACGTCCGATTCGCTGAGCTTTCCCTTGGATTTGAGCCGCTTGAACACGGCGGAGAATTTTTCGGAAAGGCTTTCAAACGCCACGGCGGTCCCTCCTTACTCGCTGAGCCGGCGCGCGATTTCGAGAATCCGCTTCGCGTCCCCGTCGATTTCGGGGACGAAGCTGCAGCGGCTGTTGTCGTCCCGGATGCGCTCGGCGGCGCTGCAGATCTGCCGCAGCGCCTGCTGCGTCTGCTGAAAGCGCCGCGCGAAGCCGAGGCGGTCTTCCAGCTCCAGAAGCTGCGCCTCCGCGCGCTTGACGGCGTCGCGGACGCCCTGCCGGGTGATGCCCTCGTTCTCCGCAATCTCGGAGAGCGAGAGGTCGTCGTTGTAGTAGTACTCGACCACCTCGCGCTGCTTGTCGGTGAGCACGTTCCCGTAAAAATCCAGCAGGAAAGAGATTTTCATGTCTTTCGCCATGGAAAACACCCCGTCCGGTGTAAAGTTTCTCATCTTTACACTCTGATAAGTATACCGCACGGCCCGCGGAATGTCAAGCCTTCTCAGGCGGCTTTGAGCTCCGCCCTGGAAGAAACCGCGAAGCGCCCCTGCCGGAGCTGCAGCCCCGTGACTTTCACGGTGCCGGTGAGGCCCGCGGCGGAGGCCGTCACGCCCGGCGCCGCGCAGGAGATGGTGTCCCCTTCGGCGGAAAAGCCCTGCGGCAGGCGCTTCCCGATTTCGGAGACCACTGGCCCCGCCGGCGCCGGCAGGCTGCCGACGCGGGCGGAGTTCACCCGGAACACCAGGCGGCTTTTGGCCGCGTCGAACCCCGGCGTGACGTTCAGCAGCACGCCGAAGTACTTCCCCCGCACCGGGGCGCGGATGTAGACGTCCGCATTCTGGCCGGAGACGCCCGCGACGGCGAGGGCATGGAGCTGCTTTTCGGCGGGCCTGTCCTTATTGTACCGCTGCACCGCATAGGCGAGAAAGCCGTTGGCCTCCTCCGCAGAAAACGTGGTCTCCCCGCCGGCGAACGAGGCCGCAAGCACCTTCTGGGCGAGCGACCCGTCGGCCTTCACCTTGTCGAACCGGCCTTCGTTCGGGTCGTGGAACAGCATCAGCAGCCCCGCGCAGACAAGGGCCAGCAGCACGAGCACCACGGTCAGCGCAATCGCGGCGCCTTTCTTTTTCCGCCTGCGCGGCAGCGCATATTTTCCCTGCATCAGCAGAACCCTCCTTGTTGTCAGTCATGGGAAAGCGTCATTTCAGCTGCACAATGGTCACGCCGGACTCGCCCTCGCCGTAGGTGCCGAGCCGGAAGCTCTTCACCCCCGGGTGGTTCCGCAGCCGCTTCTGCACCGCGCTGCGCAGCACGCCCGTGCCCTTGCCGTGGATTACGGTCAGCCGGTCCACGCCGGAGAGCACGGCGGAATCGATGAAGCGGTCGAGGTTCATCACGGCCTCCTCGGCCGTCTGGCCCCGCAGGTCCAGCTCCATGGCCGGCGCGCCCCGGGCGGAAGACAGCTCTTTCGTCACGGTGCGGAACGCGGCGCGCTTCGGTTTTTCTTTTACCAAGCGCAGACGGCCGGCCGGCACGCGCGTCTGCACGGCCCCGGCCTGCACCAGCGCCTCGTGCGAATCCCCCTCCGGCGGGCGGAGCACGGTGGCCTTCTTCCCGATGCCGGAAAGCAGCACCGTGTCGCCGGCTTTGAGCGGGCGGGGCAGGCGGTAGCCGTCGTCCTCGCTGCGGGCGACGGGGTCCGCGGCGTCGTCCATCTCGCGCAGCCCGGCGTTCAGCCGCGCCTTCTGCTCGGCGGTCAATGCCCTGCCGCGCCGCTTCTTCAGCTCCTCCAGCTCGTTCAGGAGGGCGTCGGCCTGCGCGCGCGTGCGGGAGACCAGCTGCGCCGCCTTCTCGCGGGCGTCTTTCATCTCGCGGTCCGCCCCGGCGCGCACGCGGTCGCGCTCGGCCTCGGCTTCGCGCCGGGCCTGTTCCGATTCCAGCCGGGCGCGCTCCGCCCCGGCGCGCTCGGCCTCCAGCTTTCTGCGGCTCTGCTCCAGGCCGCCGACCACGTCCTCGAACCGCCTGTTTTCGCCGGAGACCAGCCGCTTCGCATTCTCGACGACCCCGGGGTCCATCCCGAGCCGCAGCGAGATGGCGAACGCGTTCGAGCGGCCGGGCATCCCGATCAGCAGCCGGTAGGTCGGCCGCAGGGTCGCGACGTCGAACTCGCAGCACGCGTTCTCGACCCCCGGGGTCTGGAGCGCGTAGGCCTTCAGCTCGGCGTAGTGGGTGGTGGCCGCGATTTTCGCGCCCTTGCGGCGCAGAGCCTCCAGAATCGACTCGGCGAGGGCCGCGCCCTCGACCGGGTCCGTGCCGGCGCCCAGCTCGTCCAGCAGGACGAGGCTTTGCCCGTCCGCGCGCCCCATAATTCCTATTATATTCTTCATGTGTGCGGAAAAGGTCGAAAGCGACTGCTCGATGCTCTGCTCGTCGCCGATGTCGGCCAGCACCTGGTCGAACGCCGAAATCTCGCTGCCTTCCGCCGCGGGAATCAGCAGGCCGCACAGGGCCATCAGCGTGAGCAGGCCGGCGGTCTTGAGCGCGACGGTCTTGCCGCCCGTGTTCGGCCCGGTGACGACCAGCGTGTCGAACCGGACGCCCAGCTCGATGTCGGTGGGGACGACCCGGTCCGGGGCAATCAGCGGGTGGCGCGCCCGGCGCAGGACGATTCTGCCCTCGCGGTTCAGCTTCGGGCGGGTCGCCTTCATCTTGTAGGCGAGGGACGCCTTGGCGAAAATCACGTTGAGCTCCACCGCCGCGGCGTAGCTGCCGAGGATGGCGTCGGCGAAGTTCCCCGCTTCGGCGGAAAGCTCCCGCAGGATGCGCTCCATCTCTTTCTTTTCCTGCGACTGCAGCACGCGGACCTGGTTGTTGGCGTCGACCGCGCCCATCGGCTCGACGAAAACCGTGGAGCCGCTCGCGGAGGTGTCGTGCACCAGGCCGGGGACCTCGCCTCTGCACTCCGCCTTCACGGGGACCACGAAGCGCCCTTCGCGGATGGTCACGATGGGGTCCTGCAGAAATTTCTGGTACGCCGGCGAGCGGACCATGCGGTCCAGCGTCTCCCGTGCGCGGGCCGACGCGGAGCGGATTCTGCGCCGGATGGAGGCGAGCGCCGGCGAGGCCGTGTCCGCCATCTCCTCCTCGGAAAGGACGGCGCCGGTGATGCGCTCCTCCAGGTATCTGTTCGGCGTGAGGGACTCGAACCGCCCGTCGAGGACGGTCCTGGCCCCGGCGCACTTTTTGCGCCACTCGGTGACGCCGCGCAGCGCGCGCAGGACCGACGCGACCTTCAGCAGCTCCGCCATGTTCAGCATCCCGCCCGCCTGGGCGCGGCGCAGCGGGCCCTCCACGTTCGCAAGGCCCCCGAACGACGGCGAGCCGAACCGCGCCGTCAGCACGAAGGCGTCGTCCGTCTCCTGCAGCAGGCGGTCCGCGTCCCGCGGCGCGGGGGCGAGGTCCAGCGCGGCCTGCGCCGCGTCCCCGCAGGCGGTCTCGCCGGCCAGCAGCTTCAGGATTTTGTCCAGTTCCAGCGCATGCGCATGTTTTTTCCAGTCTTCCTGCACGTCGTCTTCCTCCAGCTTTTCAGGTTGCGGGCCTCTCGCCCGGTTTTGTTTCCCCGGCGTCCGCGCCGGGGCGCGTCATCCGGTGGTAAAAATCCAGCGTGCCGAAGCCGCGGCCGAGCGTTTCGAGCACATAGCCCTCCGCCGCGGCGGAAAGCTGCCGCTGCGCCTCCCCCGACACGCGGAATGAAAACAGCTTCTCAAAATCCGCATAGACGGTGTGGCGCAGGGCGGCGAGCGCCCCGCCGTTCAGGGCGAAGGCGGGGCCGGGGCGCTCCTGCGGGCGGAAGCACCCGCCGCACAGCAGCTTCCCCTCCCGCGGCAGAAAGAACATCGTCTCCGCCTCGTAGCGCCCGCACCCCGCGCAGCACACGAGGTCCGGCTGGTAGCCCGCCAGCGTCATGATGCGCATCTCCACCGCCGCCTTGATGGGCGCGGCGGGCCTGTCCCCCCGCGCGAGGAAATACAGCGCGTTCAGCATCAGGCGCAGAAAGCGCCCGGCGTTTTCGCCCTGCGGGGCCAGGGCCACGGCCAGCTCGCAGAAATACTGGGCAAGCGAAAGGCGCCCGATGTCCTTCCGAAGGCCGAAAAAGACCTCGATGGGCTGGGCGTCGTCGATTATGTAGCTGCTCCGCCCCTCGAAAATCGAGAGGCGGGAGTAAGTAAACAGCCTTGTGGCGGAGAGCCTTCCGCCCGCGCCGCGGCCCGCGCGGCGGACGAACGCCCTCAGAATCCCGCGCTCGCGCGTGAGGACCGTGACCAGCCGGTCCGTGTCACCCACGCGCTTCTCCGTAACCACCAGGCCCGGTGTGTCCATCTTCATCGCGGTTCTCCTGCGGATTCGCCTCTTTCTGCCTCTGCCTGCACTGGGTGTAAATCAGATAGTCCCGAACGGTTCCCGATTTCTTAAAGCAGCTCCAGGCCGTGTTTTCGTCCAAAGCGACCGCTCCCTTCATCAAATCCTCTTCGACAGAAGTATTTGTCCCCGGAGCGGTTCTATGTGCGGTAATTTTATGAACGGAATCCATAATATTACAAGATTCGCATTCAGGGCTTCAGCTGCGAGCGGTCGTAGCCGAGGGCGCGCAGGGCGGATTCCCGGTTGCGCCAGTCCTCGCGGACCCTGACCCACAGCTTCAGGTTGATTCTGCATCCGAACAATTTTTCCATGTCCGCGCGGGCGAACGTGCCGATTTTTTTGAGCATCGCGCCGCCCTTCCCGATGATGATTCCCTTCTGGGATTCCTTTTCGCAGTAGATGGTCGCAGTCACGTCCGCAATGCCGGCGTTTCCCGGCCGCCGGCTCATGCGCTCCACGCTGACCGCGGCCCCGTGCGGGACCTCGCGGCTTAAAAGGCGCAGCAGCTTTTCGCGGACAATCTCCGCGGCGAGCACGCGCTCCGGCTGGTCCGTCAGGGCGTCGTCGTCAAAAAAGTGCCCGCCGGGCGCGGCCCGCTTTTGAAGCTCGTCCTTCAGGTCGCCGATGCCGCTCCCCGTCTTGGCGGAGACCGGCACCACGGCCGCAAAGTCCAGCTCTTTTGCCCACGCCGCAATCTGCGCCATCAGGGCGCTTTTGCGCGGCAGCAGGTCGATTTTATTGACGGCCAGCAGCGCGGGCATTTTCGCGTCCCGCAGTCTGCCGGCCAGGCGGCGCTCGCCGTCTGAGATTTTTCTGCCCGCCTCGGTGACCAGCAGGCAGGCGTCCACCCCCGCGACCGACTGCTCCACCGCCTGCAGCATGTACCCGTCCAGGCGGCTGCGGGGCTTTAAAAGGCCGGGCGTGTCGAAAAAGACGAGCTGGTCGTCCCCTTCGGTCAGGACGCCGAGCACGCGCGTGCGCGTCGTCTGCGGCTTGCGCGAAACGATGGACACCTTGCTCCCCAGCAGGGCGTTCATCAGCGAGGACTTCCCCACGTTGGGCAGGCCCACAATCGCGACGAACGCGGATTTCTGTTCCGGGCGGCTACTCACGGCTCTTCTTCCCTTCCGGGGGCCTGCGCCCCGATTTGTGCAGGCGGTCGCGGATGCCGAGCGGGCCGAGGGCGACGAACGCCACGCTGGCCGCCGTGAACACCGCCAGCGGAGCCAGCGCCCAGGGGTATGCGCCGAAAAAGCCGGCGATGCGGCGGAAGCCCTCCGGCTTCCAGAACAGGCACACGCCCACGCACACCGCGAAAAAGGCGCCCGTCAGCACCCCGCCGGAGGCCATGTCCTTGATGATGCGCACAACGGGGTTGAAGCTGGCCGCCACCATGTCGGTCAGCTCCTCCGCCACCGTGTTGAACAGCTCCGCCAGAATCACGCAGGCGAAGGTCAGCGCGAGGACCGCGTACCCCAGGCGGGAAAGGTCGAAGAAGAACGAGAACGCGAACACATACAGCGCGACCACCGCATGCACCCGCATGTTCCGCTCGTTGTTGATGCAGTAGACAATCCCGCGGAACGCGTATTTAAAGCTTTTCAGAAAGCGCAAAGGCTACTCCTCGTCGTCGTCCAGAACATAGCTGCTGGTGCTGGGCAGCCCCAGTTCCGTCATGACCTGCTCCTCTTTTTCGCGCATGCGGACCTTCTGCAGGCCGCCCGCCTCGTGCGTGTAGCCGAGCAGGTGCAGCATGGAGTGCGCCGTCAGGTACCCGACCTCGCGCTCCAGGCTGTGGCCGTACCGCTTGGCCTGCTCGACCGCCTTTTCCATCGAAATCACGATGTCGCCGAGGATTTTCGCGCCCGTGGAATGGTTGATGTCGTAGACGCCGTTCTCCCCCATCGGGAAAGACAGCACGTCCGTCACCACGTCCTTGTTGCGGTACTGGGCGTTCAGCTTGCGGATCTGCTCGTTGTCCACGAAGGTCACGCTGATTTCGGCCGGGCTGCCGAAGTTCTCCATCCGCAGCACCGCGTTGCAGCAGCGCCGCACCAGCATCCGCAGCCCCGTCGGGATTTTGACGGCCTTCTGTTTATTGTCGATAATCACTTTTATCTTTTCCATGATTTCAGTCACCGCTCCGCTTCTTCATTTTTCTCATACGCTCTGATAATATCCTGCACCAGCTTGTGGCGCACCACGTCCTTTTCGGTAAACCGGACCTGCGCGATGTCGTCGATGCCCCGCAGGATATGGAGCACGTCCTTCAGGCCGGACTTCCTGCCCTCCGGCAGGTCTATCTGCGTGATATCCCCCGTAATCACCATCTTGGAGCCGAACCCGAGGCGCGTGAGGAACATCTTCATCTGCTCCGGCGTGGTGTTCTGGGCTTCGTCCAGGATGATGAAGCTGTCGTCGAGCGTTCTGCCGCGCATATACGCCAGCGGCGCGACCTCAATGTTGCCGCGCTCCACATATTTCTGGTAGGTTTCGGCGCCCAGCATGTCGAACAGCGCGTCGTACAGCGGGCGCAGGTAGGGGTCCACTTTCTGCTGCAGGTCGCCGGGCAGAAAGCCGAGCTTTTCGCCCGCCTCCACCGCCGGGCGGGTGAGCACGATGCGGTTGACCTGCTGCGTGCGGAACGCCGTGACCGCCATGGCCACCGCCAGGTAGGTCTTGCCCGTGCCCGCCGGCCCCACCGCCAGCGTGATGGTGTGGGTCTGGATGGCGGCGCAGTATCTTTTCTGCCCCAGCGTCTTGGCCTTGACCGGCTTGCCCTTCGACGTGATGCAGATGCAGTCGGCCGCGAGGGCCTCCAGCTTGCTCTCGCTCCCCTCGTTGACCAGGGAGATGCAGTAGCGCACGTTCTGCTCGCTGAGCGATTCGCCGCGGTTAATCAGCGAAAGCAGGCTGTTCACGGCCCGCATGGCCTTCGACACGTCGTCCGGCTCGCCGGAAATCTTCATCTCGCTTCCGCGGCAGACAATCGTGACCCGGTACTCCTGCTCGACCAGCTTCATGTTTCCGTCGAAGCTGCCGAACAGGGCGGCGGCCTGTTCCATGCGATCGATGTTGATTTTTTGCTCGAACATTCCATCACCATGCTTTGCGGGGCCTGCGGCGGCTCCGAATCCTTCTCTTATTATATCACAAACGCAGCTTTTAAGAATCATAAAATAGCCAAAAGTTTGTTACGGTTTTATGAATATTTCCGATTCCTCCGCGATGTTTTCCGCGCAGTCCAGTTTGACCGTATACTGCAGGCCGTCTTTCCCCCATTTTTCGGAGGGTGCGGAAGAAAGGACTTTCCCGCCGCGCAGAAGCGCCTTCGCCTTCCGGTCGGCCTCCCGCACGGCCTCTTCCCGCGCCTGCGCCTTCGTCAGCGTGTAGCGGACGGGGCGCACCTCCTCCCACCGCTCCGTATAGGTCCCGGCGGGCAGGATGTTGCCGAACAGCCGCAGGTCGGTCTTTTCGCGCGAGACGCGCCAGGTTCCGCGCGGCCTGACCCGCAGGGTGAGCGGGAGCCGGGCGCCGTAGAGGTCGAGGTTCCGCCGGACGACGACCGCGCCGGTCGGCTCCCAGCGGCTCCTCTGCAGCCCGACGGACACCGTGAGGGTATGCGAGGTCTCCGCCAGGATTTCGGCGGAGGCCGGCTTCAGGGTGTTGCCGCCGCGCTGGTCTTCGACGACGGCGCTGACCAGAAGCTGCCCCCTGACGACGGCGTCGCCCTTTCTGACCAGGGGCGTGCCGGCGTAGACCTTCATCGAGAGGATCTGCCCCGTCGCGGCGGCTTTGATGTTGCGGATGCGGCTCAGGTCGGCGAGCTCCGGCTTGCCGACCTTCTCCTGGACGACCGCCTGCGCCACGCACCCCTGCGTGTTCACGGTCATCCAGCGGATCTGCGGGAAGCGGAGCATCACCCGCTGCGCGAGCATCTCGGGGTCGACGTCTTTTTTCCGGGTCCCGGGCGAAAGGCCCTCGGCGGAAAGGGCGGCCAGAATCCGCTCCGTCGGCACGGCGGCGTTGCCCGCGACCTGCACGCACCACACGTGCAGCGAGAGCAGGTACAGCACCGCCGCAAAAGCCGCCGCGCCGGCCCAGAGGCCCGCGTGCGCCCGCGTGCGGTGCAGCAGAAAGGGCAGGCCGCGGCGCGCCCGCACGCGCAGGCGGCAGCCGGCCCTGCGCGCAGACCGGCGCATCCGCCGGTAGCTCCGGGCCGCCACGCACGCGCCGCTGTTCGGGCGGCCCGCGATGTCCCACAGATAGATTCCCCCGCGCGCGCAGGCGCTGAAAAAGCGCTCGGGGCTGCCCCCGAGGACGGAAAAGCGCGCATAGCCGAGCAGCCAGCGCGTGATTTTGAGGACGAGCATACGCACCCCCGCCTTAGCCCAGAAATTCGATTCCCGTGATGTACCCGGCCACCACCAGGGCGTCCGCGGTCAGGCACCGGATGACCAGGCCGCGCCCGGTAAAGCGGATGACCTGGCGCTTGGTCCGCACGCGCACCACGCCGCCGCCGTACTCCAGCACGCCGCAGCAGCCCTCGACGACCGCCTCCCGGTTGCCGTTGAGCTCCAGGTGGAACGGGATGCCGAGATCCGCGAGGCTGCCGAGCGGATTTTCCCTGTTTCGCAAATCGCTCCCCCCTCCGCATTTCTGCTAAATGCTATGCGCCCGGTGACGTAAATATCCGCACCGGCACATATACATGGCCTTGCGGGGTGATGCTATGAAGTTCAAAACCGGCGCGCTGCTGGCGGCCGTGGCGGCGGTCGCCTGCGCGCTGCTGCTTTTTCCGGCGCAGGCGGCGCAGGGCGCGAAAAACGGGGTCGGCTATTCGCTGAACATCCTGATTCCGTCGCTGTACCCGTTCATGGTGCTCTCGGTCTTCGTGGTCAGAAGCGGGCTGTCCGAAAAAATCGGCGGGGCGATGCGGCGTCCGACGCGGGCCCTGTTCCGCCTGCCGGGCGGAACGGCGGCGTCCCTGCTGATGAGCGTCGTCGGCGGCTACCCGGCCGGGGCGCGCTCGGCCGCCGCGCTGTACGAAGCGGGCGTCGTCAGCCGGGCCGAGGCGCGGCGGATGCTCTGCTTCTGCGTGAGCGCGGGGCCGCCGTTCGTCGTGACGGCGGTGGGGGTCGGGTTCCTCAGAAGCGCGCCGGCGGGGGCGATTCTGCTCGCCTCGCAGCTCGCGGCGTTCTTCGCGATGGGGGTGCTGTGCGGCGTTTTCGCGCCGCGGGAGGCGGCCGGGAAGCCGCGGGCCAAAAAGGGCGGGGACGCCGGCCCCGCCCGGGCTTTCATCGCGTCCGCGGCCGACGCGGCCGACGCGACCCTGACGATGTGCTGCTTCGTGGTGCTGTTCGCCGTGCTGATGAGCCTGCTGCGCCTGTTCGTGAAAGACCCGGTCCTTTCGGCGGTGCTCTCTTCCCTGCTGGAGGTGACCGGCGGATGCGCCGACCTCGCCCGGCTCGGCGTCCCGCTGTGGGTGTTCGCCTTCGCGCTCGGCTGGGGCGGGCTGTGCGTCCATTTTCAGGTGCTGGCCTGCACCGCCGGCATCGGCGTCCCGCGCGGGCGGTTCGAGCTCTGCCGCCTGCTGCAGGGGGCGCTCGCGGCCGCCGCCTGCCGCGGGCTGTGCCTGCTGTTCCCGCAGAGCGCGGAGGCCTTCGAGAACATCCGGGGCCCCGTGACGGGCGCCCTGTCCGGTTCGGCGCCGGCCGCCGCCGCGCTGGCCGCGCTGTGCGTGGCGCTGGTCCTCTGCGCGCCCCGCGCGAAGCTGGAAATGCGGGGAAAATGATGCTATAATAAAAATAATTTGAGAGTTCTCGACACGGGGGCGGCGCCATGTTCGGAAAGAAAAAAAAGAAGCTGTTCGGCGACGGCATCGAGCCGCGGTGCGAGTACTGCGCCAATTTCTCCGAAAGGGGAAGTTGCTGTTTCGGCGAGAAGGACCCGTCCTGCGGCCGCTTTCAGTACGACCCGCTGAAGCGGACGCCGGTCTCCCCGCCGCCGCTCAAAAAGCACAGCCCGGACGAGTTCACGCTGTAGCGCGCACGGGTCGTAAACAAAACTGCCAGGCCGCGACAAAGTCGCGCGGTCTGGCAGTTTTTTGCGGCTTTAAAAAACGCTCAGCCTTTGTAATTGCTCATCGAATACCTGCCCTCCGCGTCGGCCAGATGGCAGGAAACCAGGTGGTTCGGCCGCAGCTCGCGGAGCTTCGGCGAGACCGTGCGGCAGACGTCCTGCGCGTAGGGGCAGCGGTTCGCGAACGGGCAGCCGGGCTTCGGGTTGATGGGGCTGGGCACGTCGCCCTTGATGACGGCCGCCTTCTTGTGCGCCTCGCGGTCGGGGTCCGGAATCGGGACGGAGGCGAGCAGCGCGCGGCTGTACGGGTGAAGGGTGTGCGCGTAGATTTCGTCGCTGTCGGCGAGCTCCACGATGTTCCCCAGGTACATCACGGCGATGCGGTCGGAGATGTATTTGACGATGTTCAGGTCGTGCGCGATGAACATGTAGGTCAGGCCGAATTTTTTCTGCAGGTTCTTCAGCAGGTTGATAATCTGGCTCTGAATCGAGACGTCCAGCGCGGAGATCGGCTCGTCGCAGACGATGAACTCCGGGTTGATGGCGAGCGCGCGGGCGATGCCGATGCGCTGCCGCTGCCCGCCGGAAAACTCGTGGGGAAAGCGGTTGGCGTGCTCGCGGTTGAGGCCGACCGTCTCCAGCAGCTCATACACGCGCTTCTGGCGCGTCTCTTTGTCGTACATGTTGTGGATCTCCATGCCCTCGGCGATGATGGTGCCGACGGTCATGCGCGGGTCGAGCGAGGCGTAGGGGTCCTGAAAGATAATCTGCGCCTTTTCGGAGTAGCGGTACCGGTCCCCGGTATGCCTGAGGTTGACCTCCTTGCCGCGGTAATACAGCTTGCCCTTCGTGGGGTGGTAGATGCCCATCACCACGCGGCCGAGCGTGGATTTTCCGCAGCCGCTCTCGCCGACGACGCCGAGCGTCTCGCCCTTGTAGATGTCGAGGTTCACGTCGTTCACGGCGACGAGGGTCTGTTTGCCGCCGAGGTAAAAATGCTTGGAGATATGGTCCAGCGTAATCAGCTTCTCCATTTATTTTCCCTCCTTTTGGCGGGGGAAATCGGGGTGCAGCCGCCAGCAGGAGGCGACGTGGCCCTGCGCCACCGTGAACTCGGGGGGCTGGCGGTGGCGGCACAGCTTCATGCAGTATTTGCACCGGCTGGCGAACGCGCAGCCCGCCGGCGGCGCGTACAGGTCCGGCGGCGTGCCGGGGATGGAGACCAGCTCCTCGCTGCGGGAGGTCTCCACCGTCGGCAGGCTGCGCAGCAGGGCGGCCGTGTAGGGGTGCGCCGCGCGGTAAAAGATGTCCCGCGCGGAGCCCTGCTCCACGATTTTGCCGGCGTACATCACCGCCACGCGGTCCGCGAGGTTCGCCACCACGCCGAGGTCGTGGGTAATCAGGATAATCGACGTGCCGGTCTCGTCGCGGATTTTCTGCATCAGCTCCATAATCTGCGCCTGGATGGTCACGTCCAGCGCGGTGGTCGGCTCGTCGGCAATCAGCAGTTTCGGGTGGCAGGAGAGCGCCATCGCAATCATGGCGCGCTGGCGCATCCCGCCGGAAAACTCGTGCGGGTATTCGCCCGCCCGCTGCTCCGCGTTGGGGATCTGCACCATCTTCAGCAGGCGGACCGCCTCTTCGCGGCACTGCCTGCCGCTCAGGTGCTTGTGCTTCTTCAGGGTCTCGGTCAGCTGCTTGCCGACCTTTTTGGTCGGGTTCAGGCAGGTCATCGGGTCCTGGAAAATCATGCTCACCAGCTGGCCGCGGATGCCCTGCATCTCCTTTTCGCCCGCGGCGACGATGTCCCTGCCGCACAGGTCGATTTTGCCGTTCTTGATGCGGGCGGGCGGCATGGGGTTCAGCTTCATCACCGTCTGGGCGGTCACGCTCTTGCCGCAGCCGCTTTCGCCGACGATGGCCAGCGCCTCGCCCGCGTCCACGTGCAGGCTCACGCCGCGCACGGCGTGCACTTCGCCCGCATAGGTGTCGAACGACACCTCCAGGTCCTTAATGTCCAATATCCGTTCCATCCAGACGACTACCTCCTCAGTTTGGGGTCAAAAGCATCCCGCATCTGGTCGCCCAGCAGGTTGAAGGCCAGCATGGTGATGCTGATGAACACCGCGGGGTAAACCAGCTGCATGGGATAGACCTGGAACACGGCAATGCCGTCGTTGGCCATGATGCCCCACGAGGACTGCGGCGGCGCGATGCCAAGGCCCAGCATGGAGAGGAATGCCTCGGTGAAAATCACGTTCGGGATGTCGAGCGTCACGTTGACGACGATGAGGCTCAGCAGGTTCGGCGCGAGGTGCCGGGCGATGATGCGCGCCGGCCTGGCGCCCATGGATTCCGCGGCAATCAGAAACTCCTGGTGCCGCAGCGCGAGCACCTGCCCGCGCACCAGCCGGGCCATGCCCGTCCACCCCGTGATGGAGTAGGCGATGATGATGGTGCCGATGCCCCTCGGCAGCACAACCATCAGCAGCATCACGATGATGAGGTACGGGATGCCGCTGATGATTTCGACGATGCGCATCATCACATTGTCGACCATGCCGCCGAAATAGCCGGAGACGCCGCCGTAGACGATGCCGATGAGGCAGTCGATCAGCGCGACGGCGACGGCGACGGTCAGCGACACGCGCGCACCCATCCAGATGCGCACCCAGATGTCGCGGCCGAGGGTGTCCGTGCCGAACAGATGCGGCTGGCTGGTCTCGTTATCCACCCACATGGGCGGCTGGTTCGAGAACGCGACGTTCTGCCGCGAAAAGTCAAACGGGCTTACCATCGGCAGAAAAACGGCGCCCAGCACCAGCAGCGCCAGAATCACCAGGCAGACTATGGCGACCCTGCTCTTGCGCAGGCGCCGGAACGCGTCCTTCCAGAAACTGATGGAAGGGCGCGAGATGGTTTCCATTTCCTTTACGTTCGGCCCGACCCACTCGAACTCCGACGGGTCGATGGGCTTCCCCGCGGCGGGCGAAGATGCGACGGGATTCGCGGTCTGGGCCTGTTCATTTGCCATTTTCCCCATTCACTCCTTTTCTCCGCTCAGTTTAATCCGCGGGTCGAGCAGGCCGTAGATGATGTCCACCACAAGGTTGGCAAACACCAGGAACGACCCGTAGAACAGCGTGGTCCCCACGATGGTGGTGTAGTCGTTGTTCTGCACGCACTGCACGAAAATCTTGCCGAGGCCGGGGATGGCGAAGATGTTCTCCACCACGAAGGTCCCCGTCAGCACGGCGGCGACCAGCGGGCCCATGATGGTCACCACGGGCATCACGGCGTTGCGCACGGCGTGCTTCCAGATAATCTCCCCCCGGCTGAGGCCCTTCGCCTTCGCGGTCTTTATGTAGTCCTGGTTCAGCACGTCCAGCATGCTGGTGCGCATCAGGCGGCTGATGCTGGCCATGCTGCCGAACGCGAGCGCAAACGCGGGCAGAAACTTGCTGTTGGCCGGGCCCCAGCCCATCACGGCGAAAATCTGCCGCCCCGTCGCCTGGTACAGCTTCAGGCCCAGAAAGTACTGGAGCAGCGCGCCGAGGATGAACGACGGGACCGAAACGCCGATCAGCGCGAGGAACATGGTCCCCGTGTCCCAGCCCGTGCCGCGCTTAACGGCCGCGACGACGCCGAGCAGCAGCCCGATGATGGTGGCGAAAATCAGCGCCCGGATGCCGAGGTCGGCGGAAACCGGGAACGCCTCCGCAATGGTCTGGGCCACGGGGCGTTTGTCCTGCAGAGAAACGCCGAAGTCCCCGTGCAGCACGTTCCCCACATATTTGAAAAACTGCACCGGAAGCGGCTGGTCGAGGCCGTATTTCGCATACAGGGCCGCCTTGATTTCGGCGGGAACCGCCTTCTCGCCCGAAAAAGGGTCGCCGGGCATCAGATGCATCAGGAAAAAGGTAATGCAGATCAGCAGGAAGATCGTGATGACCGCATACAGTACCCTTTTCAGATAGTATTGAAGCTGTTTTGGCAAAGAGCATCAACTCCTTCAGATTCGGCAAACAGAAAAGCGGGAGATTCCGTCCGCAAAAGCCCTTTCAGGTTCCGGGCCATTTACCCGTGAAAGCCGCAAAACGGCTCCTTCGCGGTTTTGCGGTTTTCACAGGCAAATAAAGCCACATCCGAAAACATGGCTTTATTTGCGGAGTTTTTTGAGATGTTCAGGCGGAAACGCCCGGCCGTTCCGTTATTTTTTCGTCAGCTTTGTGCCGTCGTGGTAATCGCCCGGCCAGCCCTGGAACGGCGTGTAGGTGCCGCCGGTAAACTTCTGCGAAGTCGTGTAGTTGATGGCCCTGTAGTAAATCGGGAATACCGCGGTGTCCGTCTGAACAAGCAGCTTTTCGGCCTCGATCAGAATATTCTGGCGCTTTTCGGGGTCCGCTTCGTTCATGGCTTTGGTGACCAGGTCGTCGTACGTTTTGCTCGAGTATTTGCCGTTGTTGTTCCCGTTGTTCGTCATAAACAGGTCGAGAAACGTCATCGGGTCGTTGTAGTCCGGTGTCCAGCCGGCCATTAAAAGCTCAAAATTCTGGCTCTGCATTGCCTCAAAGCGGGCTTTGTTGTCCAGCGGTTTGAGTTCCACGCTGACGCCGAGGTTCTTCTTCCACTGCTCCTGGAAGAAAGCCGCGTCTTTCTGCCCGCTGGTCGTGTTGCTGCATGTGAAGACCGGTTTGAAGCCGGCGGCGGATACTCCGGCCTCTTTGAGACCTTCCGCCAGTAAGGACTTTGCCTTTGCCGGGTCGAATTTTGGCTGAATGCTTCCGCGCGCCTCGGCGTAATCTTTGCCGTTCGCTCCCGCGACCCCCGGCGGGACCACGCCGTCCGCTTTGATTGAGCCGTCGGCCAGCACATCGTTGACATAGCTGTCGAGGTCGACGGACAGGCCGAACGCCTGGCGGACCTTCGCGTTGTTGAACGGCTTCTTGGTCGTATTGTACTGGAAGTACCACGGCCCGGTCTCGATATACCTCGCGATCGGCTGGCCCTCGGCCTTAAGCAGCTTAATGTGGTCCTTGCCGACCGTCATGAAGTCAAGCTGGCCGGCCTTGAAAGCGTTCAGGGTCGCGTTGGCATCCGACAGCATCACGTATTTGATTTTCGGGATGCCGATTTTGTCCTTATCCCAGTAATCCTCGTTCTTCGCGAGGGTCACATGGTCGTTGTGCTTCCATTCGCTCACCTTATAGGCGCCGTTCGTCACGACCTTGTCGGCTTCTTTCGCGTAATTGTCCGCGCCGATGGACTCATACGCCTTCTGGTTCAGGGGCATGTAGGCGGTGAACGTGAACAGGTGCAGCGCGTAGGGAATCGGCCTGACGAACGTGATGCTCAGCGTGTAGTCGTCCGGCGCCTTGATGCCCAGCTGGTCTTCCTTGATTTTGCCGTCGAAATAATCCTTCCCGCCCTTGATGTTGTCGTACAGGATAAAAGCGTAGTTGGCGGCGGTCTCTTTCTTCATCGCGGTCGTCCAGCCGAAGACATAGTCTTTGGAAGTGACCGGCTCGCCGTTCGACCATTTCGGGCCCTGTTTGAGCTTGAAGGTGTAGGTCAGCTTGTCGTCGCTGACTTCATAGCTTTCAATCAGGTCCGGAATGGGCTTGTCGCTCTTGTCGAGCTTAAACAGCCCGGACACGATCTCGCGCAGGATTGAGCTGGAGCCGGTGTCATAGGCCAGCATGGTGTTCAGCGTCGTCGGCTCCGAAACCGTGTTGATGGTAATCATATCGGCGTCCGGCGTGCCGGCGTATTTGCTCTTGGCGGCCAGTTCGTCGGACTTTACCACATCCGTGGCCGCCGCGGAAGACGCCGGCGCCCCGCTCGACGGCGCGGCGCTGCTCGCGGCGCCGCCGCCTCCGCACGAGGTCAGAATCAGGCACGCCGCAAGCGTCAGGCCCACAAAGCCGATCCTCTTTTTCTGTCTTTTCATAAATCACCCTTCTTTACTCCAGAAATCAGGAATATGGAATCTATCAAAACAGGCGGGTTCCCCGCTTCCCCAAAAACAGGAAAGCCGGCGCCGCCCGTTTTTGACCTCATTCGGTTTTTCCCCCGTTCATCGCGGAGCGGATTTTAGCCACCGCGTCGAAGTGCTGCTTCATTAAAGTGCAGCATCGCGCGCTGTCGCGGTCGCGGATGGCACGGTAGATTTCGCGGTGCTCCTCGAGGCATTTTTTCAGGCGCCCGGGGTAGGCCAGCGTTTTCACGCGCATCTCCCGCAGCATGTTGCCGAAGGAGCGGACGATGCCCGCAATCACCTGGTTTTTCGTCGCCCCGGCAATGCACTGGTGGAACAGGACGTCCGCCTCGATGCCGGAATCGCCCTCCCGCAGGCTTTTCCGCATCATCTCGAGCGTCTTCTCGATCTTCATCAGGTCCAGGTCGTCCGCCCGGCTGCAGGCCAGCCCCGCCACCCGGACCTCGAACAGCTCCCGGGCCTCGTAAAGGTCCTCGAACATCTCGCTGTCCGGCTTGCGGGGGATGTCGATCGCGGCGAGGATTTTCTCGAGGCAGAACCTGCACAGAAACGTTCCGCCGCTCTTATGCCGCTCCAGGACGCCCTTGGATTCCAGAATGGTCAGCGCCTCCCGCACGGAAGACCTGCTGACGCCGAACTGCTGGGCGAGCTCCGTCTCCGTCGGCAGCCGCTGCCCGGGCTCCAGCTTGCCGCTGACAATCTGCCGCTGCATCTGCTGGATGATCTGGTCGCTGACACGCACTGTTCTGATGCTCTGAAACACGTTGGAATTCCCCGCTTTTCGCCCGCCGCCCGGGGCCCGTCTTCCCGCCGAAACACGGGGGAAAACCGGCCGGCCGCGGCTTTTGCCGTAACGCTCAGCGGAAAGTCTGAAAATCCGTTTGTCAGACAACCGGACCTACCATTCCGCCTTCAACAAGGGGTTTTTCGGTTTCCGGGCCGCCGCGCGGCGGCTTCGGTCTGAAAGATATGCAAAGGGCAGGCACATTTCCCCTTTGAATGTACCCGCCACTTCTGTATTCATACCCCGTGTCTGCAAGCGGCAGATGATGAAAACGACGCCCTGTTCCGCTTCAAACGACCTTTCCGCGCCGCCTCCGCCCCGGCCGCCGGGCGCGCCCGAAACGGATCTTCACGCCGGGCGGACCTGCGAAAGCGCTGTGGAAATATCCGGAAACAATATCCTACCGAAGTTCTCAATCGATATAGGATATGCAACATTATAAAAGAATTAATTCAAAATGTCAAGGGAAAGCGTCCTCTTTTCCGGTATTTTTCAGTCTTAATTTTCCCGGTTTCCGCTATGAAATATGCGGGAAGGACCGCCCGCGTGCAATACGTGCTATAATAAAAGCTGTTTTCCCGCATTGTTTCGGCGGAGACCGGGAAAATAACAAAGCAGCATAAGGGAGGACTGATTCTTCATGATTTTCTCAAAAATGGAATACCGCCGCCCGGACCTGAACGCCCTCATCGGCCGGTATGACGAAATCACCGGGAAGTTCGCCGCAAGCGCCTCGGCGGCCGGGCAGTACGAGCTGATTCAGCAGCACGAGGCGCTTTCGGCCCGTTTTCAGACCCTTTCGACCCTCGCCTACATCCGGAACAGCATCGACACGGTCGACCCGTTCTACGAAAAGGAAACGGCGTTCTTCGACGCGGCGGCGCCGGTCTTTGAAGAGCACGTCCAGAGCTTTTACAGGGCGGTCGCGGCCTCCCGGTTCCGCGGGGAGCTGGAGCGGAAAACGGGGAGCCTGTTCTTTAAGAACATCGAAATCGCCCTGCGCTCCTTTTCCCCCGCCGTGACCGACCTCAAAAAGCGGGAAAACGCGCTCGTCACGGAATACGAAAAGCTGCTCGCCTCGGCCCGGATTGAGATGCGCGGCGAGACCGTGAACCTCTCGCAGCTCCAGAAATACCAGATTTCCCCCGACCGCGCCACGCGCCGGGAGGCCTGGGAAAAAGCTGCCGGGTTCTTCCTCGGCTGCGCGAAGCGCCTGGACGAAATCTACGGCGAGCTGGTCCGGAACCGCACCGGGCAGGCCGAAAAGCTCGGGTACAAAAACTTCGTCCCGCTCGGCTACGACCGGCTGGGGCGCAACTGCTACGGCCCGGAGGATGTCGCAAAGTTCCGCGGGCAGGTCGCGCGCGATTTCGTCCCGTTCGTCGCCGGAATCAAGGCGGGGCAGGCAAAGCGGCTCGGCCTTACGCAGTTGAAGCTGTACGACGACGCCTGCCTGTTCCCGGACGGCAACCCCGCGCCGAAGGGCGGCCGCCGGGAGCTGGTCGCGCAGGCCCGGAGGATGTACCGCGAGATGGACCCCGTCGCGGGCGAGTTCTTCGACTTTATGCTTCAGAACGAGCTGTTCGACCTCGACAGCAAAAAGGGCAAGGCCGGCGGCGGATACTGCACGGACCTTCCGGACTACCGCGCGCCGTTCATCTTCGCCAACTTCAACGGCACGGCCGGCGACGTGGAGGTCCTGACCCACGAGGCGGGCCACGCGCTCGCAAGCTACCTCGCGTTCCGCAGCATCCCGCTGCAGGAGCTGCGCACCCCGACCATGGACGCCGCGGAGACGCACTCCATGTCGATGGAGCTGTTCTCCCGCCCCTGGGACGCCCTGTTCTTCGGGGAAGACGCCGAGAAGTTCCACCGCTACCAGCTTGAGGCCGCGCTGGACTTCATCCCCTACGGCACCCTGGTCGACGAGTTCCAGACCGCCATGTACGAGCGCCCCGGCCTTTCGCCGGACGAACGCAAACAGGTCTGGAAGCGGCTGGAGGCCAAATACCGCCCCTGGATCGACTTCGGCGGCCTGCCGTTCTTCGGCGCGGGCGGCGGGTACCAGCGCCAGCACCACATCTACTCCTTCCCGCTGTACTATATCGACTACTGCCTCGCGCAGACGACCGCCCTCGAATTCTGGGCCGCCTCCGAAAAGGACTGGAAAGAGGCGTTCGGCCGCTACCTGGCCTTCGTGAAGGCGGGCGGCACCAGAACCTACGCGGAGCTGGTCCGCCGGGCCGGGCTGGGGTATCCGATGGAAAACGGGTGCCTGAAGCGCCTGGCCGAGGCGGTCGCGCCCAGGCTCGGGCTGTGACCGTTCTTCAGTTTTGAGTCCACTTTCCCGGCGGCCGCGCGGCCGCCGGGATTTTTCCGCGACCGGTCGCCGGCTGAAAACGACCGGTCGCCGGCTCCCCTCTTCCCTGCGCGCCCGGAATCGGTTATACTGAGGGCGGGCGGAGGTGAGCGGCATGAAGGTGCGCGTCGAGACGGTGGACGGCCTTGAGGAAGACGAGGTGGTGATCCGCTGCCGCAGCGCGGACAGCGACGCCGTCCGCAAAATCCGCCGGTTCGCGCTGGAACAGTCCGGGGAAGCGCCGAAAATCGCCTGCTGGGAACAGGGCCGGGAGCTTTACCTTCCGCTCGGCGGAATCCTGTTTTTCGAGACCGAGGGCGAGCACGTCTACGCCCACACCGCCGGCGGCGCCTACCGCGTCCGGCACCGGCTGTACGAGCTGGAAAAAATCCTCCCGCCGTACTTCGCGCGGGCGTCGAAGTCCGCCATCCTGAACCTGAGGCAGGTCTATTCCGTCACGCGCGACCTGCCCTCTTCCCGGCTGGTCCGCTTTGCCGGCAGCCACAAGGAAGTGTACGCGTCGCGGTATTATTACCGCAGGCTGCGCATGCGCCTGAACGAAAGGAGCCGTTGATAGCTTGAAACACAGAAACTGGTTCTGGGGCCTGTTTTTCCTGCTGGCCGCCGTGTTCGTCCTGGCCAGCCCCTTCGGCATCTTCAGCACGATCGGGCCGATGACCGTTCTGGCGACCGTGCTGCTGGCGGCGCTCGCCGTCGAGAGCGGGGCAAACCGGAACTACTTCGGCCTGTTCCTCTCCCTCGCCCTGATTTACGCGGTGAACCAGCAGCCGCTGCACCTGTTCCACATCTCGTTCTGGCTGCTGGTGCTGGCCGCCGTGTTCGCCGCCATCGGCTGCGGCATGCTGTTCCCGCACCCGTACAAAAGCCCGCCCTGCGGCTGGCAGGGCGCGGGCGGCGGGCCCGGATTCCCCGGGCCGGGGCAGACCCGGGACGACAACAACAACCCCGCGGCGAGCGTCAGCTTCGGTTCCGCCTGCCGGTACCTGCACGGCGACTGCCTGCGGAGCGCCCGCTTTTCCGTCGCGTTCGGGAGGCTCGACGTGTTCTTCGACCAGGCGAAGCTCAGCCCGGACGGCGCCGACGTGTTCATCAGCTGCAGCTTTTCGGGGATGGAGCTCTACGTCCCGAAAGAGTGGCGCGTCGTCGACGACCTGCGTATGTCGGGCGGCACGGTCGAAGACCCCGTCCGCCCCGTTCCGCCCGCGCCGGACGCGCCCCGCCTCACGCTGAGCGGCAACGTCTCGTTCGGCAAGGTCGCCCTGCACTATATCTGAAATAAAGGCGGCGGGAAGAGCAGCGCCCCGGCCCGTGCCGGTCCCGCTCTTTCCGCCGCCCGCCGCGCCTTTCACGCCGTCACCAGAATCTTGGCGGCGTCGGCGGCGCGCAGCGCAATCACCGCGCCGCGGATCAGGTACGCGACCGGGTTGCCGGAAGGGCTCCTGTAAAGCGGCCGTATCGCCGTGCCGGCAATCACGCCGAGGTCCAGCATGCGCCGCCTTTCCGCCCCTTCGGCGGAAAGCCCCGTCACGCTGGCCCGGGCCCCCATGGGCACCCGGGTCAGCGGCATCTCTCTCGAATTCATCCCCGTTTCCTCCTTGAAAAAACGCGGAGCTTGCTTCCGCATTGAAATTCTGATTTTCACTAAGTTAAGATATGGTTCTCCATCTGAAAATGTTCCGGTTTCTTCACTCCGTTTTCCGCGGCGCAGAAAATTTCCCGCGGGAAGCGGATTTTTCCAACGGCTAAAAAAGCGGTTCTGAAACGGGCGCGGCCGCAATATCCTTTGTTATAGCGGCAGAGTGAAAAGAAGGGGTTGTATGGACAGGAAGGCGCCGGAGTTCCGGACTTCGCGCGGATACCAGCTGCTGGACAGGCGGGCCGGCCGGATGACGCCGGCCGCGGAGGATTACCTGGAGATGATCTTCCGCCTGTGCAGCGGCGAGGGCTACACGCGCGTGGGCAGGCTGGCCGGGCTCCTGCATGTGAAGCCCTCCTCCGCCTCCAAGATGATCGGCAAGCTGGCGGAGGGCGGGTACGTCAAATACGACCGGTACGAAATCGTGCTGCTCACGGAGGCCGGCAGGCGGGCCGGGGAATTCCTGCTGGGCCGCCACAACACCGTCGCCGAGTTCCTGCGCCTCATCGGCAGCGGGAACGACCTGGAGGAAACCGAGCAGATCGAGCATCCCATCGGCCCCGCCACCGTGCGCAACCTGAACGTCCTGCTGGAGTTTTTCCGGCAGAGCCCGCAGGCCGCCCGGGCGTACCGGGAGTTCCGGGAAAAGAGCGGGCCGCCCGAAAAATAGACGAAAGGCGGGCCGCCGCATTTTCTGCGGCAGCCCGCCTTTCCGTTCGGCCTTTATTTTGCAATCGCCCTCATCAGCCACACGTAGGCAAGATCCATGGCAAGGTACAGGCCGCTCTTTTCGCTGGTCTTGACAATCTGCTTGCGGTTGCGGACGGCGCGGTCCGTCCGCATCAGCTGGATGGAAACCCGGTCTGCGACATCCATATCCTTTACTTTCTTCCTGCTCTTGATTTCAAGCCGCACCACGTAGCGGTCCATCATGCTGCCGTAATACAGCACGTTGCCGCACCGCACCAGGGGCTTGCCCCGATACATGGGAAACTGCGGGGTCTCCTCTTTCTTTTTTTCCATTCGCCGGTATTCCTCCTGCTGTCCAAAAATTTCAACGGCTTGCCGCCGCTTTATTCGCCCAGGTACGATTTCAGAAGCACCTGCAGCAGTTCGTCCCGGTCGATCCGGCGAATCAGGCTGCGGGCGTTGTTGTGGGTGGTGATATAAGTCGGGTCCTCCGAAAGGATGTAGCCGACAATCTGGCTGATGGGATTGTAGCCCTTTTCTTTCAGCGCGTCATAGACGGCCGTCAGGATTTTCTTGATGTTGTCCTCGCGGTCGCTGCCGAGCGAAAAGGTCATCGTCTTATCAAGCATGGAAACACCTCCCATACCGCTATCATACAACAAGCCCCTGTCAATTGCAAGAGGAATTTTAATCAGGCCCCGCTGCAGGACTGCCCTGCAGATGAAGAAAAGCCGGCGGCAATGG
>ENA-UOOI01000769-UOOI01000769.1-fermentation-metagenome-genome-assembly--contig:-NODE-769-length-38510-cov-7.064257_pt1 | contig 38510 bp, 35 predicted proteins | sample MGYA00245779_ERZ724027 | MGnify/ENA primary metagenome ERZ724027 (study PRJEB28704, sample SAMN03018318) | fermentation metagenome | biome: anthropogenic terrestrial biome; feature: soil; material...
CGCACGGTGGTGTGGGAGGTCGGCTACTCAATTAATGGGTAGCCTCCTACCCGATGTGAGACGCGGGGACGGTTCATGCGTCCTGCCAGACACAGGGACACAGGGGGACGGTTCTTCTGTGTCATTTACTAGCTGGGCTTCAGACAGAAATGACACAGAAGAACCGTCCCCCTGTGTCCTTCTAATTGCCAACGCTTTGATATTTCTTCAAGCCTAATCTGAAGAACAAAAGTCCCAGAATCAAATCTAGCGCCGAGATGCCTGCGACGATCAATAATGCGCCCCAAAAGCGCATCTGTCCAAAAAAGACACTGCCGGGGATGCTGACGGCAATCGCCACCGGGAAAATCCAGGTCAGGATGCATCTGATCCCAGCCGGGAATAGTTTGACCGGATAAGGCTGAAACTCCCAAAACAAACGGAAAATGTCCGGGAGGGCATTGCCGCTGACCGCCCAAAAGGATGGGCTGATCGTAATGAGCGTAAAGCCAAAGGTAGCTACCAGGCCAATGATCATTAATAAGACAAACTGCAAAACAAGAATAAGACTCAAAGCGGTAAAGGTCGACGCCGACCAGATCAGCGCAACAGTTAGGAAGATAATGTCTATCAGCCCGATCGGATCCGCTCCTTTGCACAAAAGTGTGTAAAATGGAGACGCCGGGTAGAGCAAGATGCGGTCAAAAGAACCGTCACGAATCAAAGTCGGTATTTGAAACAAGCCCCAGAAAAAAACGCCACCGATGGCAAAACGCAAATTGCTGACTGCCATCAAAAACACGGCCTGTTCGGGCGTCCAGCCCAGACTCGGGCCTGCAATGTCAAACACCAAATAGACCGCCGCCAAATTAGTGAAATGGAAGAGTAGGACTCCCAAAGCACCGATCAAAAAGTCTTCCTGATAAGAGAGAATGCCGCGGGTCGTAACACTTAGCAAATAGCCGGTTCTTCGCATAGTATTTGTCAGCTTCATAATGATCTTCCGATTGTCCTCCATCTATCCGCCTTATCCGCCGTTTATCCTCCATTTACCTTCAGGCTCTTTGTAATCGCTCGGTAAAGAATCAAGCCCAGGCAGAGCAATGCTCCCGACCATAAGAGCTGGTTTTGGACAGTGCGGCCCAGCGTCTCCAGACCAAGGGCCACAGAAACCGGGGCGTCGATTAAGTAAGGGAAAGGAGTCCAATAAGCAATCGCCTTAAGCCGCTCTGGCAAAAGAATCAATGGCACCATGGCACCGGAAAAGAGCATCTGGATCCATCCAAAGGCCAGGCCTAGTCCCCAAGTGTTTTGAGTCCATAAAGTAGCAATGCCAATGATAAACGTTAGGCAAAAATCCAGCAGCATAATGCCCGGGATCATTGCCAGTAGCTGCAAGTATGAGGCGAGCGGCAGTGTGATTCCCAGTCCGACCGAGATGGCCAAGAATGCGGCAATCGGAAAGAGTACCGCGGCAAGCTTTGCGCCAAGATATTCCCCGAACATCATACTCACCCATGGCCAGGGGCGCAGCAAGTCAAAGACGACATTGCCGGACTTAACCCTTTCCGCAATTTGGAAAGCATTGTTGAACCCGATTATCGTATTAAGAAGAGTTGCTAAGGCGATATATTGCATAACTTGATTTAATGAAACCGGCAACTGCTGTCCTGCTGCAGAATGAAATACCGCTTGCAGCAGGAAGATCAAGATCAGAGCCTTCACCATGGGATAAAACAGCCCGGAAATTAGGGTCAACCAGTGCCGTGTGGACTCCAGCAGCCGGGCGCGCAAATAGGCTTTCGATATGGAAAGGATACTGAGCAGTCCGGTAATCATGCTTTTGGTAGCTCCTTTAGATCAGGATTAATGTATAGCTCTCGCACGGCATCCTCCAGACGCGGTTCGATAATTTTAAAGTCTGTCACACCATTAGAGGCGGTTACTGCGGCAATAATCTTCTGGGCGGTAACTTTCGAAGAGTCAAATTTGATGACCAGCTTATCTTCGGTTACTTCAGACTCCACCTCTGGACCGCCGCCCAAAACGAGATCGAGGTTCGGAGTACTCTGCTCCAGAGTAAATTCGATAGTACGCGCGGGACCTGTCAGGCTGCGGAGCTTTTCAAGTCCACCGTCATACCGCAATAGTCCATTATTGATCAGAATGGCCCTGTCGCAGATGGCCTCAACATCACCAAAATCATGACTGGCCAGCAGTATTGTCACGCCAAGTTCTTTGCGCAAATAGCGCAGGCCTTCCCGGACGCGATCTTTGACCAATAAATCCAACCCAATTGTCGGTTCGTCAAGCAGCAAAATCTCAGGCTGATGCAGCAGCGCCGCCCCAACTTCACAACGCACCCGCTGACCCAAACTAAGCTCGCGTACCGGTTTGTTAAGCAATTCATCGAGATCCATGAGATCACTGATGAAACGGGTATTCGTGTGCTGCTCGGCTTTTGATAAACCGTATATTGTTGCCAAAAACCGAAAGCTCTCCTTGACAGGCAGATCCCAGAGCAGCTGGCTGCGTTGTCCAAAGACCACCCCAATATGCCTGACGAGACTTTTGCGCTCCTTCCAGGGCGTGTACCCGAGTACGCAGGCTGTTCCCACCGAAGGAGTAAGAATTCCGCAAAGAAGCTTGATTGTGGTTGACTTTCCGGCACCGTTCGGCCCAAGGTACGCGACGGCTTCGCCGCGTTCGACCTTAAAGCTGACGCTGTCTAAGGCGCGGATTTCGGTTCTGGCATCCCGGAACAGGCGGCGTATTCTCCCAGTCAGGCTATTGGCTGGGGAATTAGTGTGAACTTTGAATGACTTGCTCAACTGCTGGGTTTCAATGATTGGCAATTTTGATCACCTTTCTCTGCGCATTGCGGGTTTGCGAATAACAAAAAAGAATTCGAGAATATTCGCAAAAGTCCTCCAAATGGCAAGCGGGAGGACACAGGGGGACGGTTCTTCTGTGTCATCCTGGGCTTCAGACAGAAATGACACAGAAGAACCGTCCCCCTGTGTCCTTCTAACGCGGGGGAAAAGCGGACGCATCTCGTCCATCTGGGCAAAGAGGAAGGGAAAAGCTTGTTTACAAAGAAATACTTACCATGTAGTAGGGGGTGACGCCATGAATACGAAACACTTGGCATTGAAACGCCTGTTGGTGGTAGCTTTGGGCTTAATGGCGCTGGCAGCTGTTTGCGCCGGCTTTGGAGGCGTATCCGCAGTAGCGGCAGGCACGTCTGGCTCAGCTGGCGCGACTGGCACAACTGAGGTCGCCTATTACATCAAGTTGGCCAATGGGATGCTTCCATTGGTGAAAGAGGCCGCCGGACGCAGTTTTGCCCGGCCGGTACAACTCAAAGTCATACAGAGGCAAGCTATGGAAGGCATTCTGGCCTCTGATCTCAGGCTTTACCGGGCCGAAGCGATTGCAGCAGCGGATGTAACCGAACGCAGCCGTGCCCTTGCGCGCGTAACTCCCACGCATTATGGTATTAATGATCGGACCCTTTATATCGTACCGCAGGTACTGGAGGAGCGTCTGGCTAAGGACGGGATCAAAGGGGCAGCGGCCCGCGAAGCAGCTTGTAGTGTCTTAATTGCTTATGAGCTTTCCAAGGTACTTGATGATCAACATGTGGATTTTCGATCAAGTTATGACAAAATGAAGGATCCGGTTAAGTCCAGGAATTTCAGGGCTTTGGCTGAGGGACATGCCCAAACGGCAGCTGAATCTGCTGCCCGGTTAAAGGGGCTGCATGGTTTCGCCAAAACAGCCGCCGCCTGGTCTTTGGGTAAAGGCGCTTCAGCAGATACCAGTCTTTCAGGGAAAAACGTCTTTGCTTTGGATGAAGAATATGAGATTTGCTATACCGGCGGTTACCGGTTAGCTGCTTATCTCCAGGAGAAACATGGCACGGATTCGATTTATCGGACCTATACGGATCCTCCGGCCTATGTCGGGTTGCTTTATAATCCGAAGAATTTTACTCCTCCTGGCAAAGATGGTAGTGCGGCCTCCGGTTCACAATCCGGTCAGCGGGGTAGCCAGACCGAAAAGCCAGCCACTCCAATCACAGAGCAGGTGCCAGCCGCACAGTCATCTCCTGATGCGAAGACCTCGGGCTCGCCCGAACTGCTGGCGGCACTAAGAGAAGTAGTGCCTTATTATTCAGGAGACGGTTGGATGGAAATCGGCTTTAGCGAGCTGATGGAGACGGACCGATCGCTGCAGGCAGTGATGTCAGATGCTACAGTGCGGGATATGAACGGTTACGCCCTAATAAATATCAAGTCAGGCACGATGGTCCTGGTGATGGGGATACAGTTTACTCAGGAAGTAACGGAGACCGCTGTACAGACATTCATGGTTTATATGGAGCAATCAATGATCTCGTCGTTTGAGGAAGACAACGTGAATTATCAGGCAGGCGAATTGCTGCCGCTGAATGGTTTGGGCTATGGCTCAGGATGGCTGCAAACCGGCATCATGAGCGATCCGGGAGGGACAGAAGAGTTGCCGAGCTGGATTGATGTTGCCAGAACCGGAGAGTATCTTGTGATGATCTATGCGATCAATGATCAGCCGAGTACCGCAAAGATCACCAATTTCACCAATAGTATTTTCGCCAAGCTGCAATAGCGTTTTTGCGCCAGTCAGCCCAGGCGCGCACGATCAGAGTTCCGGTAAGGATCGCGAACAGGCCGGTTAAGCCAGCTTCAGGCCCAAAGGCACCTCCGGTCCATAATTCCGGTCCGGTGACAGTGATTGATATTAGGGAAGGCCAGTGGGAAAAACCGCTGACCGGGAAACCAAAAACCGGACCCAGGAAGAAGTTCCAGGAAAGATGGAGGCCAATGGGCAGATAGAGCGAGTTAGTGGCCCAATAGGCGGTCGCAAAGAAAATGCCGCTGAGGGTAATATTCAGAACACCAGCCAGACTGGCGTTGGCGTTGGTCAGATGCATTGCGCCAAAGAGCAGTGCCGACGCCAGCACAGCCTTGTTTTTGCCGTAGGCTTCCGTCAGGTTTTGCAGGATATAACCTCGTACCAGCAGTTCTTCGTTTATTGCCACCAGGATGAAGATTAGCAGCGCCAGAGCGAGGGCGGCAGGCGTTAGTGGTGCGGCCGCGGCGGGTGGTGCGGGGGCCGGAATGCCATAGGGTGTGAAAGACGGCATCCGGATGGTAATCCAACCGCAGAAAAAGTGGACGAGGAAAATGAGCAGCTGCAGTCCCGCACCGAGGATTAGGCCAAAAACAAAATCGGGCAGTGCGGCCGGACCGGGTTGAAGGCCCAGATCGATTACCCGGCGCCGGTCCAGATATTTGCGGGCAATAATGACCGCCAGGATTACCCCGAGTCCTTGCCCGATATAGGCCAGGTTGAAGATAGTCGTATATGCGATTGTTGCTCTCCCTGGCAGGAGCAGGATTGCCAGCCCAAATAGCGCGCTGAAAACAAAGGCGCTCACCAGCGATAGAATGAGAGTCAGTATTACGCGCAGGGTTGGACGCAGGCGGCCGTCCTTGCAGAACAGCTCTTTTATCTGGAACTTGGATTTTTGCGCGTCTTTACGCTGTTTACATTGCCGATCCATGCAGTATCCTCCCTACAACAAGATGCGGTTTTCTTCGATTCTCTCATGTTTTCTTAGATTTCCTTCAAACCCAAAAGAGCTATTGCAGAGCAGCACTTATTCAAGTGAGCCTCCTCGATTTGAGGTTTAGGAGCGGATGGCAGAACGCCGTTTACGGTTTGCGGATCGTGGTTGCGCCCCAGCCTTCCTGATGCTATTGATGTCAATGTGCTGCGGGTTTCCTTCATTATTCAAAGGATAAGATATCAGAACTTTCGGAACTCGGGGAATGGGGGAATTAATAAAAAATGTCGGGGCCATTGCGGCAGGAATTAATCATATCTTCGTGAATAAGTAAAATGGAAATTTACTGGAAGTAAGAAATCTTGTCCTTATCACATTCGAGAGTCATGGTAATATTCCAACAGGAGAAGTTTATGATTGCTTTTTTTCTGACAGTGCGTCCCAAATTTATTCCAGCATCATAACTGCTTGGACATCCCTTGCCTTTCAATCTCTCACAAAAACCTTTACTCATAGGTATTAGCCATTAGTCCAGCTTCCCTGACCAATAATGGTCAGGGAAGCTTATAGAAAGGGAGGAACCCCAATTTGCATGTTTTAAAGGACATTAATATTAAATTTGAATCTACACTTATCGAAAATGGTTGTCTGACAATTTTAGATGGCAAGATAACCGCCATTATTGGAGAAAGCGGCAGCGGCAAATCGACACTACTTTACAAAGCTGGACTGATCTCCGCTGGTCAGTATACTTACTCCTTTGACGGAACAACGCTGGACCTTAATAATGATGCAGAGCTGAGTCAGCTGCGTAAGACCAAAATCGGCTATATCTTTCAAGACAACAATCTCATTGAGACTTTGAGCTTAAAAGAAAACATCTGCTTAGCGGCGACCATCGCAGGCTATGATGTCACGGATGAGGATATCCGGAAATACTTGATCTATGTTGGGCTGAATAATGTTAACGAAAACAGTTATCCACGCCAACTATCGGGCGGGGAACAGCAGAGAGCCGCCATAGCCAGCGTACTGGCAAAGAAACCGGATCTGATCATTGCTGACGAACCGACGTCTTCTTTAGATGAAGGCAATGCAGAGGCGATCATGCAGATCTTCCAAAGGCTGGCCCATGAAGACGGTAAAAAAGTAATTATTGCGACCCATAATGGAAAAGTGTACAACCAGGCGGATGTGATCTACGCTATCCGCGATAAGAAGATAAATTTGATCAAAGGTCAGGAGCAGTTTGCCAGTTCCCAGCCTGGGCATGAGACTAATACTTTTTTATCGAACTCTTCCCCCAAGCTTAAAATGCCTTTTTACTTACAATATGCCAAGCGGGTTGCCAGAAAAGGGCGAGTGCAAAGAAGGATTATGCTAGCTTTGTGCGCCACTGCCATTGCTTTTAGTTCGGCGGTTTATAACTTTGGTGATGCATTTGTTGCGAGACAGGAACAGTTTATGAACATAATTTCTGATCGGGAAGTGTTGGCAGTCAATATGACGGCCCCCTTTTACCCAGCGCTGGATATGGAGGAGAACTTAGCTATTACACCCACAGAGGCCGAAGCCATTTATAAAATCAGCAATGTTGATGAAGTTTACCCCTACTTCGAATTTACTTCAGTAGATTACGACGTTATCAATCGTGCTGCCGCTCTGGACGCTAGCATTTCTGTGACTATCAACGGCCAGCGCCAAGAGTATGTTTTTGATGAATCAGGCAACGACCCATTTATGGACAGATTCAGTCTGATCCCTTATTTCCCCGAACAAAATATCACAAAGCGAGTCAAGTATAAGTCCAACAACTCTGATGGCGGGTATTATATCTCTGCGCAGCTTGCGCATGTATTGCACATTCCTGATTTGGAGAATGATGTTACTCTGCATCTGACTGCATTTGTGCCTGTTGCACTATATGATACTATTATGAATGCTTGGGAACAGGAACAGAGAATTCCATATAGCATTGATCTTGATCTATCAGAAATGACCGAGTTCGAATTCAAAGTTGCCGGCATATTGGACGATAGCTGCATTAACCGATATTCAGACAGCGGCGACAACTTAATTTATGCTCCTTATGCTGATATGAAGGCAACTATGGAAGGAACTCAGGCTAATTACGCTGCCGATGTTGTCTCAACTCACAAGGAGTGGAGTCCCAGTGCCTACGTAGTCTTTTCGAAAAGCTATAGTGATGTGGAAATTGTCCGAGGCAAATTAGCGTCCATCAACCCCAACTTCGAGGTTATTTCTGAATATCAGGATGTTGAGGCCATGAACACCATGATTAATAACCTCAAAAGCGGGGCGCTCACAATCGTGCTCATTGTTTTAACAATTATTCTATTGCTGATGGCCATTATTCATATGAATAGTGTTCTTGGTCGCAAATATGAGATTGCGCTCTTGAAGGCGAACGGGTTGACCCGCCGAGAGTTGTTCAGACTCATTATGGTAGAGTCTTTCCGCTATATTTCCTGGGTAACGATCATCGCCAGTATCATTTCCATGGTATTGATTGCTGCAGTAAACTTTGTTTTACAATTATCTCGGTCGTGACTATTAACAAGTATCGCCCTGATGCGATACTTCGCAACTGAAGGATATCTGATGGGAATGTCTGGGTTTGGAGTTTGTATATCCCGCATCATCCCCTTGTATCCCATTACGTTTACTGATATACTATATTACAGTAAACGTAATAAAAAGGGGGTCTGCTTTATAAGAGATTATGCCAAAGGGGGATTCCTCACTGAAACAACTTTTCTGGTATTGTTGGCTGTCTATCAGCCGAACCATGGATATGGCATTCTCAAATTTGTTGAAAAAGAAACAAATGGCCGGGTTATCCTTGGCGCTGGAACTTTATATGGGGCAATTAAGGCTCTTCTGAGGAAGAAATGGATTGAACCTATCAACATTGAGGATGGCAGTAACAAAAAGCAGTACATTATTACAGAATCAGGCCGGCAAGCATCAGAAAAGGAATTGGCACGAGTTGCAGATTTGTTGCGTTTAGCTTCGAGTATTATGAAAAAAGATGTTCACTCCCATACCTGACTCAACTACCTTCTATGAAATCATGGTCCCTGAAGACTTAGTCTGGAAATCATGATCCTGGTAATCATATTACTGACATGCTCCGAATTCTCATTAAGAAGCGGGGGACCCACTTTGGGGGTGAATCCTTGTTAATCAGGTAGGGCAACTTGGGAGCCCGAACCCGTCAGCTAACCCCGTAGGAGTGGTCCAAGCGTAGTGTCTTAGTCTCAAAGACTGGCCTGCGCTTTTTTGTGTGGGCAAAAGTTAAAAGTTCTCGTTCTCGAAACGTTTGCAGACCCTGGACTTTTCCGAACCACTATTCTTAATGAGGTGATTTCTTGAAAAAGTGGTGGCAGCATGTACGCGGGGATGTGATGGGTGGTGCCACTGCCGCAATTGTTGCTCTTCCTTTAGGCCTTGCCTTTGGGATTGCCAGTGGAGCCGGGGCGGTCGCGGGCTTATACGGATCGGTGTTCGGCGGTTTAATTGCAGCAATATTCGGCGGATGCGGAGTGCAAATTACTGGTCCTACTGGCGCAATGACAGTTGTTTTAGTCAGGATTATCGGTCAGTATGGGATCGGCGGCATGCTTCTGACCGGCGCTTTGGCTGGCCTGATGCAGGTGGTTCTTGGCTTGTTGCGGCTCGGGGGATTTGTCAAATATCTTCCTCAGCCGGTAATTGCCGGGTTTACCAATGGAATTTCAATCCTGTTTTTTATGACAGCTATCGGTGATGCTTTTGAGACGCTACCAATCACAATTATTACCATAGCAGCGATTCTTTTGGCCATGGCCATGCGCTGGAATAAAAAAATTCCGGAATCACTGTTCGGCCTTACAGCCGGCTTGGTTATTAACGAACTTTTCATACATAGTCCGCATGTTGTGGGTGATCTCTCCTTTCATTTGCCCAGACTGGCTATTAGCTCCATGCCGTTTAATGAAGTTGGCCATTTGCTGATGCCAGCGTTCACGATTTGCCTTTTGGGCAGCATATCAGCATTATTATCAGCTAAGGTTACCGATGGTATGACCGGCATTAATCATGACAGTAATCGGGAGCTCATTGGTCAGGGCCTTGGGAATCTGGTCTCTTCCATGATTGGCGGTTTGCCCGTATCCGGGGCTGTCGCCCGCTCAGGGATTAATGTTCTTAATGGGGGACGTACCCGGCTTTCCAGTATCCTGCATGCGGTCTTCCTGCTACTGATGGTATTGGTTTTAGGCCCGGTTGTCAGGCGCATACCATTGGCATCCTTGGCAGCTATCCTGATGGTTGCTTCGGTGCGAACTGCTGATTGGAAAAGTCTAAAACTGATGCCTCGCGCGCGCTGGAGCTATGGAGCGATTATGATGATCACTGCCGTATTGACAGTGGTAAAGGATTTAGCTATCGCTGTAATAGTAGGAGTGTTGCTCGCCGGCATTGCGGTGCTGGTTGAAATGGCTTTTTCGCCCCGAGGGAGAATCTTCAGCCACAAAAGTATTGCAGCACCTGTCACCTTTCTCCATCCAGATCTTGAAGTTATAGCCCTCCATGGTCCTTTGTTCTTTGTTGGAGTAGAGAACACGAGACATCTGGTAATGACATTATCCGAAAAGGCTGTCCTGGTTTTGGATTTATCCGACGTTTTCACAATCGATGAGACCGGGGCCTTGGCCCTTCGGGATCTTGTCATGCAAATCCATCGGGAGGGCAAAAGCGTATACATAGGCGGACTCAACAGACAGCCTGCGCGGATGCTCATAAGAATGGGCGTAGTCGGCAATCTTGGCAGATTCCGAGTGTGCAGGAAACTGGAGATCGCTATGCGGAGGGCTTATGAGAAGGTATCTCAGGGTGACATGGAAGAATGTGTGCCCGGTTCTGTGGGAATCGCTTAAGGAAAACACGTACAACGCATGTGTTTCCCTGCACCAATTCTTCAGGGCTGATTCGGGCCTGGCAAAGGAGGTGTATTATGCGCCAACGTTCACTGGCTTTATTTGTCTTATTGTTATTATTTTGGATGGTCATTTCCGCAGAATGGGATCTGCAGCACATTGTTGCCGGGATACTTGTTGCCTTAGTGAGCATCTGGTTTTGGTATGATCTTGGCTCCAGACAGCCTCATGTCCTGCCCGCCAGAAAGATGCTGCGCCTTGGTTATAGCCTTGTGCTGCTTGTTGGATGGGTGATTCAGGCTAACATCGCTGTGGCAAAGACATTGTTGTTTTCCCGTCCGCCAGCTAAACCGATGTTGCTGATGATGCAGCCAAACCTCAATAGCAACTGGGGAAGGGTACTTTTTGCAACTTGTATCACCATTACCCCCGGCACGGTGACTATTGATGTTGATCCGGAAACAGGGCGCTTCATCGTGCATGCGCTTACCCAGGAAACCGGGATTGATCTTTTATACTGGCGACTTATCGATGAAATAGTTCAGTTAGAAACAAAGATGGAAAGGTAGTCAAAAGCATGTTGTGGATATTAGCAGGTCTTATGGTTTTGATTATCCTGGTGCTATTGCGGGCAATTATCGGCCCAACAGTCATCGATCGGCTCATTTCCATTAATGCCATCACCAGTAAGGTCAGTGCGATTATTCTATTGATGGCATTCATCAGAGGAGATTACGGATATTTTGATATTGCCTTTGTCTTTATGTTATGCGGATTTGTGGGAGGGCTTTGGATCTTAAAAGTGCTAGTTCCGGGAGATTGGCAGCTCAGGGTGCCGGGCATGAAGGGCTTCGAAGGTGAAGTTCTATCAACAGAAACAGGCCCGGAAAGTGGGGGAGGTGCTTCTAATGATTAAATGGATAGCATACAGCTGCTTTTTTGGGTCGTTTCTGGCTTTTGGATTGGGGGCCTTGGGACTATTCAGGTTTCCGGATCCATATACCAGGATGCACGCAGTAGGAATGGGCGACACCCTGGGGATGGGTTTGCTTGGGTTCGGGCTGTTTTTGCTTAGCCCTAGCTGGATTCTTCGGCTTAAATTGGTTGCTGTTCTTTTGCTATTTTGGACGATAAACCCTACGATGACTCACATGGTGGCCAAAGCCAGCCTGATCCAGGGGATCAAGCCGGCGGCTGAGACAAGCTTGAAGGAGGGGTAAGCATGGGCATGGGCATGGGCGTGGGCGTGGGCATGGGCGTGGGTCTGGATATGGGCATGGGCGCGAGTGTGAGTACGAGCGCACCGTTTGCTGCAACTGACTACTGGATTATGGCACTTTTGCTCATTTTGATAGTGACATCTTTGGCCATGTTTTTTATTAAGAATCTGCTGCATGCAGTAATTGTCTTCGGCGCATATAGCCTGATTATGGCTCTTGTCTGGCTGCAAATGAATTCTCCTGACCTTGCTATTACCGAAGCTGCGGCAGGGATTGGAATGACAGTATTGATGATGGCAGTCATTTTCCGTACAATCCAGAAGGACCGAAAGGAGAACAAGCGGTGCGAATAAGGTCGTTTCTCCTTCTTCTGTTGGCTCTGCCGGTAATCTATGGTGTACTAATTGCTGTGGCGGAGCTGCCTCCCTATGGAATGCCGGACAATCCCGTTCACAACCAGGTTTCAGAGCGCTATATCAGTGACGCTTTGGATGACACCGGGGTTTTAAATATGGTGACCGCAATTGTGCTTGATTATAGGGCATACGATACAATGTTCGAGACAATTGTACTGTTCACAGCTACTCTTGCTGTAGTAATCACCCTGAAAACACGCAAAGGGGAGGGTGAACGGTAAATGAAAGATTTTATTTTAAAGCGAATGGCTGCCATAATTTTGCCTTTTATCTGTGTTTATGGATTCTATGTTATTCTTCACGGCCATGTTTCCCCGGGAGGATCATTTGCCGGTGGGATTATAGTGGGACTTAGCCTGATCGCCTACTCCACGATTTATGGCATCGCAAAAGGCCGCGCCAAGCTGCCGGAGAAAGTTCTTGTCTGGACAGAAAGCTATGGCACTCTCTGGTATGGCCTGATGGGGATGGTAGGCATCGTTAAAGGGGTTCCATTTTTGGCGAATAAGTTGGCTGGTGTTAATCTCGGGAACCCGGGGACGCTTTCTTCCGGCGGACTTATTTCTCTGATCGGTTTCGGTGTCGGCATTAGGGTAGCCAGCACCATGGTAACTTTATTCTTTACGATGATGGAGGAATAACAATGAAGGAATTGTTTGGAAAGCTGATCATGAACTATCCGTATTTTGCAGCTGCAATTCTCTTTATGATAGGTGCTTTGACTGTGCTGACCCGTTCCGACCTGCTTAAGAAGCTGATCGGGATTAACATTATGGAAAGCGCCATTTTCCTGATATTTGTTGCCGGAGGCAATATTCGGGGCGGTGTGGCACCTCTTTTAAGCAAGGCCAATTCCGGAGCCGTCTATGTCAACCCGCTGCCATCGGCTTTAATGCTGACTGGCATTGTTGTCAGCGTGAGTGTGACTGCATTCGCTTTAGCGCTGATTGTTCGTTTACACAGAGCATATGGTACCATTGATCTGCAGCGTATCGCGGAGTTGAGAAGTGAGGTGGCGATGGATGACAGCAACCATCATACCTGACCTGCCTGTATTTGTTGTCATTGCTCCTCTGTTTGTGGCTTTTGTCCTGCCAACCTTTGCCCGCCGGATGCGTTTGGTGGAAGCTCTGGTGATCCTGGTTGGGATTTTGGGATTTTTGGGTGCGCTGTATCTTGCTTCTTTGGTTTTTGCACAAAAAGGCAGCCCTTTGATCTACTCTTTGGGCGGCTGGCAGGCACCGTGGGGCATAGAGTTGAAAGCGGGTAACCTGGGAGCCCTTTTCTTGCTGGTTGTAACCGGTGTTAGTCTGCCGGTATCCTTATTTGCCAAAGGCAACCTCGCGCAGGAGGTAGGCGGCAAAGAGCGGTCAGCCCGTTTTTACGTACTTTATCTGCTACTGGGCGGCGCTTTGGCTGGCATGGCTGTCACAAACGACCTTTTTAACGTTTTTGTTCTGGTAGAAGTAGTTACTTTAAGCTGCTGCGGTTTAGTGAGCGCCCGTAATCACCCCCGGGCTGCTGAAGCCGCTTTCAAGTACCTGATAATGGCAACATTGGGCTCCACCCTTGTAATGGGCGGGATTGGTTTTATTTACATGATCACCGGACATTTAAATATGGAGTTCGCTGCCCGGGAACTGGCCAGCATTTGGCAGCATAGCCCACATGTAGTGTGGATGGCACTCAGCTTCATATTAGTTGGGTTTGGGGTCAAAGCAGCTGTTTTCCCGCTACATGTCTGGCTGCCGGACGCTCATTCCACTGCTCCGTCCCCGGCGAGCGCTATTTTATCCGGGCTTGCCGTTAAAGGCTATTTAATCTGCCTTCTAAAATTTCTGTACAATGTTTTCGGCTCTGCACTAATGCAGGAATTTGCGGTTGACAGGATCCTGGTGCTTGCGGGGGCAGTCGCGATTATCGCCGGTTCGATATTAGCGCTATCACAGGATGAACTAAAACGGAGACTGGCCTATTCCACTGTCGCTCAAGTCGGCTACATTGTCCTCGGTTTGGGTCTGTTGAACAGGCAGGGATTAGCGGGTACCTTATTTTATCTGGCCAGCCACGCAGTAATTAAGTCCACCTTGTTTTTGGCGGCGGGTGCTATCATCGCCGCTACCGGAAAAAAGAAAGTCAGCGAGCTAAGCGGCATCGGCCGGAAAATGCCACTCACAATGGCAGCCTTTACTATTGGCAGTTTGGGACTGATTGGCTTACCGCTGTTTTCCGGATTCGTTGGGAAATGGTATCTACTGCTGGGCAGCATAGAAACGGGTAAGCCTCTTCCGACAGTTGTGGTTATTGCCGGGAGTATACTTTGTGCTACTTACCTCCTTCCGGTTATTCGGCGTGCCTATTTCGAACCAGCGCCGGATACGACTAATGCAGATTGGCAGGATCCGCAGGATCCCGGTTTCTCGCAAAAATTAGCTCTGATTCTGCTGGCGGCTATCGTAGTACTTCTAGGAGTTGTTCCAGGACCGCTCTTGGAGTTGGCCAAGAGAGCTGCTGCAGAGTTATTGCTGCTGCAATAGATATAAGGGGGGGAGGATTGACAGATGCTTTCACTTATTCTGGCTTTATCATGCGGAATGGCTGGCGGTCTGATTGTTGCTGTGATACCCCAAACCAGGAGCCGTCTGCGTAACTTGGTTGTCCTGATTTTTACCACTGCCGGCATGATTTTTACCTGGCGCGTTGCACTAAGGGTATTCGCAGGAGAAAACGTAGCGATAGCCGGGAGAATTGGGGAATTGCCCTGGAGCATTAACCCGGATCCGCTAGGGGCGGTTTTCGGATTGATTGCCGCTACCCTCTGGCTTTTTGCTGCAGTATATTCATTTGGCTATATGGCAGAGAAGCATGAACAACGCACTTACTATGCCTTTCTACTCATCTCTTTCAGCGTGACACTTGGAGTGGCGTTCTCAGGTAATCTGTTGGTTTTATATTTGTTTTACGAGTTGCTTACCTTTGTAACTTATCCCTTGGTTATTCACGAGCGCAGCTCCGAGGCAGTAAAGGCTGGTGCGAAGTATATCCTTTATAACCTTGGCGGTGCCAGTGTAATATTGGTTGCGATAATAATCACCTATGGCCGGGCAGGGAGTCTTGACTTTGCTGGCGGTCCTATTCTGGCGAACAGTCTGCAGAACGGACTGGATTGGCTTTTGCTGCTATTTATTATCGGATTTGGTGTCAAGGCAGCCATTATGCCGTTACATCGGTGGTTACCTGCGGCTATGGCGGCACCAACTCCGGTAAGTGCTCTTCTGCATGCAGTGGCTGTGGTTTATGCGGGCGTCTATGGGGTTTTACGCGTTGTCTATTCTGTGTTTGGGCACGAATTAGTGGGGCGGCTGGGTTTTGGCACCATACTGCCCTTTGTTGCGGCTTGCACCATTATAGTTGGGGTTATTATTGCTGCTAAGCAGGATGTATTAAAGCGCCGTCTGGCTTATCAAACGATTAGCCACCTGTCTTACATCCTGTTAGGCGCATTTACCTTGCAGCCGTGGGGGTTAGCTGGAGCCATGCTGCATATGATTAGTTATTCCACACTAAAAACCACCCTCTTTTTTTGTGCGGGGATTATCGCTGAGCAAAGCGGTGCAACCAAGATCAGCAAAATGGGTGGGGTTGGCTGGCTGCTGCCCAAGACGATGGCAGTCTTCTCTATAGCTGCCATAGGCATGATTGGGATACTCCCCTTAAATACCTTTTGGGGCAAGTACTACCTGATGAAAGGAAGCGTCGCAGCCGGGATGTGGCCTCTTGCTCTGGTATTGATCGTGAGCGGCATTATTAATGCTATCTGCTTCATTCCTGTTGTGGTGAATGCTTTTCGGGGAGAAAGAACGCGGATTAATGGCGAACGGGGGAGCAGGGTTACCCTAATGCTTGCGCCAGCCATACTGCTAGTGATAGTCGCACTATTAATGGGCCTTTTTCCGGGATTCGTCTGGCCTGGAGTTCAAGCCGTGGTTAATTTGTTTTTCTAGAGAAAGGAGGTCAAAGCATGCTGCTTGTAATGCTTCCGGTGATCCCCCTGGCTGGAGCACTTTGCGTGCTCTTTAAGCGGGGCAGAGGTATAAACATACCCTTGCTTATTAGTTCGGTTGTTCTAATCTTAGGTATCTGCGGGCTTAGCAGTGTTTTTGGGGGTACGCCCATAGACCACGGAATACCGCTTCCTGGTCCTTATGCGCCGGCTTTTCATGCCGATTCCCTGTCTGTGATTTTTGTGCTGCTGGCCGCCTTTCTCTGGGTGATTGTTTCCATATACACTCCGGAATATATGAAACATGAAGGCGGTTCCAGGAGGTTTGAGTTTTATGCGTTACTGATTTTGTCAGCTGTTCTAGGCATTTTTTTAGCAGGTAATCTAATTACATTGTTATTCTTTTTTGAGCTGATGACGATTACCTCGTTTTTCTGGGTTACTCATCGGTGGAACCAGGAAGCCATCAAAGCTGGTTATTACTACTTGTTTTTCAATATCATTGGAGGGCTTTTGCTGGGTTTTGGGATTGTGTTGTTGGACGCGGCTACGGGGGTATTACCTGATATTGGCACAGGCTTAGTGACACCTGTTAACGCTACAGCATTTGGTTGGAGTATTATGCTCTTTGTGGTGGGGTTTGGGATTAAAGCCGGCATGGTACCCTTGCATCTTTGGCTTCCGCATGCGCACTCAGCAGCGCCAGCCCCTGGCAGTGCGCTCCTATCAGGATTATTAATCAAGGTGGGCGCTTATGGATTGATTCGGGCAGGTGAGTTTGCCGGCTGGGGCAGAGAATTAGGGAGCGGAGTTGCTTGGTTAGGGCCCGCCCTGGCAATTATTGGCGTTATCACAATGTTGGTTGGCGTTGCAGCAGCATTGCTTCAAGGTGATGCAAAGCGGCTGCTGGCTTACCATAGTGTCAGCCAGATGGGTTATATTATTCTGGGGCTGGGTATTGGACTTTATCTGGGATCTGATGGGAGCCTCGGCCTTGTTGGCGCGATTTATCATCTTGTCAACCATGCTCTCTTTAAAACCGCCCTATTTCTGGGTGTCGGTGTGATCTATATTCATACAAAAGAGACTAATTTGTATAAGCTTGGCGGGCTATGGCGCCGTTTCCCGGTGACTGCATTTCTGATGTTATTGGCCGTTTTAGGCATTACCGGGGTGCCAGGATTGAATGGTTATGCCAGTAAGACTTTGCTCCATCACGCAGTCAGTCTGGCTGCAGAGACAGGAACAATATGGTCTGTTTGGGCAGAGCGGTTGTTTTTAGTGGTGGGGGTTGGTACGGCAGCCTCCTTTGCGAAATTGTACTATCTTATATTTCTAAGAAAACCGGCTAAAATTGGGAACGCTCCTAATACTAGCTCCAGGCTCGAAGCGGCGCCTAAAGCAGCTATGTCTGTTAAGCTCCGCGCGGGTATGTCAGCAGCCAGGCCCCTGGTGGCTATGTCGGTATTGGCTGCTGCTATGGTGGGAATTGGACTGGTGCCGGGGTTATTCCCCAGTGCTATAGCATCACCGGCGGTGCAGGCATTAGGCATGGAGAATGCCGCTGCCAGCCTGGTCGGTTTGTCATTTTGGAATGCAGGCGATCTCACGGGTATATTCATTACATTAATTCTGGGCATCTTGATTTGCTGGGCCGGACTCAGAAGCGGCATATTTCATTGGCATCCTCCGAAGTGGTTGACATTGGAAGGTTTGGGAATGCTGGTGGGACGGGCTGTGTCAGTTCTTTTGCGGATGGGGGAGAAGTTTTACCGCACGGTGATTAAGGCGGTTCGCAATGTTTTAAAAAACTCGGGAGCACGCACTTACCTGGCCTGTCGCAAATTTGATCAATCAAGAAGCGGTGAGATCTTCGGGCTAAAATTAGTAGGTGTCAGCATAGATGCGGGCATACTGTTTATATTGCTGGCATTGCTGATAGCCGGGCATGTCATGCTTAACCCTGGCTTTCGTTGACAACGCGCCGGAGGTGTCATATAATTAGATGTGCTGACGCTAAGCGACATAATGAAGACGATTAGTGGCGCAGTGATAAAGGCAGCTAAATTAACTTCAGAGCATAGCATAGTTTTTAGGCCGGCGTAGCTCAATTGGCAGAGCAGCTGAATCGTAATCAGCAGGTTGTCCGTTCAATTCGGATCGCCGGCTCCAGAATTAATGAAGGCTTTTGGGGATTGCCCAAAAGCCTTTTTAATCTTCAGGTGCGTTAAGTTGCTTGACAGGTGGCTGTAATGTGTATATAATTAAGGCACGCAGTTAAAATCAAGATAGGGGTCATAAAAGAGAGGCAGGTGGGGAAAATGGATTATGACGAAAGTAGTTGCCCAAAAACGGTATTATTTGGGCCGAAACGGTCATCCGCATTTTCCCCAATTAAGGTACGCCGGACTACCTGAGGATTTAGATTGTCCTGCATGTCTTTTTCGGGAAACTGGGGTTTGTGCGGAACCTCAACGGCCGGAAAGAAGGTGCATTTATGACCAATATCTTCGAACTCAATCCCAGAGAGTCTATTCACAACCTTATTGAACGACATGAATGGGCTGAACTTAATCGAATTGCAGAAGGCCTTTCGATGCCCGAACTTGCCGATATGCTGACCGGTTTGGAAAAGGTTGATCAGACGGCTTTGTTTCGGAATATTTCATCGTCATTGTCAGCCGGTGTGTTTCCCTATCTTCCCTACGAGAATATTACAACTTTGCTTAAAGGGTTAACGGATAAAGAAATCCGGGTTTTGCTGGCCAGCATTTTTCCGGATGATCGGACTAAATTATTTGAGATACTGCCCGGCCAGACAATACAGCGGCTCCTAAATCTTCTTGCTCCGGATGATCGCAAACAAGTTAACCGTTTACTTGGCTTTCCGGAGGAAAGCGTTGGGCGTTTAATGACCCCGGATTATGTGGCCGTCCGGCCTGATTGGACTATTACTCAAGCTCTTTCACATATTCGGGCGTATGGGAAAAATAGCGAGACAATCAACAATATATTTGTTACCAATCAGGATTGGCAGCTACTCGCTAATATTGAACTCAGGCGACTGATTCTGGCCGATCCGTCTACTTCAATTGAGCAGATCATGGATCATAAGTTCGTTTGTCTATCACCCCTTGATGATCGGGAACAGGCCGTTCGTATGATACAGCGTTTCGATGTGTTCGTTCTGCCGGTTGTTGATGATGATGGCGTTCTACTTGGCATTGTAACTGCTGATGACGTGTTTGATGTTGCTCAGGAGGAAGTAACTGAGGATTTCCAGAAGTCGTCTGCAATTGCTCCGCTTAGGGCTTCCTATGGTGAAGCGGGCATTAAAGAATTATACCTTAGCCGGGTTGTTTGGTTGATAACATTGATTTTTGTCAATTTGATTTCATCGGGGATTATTGCCGCCTATGAAAAAACGCTTGCTTCCGCTATTTCGCTGGCATTCTTTATCCCCTTACTGATCGATAGTGGCGGCAATGCCGGGTCGCAATCGGCTACCATAATGATTCGTGCCTTGGCTACCGGAGAAGTGCGTTTTTCTGATTGGTACCGTGTTTTGCTGAAAGAGCTTGTTGTGGGAGCGGCCCTCGGAGTCACTATGGGGTTTGGCGGTTTAGCCCTTGGGCTTTTCCGTGGCGGAATAATGATGGGGTTGACTGTCGGAATTTCAATGATCGGTATTGTAGTTGTGTCCAATTTAATCGGTATGTTACTTCCGTTTTTATTAACTCGATTTAAACTGGATCCCGCTGTGGCCAGCAGTCCCTTAATTACGTCCATAGCAGATTCAGCCGGTTTGCTCATTTATTTCAGTGTTGCTGCTTTGCTTTTGCGTCTACCCCTCTAGATCTCTATGAGTATTAAATCAAGATGCCCCTCCCATTTGTGGAAGGGGCATCTTGTTAAGGTGGCGATCTCCGTGCGTCACGCACTGCGCACCACGCGTCGCGCACTAGCTCGGGCGGCGAGAGCTGTCCAGCCAGCGATTGAGGCTTTCCAAAATTGCTCCTTCTTCCAGCTCCATCAACGATTGCTCAGCCCATCCGGGAAAGCTCTGTGATTCACAAGCGGTGACAAGCGTGACAAGCGGTGACAAAAACGCATCAGCCGCTTTTTCTTCTTCACTGGCAGAATCCTCTCCCACTCCATATTCGCGTAGGAAAGCATCGGCTGCCTCTGCGCTGAGCGAGCTTATTACATTGCGCTGGTCACCATACGCAGAACCTTTTCCGAGCAGATTGAAGTCCAGCATCATCGCGGAGGATTGATCCTTTGCGACTACAAGGTTCGTCCAGTAGAAATCATTATAGGTCAGCGTACGGGGCAGGTCGGCAATTTTGTGGCGGATTTCGTCAAAACGCGCGCGGATCGCCGACCACAGTGCATTATCAGGCGTATCTGTAATGCGCGCGACCATGTCCAGATTGGATAGCGTAATCTTATCGGTTTCATCATAAAGCTCCGGAGACGCCGGAAGCTCCGGAGACGCCGCCAGGCCATTCTGCCCCAGATACGCTCGTCCCTTGCCGTGCAGTTTCCTATACCATTTGGCAATGGCTGTAGCCACCTTTGGGTCGGATAAATCCGCTTCACAGCCCAGCCTGTATTCCGAGCTGTGTTCAACATCAGGCAACAGCAGCGCGCACGCCGTATGTTTAAGCATCGGAAGGGTAGGTATGCCAAGCGCGGCCAGCATCTCGTAATTTGCAATCTCTCGCCTGTCCTCCGGATTTTCGAGCACCTTGAGTACATAATGCGCGCCTCCCGACTCCACGCGATGCACCGCAATGCCTGCCTTCTGGCGAATTTTCTGCACTACTGGCAGGCGAACCCCCATTTGGGCAAGCTGCAAAATATGGGATGTTGGCAGCAATTTTTCGGGTTGGCCGAGCTCTTTCAGAATGTGATTGATTTGAACCATATTCTGTTCTCCAATACCTTCCCAACTCAGTATTTCGACACCGCTGTAGCTTTGCAGCTGGGATACATACGCAATTTTATGGGCATTCATAGCCCGTTTTGCGTTCTCGGGCAGCCGCTCGGTGAGCAGTTTGATTGGCGGCAACACTACAGGCTCTTTCGGCGGAAAGGTTTGATCAAACTCATCAACTTCCTGCGGGTCTGTATCGTATACCTTATCATAGATATACCGCCCACTAACGCCGTCCAGCGCTCCATCATAGAGCGGCATGGCCATCAGCGCATCAAAGCTTTTCCCGTTTTCGGAGGTAATTCCAAATGAACTTGCCCGATTGAATCCAAAGCGGGGATAGTAATCTGGATGCCCGTAGAAGATAATTGCCCGATACCCAAGCTTCTGCGCTTCCAAAACACTGTGGCGCATCAGCGCAGTGCCGATGCCTGCCCGCTTATATTCCGGCAGAACGCTAATCGGGCCGAAATTCAGCACTTCGATCTCGCGGTCATCCGGTGTGATGACCCCGGCGATGCTGTAAATGATATGCCCAGCAAGCTGTCCGTCCACCTCGGCCACGAAATCCAGCTCCGGCACAAAGGAGGGCAGGTTTCGCAGTTTATGGACAAGTAGATGCTCGCCGTCGCAAGTGGGCTGGTTCATGCAGCCCCAAAAAGCTTTGCGGGTCAGCTCCTCCACGGCGTGATAGTCTTGCGGTTTCTCTAGTCTTATTCGTATTGTGCTTGTCATTGTGGTTGTGGCACCTCCTGTATTTTCGTAAAGCTTCGGTTTTCGCAATAATGCGCCTGACGTCTTATACATAACTCAATCCTCGCTCTCACTCTGCTTTTAAATCCGTTTGGGTCTATTTGGGCATTTAGGCATAAAAATGCCGCAGCAAGCAGCCATCGATCGCTGCAAACTGCGGCTAGTTACAGGTGATGCATGGGTCAAAAGTGGACACGGACACCCCTGTTCGTATGCGCACAAAAATCTACAGTATTCACGAAAGGTTACCCAAAGCGGCACAGCAATAAATAATAAATGGCGGCTCTCTATGCCTTGAAAGACCTCATAATGCACCTTGCCTTGCCAGAATATTGCCATGCCCAATATGCTGTTCTAGACTAAGGCCACCTTAAAGGCAATGGACACGGAAATAACGTACATGAAACAACGGCTCCTTTCGTGTTCTACGAAGCAGGGGTGAATATCACTCCCAAAAACCGAATTTAGCATACCATTTCTTGCCTCAAAAATCAATTCTTAAAGCCGAGATCCCAAATCTGTTAATGGGAGCGGCAAAACTGAATGCGGCTTGCTTCTGTGATTATCTTAAACCGCCTGGATGATTGGACACATCGGAACACCCAGTAGGCGGAAGAAGTTGAACAAAGCATCATTGATTTGAATAATGACGATTTCGCCAGTCTCTTTGCTTTCGCCAATGACGTACGGAATCGGCTCCTGCGCCCCGATAAACATGCGAAACACGCACAGGACGTTGACTGAAGCGAGAGATGCCGGAGGTGCGGTCGTAGGTTCGCAGATAGGAATACCAGCCTCTAACAAGGAAGTAAAGACTTCCTCAGAAACATGGACCAGCATAATACGATCAGTTTCGGTATTTTCAACCACCGCATAAGGCTGAAGCGGGGTGCCAAGCTGGAAGAGACAGCGCACGGCAAATGAATTGCCAGCGTTATTCATGAACTCCCCCCCTTTTACAGATCATCTTTTCTGGCACTATCTTATGAGATGTTGGGACAGGTTGACACTCTATTAGGCGGGGATCACAAGCAAAGTTAAACAATATTATGGGGCCAGGCGTAAAAATAGCCGAAATTGCATATGATAAATATGTCGCAAGCACCGCCTCATACTTAACCAGAGGCAAAGCACCAACTGTTTCGCGCGCCCAAGCATTGGCGGCTCTTGAACTAAATGGTAATGGCATACAGGATTGACAATGATTGTCTGTTATGATATACTAATATTGGTATTCCGCAACTCGTGGCGGAGTACCTTATGTTTTATTTCTGACAAATTTCCTTTAAATGGGGAGGGGACCCAAGAACATGGGCAAGTATGTTTTATCAGAGCCGATCTATGAAAACCTGTTGCAGCAGCTTGTGTCCATTGAGGAGCAGAAGGAGCAGCAAATCAATAATTTCCTCTGCACATCTCCCCGGGAGCGTGACGAGTGTATTCAAATTCTCAAAAAATATCTGAATTGTCTGGATCAGATTCTCAGAACAGCTGAGCGTAATAATACCGCACAGGATGAAATGCCTTTTGTCACGGTCGATAGTTATGTCCAGTTATATGATTACGAGACTGATACTATCGACGAATTCCGCGTGATCAGTCCTTTCAATGAGCAAGTGGAGTTTAATGACATTTCATTCCTCTCGCCCCTCGGCAAAGAACTGCTGATGAAAAAAGTCGATGAAGAAGTGATTGTGAAAGCACCGGGAGGTACTTTCAGATACCGCATCGAGTCCATCAGAATGTAGCCATTACTTGGTGGCATTCGGTCGGCTGCCCGGCTTGACAATTGGCATCGCAGTGCGGCACATGGGGCATTCAGACGCTTCAAACGACTTTACTTCCAAAGTTCTTACGGCGCGGGTAGGCACTCCAAATTGGACGGCCCCCGCGCTTCTGTCTATTATGGCACCTACGGCGGTTACACAGCCTCCCAGGGTGGTGGCGACTTCAATAACTTCCCGGACAGATTTCCCGGTTGTCAGGACATCCTCGGTTACCAGAATGCGGCTGCCGGGTGCGAAGGTTTGGCTGCGTTTCAAGCACATAATGCCGTTTTCCCTTTCGGTGAAAAGGGCTCGCACACCCAGCGCACGCGCTACCTCATAACCTAGCACAATGCCGCCCAAGGCAGGGGAGAGTACCAAATCAAACTGGAGATCGTTAAAGAGTTCGGCTAAGTGGCGTGCAATGGGCTCGAAATAGGCCGGGTACTGCGAAAGCATAGCGCATTGAAGGTATTGATCACTGTGGCGTCCGGAAGTCAACTGAAAATGTCCATTCTTTTGCCAGACACCGCTCTTGACAAGGATTTCATCAATTTCTGTCACGTTAAGTAAGTTTGTCATGCAGAACCCTCCCGTATCTTTTTTTCTCTTCTTTTCTTGTCGTGCCATTTTTGGCTGTTTTGTTTCAACTGCGGGCTTCGTTAAGCATTAGGCGCGCCGCTGCTCCGGGATCGGGTGCGGTGGTGATTGGGCGCCCGACAACGATGAAATCTGCACCGCATTGCAGGGCTTGTGCTGCTGACATGGTTCTCTTTTGATCGCCGGTCTGAGTGCCGGAGGGGCGTATACCAGGCGTGACAATCAGAAAACCGGGTCCCAGATGCTTGCGAATCATGGTAATTTCCTGGGGAGAAGCCACTACACCGTCCAACCCGGATGCGCCAGCCAGTTTGGCTAGTCGCAGAACGGTGTCTTCAACGTTAGTCTCCGCGAAGCCAATGTCTTGCAAATCCGGACTCTCCAGACTAGTGAGGACCGTCACTCCGATGAGTCTGGGGCGCCGGATTTTGCTTTCTACTTCAAGACGGTTTAGCTCTGCCACCGCAGCTTCCATCATAGTGCGACCACCAGCGATGTGGAGATTAAGCATGAATACGCCCAGGGCGGTGGCGGCGGTACGTACGGCACTGGCCACGGTATTCGGGATGTCATGGAACTTCAAGTCAATAAAGACTTCTTTCCCTTTGCTGTGGATTAGTTGGATGATTGACGGCCCAAATGTGGTAAAAGCTTCATTGCCGATTTTATAAACGTCGACACTGTCCTTGGTAGCATCAATCAGTTCTTCGGCGCGGTCAAGGCTGGCAGTATCAAGGGCTAGAATGAGTGGAGATATGGGCTTCATGGAAAGCGTAGACATGGCAATCCTCCTGTAAGATGATAAAGTAGGGCATTAAGTCTGTCCCGAAATAGCTCATTTTGATCTAATTGGATCGCAGGTCTTGGATGTTGGCGGCACCTTTGTTGGCGACCCACTGATCCAATCCGGCGCATAGTTCGACAGGTGCGTCCGGGCGGGTAAAGTTGAGGGTGCCTAAGCCAACGGCGCTGGCACCGGCCAGGATCATTTTCTGTACGTCTTCCAGTGTACTGACGCCACCCATCCCGATAACAGGCAGTTTGGTGGCGGCAGCGGTCTGGTGGACGCAGCGCAATGCCAGTGGGAATACTGGCGGGCCGGAAAACCCGGCGTAGGTGTTCTCAAAAACCGGGCGCCCGGTATTAAGATCGATATCCATGCCGAGGAAGGTGTTACACATTACGATAGCGTCTGCGCCGCCAGCTTCGGCAGCGCGCACAGTATCGGCGATGGAGGTCACATTCGGAGTAAGCTTCACTAATAACGGTTTGCTGGTGGCATGCCGTACTTGTCCAACCAGCGCCTCAATTTTGGTCGGATCGGCACCGAACGCCAAGCCGCCTTCACGAACGTTCGGACAGGACAAGTTCAGCTCATAGGCGTTGATGACAGCATATTGGTTCAGGCGGGCCGCGAGCTTAGTATAGTCAGAGGACACACTGCCAGCCAGACTGGCGATTACTACGGTATCCAAATCGCCCAGCAGTGGGATGATATCCTTTTCAAACTCGTCCAGGCCGGGGTTAGCTAATCCAATGGAATTTAGCAGACCGCCATGACACTCGCGGATACGCTGGCCGGGATTGCCGGGGCGTGGCTCAGGCGTTACTGACTTCAGTGTAATGGCCCCCCAGATACCTGGATCCAGCACCGAGCGGTAAGCCTCGCCAAAGGCATAAGTACCGGAGGCAGCGATCAGGGGGTTTTTCAGAGTCAGTGACCCCAGCGTGCAGGACAGGCGTGAGTCCTGCACGTCTTGTGTATCCTGAGCGTACCGAGCGTTCTGTGCGCTCTGTGAATCCGTACTACTACTCATTCTACGCATCCCAGTTCACCACCGTAGCATCCAGCACCGGTCCTTCGCTGCAAAGGAGCACCGATCCTGTCTTTGTCCCGCAGGAGCATCCCTGACAAGCACCCATACCGCAGCCCATCATGCGCTCCAGCGAAACCTGTAAAGGAAGCCCTCTTTCCCGGCAGAACGCGGCCAGGCTTTTGAGCATGACATGCGGCCCGCAGGCATAGACCATGACCCCATTGGTATCGGTAGGGTCAGCATCATCGGCAACATCGCTGACACCAACGGTAGCGTCGTCTCGGACGGAAAGAGAGGCCAGTTGTTCACGAAAGAGATCAACGGCTGTTACCGGATTACAGGTTACATTAATGGCAGTGCCCGGAGGGGTGATGAGTTCTGGGGCCAGGGCATCTTCCTGGTCGCGAAAACCGGCAGCCAAAGAAACCTGTTGAGCGTTACGTAGCAATTCGGCAGCCAAAAAATGTAACGGCGCAACTCCGCATCCTCCGCCTACAAGGAAGTGGTGTTGGGCCGGCTTTACTTTAAACCCGTGTCCAAGAGGGCCTAATATCTGGAAGGGATGTCTGGCAACGTCAGAATCGCAAAACATTGCTGTCGCAGTCCCGCGTGCCTCAATCAATAGGGATATGCGCCTGCTCTGCGGATCCCAGCGGTGAACACAAAAGGGGCGGGGGAGCAGGACAGGGACCTTTTCGCTCTTTAACGTGACAAACTGTCCAGGATGAATGGACAGCTGTTCAGGTAGTATTAAGTTCATCCGATAAAAGCGCTGGTTGAGACGATCAACGCTTTCCGGAATAATGCGGTAAAGCTTGGGTCCTTGAGCGCCGCACAGCAAAATATTCACTCCTCTGTTAGATAGCTGTTGTAAGACGGCGGTTGTCAGATAGCTGCCAGGTGCCGTGATCTGCCGCAGTATTTGCTCATGGCCATTTTGAAAAGACTCATTCTGACGGCCACGCCATTATTGACCTGTTCTAAAATAATGGACTGCGGACCGTCGGCCACTTCAGAAGAAATCTCGATGTCGCGATTGATCGGTCCGGGATGCATGACGAGCAGATCCGGTTTGGCGTAGCGCAGTCTGGCGCTGTTGATTTGATAATTGTCGCGGTAATAATCCAGTCTCTTATGGTAGTCTTCTTCCTGCCGTTCAAACTGCATGCGCAGAGCCATGACGGCGTCAGCGTTTTCCAGCGCCGCGGTTAAGTCGTATTCTACTTCGGCACCAAGGTTTTTGTATTCCTGGGAGACCAAATCCTCAGGACCGCAAAACACTACTTTAGCACCGAATTTGAGCAATCCATATAAGTTGGATTTGGCAACCCGGCTATGCCGAATGTCTCCAACGATGACGATTTTTCGGCCGCTTAAGTTCTTGAAATGATCGCCCAGTGTGAAAATATCGAGAAGCGCTTGTGAGGGGTGTTCTTCGGAACCGGCGCCGCCATTAAGAACAGGGATACTCAGGATGTGGGCGGCGGTCGACAAAGCATCCGGATCGGAATGTCTGATTACTATCGCATCTGCTCCAAGCGCTTCCAGGTTCATGAGGGTATCTTCAAAGCTTTCTCCTTTAGCAACGCTGCTGCCGATGGTGGCAAAATTGACTACGTCAGCCCCCAGCTTTTTGGCAGCGACTTCAAAAGAAATCCGAGTACGGGTGCTATTTTCAAAGAAAGCATTCACCACAACTGTTCCGGAAAGCAGGGAGGACTTTTGACGACTGTGCAGGATTTCACGCATTGCATAAGTCTCGCGGAAAATAGTCTCAATATCCAGGCGTTCCATATCCTTGAGTCCGAGGATGTCCCGTTTTGCACAACTTACTGTCATTGCATGCTCCCCCTCATTTTTCTGCCCCGGGCACCGCAGGCCGTAAAAAAACCTGCCGATGGAACCGGCAGGCGGGGCTAAGCGTGGGTTTCAGCCGCCACGGCTCCTTAGCAGCCTCACTGGACTGCAATTAAAGGTGCGGGTTGCAGTTATACGCAATACGGTTTTGGTACTTTGCTTGATTTTCAGGCAAAAAATAAGGCCTCTTCGCAATCTACGAAAAGGCCACAAAGGACAACACCTGATAATAGGCCTTTTCGATTTCACAGAATCGACTTAAAGGTTCTTTCTAATATTTTAACCTTCTCATCAGTAAAAAGTCAAGATCGATCCGCAAAGAAGATCGGAACTTTGGGGACGGTTCTAAAAGTGCATTATTCCTGAATATGTCAATTTGCACTTTTAGAACCGTCCCCAAAGTTCGCCAAGTTTCGCTCTCTGGAAAAAAGGGCTCTGAAATGAAAAATCCATTCTTGCAGGAAGTAAATTGCCGGTGCTGCTCGAATATCTACCTCCAGTCCCGTTATAAGCCGCAAATGTGGAGAAGGGGTTGGGTTTTTGGATAAAACTGCTCGGGAAGCCTATAGCGAGGCCGTTTTGCAGGAGGTCCTCCGCAGGTTTGGCGCGGAACCAGGTTCGATCAAGGCATTAAACGGATTTGAAAGCTTTATTTATGAATACACGCGCAACGGGCAGGAACTCGTCTTGCGCGTGACGCACAGCGGTCGGCGCTCGCCCGCAGAGATTGAGGGGGAGATCGACTGGCTGAATTATCTGACTGATCGTGATGTGCCAGCTGCACGCGCCGTGCCTTCCATGAACGGCAACTTTGTCGAAGTCGTCCCCGGCGCCAATGGCTTTTCCTTTCTGGCAGCCTCCTTTGTCAAGGCAGCCGGCGGATCGGCCAGAAGGCCGGAAATTTGGAACACTACGCTGTTCAGAGAAATGGGTCGCATTATGGGACGCATGCACAGGCTCACCAAAGCATACCAACCTCGGAACCCGTCCTTAAAGCGGCCATACATTGAAATTGACTTCGATGGGATGGAACGCTTTATCCCTGCTTCCGAAACAATCGTTCTCGAGAAAGCCGGAGCGATTCGCGAACGACTACGCCACTTGCCTAAGGATATTAATTCCTATGGACTGATCCATTTTGATTTTCATCGGGGCAATTTCTTTGTCGATGAGGGGCGGATCACGCTCTTTGATTTTGATGACTGCCTATACGGATGGTTTGCGGCTGATATCGCCATCAGCCTGTTCTATGCGGTCCCGCATCACTGTGAAAGCAAGGAAGACCTGGATAACGCCGCCCGCTTTATGGATTATTTTATGGAAGGCTATCGGATGGAGAACATGATCAGCTCACAATGGATGCGCACCATACCGCTTTTTCTCAAGCAGCGGGAGATTGACTTATATGCCGTCGTGCATCGCAGCATGGATGTTAATAATCTGGATCAATGGGGTACCAGCTATATGACCAGGCGCAAATGGAAAATTGAAAACGACATTCCCTTTGTGGATCTTGACTTTGCGCAATGGGGCTGTTGAAGAAAGCCGATTTGGAGAAATGACGCGGGAAATGAAATGACGCGGGGACGGTTCCTCTGTCTTGCCGGCCGATGGGACGAGCATGACGAGACAGAGGAACCGTCCCCGCGTCTCCGCGTCTTCTTTTCGCGCCCTTTCTCCGCGCCTTTTCCAATGGTGAAATACTATCAAATAATACTTTACACATGTCAAGTAAATTTGTATAATGTATACAGAAAGATAAATTTGATGACAAAGCTATTATTGCGTCCAGATTTCTCTGTTAAGGATATCGTTCTTGCACAGCCGTTTGACGCAAAGGGGGGAAGTATTATGGCCAGTCTGGGAGAACGCGTCAAGAAAATCAGGTCCAATTCTGGTATCAGCGTACGGGATTTAGCTGCTAAAGTCGGCGTTTCCGCCAGCTTTATCTACCAGCTGGAAAAGGATGAAAGTGCCCCTTCGTTTTCAACCTTGAAACGTATTGCCGGTGAGCTGGGAACTTCGGTGGGAGTGCTTACCGATGACGTCCTGCCAGAAAACTGGCTCATTGTTAAAAAAGAAAATTTGCGTCATGTGATCACCGGTGAGGACGGGTTCAACCTTAATATTATGGCATTTTTGGGCTCCCGAGACAAACTGATGCAACCGCATCTATTCTCGGTCGATCCTGGCAAAACAGTAGAATTGAATGTCTATGATCACGAACACGACGACTTGTTCGTCCTGATTCAGGGGGAACTCGAGTTTTGGGCTCAAGGACACTGGTACCACATCGGTGCTGGTGAAGCCGCTTACTTTTCGTTGCACAACGCTTCCAAAATACGCAACCCGGGGACTGAGGAAGCCGCCGGGGTTTGGGTGGTGTCGCCTCCGGGTGTTTGAAACGCCCGAAACAGTCCAAAGCATCGTAGAAAAAGGGGGTAATTATCATGAGTCCTGAAAGCAGGAAGTTTAGCAAAGTCGATGCAATTATTCGTAATCATGATTCCAAACCGTCTCATCTAGTCGCTATCCTGCAAGAGATCCAAGCCGAATACCGTTATTTACCTGAGGAAGTCCTGACCTATGTTGCTACTGCTCTGGGAATTCCCGCAGCAACTGTTTATGGTGTCTCGACGTTCTACACCCAGTTTTCAATGAACCCGAAAGGCAAATACATTATCAAGGTTTGCAACGGGACAGCCTGTCACGTAAAAGGTTCGGAGAAAATTAAGTATTTGGTCCAGAAAGAATTGGGACTGAACGATAAGAAAAATACAACCGATGATCTGCAGTTTACTTTGGAAACGGTTTCCTGCATCGGCGCTTGCGGTCTGGCACCGGCAGTGATGGTTAATGATAATGAAGTTCATGGTCAAATGACTCCCGAAGCGATGGAGATCGTGCTCAAAGATATTAAATCGAGAAAAGACACTACTGAGGCTGCGGCCGCCGGAAAGGAGAACTGACAATGTTAAAAACAACGGAAGCATTAAAAAAGGTTCAAACCGGCGTCCAAAAAGCTATTGGAAAGCAAAAGGCCAGAGTGCTGCTTTGCGCAGGAACTGGCTGTGTTGCCAACGGTTCATTGAAAATCTATGATGAGTTTGTGCGCGTTCTTAAAGAGAAAAAGCTGTACACCACAGTCGACGTTCTGCTCCAAGCAGAAGGCAGCGACAGTGGGATCGTCGTTTCGCACAGCGGTTGCCATGGCTTTTGCCAGAGAGGACCCTTGGTACGGATTGAGCCGCTTGACATCTTCTATACCAACGTCAAGCCGGGAGATGTGGCTGAAATTGTCGAGACCACGCTAATTAAAGGCGAGCCGGTCGAGCACCTGCTCTATCATGATCCCGCCACCGGGAAGGCGTCTAGGAATGAAGAAGGCGTGCCTTTCTATAAGAAGCAGATGCGGGTATCGCTGCAAAACTGCGGGAAAATTAATCCGGAAGATATTCGTGAATATATAGCACATGACGGCTATCAAGCCATTGCCAAAGCCGTTCTGGAGATGACTCCGGAAGAAGTTATTAAGACCGTTCTGGATTCAGGACTGCGTGGCCGTGGTGGCGGCGGTTTCCCAACCGGCCGCAAATGGCAGTTTGCCAGAGACAATAAAAGCGATAAGAAATACGTCGTCTGTAACGGTGACGAGGGTGACCCGGGCGCATTCATGGATCGTAGCGTGCTCGAAGGCGACCCGCACCGTGTAGTTGAAGGCATGATGCTAGCCGGTTACGCCATCGGAGCCGACGAAGGCTATGCCTACGTCAGAGCGGAATATCCGCTGGCAGTGTCCCGTTTACGTAAAGCAATTGAAGACGCCCGCAAGGAAGGACTACTGGGCAAAAACATCTTCGGTACCAACTTTAGCTTTGACATCAATATTAAAGAAGGTGCCGGTGCTTTTGTCTGCGGCGAGGAGACAGCTTTGCTGGCTTCGGTCGAAGGACGCCGCGGTATGCCGAATCCGCGTCCGCCCTATCCGGCTGTAAAAGGCTTGTGGGGTCAACCGACAGTTATCAATAACGTTGAAACATTGGCCAACTTGAGCCCCATCCTCCTGAATGGTCCGGAGTGGTTCCGTTCCTACGGTATGGGGAACAGCAGCGGCACGAAGACATTCGCGCTGGCCGGTCATGTGGTGAACACCGGACTGGTTGAAATCCCAATGGGCAGAACCCTGCGCGAAATCGTGTTTGAAATTGGCGGCGGCGTCCGCGAAGGTCATCAGTTTAAGGCAGTACAGATCGGTGGTCCGTCCGGAGGTTGTCTCTGCGAGCAGCATTTGGATCTACCGATGGAATATGATTCATTGAAAAGCGTCGGTGCCATGGTCGGATCAGGCGGTATGGTTGTCATGGATGAGACAACCTGTATGGTACGGATCGCCAGGTTCTTTATGGAGTTCGCTCAGAACGAATCCTGCGGCAAGTGCGTGCCGTGTCGTGAGGGAACGAAGCAGATGCTGGGGTTACTAACGAAGATCACTGAGGGCCAGGGAACGATGGAAGACTTGGCGCTGCTTGAAGAACTGGCTTTGTCGGTTCGGGACGGCGCACTCTGCGGTCTGGGCAAAACTGCCCCTAACCCAGTGCTGACAACGCTGAAATACTTCAAGCATGAGTATCTGGCTCACATCCAGCAGAAACGTTGCCCGGCAGGCGAATGCCCGGCCTTGAAGTCCTATACGATAGATCCTGAAAAATGTAAGGGCTGCGGCTTGTGCCTCAGAAATTGTCCAGTCAACGCCATCAGCGGCGAAAAAGGCAAACCGCATGCGATTGACGGAGATAAATGTATCAAGTGCGATACCTGTATTCAAAAATGCCGCTTTGGTGCTATTAATAAGAATTAATGAAGGAGGCGATCCAAATGGCCAAAATTTTGGTGGATAACAAAGAAGTAGAACTCAATGGTGAGCGGAATCTCCTGGAGGTTATCCGGAAAGCCGGGATCAACCTCCCCACCTTCTGTTACCATTCGGAACTGTCGATTTACGGTGCCTGCCGGATGTGTACTGTGGAAGTCGAAAAAATGGGACTGGTAGCAGCTTGCTCCACCCCTCCGACCGATGGTATGGTCGTTTATACCAACACTGATCGCACCCGCAGATTGCGTCGCATGGTCATTGAATTGTTACTGGCGGATCATCATCGCGATTGCACCACCTGTGATAAGAACGGCTCTTGTAAACTGCAGGAACTGGCTTATCAGTTGGGCGTCCGGAAAGTTAGATTCCCCGAGAAGACGGAGCTTAAACCGATCGACACCAGCAGCACCGGTCTGGTCCGCGATCCGAACAAATGTATCCTTTGCGGCGACTGCGTACGGATGTGCAGCGAAGTCCAGGGTATCGGCGTGTTGACCTTTGCCAACCGTGGCAGCAAAACCGAAGTAACGCCCGCATTTAGCAAGCCGATGGCTGAAGTTGATTGCGTGTCCTGTGGACAATGCGTATCCGTTTGTCCTACTGGAGCGCTGACCGTTAAATCTGAAAAAGAAGCTGTCAGGAAGGCACTGGACGACCAGACCAAGACAGTCGTGGTCCAAATCGCACCGGCAGTGCGCGTGGCCGTTGGCGATGCCTTTGGAGAAAAGCACGGCGAAGCCGTGACTGGCAAGATTGTCACAGCCTTAAGGCGCATGGGCTTTAACAAGGTTTTTGATACGGTAATTACCGCTGACCTGACCGCCATAGAGGAAACCACCGAATTCATCGATCGTGTGCAGAATAATCGTAACCTGCCGCAGTTTACTTCTTGCTGCCCCGGATGGGTTAAGTACTGCGAACAGTTCCATCCCGACCTCCTGGACAACTTGTCCACCTGTAAGTCGCCGCAGCAGATGTTTGGTGCGGTTGCCAAACGGTTCTACGCCAAAGAAATTGGTGTTGAGCCGCAGGATTTGTTCCTCGTTTCGGTGATGCCGTGTACTGCCAAGAAGTTTGAGGCACAGCGTCCCGAGTTCAGCATTGATGGTGTCCGTGATGTCGACGCAGTGCTTTCCACAGTAGAGCTGATCCAGATGATTCAGGAATCCGGACTGGTTTTTGAGGAACTGGAAGGCGAAGCTTTTGATGCCCCGCTCGGACTGGCCAGTGGCGCCGGTGTGATCTTCGGAGTGACCGGCGGCGTGGCGGAAGCTGCTCTGAGAACGGCAGCCGGAATTCTGGGCGGCGATGGTCCGCATCAGATTGACTTCCGTGAAGTACGCGGTTTTGAAGGCATTAAAGAAGCCGTGGTGACGGTCGGTGGAATCGAGTTAAAACTGGCTGTCGTGAGTGGCTTAGCCAACACCGAGAGACTGATCCAGGCGGTTAAAGACGGCAAAGCCAATTACCACCTGATCGAAGTCATGACTTGCCCGGGTGGCTGTGTTGGTGGCGGCGGACAGCCGGTATCAACCGACGGGAAAGCCCGGATCTCACGCGGCAAGAGCCTTTACGCAGTCGACAAAGAAATGCCGTTCCGTACGCCGCTGGAAAACCTGGCTGTCAATCAGATGTACGACAAGTGGCTTGAAAAGCCGGGATCTCATATCAGCCATGAATCATTGCACACCACTTATGGTCCGAAAAGACGCATCAATGGTGCTGAGATTCAAATCGAGAATTCACCGCAAGCAGTTGTTGATGTAGCGGTTTGCGTTGGTACAGGCTGCTATTTGAGAGGCGCTTATGAGGTGTTGGATCAATTTACCGATTTGGCGGACAGCGATAAATACGCCGGGTTGGTCAACCTCAAGGCCACGTTCTGTCTGGAAAATTGTGATAAAGGCGTTTCCGTCAAGGTTGGCGACAAGCTGATCACTGGAGTCAATAAAGACACAGCAGCGGCAACTTTCCGTAGAGAAGTGGACGCATTGCTGAAGTAAAACGTAAAATAGAACGTAAGCGCGCAAGCGCATTAACGCAAAAGTGCGCTTACGCAATAAGGTGTAACTTGATTAGTCGGATTATTGGCTGCGGCGCCGGTCCCGCCGCAGCCCGCCGACTTTATTTGATTATTGTCAGGGGGCCAAGAAAATGCTTATAATTGAGGTATGCGTAGGGAGTTCATGTTACTTGCGGGGAGCGCCGGAGGTGATCGCCTCTTTGCAGAAACTGATTGTAGAGCATGCCCCCGGCCGTATTGAGATCAAAGGAACATTTTGCCTGGAAAAGTGCACTCAGCAGGGAGTCACGGTGCGCTTTCAAGGGCGGGTTTTCCCCGGCGTAGAGCCTGGTGAGGAGACGCAACTCTTTGAAAAAGAGATTTTGCCAGCACTGTCGGCGGAGCCCGAATAATTTGACTGGGTTGCAGAGATTAAACCAGAACTACCGGGGCCAGGACCAGCCATCATTCGGTCTTTGAGGGGGTCGCGACCATGGATTTAATCAGAGTAAACGAAGCCCATTGCCGGGATTGTTACAAATGCCTGCGTTCCTGTCCTGTGAAAGCAATCAGGATGGAGCGCGCTCCATTCTCTCAGCAATTGCGGGCGCGTGTTGATGAATCCCGCTGTGTTCTGGATGGCCGTTGCATCGCAGAATGTCCTCAAAAGGCCAAAAGTGTCCGCCCCGCTTATCCGAGTGTCCGCAGCCTGATCGCTGTAAATGATGATGTCTGGGTGAGCCTGGCACCTTCATTTGTGGCGGCATTTGCCCACCTGCGGCCCGGACAGGTGCTGGCTGGATTACGTAAGCTGGGGTTTGCGGGGATCCGCGAGACGGCCGTCGCTGCCGAGTGGGTGGCCGCCGCGCATCGCAAGATTGCCGAAAAATCCCAGGGACCCGTAATGACCAGTAGCTGCCCGGCGATTGTGAATTTGATTGAAATGTATATTCCGGAGATGCTGCCTAATCTGGCACCGATTGTCTCTCCGATGATAGCGCATGCCCGCATGCTGAAGAAAGAAGCGCCCTGCAGGAAAGTTGTTTTTATCGGTCCCTGTTTGGCCAAATACGATGAGATTACGCGACCGGGATTGACGCAAGACGTTGATCAGGTAATTTCATTTGTGGAACTGGAAACCTGGTGGGCGGAGGAAGGTATCGACCCCTCGCAGCTCGAGGACGAGTATTTTGACGGACCTGCACCGCTGGAAGCAGTACTATTCCCGCTGGATGGTGGTCTCATCAAGACCGCAGGTCTCACTCCCGACATGTTATCCAATAGAACGCTGACTGTCTCGGGCTTGGACAACTGTCAGGACTTTCTGATTAACCTGGCCGCCAGTGAACCTGTCCCAATGCTTGTGGAAATGATGGCTTGCCCGGGCGGGTGCATCAATGGGCCTTTGATGCCTGCCGACAGCGACGATGCCTTTGCCAGACGCATGCGGATATTAAAATACCGGGAAGAACGCCCGAATTATCGAGAAAATTGCCCGTGCCCGGCAATGGAAAACAGCCTGGCTGACGATGCGCGCGCCGAGCACGCCGATTATGAATTCTTGCAGCGCACGTATGAAAATCGCCAGATCATTAGCGTAGAACCGACCGAAGAGCAAATCAAGGAAGTACTGGCCATGACCAGCAAGTATGCTCCGGAGGATGAACTGAATTGCGGTGCCTGCGGATACAACTCCTGCAAAGAAAAAGCGATCGCCGTATTACAGGGCATGGCTGATCCGGAAATGTGCATTCCGTATATGCGCACGAAAGCTGAGTCAATGTCGAACCTGGTCTTTTTTGGCACACCTAACGGCGTACTGGTGGTCGGTTCAGATGAACGGATTCTTGACATGAATTCATCCGCGGAGCGGATCTTCGGAACTTCTCGTAATCATTTGGTAGGAACATTGGCTAGTCAATGGATTATTGATTCCAGCGATTTGCGCAGGGTCTTTGAAGACAATGAAGAGATTGTCCGGCTGGAAAAGGAACTGCCCGAACTGGGGCTGATCGTTTTAGTAACAGTAGTCAGCGCGAAGAAAGAAAATGTCGCCCTCGTGATTGTTGAAGACATTACCAGTCAGCGACAGCGTGAAACAGAACTACAGCTGGTGCGCGGCGTAACGCTGGAACGTGCCCAGGAGGTAATCGACAAACAGATGGCGGTAGCGCAGAAAATCGCCGGATTGCTGGGAGAGACTACTGCCGAAACTAAAGTCATTCTAACCAAGCTGATGCGCGTCATGAAGGAAGAAGGTAATACAGATGGAGCTGTTTCTGGAGATTGGCGTCGCCCAACTGAATAAGGCTGGGGAAGAGCTTTGCGGCGATACCATTGAAACTGCCGGAAACAACGAGTCCAAAATAGTAGTGTTGGCGGATGGTCTTGGCAGTGGCGTAAAGGCTAATATTCTTTCGGGACTTACCAGTAAAATAGCAGCCAATATGCTGGAAGGCGGCTGTTCGATTGACGAAGTTATTGAGGCCTTAGCTCAAACACTGCCAGTTTGTGAAGTGCGCGGTTTGGCTTATAGCACTTTTTCGATTTCGCAGGTAATGCCGGATGGCAGCCTTTACCTTGCAGAGTATGATAATCCGCCGGCTGTTATTATCAAAGACGATGCTGTGCAGTCTGCCAAAAGGGAAAGCCGCGAAGTAGCCAGCCGTAGAATCTATGAATCACATCTGAAGCTGCTTGAAGGGGATTGGGTAGTATTGGTCAGTGACGGAGTCCTGCATGCCGGGATTGGCGGAGTTTGGAACCTTGGCTGGGGTTGGGACCGTATCGCTGAATATACGCGCAGCCTGGCAGCTACCGACATTTCAGCGCAGGAACTGGCCGAAGGTTTAGTCGCAGTCTGCGACAAGCTTTATAACAGTAAGCCTGGCGATGACACTTCCGCTGTGGCGTTGCGCGTCCGGCAGCGCCGGGAACTAACTGTGATGGTGGGGCCCCCGGCCGATCGTGATGCTGACGCTAAAGTAGTGCGTAAATTTTTGGGCAGTCCGGGCAAGAAGGCTGTGTGTGGCGGCACCACCGGTAACATCGTGGCCAGGGAAACTGGCGAGCAGTTGACTGTGGATCTGTCATCGATGGATCCACGTATTCCGCCGGTCGGTAATCTCGCTGGCATTGATCTGATCTGTGAAGGCATTTTGACACTCACTTATACTTTGGAGCGTCTTAAAGAAGAGTTCGTCGCCGGCACTGTCGGGAGCGCGGGGTTGCCGCGCAAACTGCAGTGGAAGAGAGACGGTGTTTCGCGCCTATTGAGCGCGCTTCTGGAGGCTGACGAAATCCGGTTTATGGTTGGACGAGCCTTAAATCCGGCGCATCAAAGCTCTGAAATGCCGGCGAATCTGGCGTTGAAACATAGAGTTGTTGAAGATATTGCTGCACTGCTTGAGAAAATGGATAAGCGTGTGTCGGTCTCATATACTTAATATTATTGATTAAGGCCGCTGCAACCCGCTGCCGCCGCAACAACTGAATATTACGGGTCATTCCGCCTTTAGCAGGAGGCGGAACCCCGTTAAGGCGGCGGTTTTTCCGCCGCTTGTTTTGTGGTGGGCGTGCTTGGAGGCATGCCCACTTCCATAATTGGCCAAAATAATTGATTCGGATAAAGGATTATCGGCTGTGGAACTAAAATAATAAGTAATGAAAAACTGAAAGCGCCATTCGCTACGGAAGGGGTTATTCCAGTGAACTCTACAGTGAACTCTACAGTGAAC